>Ga0214472_10008520_pt1 | contig 10709 bp, 7 predicted proteins | sample RVTome_6_FD_207662 | JGI IMG/M metagenome (GOLD analysis project Ga0214472, IMG submission 207662) | Soil microbial communities from uranium-contaminated site in the Upper Colorado River Basin, Wyoming, United States - RVT140D175 | ecosystem: Environmental > Terrestrial > Soil > Contaminated >...
GGTACAATGCCTGATATGCATCGACATTGAGGATGGTCTCCCGTAAATCTCTATTATTAACAAGCGCCGTTTCAATGAGCTGCTGCAGGACTGGATCTGTAAAAACGTTGCGCCAACCCAGCTCCGAAACCTTCCCGAGCTTCCGGTCTTTCTCGGTTGGTTCTATCTGCCGGCCATTAAGAGCCGGGAAAGTATCGGCTACAGGCAGCGTCGGCCGCAGGTATTCCGGCGCCATGGTGCAGCCGTTTAAAACGAGTAACAGTAAAACCGTCGAGAGTATGTTTCTTTGTACTTTCATGACATCAGGACTCCTGAACCGAAGCAACAACATTCTGCTTTGCCTGGCGCTTTCTAAACAGTTGCATAACGACCACAAAAAAGAGCGGGATAAAAAAGATGGCCAGAATTGTTGCCGACAGCATACCGCCAAACACGCCCGTACCGATTGCATGCCTGCTGTTGGCACCGGCACCGGTACTGATGACCAGAGGAAACACCCCGAGCATGAAGGCAAATGAGGTCATGAGGATAGGACGAAGCCGCATTTTGCAGGCCTCGACAGTTGCCGTGAGGAGATCCATTCCATCATCATGAAGCGACTTGGCAAATTCAACTATCAAAATTGCATTTTTTGCCGACAGACCTATGGTTGTCAAGAGACCCACCTGGAAATAAACATCGTTTTCCATCCCACGAAAATAGGCCGCCGCCAGTGCACCAAGGACACCGAGAGGTACAGCCAGCATAACCGAAAACGGCACGGACCAGCTCTCATACAAGGCGGCAAGACAGAGGAAAACCACCAGAAGAGAGATTGCATAGAGGGCCGGCGCCTGGGAGCCGGACTGTTGTTCCTGGTAAGACGTCCCGGTCCACTCATAGCCAAAACCGCTTGGCAGCTGAGATACCAGCCGGTCAATTGTCGCCATGGCATCACCACTTGATTTACCAGTCGCGGCTTCTCCTGTGATCTCAACAGCCGAATTGCCGTTAAATCGTTCCAACCGCGGGGAGCCAAAACTCCAATGACCGCTGGTAAACGTTGAAAACGGTACCATCTCACCACCGCCGTTACGTACATACCATTGCTTGATATCTTCAGGCTGCATCCTAAAAGGTGCATCGGCCTGGAGATATACTTTTTTAATCCGGCCATCATGAACAAAATCATTTACATAGTTTGACCCCCAGGCAGTGGAAAGAGTGGTGTTGATATCACTGACGGAAATACCCAGAGCCATAGCCTTTTCATAATCGATATCCACATTGTACTGCGGTGTGTCTTCCATTCCATTGGGGCGTACACGGGTGAGATCGGGATCTTGAGCTGCCATTCCGAGTAGTTGGTTTCTCGCTTCGATCAGTTTTTCATGCCCCAGTCCGGCTCTGTCCTGCAGATAAAAATTAAAGCCGGTTGAATTACCAAGCGCTGAAATTGCAGGAAGGTTGAAAGCATAAATCTGTGCCTCCTTGAGCTGAGAGAAAAATCCCATGGCTCGACCAATTATCGCATCGACAGCTTGATCCTTGGATTTTCTCTCACTCCAGTCTGCCATCTGCGCAAAAACCAGGCCCATATTCTGTCCGGTACCGGCAAAACTGAATCCAGCTACGGTAAAGGCAGATACGACATTGCCATTTTCCTTGGTCAGATAGTACTCACGTACCCTGTCAAGCACATCCTGGGTACGCTGCTGCGTTGCCCCCGTAGGAAGTTGCACCAGGGTAAGGAAAACGCCCTGGTCCTCGTCGGGCAAAAATGATGTCGGCAGTTTGGTGAAGAGAAAAACCATCCCACCGACAAGAAGAAGGTAAATCAAGCCGAATCGACCGCCTCGTTTTATAATATATCCGACGCTGCTGCTATAACGTTCGGTATTACGCGTGAACATACGGTTGAACCAGCCGAAAAACCCGCGTTTCTCTACATGACCGCCCTGTTTTACCGGTTTCAACATGGTTGCGCAGAGGGCCGGTGTAAGTATGAGCGCAACAAATACCGAGAGCGTCATTGCCGAAACAATGGTCAGGGAGAATTGTCGGTAAATCGCACCGGTCGAACCACCAAAAAAGGCCATGGGGACAAAAACTGCGGAAAGCACCAGAGCGATACCGACAAGGGCACTGGTGATCTGATCCATGGATTTCCTGGTTGCCTCCAAAGGTGACAACCCTTCTTTTTCCATAATCCTTTCAACATTCTCAACCACAACGATGGCATCGTCGACCAGGAGACCGATGGCCAGCACCAGGCCAAACATGGTCAGGGTATTGATTGAAAAACCAAAAGCCGCCATTATCCCAAAGGTACCAAGCAAAACTACGGGCACGGCAATTGTCGGGATGAGTGTTGCCCGAAAATTTTGCAGAAACAGAAACATTACCAAAAAAACAAGGATAATAGCCTCAACCAGTGTATGCGCCACCTCTTCGATCGAGATCTTGATAAAGGTTGTAGTATCGTAGGGATAAACGACTTCAACACCGGAAGGAAAATATGGCTGCAAAGCGGCAAGTTTATCACGAACTGCTTCTGCCGTATCGAGCGCATTGGCGCCGGTGGCAAGCATGATTGCCATACCAGCTGCTGGCTGGCCGTTGAAAGTCGTTACTGCATCGTAGCTTTCCCCGCCGATCTCAACACGGGCGATATCCTTTAAGCGTATCTGTGACCCATCGGAATTTACCCTCAGCAGGATATTGGCAAATTGTTCGGGTGAGCTCATCTTGGTCTGAGCGATCATACTGGCACTCATCTGTTGTCCTGCAACAGAAGGCGTTCCGCCCAGATCGCCGACAGCCACCTGATTGTTCTGCGCAGAAATCGCCGAACTGACATCGCCGGGGGTCAACTGATAACTGTTCAATTTGTGCGGATCAAGCCAGATGCGCATGGCGAACTGGCCACCGAAGATCCGGATGCTGCCGACTCCGTCAGTACGGCTCAGAGGATCCCTGAGGGTGGAAACCATGAAATCCGTAAGATCATTTTTGTCCATCCCGCCGTCGGTAGATATCAGACCGACGATCATCAAAAATGTTGAATTGGATTTAGCAACTTGTAATCCCTGTTGCTGGACCTCCTGCGGAATCAGGCTTGTGGCCTGCTGCAGTTTGTTCTGTACCTGCACCTGCGCGATATCCGGATCGGTTCCCGCCTGGAAAGTCAGGGTTACTGTAACGCTTCCGGCAGATGAACTCTGAGAACTCATATAAAGCAGATTATCGAGACCGTTCATGTTCTGTTCGATAATCTGCGTTACACTATCTTCAATAGTTTTGGCTGAAGCACCGGGATATTTTGCAGTAATGGTCACTGCCGGTGGTGCCACTTCAGGATATTGTGAAATCGGCAGGCGAATTATGGACAAGGCGCCTGCCAGCATGATGACAATAGCTATAACCCATGCAAAGATGGGGCGATCTATGAAAAACCTGGCCATGACTTACTCCGCTTGTGTTACAGGGGCTGAGGATGTTGTTTTCAGGGCGACCTGTCCCGACAAAGAACTCTTTCGCTCCACAACCGTTACAGGGACACCGGCTTTAATTTTCTGAAGTCCTGCTACGATCAATTGATCTCCAGCGACAAGACCATCGTTGACCAGAACTTTATCCCCCATATTCTGTCCGCTCGCTATAATGCGACTTTCAACGGTTAATTCTTTATTCACCAGCATGACCACGGCCTGTCCCTTGCTGTTTCGGCTGATACTCTCTGCAGGTATAAGAATGGCATCCTGCCTCACGCCTGTGGAAATTCGAGCCCGTACAAACATTCCAGGCAACAGGGCCTCTTCAGGATTCTCCACAATGGCGCGCAGAGTAACGCTTCCGGTTGATTGATCCACTGTCACATCGGAAAATTCGATAAACCCGGTCTTTTCATATGCTGAACCATCCTCGAGCAAAACAGTCACATTAGAATTCTTTTTTTCACTGCTTTGCACCAGTCCATCGGACAAATTCTTTTTCAACCTGAGCAATTCGTTGCTCGATTGGGTAACATCGACATACAAGGGATCCAGCTGTTGGATAATGGCCAGGGGTGCACTCTGCTGGGCTGTGACCAGCGCCCCTTCGGAAATCATCGATTTACCGATCCGGCCGCTGATGGGTGCTGCCACCTGTGTATAGTCAAGATCGATTCGGGTGCTGTTCAGTGCCGCTTCGGCAGAAGCCACATCGGCAACAGCCTGCTTCCATGTTGCCTCAATTTCGACTTGATCAAGCTCACTTACCGCTTTAGTATGGACAAGAGTTGCGTACCTTTCCGCTTTCAATTGAGCCGAATGTTCAACAGCTCGAGCCTTGGCCAGAGCTGCCTTGGCACTATCAAGTTTTGCCTGATAAGTAGCAGGATCTATCTGGTATAGGATTTCCCCTGCCTTGACTTCACCCCCCTCAGTAAACAACCGTTTCTTAACGATGCCGTTAACCTGTGGACGAACCTCGGCAATCCGATAGGCCGCAGTTCGACCTGGTAATTCAGCCTCGAGTTTAACCGCTTGTGGCTTTAGGGTGACTATGTCAACCTCGACTGGGACTTGTTTGGCCAGGTTTTTTGGCGCCTGCTCCTTGCAACCGCCAAGCAGGGATCCTGCAAACAAGATAACCAAAACAATCCATGCCTTACGCTTTAATTTCAACATAACAATACCATTTGTATTTTGTGGTGGATTCAATAATCAATACGAATTAATCCAATGAAGCAGACGTAGGCCACTATATATACATACACGGATGTATGCAAGTAATTTTATTGTAACGGGAGGGTAAAAATTTTTTGTCCCGTGTGCACACGGTGATAATTCATTACAGGGAGATGGAGAAGGTCAGTTCACCATCTCCCCGACACAAGTGGGGAAATATCAGGTCGCTTCACCAACCAATAATATTTATTATTTCTCATACTTATTATGGTTTTATCAATTTTATTAGTTGGTCCTTATTAAATTTGTTGCTCCTTAGCCGCGACTCTGTTACATTCCCTTTTCATCGACAAATCAACCGGACGTTCACTGGGTTCGTGAGCCTAGGTTTATAAGGAAAGCACCTCACGTAAGCGTCTAAAGAAAAATCATATGGGATCTTATTCAAACTAAGGAGAGTAGTTATGAGCAAAAACATGAGCCTCACAGATATCAGTAAAGGCAAAACTTACCAGATATCGGGTTTTACCAACCATCCATGTGAATATACAGAGAAACTGCACAAAATGGGTTTTGTGGAAGGTACTCCTATTGAACTCGCTCCTGTGAAATTATCCGACCCGATTGTCTTTCAAATTCGTGGCAGCCGCATTGCCCTTCGAAAGAAAGAAGCAGGACAAATTCTGGTACGGGAGTTCTAAGATGCACAAAATAGAGAGAATTGCCATTGCTGGAGTCCCTAATTCCGGAAAGACGACCCTCTTTAACAGTCTTACCGGGTCCAGGCAAAAAGTTGGTAACTGGCCGGGTGTGACGGTGGAAAAATTCGAGGGTACTTTCCCTCTTCAAGGAATTAAGATAGAACTTGTCGATCTCCCCGGCACGTATAACCTCAGCCCTGATTCAGAAGATCAAAAAGTAGCTGAGCGTGTTATCAGAGGAGGCGAATACGACCTGATTCTCAATGTGGTTGACGCCACAAACCTTTCAAGAAACCTTTATCTGACCATGGATCTCAAAGAGAGAACCAACCAGATCGTCATTCTGCTCAATATGGTTGATGTGGCTGAGAAAGAAGGAATAGAAATAGACATAGAAAGGCTCAGTAAAGATCTGGAACTGCCCGTTATTCCTGTTATTGCAGTCGATAAAGAAAGTGTCGGCAACGCCTTGAGGCAAATTGAAAAAAGCATCGATCATCTGCCCGCCCATGAATCCCACGTCTCTCGCCTGGAAGTTCTCGATACTGTAAAAAAATTCAGCCACATCGATAAAATCTATGGCCGGGCTGTGAGGGAAAAGAAAGATAAAAGTGAAAATCTGACGAACAGAGTTGATAATATAGTGATGAATCGTTTTACGGCGATACCCATCTTTCTCGCTTCAATGTTCGTCACCTTCTGGTTTGCCATAGGTTTAGGCTCTGTCTTTATCGACTTCTTCGATATCATCGGCGGCCTTCTTTTCGTCGATATTCCAAGCACTTTACTCGGATCTTTCGGCAGTCCGGAATGGCTTGTTGTTATGGCTACCGGAATTGGAGCAGGATGCCAGACGGTCGCTACCTTCATTCCTGTGGTTTTTTTCATGTTTCTTGCTTTGGCCATCCTTGAAGACCTCGGTTATATGGCACGCGTAGGGGTGGTAGCCGATCGCTTTATGAGAAAAATCGGCCTTCCGGGTTCTGCATTCATCCCTATGATTGTTGGGTTTGGCTGTACTGTACCTGCCGTTATGGCTGCGAGAACGTTGAATACTAAAAGAGACAGGTTCATGACCATTTTCATGGCACCATTTATGTCCTGCGGTGCCCGCTTGCCGGTCTATGCGCTCTTTTGTGCCGCCCTGTTTGGTGCCTATTCAGGACTGGCGGTTTTCCTGATCTACCTCTCTGGCCTGTTTATGGCAATACTCACCGGTTACTTTTTAAAGAATACCCTTTTCAAGGGAACCCCTTCACATTTTGTCATGGATTTGCCTCTCTATCATGCCCCGCAGGCTGGCGCCGTTTTCAAAAGTGCCTGGCTGCGAATGAGAAACTTTATAAAAAGAGCCGGAATAATTGTCGTCACTGCTGTTTTTGTGCTGAGCGTACTCAACTCGATAGGTATTGAAAATGGTGAGGTTTCTTTTGGAAATGAAGACTCACAGGCATCGGTTCTTGCTTATGCCGGTAAATCAATCGGGCCGATTTTTGAGCCTATGGGAATAAGTGAAGAAAACTGGCCTGCTTCAGTGGCTCTTTTTACCGGTCTTTTTGCAAAAGAAGCGATCGTCGGCACTATCAATTCGCTCTATGCCACGATGGGACAGAATTCAGCTGAGGAAGCTATTGTAGAAGAAGCGGATAAACGCGATGGGCTTGATATCGGTGGGACCGTCGCGCAGGCATTTACCACAATAGGCCAAGGGTTTATGGGAATAATAACCTCTTTTGACATCCTGGGCATAGGTCTCATTTCTGAAGACAGTGCGGCAATTTCCGAGCAAATTGGTGCCGATACCGCCGTCTACAAACAAATTGCCGCTTATTTCACAGTATATTCGGCTTTTGCCTATCTGCTTTTCGTCTTGATGTACTTTCCCTGCCTTGCTGTAATTGGCGCCGCACGGCAGGAGATGGGAGGTTTTTATGCCGGAGTCATGGCGGTATACAGCACGATGTTGGCCTGGGCTGTTGCCACGCTTTTTTACCAAATTGCGGAGGGACATAATATTTTCTACGTTATCCTGTCCTTCCTTATATTAGCCGCCATCTATGGTGGCCTCCATCTCCTGGGGAAAAGAGAAAAGTCAGCCGGCCAGGTTGCCTTCGCACCGCCCATTCGAAAGAGTTGCTGCAGCTAAAGATGTTGTAAATGTTCACCGGGAATTGCAACATCCCGGCATAATGTGGGTCCTCTCGTCGATTCGGTACCGAACCGCCGGTGCTTTGCAACCAACGCTTGAGTTCTCAAAACATCACCCCCTGCCTGTTTTTTGCTGCCACCTGTTGACCAGCAGTACCGTCAGCAGGGGCAGCAGCAGCCCGGTTATCATGACGGATATCATCAAAATTCCAAGTTCACCGTAATCACCGCGTTCAACGACAAAAATTCGATTAAAGTAACTTGTCGACAGGCTGGAGGCAGACAGGGCCAGGTTGGTGAAGGCGGCCATAATCGCGAAATAAGTTGCCTTCTGGTCGGCAGGCGCCTCCCTGGCAATCCAGGCCAGCATGGGGACCATTGACACCTGACCCAGCGGAGAATCGGCCATGGTGTCGATAATGGCAATGGTGTGTGCTCCGAAACCAAACATCTCTTTGGTCCACTCATGCAGGCCATAATACATGCCGACAAACGGCAGCATCATCACCGTACTATAAATGGAGAGGAAGACTACCAGGTAAGGAATCGGACGCCTGCTCATCCAACCGCGCAGGGCAAACAATCCAAGAACGACAAGGATTGCGGAGATCTGCCGCAGGGTACCGAAAAAGGCTTCATCGAACTTCAGCACATCTATCTGCCACCAGCTTGCGCCGGCACCAATGGTCGGCATGGCCCGGAAGACGAAGATGATGACGGCAATGGCCAGGATCTCACGTCGCTTAACAGGATCAAGGCTTTTCAGGACAGAGTGCATCAGATAACCGACCACGGCCAACGATCCTATAAAAATAGCTTCCTTTTTCAAAACAAGATCGGAGAGCCCCAGGATCAGTCCTAAAATCACAAACAGGATGCTGCCGCCGAGAATATGGTAGTTGGGCTTGGTGGACCCTGGGTCGAGATGGAGAGAAGTTCGTATTTCATCTTCCGACATACCGATTTGCTCCATCCGTAAACGGCGGCGCCTGATATTGATCTCGCCAAGGAGTACACCGATAATCGAAATGACAGGAATGATGAGCGAAACTTCATACATTACCTGGTAGGAAAGTGTTTTTGCCAGCCAGCCACCTACCCCGGCGACCACCGCACTTCCACCGATAATGGCTATTCTGCCCAGTGTCTGCATGGTTATATGCATACGTTTGAGCTCATCTTCCGGGATGGGTTTTCCTGAATTGTCATGCGTGGGCACAGCCTCTACCGTCATCGCATCGGCCACGACATCCTGAATGACAAAACCGACAGGGCCCATCAATGTGGCAACGACATACCAGATCTCTGCGGCCAGGAACTGTTCCATCAGTTCCCTGTAGCCGGTCAAGCCCACCATGATCAGCAGGCTGACAGCCATAAGCAGAGCGCCGAAATAGACAAAGAGTGCTTTGCGCCGCCAGAACAGATCGACCAGGTGACCTATCGGCATTTTCAGTGCCCAGGGCAGACCGGCCCAGAAGCCGAGTCCCGCCAGGAAAGTTGCCGAAAGCCCTAGCTCCTGCTTCACATAGAAACTCTCGACGATGCCTGTGAATCCGGAAATGCCGGCTGCAAAATAGACCATCAAAGGCGGGACATAACTCAGCCGCATTTCGCGAACAATGCCAAGAAAGTCCTGGAAAAACCAGCGTCGGAATCGTGATGCAATACCTGGCTGGGGGATGGCTCTCTCGTTTTTCATGCCAAGGTTTTTCCTTTCTAATACCATCAATTGTATTGGCGGGCGGGTTTAGAACCCGCCCCTACAGCCCCTACCCCTCGAGGGAGTATTGAAAAGAGTCCCGGCCTTCTTCCCGTGGTGATGTTGAGGGTAAATACTATCCTATACTTTCTGTAAAGACCACGTCTATTGCGCAGGTTGTTGATTTCTTGATTTGGCGGTTGAAAGTACCTACAATTTGATATGAAAACCGGACCTTCCGGTTTAAGGATACTTTTTATTCAATCCAACTTAAGTTTAGATTGCTTCATTCCGTGCTGGGGTCGAGCCAGCAATGATGACAGAGGAGAGCAATGACGACAGATGAGACTCTGCGGGCGGGCACAGGGGCCCGCCCCTACCGGATAATTCCACCACCATCAATTCACTTGTAGGGGAGCCCCCCTGTGGGCTCCCGTTAGTATTGCACGTACGCTTAATCCGGAAGAACCTAAAAAAGAGAATCCGCCTGGCAATAAATGGAGGTAGATGTCTTGGTCGAAGGAGGATAAATGAAAGAGATCAAAAGAGTAATGGCCTGTGTAGATCTATCGGACTACTCAACGATGACCGTTGAATACACGCTGGCTATCGTGAGGGGATTAAAGACGGAAGTTTTGCTGTTCAATGTTATTAACAGTAGAGATATCGAATATTTAAAAAGTGCCAGTCCTCATTTCCCCGAAGGGTTCAATGTCGAAAAATACCTGGAGCGGGTAAAAGCGGAACGGCATCGGGCCATACAGGAAATGATCGAGAAACATTTTTTAAAAGATAAGGCACAAATGAATGTCCTTATTCAGGTGGGAGTCCCCTTTGATGCAATATTGAAGGCCATAATAACAGAACATGTCGACCTTGTAGTCATCGCAAGCAAAGGCCAAAGCAATCTCATTGGTACTCTTTTCGGCTCCAACGCGGAGAAAGTGTTCAGGCATTCACCTGTTCCGGTTCTAAGTGTCAGAAGCCGGGAGAGATTCGGCCGGAAGCGATAATCTGGAGGATTTGTAATGAAAACAATCAAGCGAATTGTCGTCGCCATCGATTTTTCTGTTTATTCTCCACAGATTCTCGAAAATGCAGCAGGAATAGCAGAGCGAAATTCGGCAGAACTCGTCGCAGTAAATATTATCAACAAAAGGTTATTTGAATCTATCAAAAAAGAGTTTGATGATGATCACCTTTGTGTGTTTTCATTGGATAAATTTATCCTGGATGAAACAAGGAGGCGAACAAAAGATCTGGAAACATTGATTGGCCAATGGGTGCCGAAACAGCTCGCAACCAGGATAGTAATCAGGGGCGGAGTCCCATTTGAGGAAATTCTCAGGGTTGTCGATGAAGAGGACGCCGATCTTCTGGTCATAAATTCAAAAGGCAGAACAAATTTCCAGGATTACATGTACGGTACGACTTCGGAAAAAATCTTCGGCCACTCTCCCGTAACCATACTGAGTTTAAACTTGAGGACATGGTAATGAATTCAGG
>Ga0214472_10008521_pt1 | contig 10709 bp, 5 predicted proteins | sample RVTome_6_FD_207662 | JGI IMG/M metagenome (GOLD analysis project Ga0214472, IMG submission 207662) | Soil microbial communities from uranium-contaminated site in the Upper Colorado River Basin, Wyoming, United States - RVT140D175 | ecosystem: Environmental > Terrestrial > Soil > Contaminated >...
CAGATTGACCAGGGCTTCGCTGGAGGATTCGTCGCCGCTGGTTCCGCTGGACGCTACGGCGTCGGCGAACGTCGCGATCGTCGCTCGCATGGTCGTCAGCAGGTCTTCCACGCCGTCGACGGCAGCGGGAACGGCGTCGGCCGCGGCCTGCGCCGAGAGCTCCTCGAAGAAGTTGATCCGCAGCCGAACGTCGGCCACGCCCTTGAAATGACCCGCTTCCAACAGGCGAAGCACGCCCTTGGCCTCGTCTTCGCTGGCCGGCGCAGGGATGGGTTCCGAAGGATCGGGGGGAGCGATCGGCGTCGTTGTGTCAGCGTCCTGTGTCAACGGAGCCGGCCGGGAATCGTCGCGTACGGCCTGTTCGCGGGAGAGCCGCGGATGTCGGCCATCGAGGAGAACGGGTGAGACGATTGCATGGGGAACTGACGACACGTTCATAGGTCGCTCCTGAAAGCGCGGCTCGTGCGGGACGATTGTTAAGGCCCGTTCGGTGTTTATCGGCCGGGCGGCGTGGGCCGTTGAGCACGAGACGTTTGTCTCCGTGCGGAGCTTGGTCGGCCAGGCGCCGTGCTCTCCAACGACCGGTAAAATCCTCCAGAAGCAGTGCATTCCCGGCGGTAGTGTGAAGAAACCGACTTCGGGCGGTGTGGCGAGCTACTCGTTGTGTCGTACCGCGTCGCCGGCGGCGAGCCGAGGGCTTCAGCCCTCGCGGATCCGCGCAGGCTGAAGCCTGCGGCTCGCCCGCTGAAGGCGTCAGGGGGCCTCCAACACGGCGTCCACGCCCGTTGTGCTCTGGGCCGCGGTCACGTCTGATTCCAGCTCGACTCCGTCGAAACCGGAGGCGGAGAACTCCACGCGGTACGTCCCGGCGGGCAGGCCGCTGAGGACGTACGTTCCATCGGCGGCGGTGGAGGTGCTCGTGATCTCTTTCTCGCCTTCGTAGGCCGTGACGCTGGCTGCCGCGACGGGATTGCCGTCCTCGGCGCTGGTCACCTGGCCACTGATGCTCCCGGCGGCGGTGATGTTGATCAGCCGCAGCGCCAAGGCCGGACTGAAGCTGAAGCGTTCGATGCCACTGGCCGAATCAACCTGACCGCCGGGAACCGGAGTGAAGGCTCGGCTCATGTCGATATCCAGGAGCAGCGTCGCGGCCTCATCTTCGGGCACGTTGAACGTGAACTGAAGCTTGATGCCGCTGGACGCACCGCTCGGCACCTTGATGGGGAAAACGCGGCGGTCGGTCAGAGCAATGACGCCCTCGGTGACGAAGAGGCGCATCTGTGTGTAGGTCCCCGCTTCGATGACCGCGTCGGCCAACAGGTCCGTTCGACCGCCTTGCAATTCGACCAGGTCGAAACTTTTCTCGCCCTCGAAGATGGTCACCCAGGGGTCGCCGTCGTCGGCTCCAGTCGCATCGAGTGCGGCGCAGTCGGCGTCCTCGGTACACGGGGGATAACAGACCGCGTTGCGGCAGACTTCGTCGTCGTCACATTCCTTCGCGGTGTGAACGCACTCGCCGCTGAGGGGGTTGCAGACATCTTGCGTGCAGTCATCGGCGTCGTCACAGTCCACGGGCTGAAGCACGCAGAAGCCCTCGACACATACGTCCGACGTGCAGGCGCTGCCGTCGTCGCACTCGGAATTCTCGGTGCAGAAGGCGACACAGTCCCCGGCCACGCAGACCTCGTCGGGGGGGCAATCGAGGGATGGAAACGTGCAGGCGCCGCTGAACTCGTTGCAATCGTTGAGCGTGCAGGGATTGTCGTCGTCGCAGACGTTGGCCGCGTGGACGCAGGTCCCGTTCAAACAGGCGTCGGTGGTACAGCCATTCGCGTCGTCACAGTCGTCGTTCTGGGCACACGTTGCGGCACACACGCCTTCGGAGCAGGCCTCCCCCGCTGTGCAGGTGATGTCTTCGTGAAGGCACGCGCCGGAGTCCGGGTCGCACGAATCGAGCGTGCAGGGGTCGCCATCGTCGCAATCGACGTCCGTGAGGGTGCAGGCGCCGCTCTGGCAGACCGCCTGGCTGCACGGCCCGGGCGAGTTTTTCGCGCTGCGAACGTCGACGCGGGTGAGCGTGACAATCGCACTCTCCACGTACTCGTAGGGATACGGCTTGTCGGTGACCAGCACACGCAGCGTTCCCGTACCCGCTGTGGCGCCCTGTGTGTCCCGATCCGAACCCAGGCTGAACAGGCCGGCGCAGCCGGCTCCCAGGATTCCGATTGCACAGGCCGTCGCGAACCATCCCCAGCGACGATGACTCGGCCGCGCGTAGATCATACTGCGTCTCCAGGTTCAGGCGCCGCGCACGCGGGCAATCCGGACGTAAGCCCACCTGGGCACGCCCCATACTGGATACCCCGCCCGTGTCCGGGCGAGCGTTGCGCTCGCACGGCTTATCGGTGGACCGAAAGGGCGACTCCAAGGTGGTCGGGGGAGCGCGACCGCTCCACAGGGAGACGGACGCCCGATAGCTTCATTCCGGCCGGTGGATGGCGCAGAGGTGAGGTGCTGGTGTGCGCGATTCCTCGTGATTCTGGCGCACCAGCAAAAAAGCGGCGCCGCGGGGAAACCACGGCGCCGCTGAAAGGGTTGGATGGACGGACGTTCGGAAAGCGGTCGCGGCTTACGGGACCATCGGCGCGGGTTCGACCTTCGTTTCGGTTGGCGCGCCCACGTCGTCAAAGTCGGTGTCGTCGTACGTCGCCTCGTCGGCGGTCAACAGTTCGTACGGCGCGGCCGTCAGATCGCTCACCGGCGCTCCACGAACGCCGAAGTTGGTGACCGCGAAAACGTTCTGTCCGATGAACACACCACGGGTGAACGCTCCACCGTAGTAGTAGCCGGCGTCTTTAAAGCGGGTGCTGATCCGCCCCAGTTCGTCGATGCCCCCCTCCGCGGAAACGCGGTACACGTACACGCCGTCGAAACCCGGCGGGATGTAGGGGTCCACCACGTCGCCCGGCTCCGTCGTGCCGTCGGAGGTCCCGGTGCCCGTGCTCCCGTCGGAGCCCGGCTCACCCTCGCCGGTATCCGCCGTCGGCTCCACAGGCATCGGCGGCGAACTCACCACTTCCTCACCGTCCGCCGTGGTCCCATCGTCGCCGACGATCACGTCGTCCACGGGAACGGCAAAGTCGTAGTAGGACACGGGCAGGGCGACCAGGCCGTCCCGGGCGTAGTAGGTAAGCGCTTTGGGATCGTAGAGCGCCTCGGAATAGGCCCCGGTCTGCTCGCCGATCACCACGTTGAAGCTCTGAACGGGGTTGGCGAAGTCGGTGACGTCAAAGATCGTAAGCTGTACGCCGCCTCCCCAGAAGAAGCCGCCTTCGGGGATATACTGCCCCACGGCGAGCACGTGATTCTCGTCGATGGGCGTCAGGAAGGTGGAGAACCCGGGCACCTTCAATTCGCCCACGATGCGCGGAGCACGAGGGTCCGACAGGTCGAGCGTAAAGAGCGGATCGATCTGCTCGAACGTCACCACGTACCCCCGGTTTCCCAGGAACCGCGCCGACTGAATGGTCTCCCGCGGGGCGATGTCTTCGACGCTGCCGACGACGCTCAACGCTCCGTCCTGTTCTTCGAGCACGTAGACGTTGTTGTGCGGTCCGCTCTGCTCGCCGGTGGGGGAGAAAGTCGGGCCCACGGTCGTGGCCACGCGAAGGAAGCCTTGATTCTCTCCCATGGAGTACTGATTCAGCACCCGCCCGGAAACGCTGCCCGTGGCCGCGGGCTCCGTGCCCCCGGGCACGTAGTCATACTTGTAGATGTCCGTGGTCTCGCGGAGATTGCCGAAAAAGTCGTAGTTCGTGTCGGTCAGGTAAAGCGCCTCCAGCGAGGCGTAGACCAGCCCGGGTTCGGCGACGATTCCCTTGGCGGAGAACGACGCCTCGGGGCTGTCCACGTCCAGGCTTACGACCGACACCACGCCGAAGCCATCGGGGTCGGTTGGACGATAGACGTCCTCCCAGGTGAGCACCGGGCCGCTGGTGGTACTGCCGTCGGCCGCAGTGCGTTCGTAAGACGGCAGAACGACTTCCGCTTCGACGGTCGGCGCTGCAAACTCCGGGCGGCCGAGCATCGGAAACACGTCGTAGTAGTAGTACTGGTAGTTGCCGATCACGAGGTGCAACATGCCGTCGATCATGCGGCTGGACGCCTTGGTGCCGTCGAACGCCGTGCTGGAGATCAACCGCGGAGCGGCCCGGTCGCTGACGTCCACGATCGTGACGACCGTTTGGGGTCGGGCGAACTCGGGCATGTCCCCTTCGACGATGCCCGAATCGGTGCCATCGTCCACGGAGGAGCCGTCGTCGGTGGTACCCGTGTCTCCCTCCGCGGGCGGCGAAGTCTGACCCGCCTCGGCTTCGCCCTCGCGGCCGGCGACCACGTCCACAAAGGCGGGCAGCGGCTCGATCCCGATGCCGCCGTAGTAGAAGCCGCCGTACACTTCGGTCAACGCCACGACCTTGTCACCATACAGGTAGAGCTCTCGCCCGTAGCCCTCTAACGGCAACTCTGCGACGACGGCCAGCGCCTCGGGCGGCGTCGCCTGGATGATCCGCAGGGTGCTGGAATCCAGGATGTACAGATAGGTGCCGTCGGTCTTGACGACGTCGGCCTCGTCCACGCCGGATTCCTGGGTCGTTGTGCCGGAGAAGCCGTCGTCCGCGCCGGCCGACCCGTCTTCGGGCACTGCGCTGGGCGGTGCGCCGCCCGTGGCCGAGTCCCCGGTGCCCGGGAGCGCAGGATCGGAATCCGTCGGGGCATCGAAGATCGGGGCCATCTCGTCGGCGCTGCGCAGCCCATCGTTGCGAACCGTCATCTGCCCCCGGAAGTAGTCCACCATTTCCTGCTCCGAGGCGAAGCGCAGCAGCTTGGCGGATCCCGTCTCCTCACCGCCGTTGGGCGGATTGGGGAACAGCAGATCGAGAATCGGCTGGCACCCTGAAAGGACGATCAAAAGCAGCAGGCACGGGACGAATCGTCGCACGGTTTGACCTCCCTGCGTATGAACACCGGCGTGTTGGCCGGCGCGGATCGACTCCGACCACTGGAGCACGCGCCCCGTCGGCACACTCTCAAGTATGAATTGCCCAAGTGCCCGGTCAAGTCGGCGCCTCGCCGTCGACACGGACGACGCGCCGCCGACAAGTTCTGACCATCGTTTCCCCGCTCGGAACCCCCTCACGGGGCCTTCGACCGATAACTTCTGAACCTGTCTGGATTCGGCGGACGGTTTCGCGCATGATACGTCACCCTCGTCTCCGGATAGACGGCCGGCGACCGGGGCCGATCCCAACGGAACAATCCGCGTCGTCGAGCAAGCCCTTGACGTGGCGTAGCCGGGTCAAGGGCAAGCCGATAGGGACGTATCGGCCGGCAATCGGGGTGTCCCTGATCCTCTCGGCGAGGCGGTCCACACGCCGTCCCCCAAAGGTAGGTATGACCGACCAGGCCGATGCAACGCCCTGGGGCGCGCGACGCTCTGCCGCCGAGCGAGGCGTACCGCGCTCCATCCGACAGGAGTCCGCCAACGTGGATATCAGCCTCGCTGCCGCGTCTTCTTCCCACCCCGCACCGGCAAAGCTCACCGCCTGGGCCTGGGCGGCCATCGCCCTGGGCGTCGTGGCGCTTGGCCTTCTGCTGCAAAGCTCACTAGGGCACACCGACGCCCATGGGGAGGCGCACGGCGCCCACGGGCACGCGCCGAGCATGTGGTCGGTGATTCCGTTCGCGGGTCTGCTGCTGTGCATCGCGATCCTGCCCCTGATTCCTGCTACGTCGCACTGGTGGGAGAGCAACCAGAACCGACTGATGCTGGCGCTGGCCTTCGCCGCGGTCACGCTGGCGTATTACCTCTTCGCCTACGGCGCGCCCAAGGTGGTCAGCGTGCTGGAGCACGCCGTGCTCGCGGAGTACATCCCGTTCATCGTGCTGCTGTTCTCCCTCTACGTCATCAGCGGGGGCATCTCGCTGAAGGGCGACCTGGCTGCCCACCCCGCGACCAACACCGCGTTCCTGGCCGTCGGAGCGGTGATCGCCAGCTTCGTGGGCACTACGGGGGCGAGCATGTTGCTCATCCGTCCGCTGCTGCAAACCAATGCCGAGCGGAAGCGGGTGGTTCACACGGTCATCTTCTTCATCTTCCTGGTGAGCAACGTGGGCGGCTGCCTGCTGCCCATCGGCGACCCGCCGTTGTTCCTGGGTTACCTCAAGGGGGTACCGTTCCTGTGGACGTTCAAGCTCTGGATTGAATGGGCCGCCACGTGCGGCGTCCTTCTCACGGTCTACTATCTTTGGGACACGTGGGCCTATCGACATGAAACGTCCCGCGACATCGCCCGTGACGAAACCCAGTTGGCCAGGCTCTCGCTGGCTGGGAAAGTGAACCTTGTCTGGCTGGCCGGCGTCGTGCTTTGCGTGGGCCTGGTAAAGCCTGGCGAGGAATTCCTGGGTCTGGGCTTCAAAGCGTTTCCGTTCATGCGGGAACTGATGATGCTCGGGCTGACCGCATTGTCGCTCAAGTTGACCGTCCCTTCGGTCCGTGCCGCCAACAAGTTCAACTATCACGCGATCCTGGAAGTGGCCGCGCTGTTCATCGGCATTTTCATCTGCATGCAGGCGCCGATCGAAATCCTGCGGGCCAACGGTACTCAGCTCGCTCCGCTTCTCAGCTCTCCGATGCGGTTCTTCTGGGCGACCGGGGCGCTCTCCAGCTTCCTGGACAATGCCCCGACCTACGTCGTCTTCTTCGAGACCGCCACCAGCATGACGCCCGACAACGCCGCCGGTGCCCTGCACCTGCCGGGTGGCACGATCCAGGAGACGATGCTCGTCGCGATATCGTTGGGTTCGGTGTTTATGGGCGCCATGACCTACATCGGCAACGGGCCGAACTTCATGGTCAAGAGCATCGCCGAGCAGTCCGGCGTGCGGATGCCGAGTTTCTTCGGATACATGCTCTACAGCGTGGGCATCCTCGTTCCTATCTTCCTGGCCGTTACGCTTCTGTTCGTTCGCTGACGTTGAGCCGGTTGGAACCCTGGCCAGCGGACGACGCCGCGCATAGAATCTCGCACGGCGAATCGCACCTGCGACGGCCGGCGGGCGTATTGTTGTCGGACGATCGCACAGGATGAGCAGGGGATCGCGGCGATGCTGGTTCGATTTGATTGTCCGGCGTGCGGGCGGTCGCACTCGTTCGACATGCCGGAAACGACGATTCACATGACCTGCTCGCGCACCCGCGAGGTGCTCGAGCTGCGGCTGACGAAGGGCGGCGACGTTCGGACGGCGATCGTCGGGAAGCAGACGACTCCCGCGCCGGGCGATTGACCTGAGTGGACGCCAAGGCGTCGGCGCGTCTGCTGGTGGCACTCACCCGCCGATCGGGGCAAACGACCTCCATGGATCAGGAATCAGTGAACTTGCCAGGCGCGGCGCGCAAGTCCGACGCCAGCCGGTGGGCGTTAATCATCGCCGGGCTTCTCGTCGTCGGAGTTTACGTTGCCTCCAGCCGGCCGGTGCCGCCACCTCCCGGGTGGTCCAGCGACTTTGCCGGCGCATCAAGCGAGGCTTCACAGAGCGGCCGCCCTCTGCTCGTAGCCTTTCACATGAGCAGTTGCCCGCCGTGTGTCGCCATGGACCGTACGGTGCTGCGCAGCGAGGCCGTGCAACATGCCCTGTCCAGTTTTGTTCCGGTTCGCGTGAACGCAGACACGGACTGGGCGCTGGCCAGGCGCTTTGGCGTGGGGGCCACACCGACGTACGCGATCATCACGCCCCCGGAAACCGTCGTCGCGCGAGTCGAGGGGTTTCAGGCGGAGGACGACTTTCTCGCGTTTCTTTCGGTTGCGGCTGGGAAGCCGACTTCCTGACTCTGCCATTCAAGCATTGATTCAGCGCGTGCCGCTCGGCGTTGGGCGTTGAGACGTGTTCAGGCCACTTCTCCACTGTCCAGACACCTTCGCAGAAACCTGCCCGTGTGGCTCTCGGAGCACGCGGCGACGGTCTCGGGCGTGCCCTCGACGACGACACGGCCGCCCGCTTCGCCACCCTCCGGCCCGAGGTCGATGATCCAGTCGGCCATCTTGATGACCTGCAGGTTGTGCTCGATCACCAGCACGGTGTGCCCGCGGTCGGCGAGGCGGTTGAGGACGGTCAGAAGGTTGCGAACGTCCGCGAAATGAAGCCCGGTGGTCGGTTCGTCGAGTACGTAGAGCATGCGGCCTTCCCCACCGCGCTGAAGTTCCGCGGCCAGCTTGACGCGCTGGGCCTCGCCGCCCGAGAGCGTGCCCGAGGATTGTCCCAGCGTGACGTAACCGAGCCCCACGTCTTTCAGGGCGGCCAGGCGATTGCGGATATTGGTAAAGTTCTCGAAGAAGGTCGCCGCCTCTTCCACCGACAGGGACAACACGTCGGCCACGTTCTTGCCTCGATAGCGCACGTCGAGGGTTTCGCGGTTGTAGCGCGTGCCGCCACAGGCCGCACAGGTCACGAACACGTCGGGCAGAAAGTGCATGGCGATGCGCCGCGTGCCCTGTCCCTCGCAGTGCTCACACCGACCCCCCTTGACGTTGAAGCTGAAGCGGGCCGCTGTGTAGCCGCGAATCTTGGCCTCGCGTGTCTGGGCGTAGAGCCGACGGATGTGCTCAAAGACGCCGACGTAGGTCGCGGGGTTGCTCCGCGGCGTACGGCCGATCGGCGACTGATCGACTTCGATCACCTGGTCGACGAGCGACGCGTTCCGCAGCGCCCGAAACGTGCCCGGCCGTGCCCCCCGTCCGGAGAGATGCCGCCGCAACGCCCGCACCAGCACCTCGTTGACCAGCGTGCTCTTGCCGCTGCCGGAAACGCCCGTCACGCACACGAAACAGGCGGTGGGGAAACGGACGGAGACCCCTTTCAAGTTGTTGGCCGTCACGCCGAGCAACTCCAGCGCCTGCCGCCAGTCGATGGGCCGGCGGCGTTCGGGCAGGGCGATGCGCGTTCGCCCGGTGAGAAAGCGGGCGGTTAACGACGCTTCGCAGCGCAGCACCTCCTCGCGCGGCCCCTGGGCGACCACGTGACCTCCACGCTCGCCGGCTCCGGGTCCGACGTCCACGAGGTACGCCGCTCCGCCGATGATCTCCTCGTCATGTTCGACGACGATGACCGTGTTACCCAGGTCGGCCAGTCGCTGGAGAATGGCGACCAATCGCCCGCTGTCCCGCGGGTGCAGGCCAATCGTGGGTTCATCGAGCACGTAACAGACCCCTGAGAGACCGCTGCCGATCTGCGTGGCCAGCCGAATCCGCTGGGCTTCGCCGCCCGAGAGGGTATCCGCCGGTCGATCGAGCCCCAGGTAGTCGAGCCCGAGTTCCCGCAGGTAGCGGAGGCGCTGGGAAACCTCACGGAGCAGCGGCTCGGCAATCGGTTGTCGCTGCGGGTCGAACGCCAGCCCGTCGATCCAGGCTTCGGCCGCATCGATCGTTTTGCGGGTCAGTTCGGCGATGTTCAGCCCGGCAATTTTCACACCCAGCGCCGGCTTCGAGAGGCGCGTGCCTCCGCAGCTTCGGCAGGGGGATGCCGCCAGGAATCCGTGGAGCCGCTGCTTGAGGGCCTCGGATTCGCTGGTCTGCCAGCGGCGCTGAAGGTTGGGGATGACGCCCTCAAAGCGGGCGTTGTATCGCGGCGTGTCGGATTCCGTCGTGCCGTAGAGCAGGATGCGGACTTTCTCCTCGGGTAGATTGCGAAAGGGGACATCGGGCAGAACGCCGAAGCGCTCACAGAACTCGCGCAGCATTTGCGCGTAGAGGGCCGTCTGCCGGCGGCCCTGGTGCCGCCAGGCGGCGATGGCCCCGCCGGCCAGGGCCACGTTCTCGTCGGGAATCACCAGCTCGGGATCGAACTCCGACGTGATGCCAAGTCCGTGACACTCCGCGCACGCTCCCTGGGGCGTGTTGAAGCTGAACAGCACCGGGGAAAGGTCTTCCATCCGCGATTCGGGATGCTCGGGGCAGCAGAGCGCCGCACTGTAGGCGGCGTCGGACCACTTTCCGTCAGGCCTTTCCGCCGCGATGAGCACCCGCCCGCCGGCGAGCGACGCGGCCGTCTCCACGCTGTCAGCCAGCCGCTGGGCCAGGCCGGGCTTGATCTGCAAGCGATCGACCACGACGTCGATCGTGTGCTGATGACCGGGCGACAGCTCCTCGACTTCCTCGAGCATCACGATGTTACCGTCGATTCGAACGCGCACGAACCCTTCCCGCGCGATGCGTTCCAGCACCGCGCGGTGGGCTCCACGCTGACGATGAACCAGCGGGGCGAGAACATGGATGCGCTGCCCCTCGGGTCCGGCCAGCACGGCGTCGACCACCTGGCTGGTGGTCTGCCGGACGATGGGCCGGTCGCACATCCAGCAGCGCGGCTCGCCGACGCGGGCGTACAGGACGCGCAGAAAATCGTAAATCTCGGTGACCGTGGCGACGGTGGAACGCGGCCCGCCCGTGCCCGCGCGCTGCTCAAGCGCAATCGTCGGGCTCAGGCCTTCAATGCGATCCACCTCCGGCTTGGGAAGCTGTTCGAGAAACTGTCGCGCATGGGTGGAGAGCGATTCGACGTATCGCCGCTGGCCTTCGGCGTAGATGGTGTCGAAGGCCAGGGAGCTCTTGCCGGAACCGGAGAGTCCGGTGACGACCGTCAACTGACCCCGGGGAATG
>Ga0214472_10008522_pt1 | contig 10709 bp, 9 predicted proteins | sample RVTome_6_FD_207662 | JGI IMG/M metagenome (GOLD analysis project Ga0214472, IMG submission 207662) | Soil microbial communities from uranium-contaminated site in the Upper Colorado River Basin, Wyoming, United States - RVT140D175 | ecosystem: Environmental > Terrestrial > Soil > Contaminated >...
TGGCCCCCTCGTTCTCAGCCACCCACATGCCCAGAACCTCCTTGTGGCCTTCGATGGTGACGCCCAGGGCCAGGTAGACCGCCTTGTTGCTGACGTGGCCGTTGTCCCGCACCTTGACCCGGACAGCGTCCATATAGACGATGGGATAGAGGGCGTCGAGCGGGCGATTCTGCCAGATCTTGACCTCGTCCGAGACGGCGTCGGTCACGCTGGAAATGAGGGTGGGAGAGACATCGACGCCATAAATCTCTTCCAGATGCCCCTGAATCTCCCGGGTCGTCATCCCACGGGCGTAGAGGGAGATAATCTTGCCGTCGAAGCCGGCGAAGCGGGTCTGGCCCTTGGGAATGATGATCGGCTCGAAGCTGCTGTCCCGGTCACGTGGAACCTCGATCGGCAGCTTGCCGAATTCGCCCTTGATGGTTTTGGTCGACTTGCCATTTCGGGAGTTTCCGCCTTTCGTGGTCACGGGGGCGTGTTCCTCGTGGCCCAGATGGTCGGTCAATTCCGCTTCCAGTGCCCGCTCCCGAAGGGCCTTGGTGAGTTGCTTGAGCAAGCCGGTTTCCCCGATCAGGTCTTCGGGCTTTTTGTAGTCGGCAAGCAAGCGGTCCAGCAGATCTTTTTCAATGGCCATGGTGGCTCCTTAAAGGGTGGGGGCGCGGTGTACCCCTGAATGGCCATTTACACAATCTTTTTTACACCCTCCCAAAAATCGAGCCATAGCGTCAAATAACGGCTATTTCTGGGATGAAATCACTCGGAAATCAATAGGTTGACTTGGTCCGACCCTGTTTCCTGACCGAATGACTTAACCAGGGCGACCGCGAGGAGCTACGCTGGGAGCGGTAACTGTCCATTGACTGTAAATGTCTCTGTCGGAATGATGTGGACGGTTCGTTCACTCGTCCCCCTGAAAACAACTGCCCCTGCGCTCACTTCGCAGAGCCATCGAGCCATGGTTTCCGGCTTTGTCGCGGCAAATGCTTCGGGAGTGAAAAGTGCTACGCAGACAGAGCCCTCCGGGCATCGGGCCGAGGTGAATTGAAACGCTTCGACTCCGGCCTGGCGCATTTCGGAGCCGAGGGTCTGGGTATGGCGATATTCGGTTTTGTGCGTCAGCAAGTGTTTGTAGGTGTCGAAGGGCGGGTGCTGCAGCTCAATGCCCAGCTCGGTCCGGTAGGGCACTGAAAAAAGCGTGTGCTCGGTACGAATGCTTCGCTTGGGAGGTTCCGCGTCCATGGAGAAGAAAAAGAGCAGGCGATAATAGGCGGACTCCATCAGCGTTGCTCTGAGGTCGGCACCCCCGTAAAAAATACCTGTTTCGTGCTTCCGGCCGAACCTTGAGCCCCACGCCAGAGGGGGATAACGAAAGGGAGATTTGAGCAGATAGTGCAGGTGATTCGCTGCCACGGGATACGGAGGCTTCGAGTCCTCCAGAAGCTCTTCCAGGATTGCCTGCTCCTCCAGGGTGTCCACATAGCCCAGGGTGGCTATCTGTTCCTGACTCTCCACCAGCCGCATTGCCGTAGCGGCCAGGGGCTTGACATGGGAACTCCCATCGCAAGCCTGCCAGATCATCAGATTTTCCCCCGGATTGCATCAAGGCACTGAACCACCCTGACCAGACCCTGGACGTTCTGAATCTGCTCTGCGGGGATCCCTCCGGTCATCCTGTTGGGAGAGCGCATGAAGTGCGCGATCCAGTCGGATTCGCCTCCGGCCAAGGCGTACAAGGCCCGGGCGGCCCGGATGAGCAGCAGGGCAAGCTCTCCCGTTTTGCTCTCGGGTTCGAGAGTCATGGATTTTTTCAGTCGGGTTATGCCTGTGCGGTGAAGTCCGATGACTTTGGCAAGTTCGTCCTGTCGCAGCCCCAGCTGCGTCGAGGCATTGAGAAGGGCCTTGGCCAAAACCATGGACGCTTCGGGGCGTTGTTCAGCTATGACCGCCATCTTTCGTCTCCTCGCGGGTACGGATCCATGATGTGCATTGCCTGCAGTTTTTCAGAGGCGGGAAAGCTTGTCAAGAATCGTTTGCATCATTTTATTGCCTAGTTGAAGCAAATGCTTCTTTGTTCGCAGGGCTCTGATCGTAAAAAAAATCCCGGAGTCTCCTCCGGGATTTTTTTTGTTCAAGAGCCTCGCCCCGACTTCCAGGGCGGCACGAAGGCGATGTGCTCGCCGGGCAGGACCTTGACCTCCAGCGGCCGGATGCGGTTCTGGTGGAAGAGGTGACCGATCTGATCCAGCGGCAGGTCCAGTTCGGCGGCGATATCCAGGGCAGACTTGCCCTCCTCGGGGACCTCCACCTCCAGCTCCGCAGGCAGGCCCCGGCTCGAACGCAGGGCGTGGAGGCCGCCCAGCATGCGCACCCGGACCCATCCCGCTTTCTCTTCGGCGCTCATGGCGTCGCGTCCCTCAATCCTTCCCCTTGATGAAGTGCTCCTCCACGAAATCGGCCACCTGAAGTGGATTGTTGAGATCCAGCAGGGGCACGTCCAGCGTGAGCTGCTGATCACTCACCACGGCCACCAGGGTCTCGTCGCGCTCCTCGCCCCGGCACATGAGGGTGGGGCTTCGCTCCAGGCGGTTGACCTCGATCTTGGGGAAGGGGCCGCGCTTGAACCCTTCGGTGAGCACCAGATCCGTGTCCCTGAAATATTCGGCGAAGACGGCCTCGATGGGGGGCTGCTCGTCATGTTTCTTCACCATGGCCAGCTTGGCGGGGGAGAGGATGAGCATGGTGGCGGCTCCGGCGGCGCTGAGGCGGTAGCTGTCCTTGCCGGGGTGGTCGATGTCGAAGCTGTGGGCGTCGTGCTTGACCATGCCGATTCGGTAGCCGCGTCCTTCAAGGATGGGCAGCACCTGCTCCAGCAACGTAGTCTTGCCCGTGCCGCTCTTGGCCACGAAGGAGAGGGCCTTGGGGCGCATGGATTTCTTCGTGGGGAAGGCGGCCTTGTAGTCGGCCAGAATCCGGGCGTGATCGAAGCACAGGGGGGAGGGCAGCGCGTCCAGGGGGAAGAGCCGGGCCTGCGCGGCGTCGTCCCCGCCGCAGAGCTCGCCCTTGCCTTCGGCGGTGAACACGAAGGAGAGATTGTGCTGCCGGGGGTCTCGGTCGGGGGCGGAGTAGGCGCGGAACTGCCGCAGGTTGTACAGCTCAAGGGCGGTCTCCTCTTTCGCCTCGCGGATGGCCGAGCTCTCCAGGCTCTCGCCGTAGTCCACGAAGCCGCCGGGCAGGGCCCAGCCTTTGGGCTCGTTCTTGCGCTCGATGAGCACCACTGAGTCGCCCTGGCGGATGATGATGTCCACGGTGGGGAAGGGGTTGCGGTACTTGACGACATCGGCCTTGCAGTTGGGGCAGGTCAGGGAATCGGCGGGCATGGGTTCTCTCCTTGGAAATCAGGTTATTGCAGGCATTGCAGCAGCCCCATGGCCCAGAGGCAGGAGCCGCAGGGTTCGCTCTTGAGGAAGCAGTCCTGCTCGAACTGCTCCTGGATGTAGTCGCAGGGGGCCAGGTGGCAGCTGGGGCAGTAGGGGTGGTCGTACTGCCGCACGTTGCGGCGGAAGTCCCGGTAGGGCTGCGATTGCCAGATGCTCTCCAGATCCTGCTTCTCCAGGCTTCCGAAGCACAGGGCGTCCACGGGCTTTTCCCAGTCGCCGATGTGGCAGCGGTAGCTGTGCCAGAGGTTGTAGCAGGGGTAGACGGCGCCGTCCCAGGCCACGAAGACGCCGCTGTCCTCCACGAAGGGGCAGTGGCGATCCTGCCTGGGCAGCACCGAGGGCAGCTTCAGCTCCAGGCCCAGGCGGGAGGCCAGAGCCGAAGCTTCGGCGAAGAGATCCTCCACGAGGCGGGTAAGGGCCGCGTCGCGCGCGAAGATCGCCCTGGGATTGAGGTAGATGTCGAGGGCGCGTGCCTCGGCCTTCATCTCATCCACCAGATCGAGCATCTGCCTGCCTTCGGCCTTGTTGCTGCTCCAGGCCACCCGGGGATAGTCGTCGATGTCCAGGCCCCGATCCAGACCCTTGCGCTTCCAGCGCTCGTAGAGGCCGACGGCGGCATCGGTATTGAGCTCGTAGGCGACAAGATCCTGCTGGCCGGGACCGTAGGGCATGAGATGGGAGACGGTGGCGAAATCGGCTCCCAGGCCGGCTGCCCAGTCGATGACGGCGGGCAGCTCCTCCAGGTTGTCGCGGCGCAGGACGAACTGCACCCCGATGCGCAAATCCGATTCGGGACGGGCGGATCGCGCAGCAACCAGGGCCGAAAGCGCCTGCTGCACCGAGGCGACTTCGCCGCCCTCGCGCACCTGGCGGAACATCTCGGGCGAGAGCGCGTCCACCGAGAGGCAGATGCGCCCCAGGCCCGCCTCGACCAGGCTCTCGGCCCGCCCCTGGTCGATAAGCAGGCCGTTGGACTGGAAGCCCACCCAGCTCCCTTCGGGCATGCTTCGCCTTGCGGTGCGGATGAACTCCTCGATCCGGGGATGGAGCAGGGGCTCGCCGATGCCGTTGAGGATCAGGCAGTCGAGCTGGGGAAAAATGCTTGTGAGCCCCTCGAAGATCTCGGGCCGCATGTGGGCCGAGGCGATGGGGGCATCGCCTGCGTGCTTGACGCACATGGCGCAGGAGAGATTGCAGACCGTGGTGGTCTCGACGAAGAGCTTTTTGGGCAGGGCTTGGGGATTGGGCTGATTCACGATGACCTCCGGGCGCGGCGGGACGGAGGCCCGGCGCGCTCTTGTTTACCGGCTTCTGAGATTGAAGGCGTTGATCTTGCGGTGCAGGGTGTTGCGGGCGATGCCCAGGGATTTTGCCGCCTCGGTGATGTTCCAGTGATGGGCCTCAAGCGCCCGGCGGATGGCGTCGATTTCCCGCTGCCTGAGGCTGGCGTCGTCCTCGGGCTTCATCCCCTTCTTGCGCATCACCGCGCCCAGGCGGGCATCGAGCTCATCGAGCTCCTGTTTCATGCGGCGCAGTTCCTGGTGGGACATCTGCTCCAGGAGACTCAAGTCCCCCCGGCTCTCCAGCAGGGAGCCGGGCCGGGGCTCGCTCTCGGGTTGCGGGGCCGGGACGGAAGGAGCGGCGGGCGCCGCCGCCGGGGCCTGGAGGAAGAGGGGGCCCAGGTGCTCGGGCAGCAGCAGCTCGCCGTTGCAGAGTACCGCCGCCCTGCGCAGCACGTTGGCCAGCTCCCGGATGTTGCCCGGCCAGCCGTGGTCGCACAGCAGGGAGAGGGCCGCCGGGGAGAGGCGCATGCCGGGATGCAGGCTCTGGAGGAAATGCTCGGCCAGGATGGGAATGTCCGCGAGGCGGTTGCAAAGCGGCGGGATCTCCAGGCGCACCACGTTGAGGCGGTAGAATAGATCCTCCCGGAAGGTCTTCTCGACGATGGCCTGTTCCAGATCCACGTTGGTGGCGGAGATGACCCGCACGTCGGTGCGGATGGGGGACTCGCCCCCCACCCGCATGAACTCGCCGGTCTCCAGGGCCCGCAGCAGCTTCACCTGGATCTGGGGGCTGGCGTCCCCGATCTCGTCCAGGAACAGGGTGCCCCGGTTGGCCAGCTCGAAGATGCCCTTGCGCACCTGGGCGGCCCCGGTGAAGGCGCCTTTTTCATGGCCGAAGAGCTCGCTCTCCAGCAGGTTCTCGGGCAGGGCGCCGCAGTTCACGGGGATGAAGGCCTGGTTGGCCCGGGTGGAGGCGGCGTGGAGGAAGCGTGCCAGCACCTCCTTGCCCGTGCCGGTCTTGCCCTGGATCAGCACGTTGATGTTCTTGGAGGCGATGCGGTAGGCCAGCTGGGCCAGGCGGCGCATCTCGGGGGTCTGGCCAACCCGGAATCCCGTGGCCTGGGCCAGCTCCTGCCAGTCATCGCTCTGCTCATCTCCTTGTTTAAGTCTTGTGCCGTAAGCGGCCGCTTTTTCGATGAGTGCCTCGATATCGCCGATGTCGTCGAAGGGCTTCTCCAGGTACTCGAAAGCGCCCAGCTGCATGGCGTGCACCGCCGTCTTGATGGTGCTGTAGCCGGTCATGATGATGACCTCGCAGGAGGGTTGGCGGGCCTTGATCCGCTTCAGCAGGCTGATGCCGTCGGTGTCGGGCAGCTTGAGATCCACCAGGGCCACATCGAAGGACTGGGTATCGACGAGTCTCAGGGCATCGGGCTCCCGGCTGGCCGTGCTGACCTCGTGGCCCCGGCGGCTGAGCAGGCGTCTGAAAAAATTGCAGACGTCGGTTTCGTCATCGATGATCAGGGTGCGCACTTGTTTCATGGGCATAAGCGTCCTTAAGTTTCATTCATCCGGGTCGAGGGGCAGCACCAGCCGGAAGCAGCTTCCCTCGCCCTGTCTGCTCTCCACCTCCAGGGTCCCCCCGTGGGATTCGGCGATCCCCAGGCTCACCGAGAGGCCCAGGCCCGTGCCGCGGGTGGCCTCCTTGCTGGTGTAGAAGGGGGTGAAGATCTTGGAGAGGTCCTCCTGCGCGATGCCCGTGCCGTTGTCCCGCACGCTGAGCACGGCGAGCTTGCGATCTTCCTGGGTGCGCAGGGCGGTTGCGACCTCGATGGTCTTGTCCTCCCGGCCGGCCTCCAGCAGCGCATCCCGGGCGTTGACCAGCAGGTTGGTGAGCACCTGCTGAATCTGGGGGCCGTTGGCGGTGAGCTTGGGCAGCTCCTCGTCCAGGGTTTCCAGGATCCGGATCTGGCTGCGGTTGATCTGGTACTTGATGAGGCTGAGCACCTTGCGCACCTCCTGGTTGAGGTCCGTCTCGCACACGGGCATCTGGTCCTGGCGGGAGAAGGTGAGCAGGTTCTGGATGATGCGCTTGCAGCGCAGGCCGCAGTTGACGATGTCCTCCAGCTCCTCGGTGTTGAGCTGCCCGCTGCCGTGCTCCAGCTCGCGGATGAGCATCTGGGCCGTGCCGATGACCACCGTCATGGGGCTGTTGAGCTCGTGGGCCACGCCGGCGGCCATCTCTCCCAGGGCGGCCAGCTTGGCGGACTGCACCAGGCGCGCCTCCATCTTGGTCTTCTCCGTCACGTCCTTGAGGATGATGGTGACCGCCGAGAGTTCCTTATCCTCATTGAAGACGGGGTAGTAGGAGGTCTCGAGCAAGAGCCCGCTCTCGGTCTGCCAGGAGAGGAACTCGGGCTTGCCCGTCTTCTTGAGCTTCTCGATCGGGCAGTTCTTGCAGGGGCGCCGCAGGCCGTGCAGGCGCGAGAAGCACTTGTTCTCCAGGGCCTTGTTCCAGAGGCCGGCCACTTCGGGGGGGAGGCGGTTGTTGTGCAGCAGCACGTTGTAATCGGTATCGACGAGGAAGATGGCGTCGGTCACCGCGTTGAAGGTGGATTCCCACTCGGTCTTGGCCCGGCTGACCTTCTTGTAGAGCCGGGTGTTGTGGATGCTGATGGCGATGAGATCCGCCAGATGCTGGACGAAATTGAGCTCCACCTCCGTGATGGCGTTGTCCCGGGTGCGGCCCAGCACCAGCACCCCGATGATCTCGCCGCGCTCGAACATGGGCGCGATGGCCAGGCTCAGAAGCCTGGCCGGAAAGTCGCTGTTGTGCCAGATGTGGGAGCTGTAGCTCGAAGAGGCGTCGAAGATGGCCGCTCTTCGGTTGCGGATGACCTGCCAGGAGGGCGAGTCGCTGGGGAAGCGCGAGACGCGGCAGAAATTCCGGGGCACCATGGCCTTGAGCAGCAGCTCGCCCCCGCGCAGGGTCACCAGACCCAGGAAGTCGCAGGGCAGGGCGGCGGGCAGCTTGGAGAAGGTGCGATCCAGGATCTCCTGCAGGGACATGTCGATGTTCATGTCCCGGGCCAGCTGATGGAGCACCTCCAGCCGGCTGTTCTGCTTGAGCACCTCGTCGTTGCGTTTCTTGAGCTCCACGTAGTAGTTGAGCTTGGAGGAGTGCACGCCGGTGAGTTGTTCCAGCAGGTTTTCCCTATCCATCGGAGTTCCTTCCCGCCTCGATCCCTTGGGTTTCGTCGTCATAGTGAATTGCGGAATATCCGCACGATGTCCTCGCGGTTTGCCGCCCTGGGGTTGGTCACCAGGCAGGCATCCTTGAGGGCGTTTTCGCTCAACGCCGCGATATGTTCCTCCTTGAGGCCGATGGCGCTGAGCCCCTTGCAGAGGCCGATGTCCTCGATGAGGCTGCGCGCCGCGATGATGGCCTGTTGCCCCGCCTGAAGCGGAGCCATGTCCGCCACAGGCATGCCCATGGCCAGGGCGATCTGGCGGAAGCGCTCCGGGCAGGCTTCGAGGTTGAATTCCATCACATGGGGCAGGATGGAGGCGTTGGTCTCGCCGTGGTGCTGATCGATGAGTCCGTCCACCTGGTGGGTCATGGCGTGGGTGGCCCCCAGGATGGCGTTGGAGAAGGCCATGCCCGCCAGCAGGCTGGCCATGGCCATGTTGCTGTTGGCCTCCATGTCCCTGCGGTTGTGCACGGCCCGGCGCAGGTTGCCGGAGATGAGGTCGATGGCCTTGAGGGCGTGGATGTCGGTGAGCGGCGTGGCGGCCAGGGAGACGAAGGATTCGATGCCGTGGGTCAGGGCGTCGAGCCCCGTGGCGGCGGCCAGCAGCTCGTCCTTGGTCTGGAGCAGCTCGGGATCCACGATGGCGATGTCGGGCACCAGGGACTTGGAGATGATGGACATCTTGAGCCTTCGGGCCGTGTCCACGATGATGGTGAACTGGCTCACCTCCGAGCCCGCTCCGGCGGTAGAGGGGACGATGACCATGGGGGGCAGGGGGCGGCCGATGCGGTTGATGCCCTCATAGTCCCGGATCTCCCCGCCGTTGGTGGCCAGGATGGCCACCGCCTTGGCCACGTCGGTGGGGCTGCCCCCCCCCACCGCGACGATGGCGTCGCATCCCGATGCCAGATAACGCGCAGCGCCCTGCTCCACCTCGAAATCCTTGGGATTGGTGGTCAGGGAGGAGAAAACCACCGTAGGCAGTCCGGCGGCCTCGAGGTAGTGCAGGGCCCGATCCACCCAGCCCGCCCTGAGCAGGCCCTCGTCGGTGACCAGGAAGACCCGGGAGGCCCCCAGGCGCAGGGCGCTCTCCCCGATCTGGGCCAGGGAGCCGCGGCCGAAGATGATCTCGGGGCTGACGAATTTGCTGATGTTCAAGGCGTTCTCCTGTTCGCGGGGGTTGCAATCATGGCTGGAGCATGGCGGCTGCCGGGCCAAGCGGAAGCACCTGCACCTCATCCCCTGCCTCGTAAGAGGTCCGGTCCTCCTCGAGGATGGCCAGGGCGTCGGCCCGGACCATGGACTTGAGGATCCCCGTGTTCTGGTCCCCCGAACCGGTGGCGTGGAGCCGGCCGTCGCGGCTGAGCAGCTGCACGCGCTGCATCTGGGTGCGCCCTGCGGTCTTGCGCACCGGCTCGCAGAGCCTGGCCAGGAGCAGGGCGGGCTTCACCCGCCGGTATCCCATCATCCTGAGCAGGGCCGGCTTGACCAGGGTTTCGAAGATGATCATGGTGGCCACGGGATTGCCGGGCAGGGAGAAGACCGGCTGCTCGCCGTACATGCCGAAGGCCGTGGGGCGCCCCGGCTTGATGTTGATCTTCCAGAAGACGCTTGTCACGCCCAGTTCCGCCAGCACCTCGCGGACCAGATCCCGATCCCCCGCCGATACCCCGGCCGAGGTGATGAGGGCGTCGGCCTTGAGGCCTTCGGTCATCTTCTCCAGATGCGACTCCCGGTTGTCCCGGGCGATGCCCAGCAGCAGGGGCTCGGCCCCCAGTTCCTTCAGGGCCGCCACCAGGCTCAGGGAATTGCTGTTGACGATCTGGCCGGGTCCCAACGGTTCGCCGGGCTCGCGCAGCTCGTCGCCCGTGGAGAGGATGGCCACCTTCGGCCTGCGGTAGACGGGGACCATGAGCTTGCCGAAGGTGCCCAGCATGCCGATTTCCGGCGGCCGCAGCAGGGTTCCGACCGGCAGCAGAAGCTCGCCCTCGCGCACGTCCTCCGAGGCGAAGCGGATGTGGGCCCCGGGCCGTACCTTCCCCTCGATGAAAACGAAACCGCTTTCCTCGGCGCAGTCCTCCACCGGCACGACGGCGTCGGCGCCGTCGGGCACGGGCGCCCCGGTCATGATGCGCACGGCCTCCATGGGTTCCAGGGGGCGGCTTCCGCCGGGGTGCCCCGCCGGAAGATAGCCTGTCACCTTCAGTTCCGCATTTTCGGCGCAATCCCGCGAGCGCACGGCAAAGCCGTCCATGGCGGAGTTGTCCCACCGGGGCAGTCCCCAGGGAGCCGAGAATGGTTCGGCGAGGACCCTGCCCGCGGCATCGAGCAGCGAAACCCGCTCGGTGCCCAGGGGCCGGACATGATCGAGAATGATGTCCCTTGCCTGATCGAAACTCAGCAATTGGATACCTCCAGTGTGAAAGCGCCCGCCGATGCCTTGGGAGGCCGGGTCCCGGCGCCCTCGGCGGCGCAGCGAGGCCCGGCCCGAAGCAGCCTGCCCGTCTCCATCCGAATCCGTTCGCTGCCCAGCCTCGTCGGCTGCTCGGGGTCGTGGGTGGACAGAATCACCGTCGCGCCCCTGTCGCGGCAGTCCCTGAGAAGGGATTCGAGCACCGGGATCATCTCCTGCTGGAGGGAGGCGACGGGCTCATCGAGGAGCAGCACCGCGGGCTCCAGCATCAGGGATCGGGCAAGGGCCACGCGCTGGGCCTCGCCGCCGGAGAGCTGCCTTGCCC
>Ga0214472_10008524_pt1 | contig 10708 bp, 7 predicted proteins | sample RVTome_6_FD_207662 | JGI IMG/M metagenome (GOLD analysis project Ga0214472, IMG submission 207662) | Soil microbial communities from uranium-contaminated site in the Upper Colorado River Basin, Wyoming, United States - RVT140D175 | ecosystem: Environmental > Terrestrial > Soil > Contaminated >...
GACTACGAGGCGTGGCTCCTCGAGCGCGACCTGCGTGCCACCGGTCATGTGCGGACCGAAGCGCACAACCGGCGCCTCGCCGAGCTGGTTCCGACCCCCATGCTGCGGGTGCATCGCCTGCGCGACGAGATCCGGATGCGCTTCACGGCGGCCCTGCCGGAGGGCCGGTACGCCGGCATCCTGATCGCGCTGGCGGTGGGGGACCAGCGTGCCATCCCGCGGGAACAGTGGGAGGTGTTCCGCCGGACCGGGGTCGCCCACCTGGTCAGCATCTCCGGACTGCATGTATCGCTGGTGGCGCTCATCGCCGGCGCCATCGCCGGTTGGGCGTGGCGGCGTGCGCCGGCCCTGGTGCTGCGATTTCCCGCGCGCAAGGCGGCGGCGCTGGCCGCCTTCGCGTGCGCCGCCGCCTATGCCGTGCTCGCCGGGCTCGGGATTCCGGCCCAGCGCGCGCTGATCATGCTCGCAGTGGTCGTGCTGGCGCTCCTGCGCGGGCGCGAGGCGCTCGGCAGCCGGGTGATGGCGCTGGCCCTCCTGGGCGTGTTGGTGGCCGATCCATGGGCGGTGCTGGCACCCGGCTTCTGGCTGTCGTTCGCGGCGGTGGGCATCATCCTTTACGCGCTGAGCGGGCGCCTCGCCCCCGCCGCCGGGTGGCGCGCCGCGCTGGTGATGCAGCTGGCCATCACGGTGGAGACCATCCCCGCGCTGCTGGTGCTGTTCAACGCCTTCTCGCTGGTTGCGCCGCTCGCCAACGCACTGGCGATCCCGCTGGTGAGCTTCGTGCTGACCCCGCTCACGCTGCTGGCGATGTTCGTGCCGCTGACGCCGTTGCTGGAGCTGGCACACGGCTTGACCGGGCTCATGATGCGCTGGCTCGAGTGGCTCGCCGTCCTGCCGCTGGCGATGTGGCAGCAGGCGGCGCCGCCGGCCGCGCTCGCGCTGGCGGGGATGGCGGGCATGGCGTGGCTGTTGCTGCCGCGCGGCACGCCGGCGCGGGGTGCCGGCCTGCTGGCCGCGCTGCCGATGCTGCTATGGATGCCGCCGCGCCCGGCGCCGGGCGAATTCGATGCGACGGTGCTCGACGTGGGGAACGGTCTGGCGGTGCATGTGCAGACGGCCACCCACGATCTGGTCTACGACACGGGCCCGGCCTACGGGCCTGACAGCGACGCCAGCGAGCGCGTCGTGTTGCCCTACCTGGCCGCGGCCGGCGTGCCCCGGCTCGATCGGGTGGTGATTTCGCACGATGACGACGACCACAGCGGCGGCGCGGCCTCGCTGCTGGAGGGCATCCCCGTGGCGGAGGTGGTGTCCGGACTGGCGCCCGCGCATCCGCTGCTGGCCCGCGGCGGCGGCGGCGCCCGTCCGTGCGTGGCGGGTACCCGCTGGCGATGGGACGGCGTCGACTTCGAGATTCTGCATCCGGGTGCGGGCGATCCGCCGTATCGGCGTGACAACGATACGTCCTGCGTGCTGCGCATCGCCGCACCGGGCGGGTCGCTGCTGCTCGCCGGCGACATCGAGGCTGCCGCCGAGCGGCGCCTCGTCGCGCGCTACGGCGACGCCCTGGCGAGCAGCGTGGTGGTGGTGCCGCACCACGGCAGCCGCTCGTCCTCGACGCCCGCGCTGGTGCAGGCGGCCGATGCCGAGACGGCCATCTTCACGGTGGGGTATCTCAATGCCTTCCGCCATCCGCATCCGACGGTGTGGGAGCGCTGGGCCGCCGCCGGGGCACGCAACTGGCGCACCGACAGCCAGGGGGCCATTCACATCGCGGTGCGCGGCGTCGGCGGCGGCGTGGTGGCCGAGCGCACGCGCCAGGCGCGCTATTGGCACGGACGGTAAGCGTCCCCGCGGGCATCCGTTTACACTTCGGGCATGACCCGGACTGCATCGCGCCCATGACCGTGCTCGAATCCCTGCGAAATTTCTTTCAGCCGCCACCGCGGACGGCGCGCCCCTGGCACGGCCTGCGCGAAAAATCCGTGCAGTGTCTCGGTCCGCACGGCCTGCATCGCATGGCCTACACCGAGTGGGGCGATCCGGCCAACCGGCGCGTGCTGGTGTGTGTCCACGGGCTGACCCGCAACGGGCGCGACTTCGATTTCCTGGCGCAGGCGCTCGCCGACGACTACCGCGTGGTGTGCCCCGACGTGGTCGGGCGCGGACGCAGCGACTGGCTGGGGGTGAAATCCGATTACGGCTTTCCGCTCTACATGAACGACATGGTCACGCTGCTCGCGCGCCTCGACGCGGACACCGTGCATTGGGTCGGCACCTCGATGGGCGGCCTCATCGGCATGCTCCTCGCCAGCCAGGCGCACACGCCGATCTCGCGCCTGGTGCTCAATGACATCGGCCCGCTCATCACCGCGGTGTCGCTGCAGCGCATCGGGGAGTACGTGGGGCGCGCGCCGCGCTTCGCGAGCATGGCCGAGGCCGAGCAGTGGATCCGCACGGTCGGCGCGCCGTTTGGCGCGCTTACCGACACGCAGTGGCTGCATCTCACGCGCTATTCGGTACGGCCGGTGGACGGCGGCTTCGCCTTGCTGTGCGACCCGGCCATCGGCGACGTGTTTCGTACCGCGCCGGTCGATGTCGACATCGATCTGTGGGCCGTGTACCACGCCATCCGCTGCCCCACGCTGGCCATCCGCGGTGCCGAGTCGGACCTGCTCGAGCGCGTCACCCACCAGCAGATGTCGCTCGAAGGTCCGTGCGCGCGCACCGCCGAGATCCCCGGCGTGGGCCATGCCCCGATGTTGATGGAGGCGACGCAGATTGGACTGGTGCGCGACTTCCTGCGCGAGGCGTGACGCCATGGACGACGGCCTGCTGGGGAGTATTTCGCCACTGGACTGGGGTGCGCTGGGGTGGTTCCTGCTCACCTGGGCCGGCTACGGCTGGTTCGCCGACCATAGCCGCTGGTCGCGCGACGGGTTGCTCGGGACCAGCCATCGTCATCGCCAGGAGTGGGCGCGCCAGATGCTGCGCCGCGAGCTGCGCATGACCGACGCCGCGCTCGTCGGCAACCTCATGCAGAGCGTGTCCTTCTACGCCAGTACCACCATCTACATCATCGCCGGCCTGCTGGCGGTGCTCGGCACCCTCGACCAGGTGATCCGCTTCGCCGCCGACCTCCCATTCGCACGCGAGACTTCACGGGCATTGTGGGACCTGAAGCTGCTGCTGCTGCTCACCGTGTTCGTGGTGGCCTACTTCAAGTTCACGTGGGCGCTGCGCCAGTTCAACCTGCTTTCGATCCTGATCGGATCGAGCCCGGTCGGCACCGCCGGCGAGGCTATCGAGCAGGCCGCCGAGCGGCTGGCGAAGATCAATTCGCTGGCCGGCGACGAGTTCAACCGCGGCATCCGCGCCTATTACTTCGGCCTTGCCGCGGTCGCCTGGTTCGTCCAGCCGTGGCTGTTCCTGGGCGTGACGACGGTGGTGGTGGTGGTCCTCTATCGGCGCGATTTCGCCTCCCAGGCGCTGGCCGCGCTCGGGGGTGGTGCACGGCGCAGTTGAAGGCGCAAGCGGCGGGCGACCGAGTGCCGGTAGCCGCTACTTGGACTTCTCGCCGGATTCCTCGGGAGTGAACCGGATCGAGGCGGAATTGATGCAGTAGCGCAGCCCGGTGGGCTGCGGTCCGTCCTCGAAGAGGTGGCCGAGGTGGGCGCCGCAGTCGTGGCACAGCACTTCGGTGCGGTGCATGAAGTGGCTGTGGTCGTCCTTGCGCTCGACGTTGTCCGGTGCGGCGGCGGTCCAGAAGCTGGGCCAGCCGCAGCCGGCGTCGAACTTGTGCGCCGCGTCGAAGAGGGGCGCGCCACAGCACACGCAGTGGTATTCACCCTTGTCCCAGCGGTTCCAGTATTCGCCGGTGAACGCGCGCTCGGTCCCCTTCTCGCGCGTGACCTCGTACTGGGTGGGGGTCAGCTGGGCACGCCACTCGGCGTCGGGCTTTTCGATCTTGCGGCTCATGGACTGGCTCCTTCGAAAAGACTGCGCGCCCCTTTCTGCCCTCAATGCAGGTGGCGTGGGGCCTGCTCGCCGTGCTCCTCCGGCATCTCGGCGTGCACGATCTCGCCTTCGGGCGAGGGGTACAGGGGCGCGCCACAGTCGTCGCAGTATTCGAGCGGGAAACGGTGCTCGAGGTTCACGATCTCGGTGACGCCGCAGTCGCGCAGCACCGCTTCGATCTCGGCGGGACTCTCGGCGCCGTCGTCCTCGGCACCGAGCAGCGGCCACACCACGCCATGCACCACCTGCTCGCTGTCGCGTACGGTGAGGCCCACGCGGTACTCCTCGAGCTCGCGGTCGTGGAAGGGGGCGATCACGGCGCGCAGGTTGGCCGCCGGGGTTTCCAGTTCGGCGCCGAGGAAGGCCACCGAGGCGCGGATGGCGTAGGGGCGGCTGTCCTTGTCGGCCTGCCGGCTGGCAGCGAAATAGGCTTCCGGCAGCACGACTTCCATGGCGCAGCCGGGCAACACCGGCGCGAGGCAGGCGCCGCCCTGCTTGCGCCACTGGGCGAGCGCCTGGTCGCGCGACCCGTCGCGCTGCTGCCAGCCGAACAGCGGCCCGCCCCGGGGCACCGCCACCGCGGCGAGCAGGTAGCGGGTGTCGGACAGGAATACGGCCGTTTCCGCCATGCCGTCGGTTTCGATATGCACGTCCTTGCCGTCGAGCGCGGCGCGCCCGAGCGTTGCCGCGAAGGCGGCGGTGGCGCAGTAGCCCTGCGGCAACTGGTCGGGGCTGAACAGGAAGTCGGCCAGCGCGAGCTTGACCCCGCTCGCCAGCACGTGCGCCTGCAGATGCACGCGCAGGTTCGCCAGAACGGCCGACGGCACCGCACTGGCGGGAATGCGGTAGCGCGACCAGGCCAGCACCGGGGCGGCGATGAGCAGGATGTCGTGATCGGGCGAGACCCCCAGCGCGCTCTCCGCGCGCGACTCGATGAAGTCGGCCAGTTCGTCGTAGCCACGCGGCTCGGCGCCGTACAGGTGGTCGAGCGCGGCGTCGAGCGTCTCCTCGTCGTCGTCCTGCAGCACCTTGTCGACGGCGCCCGAAAGGTGTTGATCCCAGTAGCGGTCCTCGGCACGGCTGCCCGATTCGGCCAGCCCGGTGGCGAGCCATACCAGTTGTTCGGCATCGCGGCTGAGGCCGCCACGGCGCTTCTGACGGGTTCTCTTCATGAAAAAATCCTGTGTCGGGCCGATGGCCCGGGTCAATAGGCGGGTTTGTTCAGCCTCACGGACTGGAGGATGGTGGCCGAGATTTCCTCGATGGATTTCACGGTGGAATCCAGCCACTGGATGTTCTCGCGGCGCATCAACTTCTGCGCGGCCTCGATCTCGTAGCGACAGTTGTCCAGCGAGGCGTAACGACTGTTGGGGCGACGTTCCTGGCGGATCTGCGACAGGCGTTCGGCTGCAATGGTAAGCCCGAACAGCTTCGTGCGATAGCGATGCAGTTCGCCGGGCAGCTTGTTGCGTTCGAAATCCTCCGGAATCAGCGGGTAGTTGGCCGCCTTCACGCCGAACTGCAACGCCAGGTAGAGGCTGGTGGGGGTCTTTCCCGTGCGCGACACGCCCACCAGGATCACGTCGGCGTCGATCAGCTCGCCGTCCGAGGACACCCCGTCGTCATGGGCCATGGCGAAGTTGATGGCCTCGATGCGCGCCTTGTAGTCGCTGCTGTCGGCGATGCCGTGAAAGCGGCCCACGGCATGCGTGGAGCGCTGCCCCAGTTCCGACTCCAGCGGACCGATGAACTGCTCGAACAGATCGATGAACAAGGCATCGGCGTCGTGCAGCCCGCTCAAGGGATCGGGATTGACCAGGGTGCTGAACACGATCGGACGCACCCCGTCGCGCGCGGCCGCTTCGCGGATCTGGCGGGCGCAATCGAGCGCCTTGTCCAGGTTGTCCATGAAGGGGATGCGAACCTGGCGTAAACGGGCGTCGGGAAACTGCGCGAGCAGGCTGTGGCCAAGCGTCTCGGCGGTGATCCCGGTGCCATCGGAAATGAAGAACACGGTGCGCAGGGGGGTTTCGTTCATGGTTCCGGCCGCAAACAACACACATTGGGGAAAACCTGCCGTGCGGCAGGGCAGCAAAAGCCGCTAAAATCGCATTTTGCTTTCTCCCCAACAATTTCGGAAGGCCATTCATGACCCGTTACGTCATTCCCTTCACCGAGCTGCGCATGTCGGACGTCGAGCAGGTTGGTGGCAAGAACGCCTCGCTCGGCGAAATGATCAGCCAGTTGCCCGCCAGCGTGCGCGTGCCCGGTGGCTTCGCGACCACCGCCGACGCCTTCCGCGAGTTCCTGGCTCATCAGGGGCTGGCGGAGCGGATCGCGGCGACGCTCGCCCGCCTCGATGTGGATGACGTGGATACGCTGGCGAAGACCGGCGCGCAGATTCGCCAGTGGATCGTGGACACGCCGTTTCCGGCCAGGCTGGAAGAGGAAATCCACACCGCCTACAACGCGCTGACCGCCGAAGGCGAAGGCAGTTTCGCGGTGCGCTCCTCGGCGACCGCGGAAGACCTGCCGGACGCCTCCTTCGCCGGCCAGCAGGAAACCTTCCTGAACATTCACGGCTACGAGCACATCCTGCACGCCATGAAGGAGGTGTTCGCCTCGCTCTACAACGACCGCGCCATCGCTTACCGGGTGCACAAGGGTTTCACCCACGCCGAGGTCGCGCTGTCGGCCGGCGTGCAGCGCATGGTGCGCTCCGATAGCGGCGCCTCGGGCGTGATGTTCACCATGGACACCGAATCCGGCTTCAACGAGGTGGTGTTCATCACCGCCTCCTACGGGCTGGGCGAGACGGTGGTGCAGGGCGCGGTGAATCCCGACGAATTCTACGTGCACAAGCCCACCCTCGCGCTGGGCAAGCCGTCCGTGATCCGCCGCAACCTGGGCTCCAAGCTCATCAAGATGGTATTCACCGACAAGGCGGTGGCCGGCAAGTCGGTGCGCACGATCGACGTGCCCGAGGCGGACCGCGTGAAGTTTTCGCTGACCGACGCCGACGTGCTGGAGCTCGCGCGCTTCGCCGTGATCATCGAGCAGCACTACGGCCGCCCGATGGACATCGAGTGGGGCAAGGACGGCCAGGACGGCAAGCTCTACATCCTGCAGGCGCGCCCCGAGACGGTGAAGAGCCAGACCAACGGCCTGGTCATGGAGAAGTACCGCCTCAACCAGTACGGCAAGGCGCTCACCCATGGGCGCGCCATCGGCCAGAAGATCGGCGCCGGTACGGTGCGCGTGGTGGCCCACGCCTCCGAGATGAACCGCGTGCTGGCGGGCGACATCCTGGTTACCGACATGACCGACCCGAACTGGGAGCCGGTGATGAAGCGCGCCAGCGCCATCGTCACCAACCGCGGCGGGCGCACCTGCCACGCGGCGATCATTGCGCGCGAGCTGGGCATCCCGGCCATCGTCGGCTGCGGCAACGCCACCGAGGTGCTGGACGAGGGCGATTCCGTCACCGTCTCGTGCGCCGAGGGCGATACCGGCTACGTGTACCGCGGCAAGCTCGACTTCGAGGTGATCACCACCGACATGGGCAATCTCCCCGACATCCCGGTCAAGATCATGATGAACGTGGGCAATCCGGAGCTCGCCTTCGAGTTCGCACAGATTCCCAACGGCGGGGTGGGCCTGGCGCGCCTCGAGTTCGTCATCAACAACATGATCGGCATCCACCCCAAGGCGATCCTCGATCTGGGCCAGCTGCCGGCCAGCCTGCGCGAGGAAATCGTGCGCCGCTCGCGCGGCTACGCCACGCCCAAGCAGTTCTTCATCGAGAAGCTGGTGGAAGGGGTGGCGACCATCGCGGCGGCCTTCTATCCGAAGCCGGTCATCGTGCGCATGAGCGACTTCAAGTCGAACGAGTACCGGAAGCTCCTCGGCGGCGAGATCTACGAGCCAGAAGAAGAGAACCCGATGCTGGGCTTCCGCGGCGCCTCGCGCTACATCGCCCATACTTTCCGCGACTGCTTCGAGCTCGAATGCGCGGCGATGAAGAAGGTGCGCAACGAGCTCGGGCTCACCAACGTGCAGATCATGATCCCCTTCGTACGCAACGTGGAGGAGGCGCGCGGGGTGGTGGAGCTGCTCGCCGAAAACGGCTTGAAGCGAGGCGAGAACGAGCTCAAGCTCATCATGATGTGCGAGATCCCGTCCAACGCGCTGCTCGCCGACGCCTTCCTCGAGCATTTCGACGGCTTCTCGATCGGCTCGAACGACCTCACCCAGCTCACCCTCGGCCTGGACCGTGACTCCGGGCTGGTGGCGCACGCCTTCGACGAGCGCGATCCGGCGGTCAAGCTGTTGCTGTCGATGGCCATCCAGGCCGCCAACCGGCTCGAGAAGTATGTCGGGATCTGCGGGCAGGGCCCGTCGGACCACGCCGACTTCGCCGAATGGCTGATGGACGAGGGCATCCAGACCATCTCGCTCAATCCGGACACGGTGATCGACACCTGGCTCAAGCTGGCGGCACACAAGCGCGCCTGAGCGCGCCTGCACGCGACGGCAAGACGGCGGCTGCGGCCGCCGTTTTCTTTGCCGTCGAGGCCCCGGCGCGGCGCTACAGGCGCATGCCGCCCATGCCGAGCAGGCCCATCACGCCCACGATGATCAGGTAGAGCGCGACGATGTAGTTGAGCAGGCGCGGCATCACGAGGATGAGGATGCCGGCGATCAGGGCGATCAGCGGGCCGACGGCCAGAGTCAGGTTCATGCGGGGCTCCTTGAGAGAGGGGATTGAGCCGGCGCGCGCGACGGCGCCGTCGGGGGGTGAGACTGCGAGGCGTCGGGCAAGTGCCATCCGCATGCGCCCGCGCGCAGCGTGTCCGAACACGCCACCTGGCACTACTGCAGGTCGCAGGTGGTGATCGCGGCGCTCGTCGAACTGCGTGCCGGCGACCCGGACGGAATCATCGTCGTGTTTGTCCGGCGTTCGATGCGCAGCGCAGCGCGGCATCGGCGGCCGCCGGAAGACGGCGCGCCTGCGCGTCACGCACCGCGGCGCAGGCGTTGCCGGCGAAAGTCGCCGAGCATCACGCGCGCCGCATTGTGCCCGGGCGCACCGGTAACCCCGCCGCCGGGATGCGCGCCGGCCCCACAGTGGTAGAGCCCGGCGAGCGGGCTGCGGTAGTCGGCATGGCCGAGCATGGGGCGGGCGGAGAAGAGCTGGTCGAGGGTCATCGCGCCGTGGAAGATGTCGCCGCCGGTGAGTCCGAACACCCGCTCGAGGTCGAGCGGGGTGAGGATCTGGCGCGCCACCACGCTCGCGGTGAAGCCGGGTGCGTAACGCTCGACGGTGGCGAGCATCAGGTCGGCGACGGTTTCGCGGTGCACGTCCCATGACTGGCCGTCGGGCAGCACGGGTGCGACGTGCTGGCAGAACAGGCTCGCGACGTGGGCGCCGCGCGGCGCCAGGCTGTCGTCGAGCGTCGAGGGGATGAGCAGCTCGATGATCGGTTCGCGGCTCCAGCCCAGCGCGCGCGCGTCGGCGTGGGCGCGGTCCATGTAGGCGAGGCTCGGCGCGAGGATGATGCCTGCCGTGTGGTGGTCCTGCACTACATGGCCGGGTCGCGCCGTGAAGCTGGGCAGCGCGGACAGCGCCACATTCATGCGGAAAGTGCCCGAGCCGCATTTCCAGCGCGCCATCCGCTCGGCGAAGCGCTCCGACAGCGCCGCGCGCGGCACCAGCGCGGTATAGAGCAGGCGGGGATTGACGTTGGCGGCGACGAGCGGGGCGCGCAGGGCGCGTCCGTCGGCAAGCGTCACGCCGAGCGCACGTCCGTTTTCCACCAGCACCTCGCGCACTTCGGCACCGGTCTCGATATCGACGCCATGTTCGCGCGCCGCCCTGGCCAGCGCCAGGCTGATCGCCCCCATGCCGCCGCGGGCGTGTCCCCATACCCCCTTTCGGCCGTTCACCTCGCCGAACGCGTGGTGCAGCAGGACGTAGGCCGTGCCCGGGGTGTAGGGGCTCGCGTAGTTGCCGACGATGGCGTCGAAGCCGAACAGCGCCTTGACCGGCTCGGACTCGAACCACCCGTCCAGATGGTCGCCCGCCGATCGAGTGAACAGATCGAGCAGCGCGCGCCGCCCCGGCATGGCGAGACGGCGCAGCCGGTTGCCGAGGACCACCGCGCGCAGCAGTTCGCGCAGTCCGCGCCCACCCCAGCCGGCCACCACATTGGGCGGGGCCTCGAGCGCCAGTGCGCGCAGCACGTCGGCCACCGTGTCCAACTCGGCCGCGTAGGCCTCGTAGCGCGCCGCATCGCGGGCGCTGAAGCGGGCGATCTCGTCGCGCGTGTGCCCCGCGCCGGTCAACAGATAACGGCCCTCCGGCGTGGGCAGGAAGTTCTGTGCGCGCCGCTCGATGAGGGTGAGGCCGTGGCGGGCGAGCTCGAGTTCGCGGATGATCTTCGGATTGAGCAGGCTCACCGCGTAGGCCGCCACCGAATTGCGGAAGCCGGGATGGAATTCCTCCGTGACGGCCGCCCCGCCGACCACTGCGCGCCGTTCGAGCACCTTCACGGCGAGCCCGGCGCGGGCCAGGTAGGCGGCGCAGGTGAGGCCGTTGTGTCCGGCGCCGATCACCAGAGCGTCAATGCGGTCCATGCTGTGCGTGCGCGCGCCCCTCATTCGGGAAGCGGCGCCGCCTGCCTGCGCCGCA
>Ga0214472_10008525_pt1 | contig 10708 bp, 8 predicted proteins | sample RVTome_6_FD_207662 | JGI IMG/M metagenome (GOLD analysis project Ga0214472, IMG submission 207662) | Soil microbial communities from uranium-contaminated site in the Upper Colorado River Basin, Wyoming, United States - RVT140D175 | ecosystem: Environmental > Terrestrial > Soil > Contaminated >...
AGTTAGCTGATGGCGGGGCATGGACAGCCTCTTAAAGCCGCAACGGCCAGACCAACGGCACCATAACCAGAATGATGACAAAGATCAGCAGGGCCAGCGGCAGGCCGACGATGATATAGTCGCGAAAACGGTAACCGCCAGGCCCCATGACCAGAAGGTTGACCGGATGTGCAATGGGGGAGAGGACGCTGGCGGATGAAGCCATGGCGATGGCGATCAGCAGGGCATGAGGAGACAGTCCGGCCGCGGCGGCTGTACTCAGTGCGATGGGTATCATGAGCAGGACCATGGCTACGGTGGGGATGACACAGCTGGCGACGAAGGTCAGCAGGACCAGCCCCGCAAGCAGAGCAAGCGGGCCGTGGCTGCCGGCGAGATCGACGATCTTCAGGGCGACCTCGGCGGCGATGCCGCTGCGCTCGAGGGCCGAACCCAACGGCATCAGGCCGGCGATCAGGAAGACCGCGCGCCAATCGATGGCGCGGTACGCTTCTTCCATGGTGATACAGCGCGTCACGACCATGGCAACTGAACCGAGGATGCCGGCCAGATGGATGGGGACCAGGCCGATCAGGACCGGGACCAGGGTGGCCGCCATCAACATGCTGGCCAGGCCGGCTTTCTCGGTCTTCCGCGGCTGCTGCAGGGAGCCACTCAACACGATCAGGTCCGGGTCGCCGGCGAGTGCACGCAGGCGGTCGAGCGGGCCAAAGAGTAACAGGGCGTCGCCGAACTGCAGTTCAAAATCACGCAGCAATGTCCGGTAGGCCCGCCCGGATCGCCAGATTGCCAGAATGCCCAGCCCGTACTTGTCGCGGAATTGAAGTTGCCGCACGGTCTTTCCCGCCAGCCTGGAGCGGGGGGCGAGCACGGCTTCGGCCAGACCAACCTGGCCGGAACGGAGCAGGTCGGTGGGCGCGACATCGGTATCGACCAGCAGATCGGCCAGCCCGTAGAGTCCGGTTAGCGAACCACCGACATCGATGGCGAATACCCGGTCGCCGGTATTGAGGTCGGCGGCGTTCGTCCCGGCTTGTCCATCAGGACGCCAGATGGAGATAATTTTCAAACCGAGCAATTCCTCCAGTCGCGGGATCTGCAGCGAGATGTCCGTCAGGTCGGTCTCCTCCACCAGGTGCAGGCTGAACAGGCGTTCATTGAGCCGGTACTCTGCCTGCAAATGGCTGGTTTCCTGCGATTCGCCCAGCACAAATCGACCCTCTTCCGACTGGAGGGTGAGGATGCCTTTGGAATCGCCGTAAATCAGGAGACGGTCGCCGGTCTGCAGAGGCATGTCTGCCGCCGGAACGAAACGCAGATCTTCGCCGCGGCGCAGGGCAAGAATCTGCAGTGCGCTGTCATCGCCTGCCCTGACCTCGGACAGAGGCCGCCCCACCAGATCAGAGCCGTCGGGCAGCACAATCTCGGCCAGGGCCAGACCTTTGCCGGCAAACCACTCCAGGTCGATGGCCTTTTCGGCCACGATCAGGTTGGCCAGGGCCTGGATATCGTTGAAACGTTCGAGGCGTCCCTGGACGAAGAGACGGTCGCCAGCCTGCAGGGTGAAGTCCGGCGAAGACACGATGATGGTCTGGTCGCCGCGGAAAACGGCCACGACGTAGAGACCGGTTGCAGCTCCGAGGCGGCTGTCGGAGAGGGTCCGACCGGCCAGAGGACTGTCGAAAGGCAGGGTGAGGACGAAGGTGCGCTCCTGCAGGTGGTATTGCCCCGGAAGATCGTCGCTGGGACGGACTGCAGCCGAAGCAACGTCGCGCCGGGGCAGCAGCAGACGACCGCAGAAAACCATGTAGACGATGCCGGCCAGCAGGATCACCGCTCCCACCGGCGTGAAATCGAACAGGCCGAAAGAGACCATACCCGCCTCCTCGAGGGCGCTGCTGACGAGGATGTTGGGCGGTGTACCGATCATCGTGGTGAGACCGCCGAGCAGCGAGCCGTAAGCAAGGGGTAGCAGCAACCGCGAAGGCGGGATGTGATTGAGCCGGGCCAGGTCCATGGTGACCGGCAGCAGCAATGCGGCGACGGCGATGTTGTTCATCAACGCTGACATCAGCCCCGCACCCAGCATCAAAACAGCCGTCAGGCCGATTTCGGTCCGGCCGGCCACGCGCTGAATGGCACGACCGATCCGCTCGGCCACGCCGGTCCGGTCGAGAGCGCCGCTGAGGATGAAGACCGCCCAGATGGTGATGACCGCCGGGTTGCTGAACCCGGCCAGAGCCTCCTGGGAGGGAACCAGCCCGGTCAGGGCCAGAAGGCTCATAGTCAGCAGTGCTGTCGCCTCGAGGGGGATCCATTCGGTGACCAGCAGGATGACCACGGCCGCGAGCAGACCATACAGAACCAGATGATCAGGCGGCATGAACCGACTCCCACGGGTCTTTCGGAATTCGAAGAACGGCCATGTTCGCCTCGCAATGTTCAGCGGAACGGAAACGATAGCGTACCGGAATATGTTCGCGATGATTGACCTGACAGCGCGGCGTCATCCTCTACACCAGAAATTTCTATACAGTTTAGTCGATGTCGGAACACTCTCAAGGCTCGATTGAAGATTCCATGCCGGCTTGGCCCCATCTGAACAATTCTTCACCATTATTGCCTGAAGTCTGACTATTTTCTGGGCAACAAAAGGACATGCTTCACTAAAAAGTATCCTAACCACCTGGAAACATGCGCATCAGGCTTTTTGGCATAACTCATGTATACTAGAAATCAAGTGACGAGAAAAACTGAACGTCCAATGCGACAACCTGTTCAACACGACACGTCGAGGTGTCATCCCAAGGCAACGTAGCCCGCAATAGACAGCAGCTCTATTGGCGGGTTTTTTATTTCTAACGGTTTGCGGCGCAATGATTGAGCCGCGTGGGCATTGGCGCCCTGTCCGGATTGGCCGGACAGGGCGTTTTGTATTTTGTGCAGCCGGTTTTACTCGGACGTATCAAGGGCGATGCCGCCGCGGGGCAGAGCTGGGTGCACGCAACACGGATGGCTTTACCAAAAAGCCACAACGAAAGGAACAGACCATGGCAGAGAAAAAACTACGTCAGATCGCAATCTACGGCAAGGGCGGCATCGGTAAATCAACCACGACCCAGAACACCGTGGCCGGCCTCGCCTCTCTCGGCAAGAAAGTTTTGATCATCGGCTGTGATCCCAAGGCCGACTCGACCCGACTGATTCTGCACGCCAAGGCTCAGACCACGGTGATGGACAAGGTTCGTGAGCTCGGAACTGTAGAGGATCTGGAACTGGAAGATGTCTGTAAACGCGGCTACGGCGACATTATGTGCGTCGAGTCCGGCGGACCCGAGCCGGGCGTAGGTTGTGCCGGTCGCGGGGTTATCACCGCTATCAACTTCCTCGAGGAAGAAGGCGCCTACACTCCCGACCTCGACTACGTCTTCTACGATGTCCTCGGTGACGTGGTCTGCGGTGGCTTCGCCATGCCGATCCGCGAGAACAAGGCCCAGGAGATCTACATCGTGGTCTCCGGCGAGATGATGGCCATGTATGCCGCCAACAACATCTGCAAAGGGATCGTCAAGTACGCCGCCAGCGGCAGCGTGCGCCTTGCAGGCCTGATCTGCAACAGCCGCGAGACAGATCGTGAAGCCGACCTGATCGAGGCTCTGGCCAAGCGCCTCGGTACCCAGATGATTCACTTTGTTCCCCGCGACAATCAGGTGCAGCGCGCCGAGCTGCGCCGCATGACGGTCATCGAGTACTCCCCCGAGCACAAGCAGGCCCAGGAATACCGTGAACTGGCTCGCAAGATCGCCGAAAACGAAATGTTCGTCATACCTACCCCGCTGGAGATGGAAGATTTGGAAGAACTGCTGATGGAGTTCGGCATCATGGAAGCCGAGGACGAGACCATTGTCGGCGTCGCCGAAAACGCTTAAAGACTGAATCAAAGCGGTCTCACGCAAAGCCACAAAGGCGCCAAGCAAAGCAAGGTCTAAGGCTTAATTTTCTTAGCGACTTTGCGTCTTGAGTAAGCGAAGCGAACGGGCGTGAGACAGCTTTAACTTCCTGATTTCAACAAGGAGTCATCAATGGCAGAACGCAAGCCCATCAAGGGCATAACCACAGAAAAAACCGAGAAGCTGATCGCCGATACCCTGGCTGAAATGCCGGAAAAAGCAGCGGAGAAAAGAGCGCCGCACCTTGGAGCCAACGATCCGGGCGCTTCGCCCTGCGCGGTAAAATCCAACAAGAAGGTCGTCCCGGGCGTGATGAGCCAGCGCGGCTGCGCTTACGCCGGTGCCAAAGGGGTGGTCTGGGGACCGATCCGCGATATGGTGCACGTCTCGCATGGGCCCGTCGGCTGCGGTGTCTACAGCTGGGGGACCCGGCGCAACCTGATGCAGGGTATCCCCGGTGTCACCTCCTTTCCGATGGACTTTACCAGCGACTTTCAGGAGCGCGACATCGTCTACGGCGGCGACTTGAAACTCGAAAAGCTGCTGCGCGAGGCTGACGAACTCTTCCCGCTCAACAAAGGCATGTCGGTGCTCTCCGAGTGCCCGGTCGGCCTGATCGGCGACGACATCAATGCCGTTGCCAAGAAGATGGAGAACGAGCTCGGCAAGCTGGTGGTGCCGTGCAACTGCGAAGGTTTCCGCGGCGTCTCCCAATCGCTGGGACATCACATCTCCAACGACTCAATCCGCGACCACATCATCGGCAAGTTCGAATTCAGGGAAGAGCCCGGTGCCTACGACGTCGCCCTGATCGGCGACTACAACATCGGCGGCGACGTCTGGGCCGCCAAACCGATCCTTGAAGAGATCGGCCTCAACGTCAAGTCGGTGTGGACCGGCGACGGCGAAGTCGAAAAGATTGGCGCCACCCATTCAGTCAAGCTCAACCTGATCCACTGCTACCGTTCCATGAACTACATGTGCAAAGTCATGGAAGAAAAATGGAATATTCCCTGGCTGGAGTACAACTTCTTCGGCCCGACCAAGATCGAGGAGAGCCTGCGCGCTATCGGCGCGTGTTTTGACGACAAAATCAGGAAGAACGTTGAAAAGGTGATCAAGAAGTACAAGCCGGTCATGCAGGCGGTGGTCGACGAATACAAACCGCGCCTCGATGGCAAAACTGCCATGCTCTTTGTCGGCGGCCTGCGCCCGCGGCACACCATCGGCGCCTACGAAGACCTCGGCATCCAGATCACCGGCGCCGGCTACGAGTTCGCCCATCAGGACGACTACGACCGCACCGCACCGGAGATGGCTAAGGGCACGCTGATCTACGACGACGTCTCCGAATTCGAGCTGGAGAAATTCGTCGAAGAGCTCAAACCCGACCTGGTCGGTTCCGGCATCAAGGAAAAGTACGTCTTCCAAAAAGCCGGCATCCCGTTCCGGCAGATGCACAGCTGGGACTATTCGGGTCCTTATCATGGTTATGAAGGTTTCAGTATCTTCGCCCGCGATATCGACATGGCGATCAACTCGCCGACCTGGGGATTGGTCAAATCGCCGTTCGAAGGCTAACAAGAATCAAAAGCGGCCTCACGCAAAGACGCAAAGGCGCAAAGATGAGCAAAAAGAAAGTCATGTTTTGTTTTTAACCAAAAAGCAGGGTTTGGGTTCTCTTAGCGTCTTTGCGGCTTAAGTGAGCAAAGCGAACGAGCGTGAGACCGACCGATTTTAAGGAGATAAACAATGAGCGCAGAAGCAGCCGTAAAATTCGTCACCGAGACCCCGCCGGAGGAGATCGAACGGGTCAAGGCATGGATCAATAGCGAAGAGTACAAGGAGAAGAACTTTGCCCGTACCGCCCTGGTGGTCAACCCGGCCCATGCCTGCCAGCCGCTTGGCGCGCAGATGGTGGCCACCGGCTTCGAAGGTGCCCTGCCATTCATACATGGTTCACAAGGGTGTGCGTCCTATTTCCGCAGCACCTTCAGCCGTCACTACCGCGAACCGGCAGCGGCGACCTGCGATGCCATGACCGAAGACGGTGCCGTTTTCGGCGGCCAGAACAATCTCTTCGAGGGACTGGAGAATGCTTATGCCCTCTACAAACCGAAAATGATACCTATCTTCACAACCTGTATGCCCGAGGTCATCGGCGATGACCTGACTGCCTTTACCAAAAACGCCAAGCTGCAGGGATTTATCCCTGAAGAGCTGCCGACCCCTTACGCCAACACGCCGAGCTTCAACGGCTCCCACATCCATGGCTACGATGCCATGCTGAAGAGTATTCTGGAGACCCTCACCGAGGGACAGAAGATTGCAGGAAAATGTACCGGCAAGTTAAACATTATTCCGGGCTTCGACGGCAACGTCGGAAATCTGCGCGAGTACAAGCGCATCCTGGAAATGATGGAAATCCCCTACACCATGCTGGCCGATGTCTCCGATGTTTTTGATTCGGGCTGTGACGGTGAATACAGGCTTTATCCGGGTGGAACCAGGATGGAAGATGCCGCGGAATCGATCAACGGCAAGGCAACACTCTCGCTGCAGAAATATTCCACGGTCACGACTATGAAGTGGATTGAATCCGAGTATGATGGTGAAAAGGCCATCCTGCCGATGCCGTTCGGCGTCAAAAAGACCGACGAGTTGCTGTTGAAGCTTTCCGAACTTTTTGACAAGCCGATACCGGCAGAACTCAAAGCCGAACGCGCCCGCGCCGTCGATGCCATGACCGATGCCCATCAGTATCTGCACGGCAGGAAATTCGCCATCGCCGGTGATCCGGACTACCTGCTCGGCATCGTCAGCTTTTTGCTCGAGATGGGTGCTCGCCCCTGGCATATCCTCTGTTCGCGATCAACCAAGAAGTTCCAGAAAGAGATGCAGGCCCTGCTTGACACCTCGGTTTTCGCTGAAGGCTGTTCGATCTACATCAACAAGGACCTCTGGCACATGCGCAGTCTGCTGGTCACCGATCCGGTCGACGGCATCATCGGCGACACCCACGCCAAGTGGGCCGCCCGCGACGCCAGGATTCCGTTGTTCCGCATCGGCTTCCCGATCATCGACCGGGTCAACCTGCACCGCACTCCGGTGGTCGGCTACAATGGCGCGATCAGTATGCTGAGCATGATTGCCAACAAATTCCTCGATATGAAGGACGAGACCTGTGAGGACCAGTGGTTTGAAATGATGAGGTAAAGACCAGACCAAACCGATCTCACGCAAAGCCGCAAAGACGCTAAGGTAAAAACTAAACGGCATGATTTTGAACTTCTTTGCGGCTTTGCGTCTTAAGTGAGCATAGCGAACGAGCGTGAAGCCAGATTGAAAATGATCTCCATCAGACGCTTCGAAATCGTCAGCAACAATACGAAAAGAGGTTTAAGCATGAAAGTCGCATTCGCCAGCACCGACCGGGTGCATGTCGATGAACATTTCGGCCAGGCCGGGGAGTTCATCATCTGGGAGATCGGACCGGAAGCAGCCGCGTTCTGCGGCGTCGTCCAGGTGCAGGCCGAAGCTGCCATGCCGGGGCACAGCGACGACAAGATCGAGGCTCGCAGTGCGGCGTTGGCCGATTGCGCCCTGGTCTACGTCGGCGAGATCGGTGGGCCGGCGGCCGCGCGGCTGGTCGCCAAGAAGATCCACCCGCTCAAGAGCAAGGAGCGGGAACCGATCAGCGTGGTGGTGGCAAAGCTGCAGGAGGTGCTCAAAGGCAACCCGCCGCCCTGGCTGCGGAAAGCAATGTTGAAAAGCTGAAAATTGCGGGGCTGGGGACTTGGGACTGGCTGAGCCAGCCTGCATAGACCAGCCCCAAGTCCCCAGCCCCCAGTAACAGATTTCACAAGGAGAACGACAATGGCATTATTGACCGGAAAAACCTACGGCGGGGCCGACTGGACCCCCACCTTCGTCATGAACATCGATCCCGATAAATGTATCGGCTGCGGCCGCTGTTTCAAGTCGTGCGCCCGAAAGGTTCTCGGACCCGAGGATCTGGTCGACGAGGACACCGACTCGACCCGTATGATCATGACCCTCGCTAACCAGGCCGATTGCATCGGCTGCGCCGGCTGCGGCGTCGCCTGTCCGAAGAAGTGTTTCAGCTTCAAGGCCGTGACAATCTGAGAGGCGGGGACTGGGAACTGGAGGCTGGGCACTGGTTAAAGCAAGCCCCCAGAAGCCAGCCCCCGCACAATTTATGGAGTAAATTATGCTTATCGCCGTCACATCAAAATCCGGAACTTCGGTCGACCAGCATTTCGGCCATGCCGAAAAGTTCCGTATCTTCAACTATCGCAAAGGTAATTCGGTCCAGGTTGCGGAAGTCGAGGTAGAAAAGTACTGCTCCTTTGATCCTGACCATCCTTTTCGCCATGCGCAGCTGAACGGCATCGTCGAGGCTCTGTCGGATTGCAAAGCAGTCGTTACCGCCATGATCGGAGAACTGCCGAAACTGGAGATGGAAAAGGCCGGTTTTAAAGTCATCAGTGCAGAGGGTCCACTCGAGCCGGCGTTGAAGTTGGCGCACGATGCGGTCTGCCAATCTCATAGACAGGGAGGGCGCTTGGAAGTCAATCCTCCAGGCGGAAGCTGATCGCAATTTGAAAGCTCGGTTTCTCGCCGAGAGTTGGCGGCGGTTCTGGATAGCGTCGCAGCTGGCGGACTGCCTTCAGCGCCGCTTGATCAAGCGGCCTGAACCCAGAAGACTCTTTGACCTGACAGTTGTCCAGCAAGCCGTTTTGATCGAGGGTAAAGACCACGTTGACAATTCCCTGTTGCCTCCCCTTGCGTGCCATCAGTGGATAGCTTTTCTGTCTGTCGATCAGGCTGGCGATCGACCGCAGATAGGCTGCCTTGACAGACTCCAGGTCGGCTGTGGTCGACGAGGAGGCCGATGCTGAGCGGTCTGCGGCCGCATTATTGTTGCTCTTGCCGGCCGCTGGAGCAGCGGACTGAGTTTGTGCAGGCTTCGCGGCAGCGGGCTTGAATATATCGTTGTCCGGTCTGAGCTTGTCCTGGGACGTATGCGATGCCGCCTGTTCAGTGACCGCGCTTTGCAAAGAGCTCTTCGGCATGGGTTGTTGCGTAGGAGCTGGGGAGACCCTTACCGGTTGCGCCCCAGGCTTGTCTCGCGTGACCGTTGCCGACGCTCGCTGCGTTGGAGTGTCATTCACAGGCTGCGGCGCGCTGCCGGCAGGCTCTGGCAGGGTCACCAGTTCAACCAGAATGGTATTCCTGGAGAGCTGTTCCGGCTCCGGCCAGAGCATCAGCAAAACCAAACCCAGAAGGGCGTGGGCAAAAAACGAGGTCAATAGAGACGCTTCCCACAAAAGCGAGGGACTCGACCGATCGAGAAGCCAGGACATACTCAAAATCGATAAGCAGCCGTAAGATAGGCGAATGCACCGACTTCAGGAACCTTGACGCCACTCTGGAAAGGGTCGCGCTGGTATGACAAGTGGCTGAAATAGTACTTGTCGAACAGGTTATTGACACCGGCATAGATTGACCACTTATCCAGATGTACTCCGCTTTTAATATCGGTCACCCCCCAACCGCTGGTCTCTTCTTCGTCAAGCAGGGGATCAACCCGGTCCTGCCGGTCGGCGAACCTCTCGGTGATCTCCACAAAAAAGCTGTCGATGTCGTAACGCAAACCGAGCGATCCTGACAACGGCGGGATTTCCGCGAGAGGTTCGCCGCTGTCCCGGTTCTTGCCTTCGGTATAGGCAAGACTTCCGAGCAGGTAAAGGTCGAAGGGCAGCGATGCCTGTGCGGAGGCTTCTCCACCCCAGATGCGGGCGTCGACATTGTCATAGCCGCGGGCTTTCGACAGGGTTCCTATACCTGGCCCATCAGGGTCGGGAATCTGGACCAGGGTAATGTAGTCCCTCAGGTCACTGTAAAAGATCGATCCGTTGACAACGAACCGGTCACCGGAATACTTGAGCCCCAAATCGGCCTGGTTGTTGCGCACCGGATCGAGCGAAGGATTGCCGATCCAGCTGATCGGGTCCGGAACATTCATGTTGGGAATCCGCTGCAGGCCGATATAAAGTTCTTCAGGATCGGGCATGCGGCTGGCTGAGGCTAATCCGGCGAATAGCTCGATGCCGTCCACAGGTTTCCAGAACATCTGCAGGTTGGCGCTCAGGGCAAAAAAGTCGTTGTCGTCATGCAGACTTTGCCCGCTATAGAAGGGTTGATAGAACCCTGCCATTCGCGCATCGCTCAGTCCGGTTGCTTCGGAGTTGGCGTAATCCAGACGCGCACCGCCTTTGATGGTTACGGTCTCACTCAGCGGCCGACTGTATTCGGCAAACAATCCGAACTGGTCGTTGTCGACATCGGGGATCATCGGTTGAGCCTGGTAAGCCAGGTAAGCGGCACTCTCGTTGATCGCATCCCAGTTGCGATAGAAATAGTCGATGCCGCCAAGTATTTCTCCGGAGCCGACCTCGGTCACGCTGGTCAGGTTGATTCCGGTGACTGTGGTCTCGGCATCGGTCTGCATCATGTAATCCCGGGTGATCATCATGTTCGGGCGGGAACTTTCACGGAACTCATCGTGCATCAGATGATCGACATCGGTCCGGTAGACCTGAAGCTTGACCTCTTTGACGCGTTCCGACGGTTTCTCGAAAATGGTCGTCCAGTTGATGCGGGCGGTCCGGTCATATTCAGCATCCATAAGCAGAGCCGGGTAGAGGACGTGATCAGCATCCTGGTAGGCTAGA
>Ga0214472_10008526_pt1 | contig 10708 bp, 6 predicted proteins | sample RVTome_6_FD_207662 | JGI IMG/M metagenome (GOLD analysis project Ga0214472, IMG submission 207662) | Soil microbial communities from uranium-contaminated site in the Upper Colorado River Basin, Wyoming, United States - RVT140D175 | ecosystem: Environmental > Terrestrial > Soil > Contaminated >...
GCCCGCCTCTAAGGTATGGGGACCGGTAAACCGCGCCGCTTCGCGGACGAGGGTGATCGTGGGCCGTTTGGCGGCTTGCCGTTCCTGGCCGCTGCGCCACTGTTGGACGATGCCGTTCTTCCGGGCCACGACCTTGGGGAAATCGATCGAGACCCCTCCCACGCGTACCCCGAACTGCTCGGCGCGCCGCGCGTAATGGGCGACCTGGGCGCTGGCCAGCATGGTCTTGGTCGGGGTGCACCCGTAGTTGATGCAGGATCCCCCCAGGTGCTCGCGTTCGACCAGGGCGACGGTCCAGCCCCGGTCGGCCAGCCGATGCGCCAGGGGATTCCCGGCCTGCCCCGACCCGACGACAATGGCGTCGAATTGCTTCACGTCCCACCTCCATCCGGCTTAGACGGCTTGGGCGACAAAGCCCTGGGCGCGACGATTGGTTCCCCAAATCCCGGGCCCGCCCACGAATCCCTGGACGAGGCAATCCGCGGCCTTCGTGAGATCCGTCCAGGCTCCTAGGGCTGCACTCCAAACACCAAGACGGTCCGCGACCGGTACTCCTGGCCTGGCCGGAGAACGGTAGAGGGGAACTGTGGTTGGTTGGGCGAGTCCGGATAATGCTGTGTCTCCAGACACAACCCGTAGCGGTGGTGGTAGACGCGCCCGCCCTTTCCCGTGATCGTCCCGTCCAGGAAGTTCCCCGAGTAGAACTGCAACCCGGGCTCGGTGGTGTAGATGTCCAGCGTGCGGCCGGTGGAAGGCTCGACCACGCGCGCCGCCCGCCCGATGGCGGCGTCCTCCTGCTGCAACACGAAGTTGTGATCGTAGCCGCCGCCGAACCGTAGCTGTTGATCGTCCGCCCCGATCCTCGCGCCGATGGCCGTGGGCGTGCGGAAGTCGAACGGCGTGCCGTCCACGGGGGCCATGCTGCCGGTCGGGATGAGCGTGGAGTCCACCGGGGTGAATGAGTCCGCGTTGATCAACAGCTCGTGGCCCAGGATGTCGCCCCGGCCGTCGCCCGCGAGGTTGAAATAGGTGTGCTGGGTCAGGTTGACCGGCGTGGCCTGGTCCGTGGTGGCGTGATACTCCACGACCAGCTCGTCCCGGTCGGTTAGCGTGTAGCTGACCCTAGCCAGAAGCGTGCCGGGATATCCTTCCTCGCCGTCAGGACTGGTGTACGTGAACGTCACACCCACGCCGCTGTCGTTCTGAAGCGGCTCGGCCTGCCAGACGACTTTGTCGAATCCCCGGTTGCCGCCGTGCAGGTGGTTGGGCCCGTTGTTGGTGGCCAGCCGGTAGGTCCGGCCATCGAGCGTGAACCGGCCGCTCCCGATCCGGTTGCCATAGCGGCCCACGATCGCCCCGAAATAGGGGGACACCCGCAGATAGCCCTGGAGGGAATCATATCCCAGCACGATGTCGTCCATCCGCCCCGTGCGATCCGGTACCCGCAGCGAGACGATGATGGCGCCGTAGCTGATCGCTTTGAGCTCGATGCCGTTGGCGTTGGTGAGGGTGAACGCCTCCACCTGACTTCCGTCCGGCGTGGTCCCAAATAGTGCGCGGTTGATAGTGGCCTCCCGTTCCCGGGCGCATGCCGCCGTCAGGAGCAGCAGGGCCCCAAGGCTGAGGTTCCTCATGGTATCCCGTCCCATACCATCAACTCCGTCACTCCGGTCACGGCTGGAAGGTTGTGTTCGAAGACGACCCGGATCCTCTCGGTCTCCACCGGCTGAATCCGCACGCTGTTCACGTCCCAGGCCGCCGGCACCTCGGGGCGGCGGCTCAGGATCTGCGCATCCACCCACTGCGTCCCGTCCCACCGCTGGACCGTGAAGCCCCTGGGCGCACCGAGTCCGGCGCCGTCGCCCAGGAAATACAGATCGACCTGCCCCACCACTCGCCGCCGGCCAAAGTCCAGCTGGACCCAATCGCTCCGGCTGGGCGACCCCAGGGCGGTCCAGCGGTTGCGCGAGTAGTAGGTGAACGCGATCCGCATGTCGTTCACGTCGCCGGCGCTGTCCCCCGCCGCGCTGAACGACGATGACGCGGTTGCCCCAACGGCAAGGTTACGCGCCGGCGCCGAGGGCGGCGGCAGGGGGAGCGAAACGTCCGCCCACGCCTCCAGCTCCGTCAGCCCGCTCGACGCCCCCGGCCGGTGCGTCATGACCACCCGCACCTTGGACGTCATGATCGGCCGGAAGGTCACGACGTTGGCCCGCCGCCCCTCGGGTTGAGCCGGCTCTCGCCGCTGGCCCGGCACCTCCGCCCAGGCGCCGTCCCGCCAATACTGCACCTCGTATCGCTCCGGCGGCTTGACGGTCGCGGTGTCGTCCAGGAAGTACAGCTTCACCGTTTCCACCGGCCGCTCGACGCCGAAGTCCAGCACCAGCCAATCCTGCCGGTTGCCCGACCCCGCGGCGGTCCACCGGTTGGGCGGCGCCTCGTGATACCAGTAATTGCCGTCAATCGCATAGAACGCCGGGCGCTCCGGGGCGCTGTACGACGCGGTGATCCAGGGATACACCCCTTGCCCATTGTTGACCGCGACGTTGCGCAACCGTTTCGGCGGCTCGGGCGGGCGGGCGCGCGACATCCTGGCCTTGAGCCGCCCCAGGGTTGCGCCACGGGCCACCCGATCGCCGTCGACGTACAGCGACAGCCCCGCCCCGCGACCATAGCGCGAGCCGTCACGGTCCCAGACCACCGAGACGCGACGCCCGCGGTAGGACACGTCCTCCAGGGCGAAGTACGGCCAGGCGGCCGGCGCCAGGGGATGCACCTCCAGGGTATCGTCGTCGCGGGGACGGAGGCCCACCAGGCCGGTGATGATCAGGTCGACGTAGCCCGAGTGGAAGTAATGCTCGCTGTGATAGAAGGTGTTGTGCCCGTCCCATGAACCGGTAACGGGATCGGCCGCTTCGGCGATGTAGGGCCGGCCCTCATGTCGTTGCGTCCGGCTGTACGTCTGGAGGAGGCGGACGTAATCGGCCTTGGTCACGTAGGACTGGTCATAGTTGTTGAGCAGGTTGGCGAGGGCGACCAGGGTCTGGGTGGTGGCGTAGGGCCACGAGTTCCCGCTCCACACGCAGCACCGTGGCGACACGTAGAACTGCGGATCGCCGCGCTCCACCGTGGCCGGGCCGAACGGGGCCAGGAAGTACGTCGAGTCCATCAGGAACCGCCACGCAACCTCGTGGCCGGGGTCCGGAAGATTGAATTGCCATGGAATGAACCCGATCGCCTCCCGACCGTGCGGGCTGCCGGCGTAGGTCCCGGTCTCGTACGTGAGGGACTTGGCTCTGATCCCGCCCCGCTCATCCCGGGCGAACTGGTGCAGGAAGAACTCCCGCTCGGGGTCCCACAGCTCCGCTTGCACCCGGCGCTTCAGCGTGGCCGCGCGCGCCGCGTAGCCCTCCGCCGTGGCCTCGTCCCCCAGCCGCGCGGCCGCGCGCGAGATCGCGAGGGCGTCCGCATACAGGTAGCTGTTGAGCGTGGGGCGGTACCCTTCGGCGCCGGTCTGCTCGTCGTCGGTCAACCGGCTGTTGATGTTGACCTCCATGCCGTCGTGCAGGCCGTCCCAGAAGAACATTCCGTGCGCCGGGTCGTAGCGCTCCGCCAGCCAGCCGGCGTACTGCGCCTTCATGTGCGGCAATACTGTCCGAAGGAACGCCGTGTCGCCCAGCACCAGGTAGGTGGCCCACATCGCGTCGCCGTACCAGTTGCTGTAGCTCCGGGGCTGTGCACCGGGGGCTTCGAACCAATACCGGGCGAAGTCATCGATGATGCGTCGGTCCTTGAGCCAGCGCACCTCGTAGAACTGATGTCCCAGGGGGCAGCTGATGGCGCCGTGCGCCCCGGACCAGAACGGCCGGTCAATGAACTCGGTGAACGTGTAGCCGGTCTCCGGCGAGCCGTAGGTGAGGTGCTTGGTGACCAGCTCCCAGCGGTAGTAGTAGGTCGCATCCATCGCGGTGTCGGGCGACTCGAAGAACGGGATGTGCGCCTCGTACCACGACCAGTCGCGGTTGTCCCACCAGTGCTGGCGGGCCAGGACGGCGCGTTTGTCGAGGACCGGGCGCGTGCCGGCGGTACAGGCGGCGAGCGTCAGGACGAGCAGCAGGCAGGGGCGCGAGACGGTATGCATGGCCCGGGGAGAAGAAACCGCGCGGCGCCCTCTCCCGCAATGATGCCCACCGCGCCCTTGCCGTCCCCGCCCATTCGGTCATCTTGTCTGACGCCGTGGCATGGTCTCCACTCGATACCGCCACCATCATCGCGTACTTCCTCGCGATCGCGGCGATCGGCCTGTTTGCCGGCCGCCGCGAACGGGTGGCCGCCGACTACTTCCTGGCGGGGCGCGCGCTCCCCTGGTGGCTCATCGGCATCAGCCTGATCGCCAGCAACATCTCCACGGAGCACTTCGTGGGGATGGCGGGATCGGGCGTGGACTTCGGCCTGGCGATCGCCTCGTACGAATGGATGGCCGCCATCACGCTGGTGGTGGTAGCCCGCTGGTTCCTTCCCAAGCTCCTGGCGCTCAGGATCACGACCATGCCGGAGTATCTCGAGCGCCGCTTCGATCCGCGGGCCAGAAGTTGGCTCGCGGCGTACATGCTGCTCGCCTATGTCTTCGTGGCGATGGCGACAGTCCTGTACTCCGGCGGCCTCGCGCTCCAGACCATCTTCGGCTTCCCGCTGGCGGGCGGCATTGCCGCCCTGGCCGTGTTCGCCGGCGCCTACACGGCCTACGGCGGCCTCAAGGCGGTGGTCTGGACCGACCTGGTCCAGGGCATCGTGCTCCTCGTAGGCGGGGGCGTGACCACGGTCCTGGGCCTCCAGGCGCTGGGGGGCTGGGACGTGCTGATGACCGAGGCCGGGGACAAGTTCCACATGGTGCTGCCCCTGAGCCACCCGGAACTTCCCTGGTTCGCGGTGTTCTTCGGGGGGCTCTGGATCGCCAACCTGTTCTACTGGGGCTGCAACCAGTTCATCACGCAGCGCACGTTGGCCGCGCGCAGCATCAACCAGGGGCGTTACGGCGCGGTCTTCGCGGCGTACATCAAACTGGTGGTTCCGTTCGTGGTGGTGATTCCGGGTATCGTGGCATCTATCCTGTATCGCGGCGAGCTGGGCCGCTCGGACATGGCGTATCCGATGCTGGTCGAGCGCCTGCTGCCCGCTGGCCTCACCGGGCTGGTGTTCGCCGCGCTGATCGGTGCGATCATGTCCAGCCTCGACTCCATGCTGAACTCGGCCGCCACGATCTTCACCGTAGATCTGTACGGCAGGCACCTGCGTCCGGGGAGCTCCGAGGGCCGGCTGATCACCGTCGGTCGCACCAGCACGGTGGTGTTCCTCGTGATCGCGACGGCGTGGGCGCCGTTCCTGGGCCGCTTCGAGCGGGTGTTCAGCTACATCCAGGAGTTCTGGGGCCTGATCACGCCGGGCGTCGCGGTGGTGTTCTTGGGCGGGCTCTTCTGGCGCCGGGCGTCCGCGCAGGCCGCGGTGTGGGTGCTGGCCGCCACGCTCCCCATGACCATCGGCGTCAAGCTCACCTTGCCCGACGCCGCGTTCCTGAACCAGATGTGGATCGCGGGGCTGCTGCTCGCAGCGCTCCTCGTCTGGCGCTCGATGGCCGCGCCCGCGCCCGCGACGGCGTCACCTGCTCCGGCGGCCGATTCGGCGCTCGCCGGTCCCGTCGTCCCCCAACGAGACCTGCTGTTTGACGCGCTGTGTGCCGGAGTCGTTGTGTGCACCGCGGTGCTGTACATCGTCTTCTTCTAGTCTCCCCGGATGAGCGTGTTGCCCGCTGGCCCACACCGCCGGTACAATCCTCTGCTGCATGAGTGGGTGCTGTGCTCTCCGGGCCGCCTGGAGCGCCCGTGGCAGGGTCGGATCGAGCCCTTCCCTCCGGCCGACATGCCGGCCTACGATCCAACGTGTTACCTCTGCCCCGGGAACTCCCGGGCCGGCGGACACCGCAATCCGGCCTACACCGGCACCTTCGTGTTCGATAACGACTTCCCCGCCCTGACGCCGGACGCGCCCGCGTCCGCGATGACCGACGGCCCGCTGGTGGCGCGGGCGGAGCGCGGGATCTGCCGCGTGGTGTGCTTTTCGCCACGGCATGACCGTACGGTCGCCACGCTGGACCGCTCAACCCTGCGCCGAGTGGTGGACGCCTGGTCTGATGAGACCCGAACCCTCGGCGCGCGGGACGACGTCCGGTACGTGCAGGTCTTCGAGAACAAGGGCGAGCTGATGGGGTGCAGCAATCCGCACCCTCACTGCCAGATCTGGGCCACGGAGCACGTTCCCACCATCCCCGCCAGGAAACTGGACTCGCAACGCACGTATTTCACCACCCACGGTCGAGACCTCCTGGGCGACTACCTGGACCACGAGCTGCGCGACGCGCGCCGGCTGGTCCTCCAGAACGACCACTGGGTGGTGCTGGTGCCGTTCTGGGCGGTGTGGCCCTTCGAAACGATGGTGCTGCCGCGGCGGGCCGCGCCGGACCTGGTCTCGCTGAGCGACGGCGAGCGCGACGCGCTGGCCGATGCGCTCCTTCGTCTCGCCGTCCGCTACGACAACCTGTTCCAGTGCTCCTTCCCCTACTCCATGGGCTGGCACGGGTGTCCCACCGACGGCACCACACACCCCTACTGGCGGCTTCACGCGGTGTTCTTACCGCCGCTCCTGCGCTCAGCCACGGTGAAGAAGTTCCTGGTGGGGTACGAGCTAACCGCCGAATCGCAGCGCGACCTGTCGCCCGAAGACGCGGCGGCACGCCTGCGAGATCAGCCCGAGCGGCACTACCTGGACGCCGGCTGACGGTCCCGTGCCTTCCGAGCTTGTTGGGCGCGCCCATGGTCTCTTCACCGAGCAGTTCGGCGCGCCGGAGCCATCGGGTCTCGCGTTCGCTCCGGGACGGGTCAACCTGATCGGGGAGCACACCGACTACAACGACGGGTTCGTGCTCCCCATGGCCATTGACCGCGGCGTGGTGATCGCCTTCCGTCGGCGCCCGGACCGTCGAGTGCGGGCGCACGCGGCGTTGTTCGCGGAAACGCGGGAGGTGGAGCTCGACGGCCTCGAGCCGCGCGGTGTCACCGGCTGGGCCGTCTACGTCGCCGGGGTGGCGTGGGCACTGGAGGCGGCAGGCCACCGGTTGCCCGGCCTCGATCTGGTGATCGACGCCGACCTCCCACGGGCCGCCGGGCTCTCGTCGTCCGCGGCGCTGGAAGTGGCCGTCGCCCGGGCGTGGTGCGCGGCGGCAAACATCTCGTGGGATCCGGTGGCCATGGCCCGGCTCTGCCACCGCGCGGAGAACGAGTTCGTCGGGGTACCGTGCGGCGTGATGGACCAATTCGCCGCCGCGGTCTCTCAGCGAGGCTGCGCCACGCTCCTCGATTGCCGGTCGCTCGCGCTCCGGGCCATCCCCCTTCCCGCAGACGCCACCGTGGTGATCCTGGATACCGGGGTGCGGCGCGAGCTGGCGATCAGCGCCTACGCCGAGCGTCGCGCCGCGTGCGCCGCCGCCGTGACCGCCCTGCAGGCCTTGGCACCCAGTGTCATCGCGCTCCGGGACGTGGACCTCGCCATGCTGGAGCGCGCGCGCGGGCGCCTCGAGCCCGTCGTCTTCAGGCGGGCGCTCCACGTCGTCCAGGAGAACGCACGCCCGGCGGCGCTGGCGGTGGCCCTGCAGAACGGCGACTTGCCGCGGGCAGGACGCCTGCTGAACGAATCGCACGCCAGCTTGCGGGACTTGTACGAAGTGTCCTGCGAGGAACTGGACCAGGTGACCGAGCGAGCCCGCGCGCATCCGGCCTGCCTCGGGGCCCGGATGACGGGTGCCGGATTCGGCGGCTGCGCGATCGCCCTGGTCGCCCACGCCGGCGCCGCCGCTTTCGCGCGCAGCCTCGCCTCCGCCGCCCGCGTGGTCTTTATCGCCCGGGCCGAGGCGGGCGCGCGCCTCGTGACCCCACAGGGAGGTGTCGCATGAGTCTCATGAGATGCTCGTCGGTCGTGCTCGGGGCGGGATGGCTCGCCCTTTGCCTTCCCGCCCTGCACGCCCAGTCCCGGCCCGCGGCGCTGGCGGGCGAGATTGACGCCAAGGTCGCTGCCGTGCTGCCGAAGGTGGTGGCCTGGCGCCGGGACATTCACCAGCATCCGGAGCTGTCGTTTGCCGAGCACCGCACGGCGACGCTGGTGGCGGACCAGCTCACCGCGCTGGGCCTCGAGGTGCGGACCGGCGTGGCGCGGACCGGCGTGGTCGGCGTGTTGCGCGGCGCGCGCCCCGGCCCGGTGGTGGCGCTCCGTGCCGACATGGACGGCCTTCCCGTCACCGAGCTGGTGGACCTGCCGTTCAAGTCCACCGTCCGGACGCAGTACAACGGGCAGGAGGTGGGCGTCATGCACGCCTGCGGCCACGACAATCATGTGGCGATCCTGCTGGGCACCGCCGAGGTGTTGGCGGGCCTGCGCGACCGCCTCCCGGGAACCGTCAAGTTCATCTTCCAGCCGGCCGAGGAGTCCGTGAGCGGCGCCCAGCTGATGATCACCGAAGGGGTGCTGGAGAACCCCGTGCCGCAGGCGATCTTCGGCCTGCACGTGTGGCCCGCGCCGCTCGGGACCATCAGTTACCGGCCTGGGCCATTCATGGCCGCGTCTGACGGCTTGAACATCGTGGTGCGGGGCCGCCAGACACACGGCGCCCTGCCCTGGGGGGGCGTGGACCCCATCGTCGTCGCATCGCAGATCGTGCTGGCGCTCCAGACGATTCCCAGCCGCCAGCTGGACGTGACCCGGGCCCCCGCCATCGTCACCGTGGGCATGATCCAGGGCGGCACGCGCGGGAACATCATTCCGGACAGCGTCACGCTGCAGGGAACGGTTCGGACCTTCGACGAAGGCATGCGGGCGGATGTCAAGGAGCGGATTCGCCGCACCGTGGAGCATATCGCCCGGAGCGCCGGGGCCACCGCCGCCGTGGATTTCGGCAGCGCCAATGCCCCCGTCACCAGCAACGACTCGGCGCTCACCGAACGCGCGCTTCCCACGCTCCGGCGCGTGGCGGGGCAGCGCAACGTGCTGTTGTCCGCGCTGTCCATGCCGTCCGAAGATTTCGCGTATTACCAGCAGCGAGTCCCGGGGATGTTCTTCTTCCTGGGCGTGGCGCCCGACGGGCAGGATGCTCGCACGGTGGCGCCCAACCATTCGCCGTATTTCTTCGCCGACGAGGGGGCGTTGCCGGTGGGCGTGCGGGCCCTGGCCAATCTCGCGGTGGACTACCTCATGGGCTCGCGTCCGGAGAGGTGAACGTCAGGGGTTGTCCGCTTTCATTTCGTAAAGAATGCGGTCGGCCCGTCCCACCAATGCCTCCACCGTGCTCCCGTCGCGCGGGTAAACGGCCACGCCCGCGCTTACCGTGATGCGCGGCTCCTCGGCGTCCTGGGCCAGCCGCTCGCGAATACGGTTGGCCACCTGCCAGGCCGCCGGCTCGTCCGCCTCCGGCAACACCACCGCGAATTCATCGCCACCGAACCGCGCCGACGTGTCCACCGCCCGGCAGGACCGGCGGACAACCTCGGCCAGCCGGACCAACGCGCGGCTCCCAACCACGTGGCCGTATCGGTCGTTGACCTGCTTGAGCTTGTCCAGGTCCAGAAACACGATGGCGAACCCGCGCTCGGTCCGGTCGGACCGGCGGATTTCCGCCGTGAGCACGGCCATCAACTGCCGGTAGTTCGCGAGGCCGGTGAGCGGATCGCTCACCGAAAGCTGCAGCAGACGCGCCTCGGCCGCGCGTCGTTCGTCCACCAGCGCGCCGAATACCAGCGTGGTCACCGAGGCGACGGCCAGGAACACCTGGAGCAGCAACAACGACTCGTTGGGCGTCGAGCGCACAAACGGGCCCATCTGGTGCAGGGTTCCGTCAATCGCCATTCCCGCCAATAGCACCAGCACCGCGGTCGCCTCGCGGGTGCCCAGCCGAAAGGCCGTCCACAACAGCAGCGTCACGAACGCGAAGTCCAGCGGGTGGGGCGGCACGCCCCACCCGAATGGCCCGCCGAACACGGTCTCGCTCACCAGCACCAGGAGCACGAGCAGCACCGCCGCCTCGACCCGCTGCTCCCGACTCCAATGAACCCGTGGGTTGGCCATCCACATGAGCAGCGCCGGCGTCACCACCAGCGCGCCCCCCATGTCGCCCAGCCACCAGGTGAGCCAGGTGGTTTGGTATTCCCCCGGCGGCATGAACCCGCCCAGCGCGAGGCTTCCGACCCCCAGCGTCGGACTGATGAGCGTCGACAGCATAGCGGCCAGCAACGTGAACGACACCACCGTCGGCGCCCGCTGAAATGCCCGGCGGCCGTCCGCCCAGCGCTCCACCAGCGCCGCGCCCACCACACCCTCCAGCGTGTTCCCGGTCGCGATCCCCAGCGCCGTGGCGACGGTGCCCGCGGTCGTCAGATTCACCAGGAACGCTCCGGCGAACACGGCGGGCCATACTCGACGGCCGTACCACAGCAACGCCGCCAGCGCGATGCCGGTCGGGGGCCAGACGGCGGTCGCGCTGGGATGGGCGAAGGCCAGCCGTAGCCCGAACTTCCCGGCGAGGAAATACAGGCCGGCGAGCCCCATGAAGAGGCCTACGTCCCTCACGATGCGCCGCACTTCCACGCGATATATCGCCCTCCCCAAGGGT
>Ga0214472_10008527_pt1 | contig 10707 bp, 11 predicted proteins | sample RVTome_6_FD_207662 | JGI IMG/M metagenome (GOLD analysis project Ga0214472, IMG submission 207662) | Soil microbial communities from uranium-contaminated site in the Upper Colorado River Basin, Wyoming, United States - RVT140D175 | ecosystem: Environmental > Terrestrial > Soil > Contaminated >...
TCGAAGGTGGCCGTGCCGGTGGTCCTGGCCCCGGTGGAGAACCGACAGTCGGAGTCCTTGTTGTAGCCCAGGTAGTTCGGGATCGATGGGGGCACCGAGCACACCGAGGAGAGGTGCCACAGCCCGGAAAGGGTCCAGCCGTTCGCGACCCCGTCGTCGAAGTCCTCGAAGAGAACCCGGCTTTCGGGCGGCGGCGGAACTAGGGCCGCGTCGAGAGTCGCCTTCGCGTCGACGAGCCCGTAACCGAAGAGCTCATCCCAGCCTGGGCCCCCCAAGTCCTGGGCCTCGTCTCGCATGTGCTGCCGGAGTCCCGCGTTCGTGAGGTCGGTTACCTGGCTCCACACCAGGGCCGCCACGCCTGAGACGTGGGGGGAGGACATGCTGGTCCCGCTCTTGGTGGCGTACGCAGCGTCTCCGCTGCTCCATGCCGACAGGATCAGGTCCCCCGGGGCAGCGAGCTCGCTCTCGGGACCGTCGCTCGAGAACGCGCACTGGCTCTTGGAGGCAGTCGTGCAGGTGACGGCCACGACCTCCTGGTACTTCGCCGGGTAGAGCACGCAGTTCGAGCAGGGGCCGGAGTTTCCGGCCGCGGCGACCAGGAGCGCTCCCTTTCCATAGGCGTACCGCACGGCGTCCTGCAGGACGGTCGCTCCGACCGAACCGCCGAGGCTCATGTTGATGACGACACGCGATCCCGCGTTGTCGGCGCACCAGCGGATCCCGGAGGCCACCGTGGACCAAGGAGCGCTCCCCACCGACGACAGGACCTTGACCCCGTAGATGCCAACGTTGGCTAGTCCGGCGATGCCCTTCCCGTTGTTGATCGAGGCGGCCGCGATCCCGGCCACATGCGTGCCGTGGCCGTTGTCGTCCATGGGGTCGGGGTCGCCATTGAAGAAGTCGGTCCCCCCGAGCCATCGGAACCCGGCAACGTCCTCGTGGGTGTACCGCACCCCGGTATCCACGATGCAGACCTTCGCGTCCAGGTCGCCGAGGGTCGTGTCCCAGGCCTCGGGGGTCCGAACGTGCTGCGGGCCGTACTGTTCAGCGTATCGAGGGTCGTTCGGCGTGAACTCGATGAGCTGGAGCTCGGGATCCTGCTCGACGTACCGGACGCGGGGATCCGCCTTCGCCTTGGACCGGAACTCGCTCGGGTTCGCGGCGACGACGCGGGCGAACCCGAGCATCGGGTCCACGCGCTGGACCGTCGCCCCGAGGAACCGGTCCCCCGAGCCCAGGCTCCGAGGAAGTGAGCGGAACCCGACGACGTAGAACTGGTTGCCGACCCCGTCCGGTCCCCGCGCCACGGAGATCGCCGAGGATGCCGAGACCAACGCGGTCGTCGTCGCGACGACGACCGCTGTCGCTCGGAATCGTCTCATCTCACTCTCTCCCTCGGGTCTGCCGACCGGTGACGAGCCGTCAGGTTTCGCCCCGACCGGCCAACCGTAACCCTCTCGATCCGCCAATTCCACCGGAGCGCTTCCGCGCCCGCAAGCGATGGGGGGCCTCCGAGGAGACCCCCCGAATCGCTAGTGAGATCGGCAACCGACGTCTAGCCGGCCGGGGTAAGTCCGCCCGCCGCCGTTTCGCTTCTCGCCGCCGCGCCGGCTCCGCCGTCCGCTCCGCAATCCGGGATGCACACCGGCGTGCCGCAGCAGGTATCGGCGTAGCACCGGGATCCCGGGGGACAGGTCGCGCTGCTGGTGCATGTCCGAAGCTCTTCGCAGAAGACGCAGTTGCTGAAGCACCCGCAGTCGCCTTCCGTGGTGCGATCGCACAGGCAGATCCGCAGCTCCGGGTCGACGTCGGGCCTGTCGCACGACCCGCAGATCGAGAGTTCCAGCCCACAGCTCCAGTCGCACGGCTCGGGACATCGCGTCGGATATTGCTGAGCGAACGCCGGCGTCCGAATGCTCGACAGGGCCGGCGCCGTCCAGGCGATGGCCGCGCCCGCGCCGATCCGCTTCAGCATGCGCCGCCGAGAGAACCGGTCCTCGGTCTCCATGATCCTCGCCCTCCACCGCCCTTCCAACAGGCTCCAGCGTGCCCGGGCCGCCCGGCGGGCGCATCGTCCTCCAGGGGTAATTCCGGCGGGCGCGGGGACCAGTCGAACTAGGTCCCTGGGGACCGTTCGCCGTACGTCCCACTACGCTCGGGAGCCGACCTGCTCCCCACGCGCTGCCGGTCCTGCCTCCGGACCGATCCACCTATGAACGCTGATCCCTATGTCGCCGCCGGTGGGATCCCAGCCTGGGCACCGACCTCGCCGAGCCTCGCGCCGCCACCGCAGGTGGGGCTGCACAAGGCCACGCAGATTCCGCCACAGCAGTCGACGGTGTCGAGCGTCGTGCAGAACTCGCCCGTGGGACATTCGGAGCTGGAGCGGCACAACTGATACCCGTCGCAGCTTCCTCGGTCGAAGCACCCGCAGATCAGCGTGCCTTCAGCGGTCCCGGTACAGAAGCACCGGGCGAGCCCTTGGCAATTGAAGTCCGCGCCGTCGCAGGAGTCTTGCCCCGGCCGGCACGGCTCGGGAGACACCGTTTGGGCAAACGCCGGCGCCCGCAGGCTCGACAGGACGGGGGCGGTCCAAGCGATAGCGGCCCCGGCGCCCATCCGCTTCAGCGCTTTGCGACGTGAGATCCGGTTCACGGGCTGTCTTCGTCCATGAGACACCACCCCTGATCAGGAACGGGGGTCTCAGAGAGACCCCCGTTCCTCCAAACTGCGGCCTACCTTCCGCTGAAGGTCGCCCCAACCGCTGCCGCACCAGCTGAAGTGCCGCATGGCGGCAGGCACAGGTGACCGGTCCCAAGGTCGGGACAGCATCCTATGCCCACACATCCCCACCCGGGCGGACATTCAGCTGTGCTTGTGCAGGCCTTGAGGACGTCGCAGGCCGCGTCGTTCAGGCAGAAGCACGTCCTCTCAGTTGTCCTGTCGCAGAGGCAATCCGCCGCCCCGCAGGGCTGAGCTGAGCCACCGCATACGAAGTCGCAGGGCTCCTGGCACCGCGGCGTCTCCTGCGCGAACGCCGGGGTCCGCAGGCTCGACAGGACCGGGGCACTCCAAGCGATGGCCGCCCCAGCCCCGATCCGCTTCAGGGCCTTCCGGCGTGAGATCTGGTTCACGGGCCGCTCTTCGTCCATACAAACACCACCCCCGCTCGTCCGAGACCCCTCGACGATGTTCCACACGGGGGTTCCATGCATCGGCCGGCTGCGGTAATTCCCCGACGGCTCGGGGATGAGCGGAACTACGCCGCCCCAGCCCCTGCAGCGTACGAGACCTACGCAGGTCGTTCCATCAGCGAGGGCGGCCACGGGTCAGGCGCTCGATTGCTTGGACCCCTTCGACCAGATCGCCGAACTCCAAGCGGTAGCACCGAGCCCGGGCGACCACCCGTGCTAGCAACGTGAGCGCCCGGGACCGGTAGAAGAGGAGGTTCATGGTGTTGTCGCCGAGCTCCACTACCCCGGCGGCACGGCTCATCGAGGAGAGCTCGGTCCGGGCGCCACGCCGGTAGCGTGGGGCCACCACGAACCGGACCTCGGAAGGCCCCCCGACGGACCCCGGCCGGATGTCCTGGGCGCGGACGTGCCAGATGCCGGGCAAGAGATCCCGGCGCCCATTGCCCGCCTTCAGTTCGGGGAACAACTCCGACGGGGCGCCTTTCAGGGCGAGCGCCTTTGGGTACGGATGGAGCCTCCCGGTGACCGGGTCGATGGCCCCAGCTTCGTCCGAGAGATAGCCGAAGCCTTGCCGCACCAGGCCGGCCACCAGCGTGGTCTTGCCGGACCCGGAGGGCGCGGGGAGCAAGAGCCCATCCCCCGCCGGCGTCAGCACGGCCCCGGCGTGGATCAGCAGGAGGTCTCCGGTGCGCCGCGTGCTCTCCGAGTTGATGTTCCAGAACAGGTGCTGCAGGATGTCCGCTCGCTGAGGGCTCTGGATCATGGTCGCGAACGCTCGATCGTCACCGTACAGGAGCCGGTAGCGGGCACCGTCCGAAACTCTTCGATCCACGAGGAAGTAGGTCGGGGGCGTGCCAGGGGTGGGTGGGTTCCTCTGCTCCCGGGGATCGGGAGGGACCGCGAAGGGCTCGAGGACGGATCGCACGTAGTCACCGATGGGGGCCGAGTTCCACCGCACCCCGAAGTAATAGGAGAGCACGCGGTAGGTGGCCTCTCCCTTCCAACGGACCCGCTCGAGCTCGTCAGGAGACACGGCGGCCCTTTCCTTGGCCCTGCCGCCGACGGCGAAGGCCCGCCGCCTTCCGAACGAGGACGGGCACCTGATCCGCCCCCAGGGCGAGCTCCGAGGCCACCTTCCCCGCCTCGTCCACGAGATACGCGGCGGGCGTTCCCAGGCCCTCGAACACCTCCGCCTGTCCACCATCCTGGAAGAGGAGGGTGCAGTCGAGGCCATGGCTCTCCAGCAGCTCGCGGTTCTCCTCCGCCTCTCCGATCGTGAGGAACACGAATCGCACATCGTGCTGCTTGAGCCCGGGCGCCAACTCGGCCAGCTCGGGGGCGATCCTCGAACAGAAACCGCAACGCGGACTCCAGTTCACGAGGAGGAAGCGACTTCCTCGGAGGTCCTCGAGCCCCAGCGCTTTCCCATCCAGAGCGGGGAAACGAAAAGCTGGGACCTCCGTACCGGGGGCCAGGCCCTGAGGCGACGTGGGCGCGGGGGGAGGTTCCTCCCGTGCAACGCCCACCAGGAGGCCGGCCCGGCCCAGCAGGCGTGCCAGCTCGAGGACGTCGTTCCGCACCACCTCGGGGTCCGTCTGGAAGGCCTCGCTCAGGTCGGCAACGATCTCGTCCAGCGTGGACGACCCGTCGAAGAGCCCCCAGATGACCGTCCCGACGCCGTTCAGCGCGTGGAGCTCCCGGGTCCCCTCGAGCAGCAGCACCGACTCGCCGTCCACCTCCACGCCGACGACCTGGGCGCGGGGCTCGGCGACGAAGTCCCCGTCGAGGTCGGCCGCGGGGATCTCCTTCGTCTTCATGCTCACGTTCCTGGCCATGCAGACCTCCCCCTCAGCGATCGTCCATGCGACGCCCGACGTAGTTCCGGCACGTCGCCCTGCGTATTGACCGGCGCGATCGACGGCCTGAAGCTCGCATCAGCATCCTCGGTCTAGTGCCGTCCAGACGAAGGGACCCTGTGGACCCACGGAACATTTCCAGGCGCGAGATCCTCCGGCGCGGGGTGTCGGTCGGAGGGATGCTGCTCTGGGTCGCCCCGGCGGTGCAGAGCCTCAAGGTACCCAGTGCGCACGCTCAGGCCGCCTCACCCCTGGAGACATGCTTCACGGCGAAGTTCGAAGAGGACGGCTCATGCGGCCAGGTCGATGGCGTGGGCAGCGACCGCTGCGGAATCATCCCGCTCGGGGACGGCTGCGGGCGGGGTGTGACCGTGAGCATCGTCCCCGGGGGCGACTGGACCGTTACCTTGCCGGCCGGCTGCCGGTTCGTCGCCGGCGGCTCCAAGTGCGACGGTCCAGACGTCCCATGCGAGCCCGCGCGGGACAACGGGGACGGGACCGTTACCTTCTTCCGCTGCCCCAAGCGCGACGGCTCCGGGTTCCACGACATCTCCAACATCTCGCTCCAGTTCTGCTGCACGTAGGATCCGTGATTCGGCCGGGGTCCTTCTCCCTCTCATGGTGAGACCCGCTCCGGTGCAACCAGGTCGAGGATCGAGCCGATCGCGGCGCCGAGATCCCCGATCCGTAGTCGGTAGCACTCCGCACGCCGCACGAGTCCGGCCAGCGCGAGGACGGCCCCGCCCCCTACGCGGTGGAGGTTGAAGCAGTTCTCCGCGAGCAGGACGAGACCGTCGGCGCGGCTCACCGGTACGAGGGCGGTCTCGCTTCCGGTCTCGTACCGCGGCGCGATCACGTACCGGATCCGGCATGGCCCGCCGGCCGATCCCGGCCGGAGGTCGTCCGCGACCAGGTGAACTCGGGTGGCGGTGAACTGCTCGTAGGTGGCGGGCAGCCCGTCCCGCAGCCCCGGCATGACATCGAAGGAGGGAGGTTCCATCACGACGGGCCGCGGGAACGGGTAGACGAGCCCGTCCGCGGGGTCGACGAGAGCAGCCTCGTCGCTGAGGAGGTCGAACCCGGCACGGACCAGCCCCGCCGAGAGCGTGGTCTTCCCCGAGTCCGGAGGGGCGGGGAGGACGACCCCTGCGCCCCTCCACGAGACCGCGCCGGCGTGGACCGCGATGAACCGGTCCGTGGACCCGAGCGCCTCCTTCGTGACGTCGGCGATCACCCAGTCGAGCATCGACCCCGGCGACGCACCCCACTGGATGCGATCCCCGTCGAGGTACAGGGCATGTCGGGTACCGTCCTCTGGGTCCGCCTGAAGCAACGTGTAGGTGCGTAAGCCTTCGCCCCCGTTGTCGTTCTGGAACCCGGCCAGGAGTCGGCCCAGCACGAATTCGGACCTGGGGATGTCACTCTGCACCCGAAACCCGTACGAGAGGGCGCGGTACTCGGCTTCGAACGTCCAGATCGATGTCTGCACGACGCGATCGACCTCCTGAAAGCTGGAGCGGGATGACGAGCTGACTGCCGAGCGCGCGTGTGGGACGGCTTCGAGGCGAGCCTACCGACCTAGCTGCACTGCACGCCGGTCAGGGTGGCGTCGTTATCCCTCGCCGTGCTGCAGCTGCACCTGGTGGCGCCGCTGCAGTATTCGGAGTGCTGGAACGGGCCCCCAGGTGCAGCAGTGCTCTTGCAGAAATTCTCACAGGAGTCCCTGTTCATCTGGAAGCCGACGGTCCCGTCGAAGCTGCAGAAGTCGCTGGTGATCCCGGTCTTGTCAGCGTTACCGTTCCAGCAGTAGCAGGCGGCGCAGACGCCGGGGCTCTGCCCCATCGCCTGGGCGAACGCTGGCGTCCTGATGCTCTGGACGGCGGGCGCGACCCACACCAGGGTTCCCCCGACGACGGCGCCGCGCCGGAGCAACTCTCGGCGGGTCATGCCGAGCTCCGTCTGAAGGCTCAGCTTGCGACGATGCCGTTCAGGCATCTTCATCCCCTCGGGGAAACCGCTCCCCTCGAACCCGACCGTACGAGGCCTTTCGTGTGCCTACACGGGCCATCCGTCGTAGTTTTTCTGCGCTCCCCCGCGAGCTTGGATCCCACAACCAGCGGTGGATCCGCGCGATCGCGTCCCCGACCAGGGCGGGATGCTCCTCCGTCATGTCGGACCACATGGGGAGGGTCAGGACCCGGGAGGCAGCCGCCATGGTGACCGGCAGGTCGCCGTTCGTCGCGATGAGCGACCGATACGCTCGCTGAGTGTGGACCGGTGGAGAGTAGTACCGCCGCGTCTCGATCCCCTCGGCCCGCAGCGCCACCGCAAGCGTGTCGGCATCGACCCCGAACGCCGCCGGTTCCACGAGGATCGTGAAGTCCTTGAACGTGCTGCGGTCGCCCTGGCGCACGGCCGGGAACGACACCCCGCGGACGTCGGCCAGGGTCCGGCAGTACGCTGCCGCCAGGGCGTTCCGGTGCGCGATCCGCTCCTCCAGCCCGTCCAGGGAGGCGAGGGCGATGGCGGCGTGGACCTCCGACATCCGTGCGTTCAGCCCGACCAGCCGGCAGTCGTAGTCGCCGGGGTTCCCGTAGTTCCGGCCGATCCGGCACCGCTCTGCGAGCACGTCGTCGTCGGTCGCGATGAGCCCTCCCTCCGCCGCGACCAGCACCTTCGTCGGGGACAGGCTGAACACCTCGCCATCCCCGAGTCCCCCTACCGGGACTTCTCCCTTCCGAGAGCCGAACGCGTGCGCCGCGTCGAAGAACAGCCGGAGCCCGTTCCGTCGGGCCACTGCGGCGAGCCCCTGCGCATCGCACGGCGTCCCGAAGATGTGGGTCGCGAGGATCGCCGACGTGCGTGCCCCCACGGCGAGCGCTGCCGATCCGGGCGCGAGCGTGAGCGTCTCCGGATCGACGTCCGCGAAGGCGGGCCGGAGGGCGTTCCACATCACCGCGTGCACCGTGGCGGGGAACGTGAACGACGGCACGATCACGTCGCCCGACAGGTCGGCGGCCCGCAATAGGAGGAGCAGCCCCGAAGTGCAGGAGGAGACGGCGATGCAGTGACGAACCCCGATGTACTCGGCGGCCCGGCGCTCCAGCTCCCGGACCCTGGGTCCGTCGGTGAGGATCCCGCTCGCCAGGACGCGCTCGATCTCCTTGGCGACGACCGGCGGATCCGGCACGCTCGGGCGCGCGAAGGGAAGGCCTCCCGGGAACGTTGGCCGACCCCCGAGGATCGCCGGCAGCTCCGGGCTCGGTGTGGCGACGACTCTTGCCATGCTCACCTCCTCCCGGGTCGACGGAGCGATCCGGGAGCCGCGAGCGCGGCCTTCACTGAGTCTCGTTCGCGCTCCCCGAGCTGCCCGGCCAGCCATTCCACAGTCGCCTCCAAGCCCTCTCGGAGCCCGACACGCGGCCGGTATCCGATGAGCCGGGCCGCCTTCGAGATGTCGGCCTCCGAGTGCCGCACGTCTCCCGGCCGGGGCGCGGCGAACAGGGGCTCGAGCCGGCTGCCCAGCAGTTCGTTCAGCACCTCGACCAGCGCCAGCAGCGAGATCCGCACGCCGCAGCCGACGTTCATGGCCTCTCCCACCGCTTCCCCGCCCGCCGATGCCGCAAGCAGGCAGGCCTCGACGGCGTTCGTCACGTAGGTGAAGTCCCGGCTCTGGGCGCCGTCGCCGTAGATCACCGGCTGCTCGCCCTCAAGCATCCAGCGCGCGAACCTGGGAATGACCGCGGCGTACTCCGATGAAGGGTCCTGGCGCGGGCCGAAGATGTTGAAGAACCGGAGCGATACGGTCTCGAGGCCGTACACATGGGCGAAGGCCCGGCAGTAGGACTCGCCGGCGAACTTGGAGGCCGCGTACGGGGACAGCGTGACTGCCGGCATGTCCTCGTGCTTCGGGAGCGCCGGCTGGTCGCCGTAGACGGACGACGAGGACGCGTAGACGACGCGGCGCACGCCTAGATCCCGGGCGGTGAGGAGCACCGTGAGTGTCCCCTCGACGTTGACAGAGTTGCAGCGCAACGGGTCCACTACCGACCTGGCCACCGTCGGCAGGGCCGCCAGGTGATAGACCACCTCGACGCCTCGCATGGCGGCCAGCATCGTGGCCGAGTCCCGAACGTCGCCCTCGAGCAGCTCGACCCCCTTATCGCACCCCGCCAGGTTGGCGCGCGAGCCGGTCGAGAAGTCGTCGAGCACACGAACGCGTTCGCGGGACTCAGTCAGCCGTCGCACCAGGTTCGAGCCGATGAACCCGCAACCGCCGGTTACCAGGATGTTCATCAGCCCTCCTCCGACGTCGGGACAACGGTGGATCCCGGACGCTGCGGGGCTGGCGTCGATCCGCCCAACAGCCACAAGCCGACCAACGCCGCGGCGGCGGAGCCGACGACGGCCGCTGCGACCGCGACGCCGAGGGGCGCCTCCGCGATCGCGATGCCGACGCCGGCGGCGGCCGCGCCGAGGGCCCAGGAGAGGAAGGTCGTCCGGAGGCGGCCGCCCAGACGCTCCGCCAGCAGGTCGTAAGAGTGCAGGCGATCTCCCTCCACCAGCGAGCGCCCTGAGGATGCCCGCCGAGATACGGTGAACATCAGCTCGAAGACGAACAGGCCAAGGCACACCCCGGCCCCTAACATGGCGGCCCAGCCGGCCCGAGAGCCGTCGGCTGTGAGAAGGGCAAGGAGCGCACCGACCGCGTACGCCCCGCCGTTACCCAGGAAGATCCGTGCCGGCGGACGATTCCAGAGGAGAAACCCTGTCAGGGAACCGGCGAGCGCCAGGGCCATGACCGTAGGCTGTCCGTTCAGCGCCGAGAGCCCGGCGAGCCCGAGGGCGGTGATGGCAGCCAGGCCTCCCGCGAGCCCGTCCTGACCGTCCATCATGTTCACCGCGTTGGCGAACGCAGGCACAATGAGGATGACGCCGACCGTCCCCAAGACCTCCAAGGGCTCCAGCCGGGCGCCGCCTACCACGATCAGCAAACCTCCCGTGACCTGAGCCGCAAGCCGCACTGCCGGTGGTACCGGATGGAGGTCGTCGATGAGGCCCGCCGCCAGGACCAGGCCGACGGCGGTCACCGTCCACCAGGTGACATGCCCGAGAACGGCACCGACGCCGAGGGCGGCCACCGCCACCGTCAGCCCTCCCGTCACGGGGACCGGCCGCGGATGGATCTTGAGCGGATCTCCGGGTCGTGGGCGGTCGACGATCCCCAAGGTCGCGCCGAGCCAAAGGCTGACAGGGGTGAGCAACGCGGCCACGGCGAATGCGATCAGGAAGGGCACGTCGTCACCAACACGTTGCTCGCGACGCCGTCGTGGACGGCGATGAGCCCGGCCTCGCGGAAGCCCAGCCGCCGATAGAATCGGTTCGCCCCCTCGTTGTCGGCGCTGACGACGACCTTTGCCTTGCCAGCTCCTCGTTTCCCGAGTGCGCGCAGCACCCCCCGGGCCAGCTCCTCCCCCACGCTGCGAGCTCTCCATCCCGGCGTGACGGCGATGGCGAGGAGCTCCGCCTCCGGAAGCGACCCGGCTCTGGCCGGGTACCGAGAGGTCTCCCGTATCCGGCGCAGCACGCCTGGCCGGGCGAGGGCCGGGACCGCCGCTATGGCGGCCAGCAGCCCGCGCCGCAAGCAGAAACGACGA
>Ga0214472_10008528_pt1 | contig 10706 bp, 10 predicted proteins | sample RVTome_6_FD_207662 | JGI IMG/M metagenome (GOLD analysis project Ga0214472, IMG submission 207662) | Soil microbial communities from uranium-contaminated site in the Upper Colorado River Basin, Wyoming, United States - RVT140D175 | ecosystem: Environmental > Terrestrial > Soil > Contaminated >...
TCGGGCCATAACGACCTTGCCGTGCGGACGTCGCGCGGGAATTTCGAGGTGCGGATCGACCGCGTGCCCGGTTCGCCCGCCTGGCCAATGACCGAGCGGGACCGGTCCGCGAAGTTCATGGACTGCGCCGCGCGCGCGCTGGGCGCGGCGGGCGCAGAAGGGCTGCTGGAGCTCGCCCGGCGTGCCCGGTCGCTCACCGACATACGCGAGCTCGCTCAGGCGACGGTTCCCGCAGCCAGGGGCCCGCGGCAAAAACGCGCGGCGCGTGCCGGGAGCCGTTAGACCGTCAGTTTGGGGTAGCTAACCCTTCGCCGGCACGCGGGGGACGGTTACCCCGACGAGCGTGTCGCGCGTCAGGATCTCCGCGAGCCGGTCCTCGCTCCAGCCCTTCGTTCCCTGCGGCCGCATCGGGACTACCACGTAGCGCATGTCCGCGTTGGAGTCGTGCACGCGCACGGTGACGTTATCCGGCAGGACGGTGCCGAACTCCTTCAGCACGGAGCGCGGCTCGCGTACCACGCGCGCGCGGTAGTTGTCGCTCTTGTACCAGGTGGGCGGCATGCCGAGCAGCTCGCGCGGATAGCACGAGCACAGCGTGCAGACGATGACGTTATGGACGTCCGGCGTGTTCTCGACCGCGATCAGGCGGGTCGCCTCGAGCTCCACGCCCATCTCGGCGCACGCGGCCTTGCCGTCCTTCAGCAGCCGCTGCCTGAACGCGGGATCGGTCCACGCGCGGGCGATTACCAGAGATCCGCGGTAGGGAAACTCTTCCTCGAAGGTCTCCATCCGCCGCCGGATCTCCTCGGCCGTGACCACGCCCTTGGCCTCGAGCAGCTCCTGCATGGCGCGGCTCATGATCTCGTATTCCGAGGGCGGGCCTTCGGCTTCCCCGGCCGCCGGGGCGTGATCGTCGTGCTCGTGGTCGTGTTTCCTGCGCGCGTAGTAGTCGAAGGCGGTATCGCTCATGTCGATCATCCACTCTGGGTCGGTGTGGCCGGCTTCGCCCGTCCCGAGGCGGGGACCAGCCAGTGCTCGAAGATTTCCATCTCGATGACGTCGCGCGCCGGGCCCGCGTAATCCGGCCACACGTGCTTCTGCTGGAAGCGCACGCGATACAGCACCTTCGCGGGCTCTCCATCGAACCCGTAGGCCAACTCCTCGGGGTTCGGGAAGGCCCCGCAGATGCGCTCGATCACGCCTTCCTTGCCGCGGATGTAATAGGGCGTGCGCCGGTGGCCGGGTGGATACGCGCGCTTGATCATGACCTGGTCGCCCACGTCGAAGCGGTGGCCGGGCGCCGGGGTATAGGTGGATGGAAGCGCATTCCGCGCCCGCGTGCGCCTACTTGGCATCGAACCGTCCCCGCACTTCCGTCATCCTGGCCTTGAGCTCGGCCTCCGTGATGAGGCCCTTCTCGATGAGCAGGGTGCGCAGCGCCATGGTGGTGCGCTCGAAGTAGGCGAGCTGGTAGTACCGGTCGCCCAAGTCCTCGGCGGCGCGGCGCAATTCGTCCACCCGGACGATCTTCTTCAGGCCCAGGGTGCTGCGCAGCGCGTTGGCCTGCTTCTCCCAGAACTTCATGCCGTGGTCGGTCGTGTCGATCGGCCCGGCCGCCGCACCCCCGAGATCGTGAGGTCCCTTGTTGTGGGGTCTGTCGCTCATGTTCGATTCGCCGGGGGATTCGCAGCCTGCGCAATTCAGCATAGCATAGCGGACCGGAGTCGCGGCTGCGCGGTGCGCGCGGCGGCATGCCGCAACATCGCCGGCCACCGGCTCCACGAATCGGGAGGGTCCCATGCTGCACCAGCTGACGTGCCTGTTCGTTCGCGTCGCCGTCCTGCTCGCGGCCGCCGCTGCTCCGGCGCATGCCCATCACGCCATGGACTATGCGTTGCCGGCGACGGCGCTGGAGGGTTTGCTGTCCGGTCTCGGCCACCCGGTAATCGGCGTGGACCACCTGCTGTTCATCGCGGGTGCCGGAGTGCTTGCGGCAAGGTTTGCGCGCGGGATCCTGCTCCCGCTCGCATTTGTCGTCGCTTCCGTTGCGGTAGCGGGGTTGCGCTACCTCGGCGTCGACCTCGGGCTCGGTGAGCTGTGGATCGCCGGTTCCCTGGTCGTTCTGGGAGCGCTCATGCTGGCTGCAAGCGTTCCCGGTCGGGGCGTGACGGTCGGCCTGTTCATGATAGCGGGCGCGCTCCACGGCTACGCGCTTGCGGAGGCCATCGTCGGCGCGGAGCGGACACCGCTCGCCGCGTATCTTGCGGGACTGGCGCTCGTTCAGAGCGCCATCGCGCTGGGCGCATGGTGGGTCGCGACCTGGCTTGCCCTCCGCCGTCCCCGCGTGCCGTTGCAGCGGCTCGCCGGTGCGGTGATCGGAATTGCGGGCGTCGCGTTTGCCGGCGTGGCTGCCTTCAGCTAGAAAAAGGAGGTTCGTTTCTCGTCACCATCACCCCTCACCCATCACGAGAATCGCGCGGTAGTCGTTGACGTTAGTACGGGTGGGGCCGGTGACGACGAGATCGCCGAGCGCGGAGAAGAAGCCGTAGCCGTCGTTGTCGGCGAGGAGCCGCTTCGGGTCGAGCTTTTTCTTTCCGGCGCGCGCGAGGGAGTCGGGCGCAAGCGTGGCGCCGGCGTTGTCCTCGGAGCCGTCGATGCCGTCGGTATCGCAGGCGAGGGCGTGGATGTTCTCGGCGCCATTCAGGTCTACCGCCAGCGCCAGCAGGAATTCCGCGTTGCGGCCGCCGCGCCCCTTGCCGCGCACCGTGACCGTGGTCTCGCCGCCCGAAATGAGCGCCACCGGCGGCTGGTAGGGCAGTCCATGCTGCCTGATTTCCCGCGCGAGCGCGCCGTATACCTTCGCGACCTCGCGCGCTTCCCCGGTGACGGAATCGCCGAGGACGGCGGGGTGGATGTCGTGCCCGATGAAGAAGCGGGCGGCTGCCTGCAGCGACTGCTGGGCGGTGGCGATCACGCGATTCTCGACACGCCTGAAAATACGCGAGCCCGGCTTGGGCGTTTCCTGAATGTCTCCTTTGGCCCCGCGCGCGAGGTGCCCGGCGACTGCGTTGGGTACCCTCACGTCGTAGCGCTTGAGGATGTCGAGCGCGTCCTGGTAAGTGGTCGGATCGGGCGCACAGGGGCCGGAAGCGATATGCGTCGGATCATCGCCGGTCACGTCCGATATCAGCAGCGCCACCACCGGCGCGCGGCAGGCGGCTGCGAGCCTCCCGCCGTGGATCGCGGAGAGATGCTTCCGCACCGTGTTCATGTCCTGGATCGGCGCTCCGCTTCGCAGCAGCTCGCGCGTCGTGGACCTCAGGTCGGCCATGCCGATGCCCTCGGCGGGAAGCGAGAGCAGGGCGGAGCCGCCGCCCGAAACGAGCACGAGCAGCAGATCGTCGGGCGTCAGGCTCCGCGCGCGCCTCAGGATTTCCTGGGCTGCTTTCTCGCCGCTTGCGTCGGGAACGGGATGCGCCGCCTCGATCACGGCGATGCGGCCGGTGAGCAGTCCATGCTGGTAGCGGGTGATGACGAGTCCGTCGAGCGGCTTGCCCGCGGGCCAGCTCCGCTCCACCGCCAGCGCCATGGCCGCGGCCGCCTTTCCCGCGCCGACCACCAGCGCGCGTCCTTTAGGAGGCCGGGGCAGATGCTGGGGAACGATCATCAGCGGGTCCGCCGCCGCGAGTGCGGCGTGGAAGCTGCCGAGCAGAAGATCTCGCGGAGCCATTTTCTCCATCACCCCCACCCCGCGCCCGCGGAGGGCGGAGCAGGTTCCAAGCGCATTATGCTTGGATGCGACCCCGAAGCGGGATGCAGCGCCGCAATCATCCGCGTGCTTACGTGCGCCTCCACGGTCGCATCCCCGGAAACCGGGGCCCCTGCTCCACGTTCCGGCGCACCTCCCCCGTCAAGGGGGAGGGAAGTCATTTCACCCGGCAAGCACGTTCTTGAGGTACTGCCCCGTATAGCTCGCCTTGCTTCTGGCAATGTCTTCGGGCGTGCCCTCGGCGATGACTTTCCCGCCGCCCTCGCCGCCCTCGGGACCGAGATCGATCACCCAATCGGCGGTCTTGATGACGTCGAGATTGTGCTCGATGACGACCACCGTGTTGCCGTGGTCGCGCAGCCGGTGCAATACGCGCAGCAGGAGGTCGATGTCGTGGAAATGCAGCCCCGTGGTGGGCTCGTCCAGGATGTAGAGCGTTCTGCCGGTGTCGCGCTTCGAGAGCTCCAGCGACAATTTGACGCGCTGCGCCTCGCCGCCCGAAAGCGTAGTCGCGCTCTGCCCGAGCTTGATGTAGCCGAGCCCGACGTCGAGCAGCGTCTGGAGCTTCCGCGCGATCGCCGGCACCGCGCCGAAGAACTCCGTCGCCTGCTCCACCGTCATCTGCAGCACTTCGTGGATGTTCCGGCCCTTGTAGCGGACATCGAGCGTCTCGCGGTTGTAGCGCTCGCCACGGCACACGTCGCACGGCACGTAGATGTCGGGCAGGAAGTGCATTTCCACCTTGATCACGCCGTCGCCCTGGCACGCCTCGCACCGGCCGCCTTTGACGTTGAACGAGAAGCGCCCGGCGCCGTAGCCGCGCGCGCGCGCCTCCGGCACCCCGGCGAAGAGCTCGCGCATCGGCGTGAACAGGCCGGTGTAGGTGGCCGGGTTGGAGCGCGGCGTGCGGCCGATCGGGCTCTGGTCCACGTTCACCACCTTGTCGAGGTGCTCGACGCCGCTCAGCGCCTCGAAGGGAGCGGGCTCGAGCGGGCTGTCGTTCAACGCGCGCGCCACCGCGTTGTAGACCGTGTCGTTGATGAGCGTGGATTTGCCCGAGCCCGAGACGCCGGTCACGCACACGAAAAGCCCCACCGGCAGGCTCACGCCGATGTGCTTGAGGTTGTTGCCGCGCGCGCCGCTCACGGTGAGCTGGCGCTTGGGGTTCGGGCGGTGACGCAACGCCGGCACTTCGATGCGGCGCCGCCCGGACAGGTACTGTCCGGTGAGCGACTCGGGGTGCGCGGTGATCTCCCGCGGCGTGCCCTCCACGACCACGTTGCCGCCGTGCACGCCGGCGCCGAGCCCCATGTCGACGACGTGATCGGCGGCCGCGATCGCCTCCTGGTCGTGCTCCACCACGATCACCGTATTGCCGATGTCGCGCAGCCGCTTCAACGTCGCGAGCAGCCGCGCGTTGTCGCGCTGGTGCAGCCCGACCGAGGGCTCGTCGAGGACGTACATCACGCCGGTCAATCCAGACCCAATCTGGCTCGCGAGCCGGATGCGCTGCGCCTCGCCGCCCGACAGCGTGTCTGCCGAGCGGTCGAGCGAGAGATAGTCGAGCCCGACGTTGTTGAGGAATGTGATGCGCGTCAGGATCTCCTTGACGATCTTCTCCGCGATGGCCTGCCGATTGCCGGTGAGCGTCAGCGTCTCGAAGAACTGGCTCGCCTGCGCCAGGGTGAGCGCGCTGATATCGAAGATCGCGCGGCCGGCGACGGTGACGTGGCGGGCCTCGCGCCGCAGGCGCGTGCCGTTGCACTCGGGGCAGGCGCGGGTGTTCAGGTATTTGGCGAGCTCCTCGCGCACCACGATCGAGTCGGTTTCGCGGTAGCGGCGCTCGAGATTGGGAATCACGCCCTCGAACGCGTGCTCGCGCACGTACTTGTTGCCGCGCTCGCCGACGTACGTGAACTTGATCTTGTCGTCACCCGAGCCCTGCAGCACCGCCTCGCGCACGTTCGCCGGCAATTCGCCGAACGGCGTCTCGATGTCGAAGGCGTAATGCTGCGCGAGGCACTGCAGCATCTGGAAATAAAACTGGTTGCGCCGGTCCCAGCCCTTGATCGCCCCCGAGGCGAGTGCGAGGTCGGGGAAGGCGGCGATGCGCTTGGGATCGAAGAAGGTGACAGTCCCGAGCCCGTCGCAGCGCGGGCACGCGCCCATCGGGTTGTTGAAGGAGAACAGCCGCGGTTCGAGCTCCGGCAGCGAGTAGCTGCAGACCGGGCAGGCGAAACGGGCGGAAAAGAGATGTTCTCTTCCGGAGTCCAACTCGATTGCGAGCGCGCGCCCGTCGGAATGGCGCAGCGCCGTTTCGAACGATTCGGCGATCCGCTGCTTTGAGTCGGCGCGGACTTTCAGCCGGTCCACCACCACTTCCACCGTGTGCTTGACGTTTTTCTTGAGCCTGGGCAGCTCGTCGATCTCGTGCACCGTCCCGTCCACCCGCAACCGCACGAAGCCCTGCGCGCGCAGCTCCTCGAAGAGATCAGCCTGCTCGCCCTTGCGGCCGACGATGAGCGGCGCGAGGATCATGAGCCGCGTGTCCGGCGCAAGCTGCAGCACGTGGTCCACCATCTGCGCGACGCTCTGCGCGGAAAGCTGGATCGCGTGCTCGGGGCAGTGGGGATCGCCGATGCGTGCGTAGAGCAGCCTCAGGTAGTCGTGGATCTCGGTGACGGTGCCGACGGTGGAGCGGGGATTGTGGCTCGCGGCCTTCTGCTCGATCGAGATGGCGGGGGACAGGCCCTCGATGAGATCGACGTCCGGCTTTTCCATCAGCTGCAGGAACTGCCGCGCGTAGGTCGAGAGCGACTCGACGTAGCGGCGCTGCCCTTCGGCATAGAGCGTATCGAACGCCAGCGAGGACTTGCCCGAGCCCGATAGCCCCGTGATCACGATCAGCCGGTTGCGCGGCAGGTCGAGGTTGATGTTCCTGAGGTTGTGGGTGCGCGCGCCGCGCACGCGGATGTACTCGGCCGCGCGCGCGGCCTCCAGCCCCGCGGTACGCAGCCGTACGACAGTCGGGCGGTGGGTGGCCAAGGTCGTCAAAAATCGAAACTAAACCTGCTAATATACCGAAGAACCTCCCCTTTTCCCAACCCGTTTCAATCCCGATGCACACGAGCCGCATGAGCCCGGAAGAATTGCGCGCGTCGCTCGCGCTCTCCGGCATCTTCGGGCTGCGCATGCTGGGCATGTTCGTGATCCTGCCGGTGTTCGCGTTCTACGCGGAGTCGCTGCCGGGGGGCGACAACCTCCTGCTGGTCGGGATTGCGATCGGCACCTACGGGCTGACTCAAGCGATATTGCAGATCCCGTTCGGATATTGGTCCGACCGCTACGGCAGGAAACCGGTCATCTATATCGGGCTCGCGATCTTCGCGGCCGGCAGCTTCGTCGCGGCACTCGGCACCCATATCTACGTGATCATCCTCGGGCGCCTGCTGCAGGGGGCGGGCGCGATCGCGGCGCCGGTGATGGCCATGACCGCCGATCTGACGCGTGAGGAGCACCGCGGCAAGGCGATGGCAATGATCGGTTCCACCATCGGCGCCACTTTCGCGCTCTCGCTCGTGCTCTCTCCGTGGCTGAACCGCGTGATCGGCGTGCCGGGCATCTTCATCCTGACGGGGGTGCTGGTGCTCGCGGCGATGGCCGTGGTCTACCGCGCGATTCCTGACACGCCGGAGCGCCTGCCAAGCAGCCAGACGCCGGCGATGCGGCAGTTCATGGCGACGCTGCGCGACCCGCAGCTAGCGCGACTCAATTACGGCGCGTTCGCATTGCATGCCGTGCTGATGGCACTGTTCATCGCTGTGCCGCTCGAGTTGCGCCGGGCCGGGCTGGCCGCTGACCACCACTGGCAGGTCTATCTCCCGGTGATGCTGGGATCGTTTGTGCTGATGCTGCCGGCAATAATGAGTTCCGGCAGATCCAGCCGAATGAAGCCGGTGTTCGTGGGATCGATCGCCGCGCTGCTGGTCGTGCAGGGTTTGATGCCCTGGGCGGTGAGCGGCGTGGGACCGACCGTGTTCCTCCTGCTGGCGTTTTTCACGGCATTCAACGTGCTTGAAGCGCTCCTGCCGGCCGCGGTGTCCAGGGCTACTGCGCCCGGCACCCGCGGTATCGCGCTCGGGGTGTTCACCAGCCTCCAGTTTTTCGGGACGTTTGTCGGCGCCGCGGCGGGCGGCTACCTCTATGGACGGTTCGGAACGACCGGCATAGCCGTCTTTGACGCCGTGCTGCTCGCGATCTGGGTCGTGGCTGCCGTCAAGACCGGGGTGGCGTCGCCAACCCGTGCGGGCGTGCAGCCCTGATCAGCGCACGACCAGGACGGGCCGGCCCGCATACTGCACGACCGTCTTCGAGACCGAGCCGAGCAGCAGCCGTGCGAACTTCGAGCGGCCGCGGTCGCCGACCACGATGAGGTCCACCCGGTGCTGGTCGGCGCTGTAAATGATCTGCTCCGCCGGGTGCCCGACGGCGACATCGAAATGTCCTGCCACGCCGGCCTGCTGGGTCTTTTCCCGCAGTGGAGCCAGGAGCTCGCGATGGTACTCGCGAGAGTTCTCGATGACGGCTTCGGATTCCACGTCGTCCCCGATCTCGGGGGGACGCGCAACCGTGAGCACCCAAAGCTCCGCGCCGTTTCTCGCAGCGAGCTCGAGCGCGCTGTCGAAAGCCTTCGTCCCCGCTTCCGATCCGTCGTAGCCCACCAGGATCTTGCGGTACATGGTCAGGTCCTCCTGCCCGGCGCCGGCCGGGCGGCAGTCTCTGGCTCCGTGGCCCCCTCTGCTTTGGTCTCGGGCAGCTGGTGGCGCGGCAGGAACCAGGCGTTGGCGATCAACGTCGGAATGACGGCGCTCGCGATCACGGCAGCCACCAGCGCTGAGTACTGCGCCTGGTCGACGACGCCATGCGCAAGACCGAACAACGAGGATATCGTCCCGAACGTCAGGCCCGTGGACATGAGCAGCGTCGTGTACATGCCTTCCTGGCGCGGCGACCGGAATATCCGGGTGACCGGATAGACACCGGCGATCTTCGTCATTACCTTGACCACGAGCATGAGCAGGAACGCGGCCGGAGCCGCAACGAGCGCCGGAACGGAAACGAACGAGCCGGCGCGAATGAAGTAGAACGGCGTGAGGAGACCGAAGCACAGCGTGCGGATCCGCCGGACGAGCGCGTGGTCGCGGCCGACGGTGCCCGCGAGCATCATTCCGAGCACGTAAGCGGGCAGCACCGCCTCGCTGTCGGCCCAGCTCGCGAGCGCGCCGAGACCGAACAGGAAGACCAGCAAGTACTTGGCCTCGAGCTCCGACGCCCGCCCGCCGTAGCGCCTGAAGAAGCGCGGCGTGAGCCACGGGACGGCCAGGCCCACGGCAACGAGCGCTCCCACGAAAAGCAGCGTCTTCAGGGTGAACGGCGCGAACAGCAACCCCAGCGCGACCACGGTGCCGAGATCGGTAATGAAGCACGCCGCGAGCACCGTCTTGCCGTATTCCGTTGTGTTGAAGCCGAATTCGATCATCACCGCGTACACCACGGCGACCGAAGTCGTGGACATGGCAACGCCGGCCAGCCAGCTCGCCGCGGGGTCCCAACCCAGCAGCCAGCGCGCAGCGGCCGCACAGCCCAGGAACGGCGCGAAGAAACTGACCAGCCCCACCGCGGTCGCCTCTTTCCATTTGCGCCGAAACACCTCGGGATCCAGCTCCGCACCCGCCAGGAACGTGAGAACGATCGCGCCGGCTCCCGCGAGGAATTTGATCCATTCCTGATCGACCCCCATCGCCACCGTGCCGAGCGCTGCACCGGCGACGACTCCCACAACGATCTCCGACAGCGCGGTCGCGACGCGCAACCAGATCGACGCCAGCCCGGCAAGGAGAGCCAAGCCGAGCCACAGCGCCGCGAGGGTCCACGTTTCAGTCATTGAGCAGCCTCCACCGGCTGTTGCCCATCTGTCGTGCGCGTTGGAGGTGAGGGAAATGCCCACGGCGCCCTTCGTCCAGCGCGACCCGTAGGCATCATCAGCCTTGCGGCGGTTGGGAATCTGCGGATTCCGGGGAGGAATGCCATCTCCCCCGACCCCGATTATACTTACAACTCGCTTTCTCCAGGAGCCCGCTATGGCCTCGGTCAACAAGGTAATTCTCATCGGCAATCTCGGTGCCGACCCGGAGACCCGCTACCTGCCGAGCGGCGATGCGGTCACCAATATCCGCATTGCGACCTCCGAGAAATGGAAGGACAAGAGCGGCGAACAGCAGGAGCATACCGAGTGGCACCGCATCGCCTTCTTCGGCAAGCTCGCGGAGATCGCCGGCGAATATCTCAAGAAGGGCTCCCCGGTGTATGTCGAGGGGCGGATCCGCACGCGCAAATGGCAGGACAAGGAGAGCGGCCAGGACCGCTATTCGACCGAAATCGTCGCCGACCGCATGCAGCTGCTGGGCGGGCGCGGCGCGGGCGCGGGAGCCGAGCCCCTGGCGCGAGAGCCTGCCGCGGCCGCCGCCGGCGGCAACAGCAAGCCGCAGCAGAAAAAGGGTGGCGCTTTCGACACGATGGACGACGACATCCCGTTCTGACTTGTTCTTGTGAGCGACATCGTCGATGCCTGCATTGCCCGGGCGCGGGCAAGCGGCAAGCGCCCGGTCTTTCCGGAAGGGCATGACGAGCGCGTCGTCGCGGCCGCGAGTAGGCTGAACGACCTCGGCATCGCAACCCCAATACTGGTGGGTGCTCGCGCTGAAATCGGCGCGGCCGCCGCGCGCGCCGGCGTATCACTCGACGGAATCGAAGTGCTCGACCCGGCGGAAAGCGGCCGGCTCGCGGCGTACGCGGCGCTCTATGCGGACGGCCGGCCCGGCGCAAACCCCAGGGTTGCAGAGCGGCTCGTGCGCAAGCCCCTGTTCCACGCCGGAAT
>Ga0214472_10008529_pt1 | contig 10706 bp, 8 predicted proteins | sample RVTome_6_FD_207662 | JGI IMG/M metagenome (GOLD analysis project Ga0214472, IMG submission 207662) | Soil microbial communities from uranium-contaminated site in the Upper Colorado River Basin, Wyoming, United States - RVT140D175 | ecosystem: Environmental > Terrestrial > Soil > Contaminated >...
CGCTGCAGAATCTGCCGGAGCGGAAAGGAATGCGCCTCCCGAAAACCCTGCTGTGGTCCGTTCCGCTCGCCGCCGCCGCCGCGGCGGCCTATATCCTGACGCGTGAGGAACCGCAGGCACCGGCCTATTCGACGGTGCCGGTTGCGCGCGGCGAGATCACGGCCGCGGTGTCCACCACCGGAACGCTCAGCCCCTTGATCGAAGTGCTCGTCGGCTCCCAGGTCTCCGGCACCATCAAGAACCTGTCCGCGGATTTCAACTCGCCGGTGCGCGAGGGGGAGGTGATTGCCCAGATCGACCCGGCGTTGTTCCAGGCACGGGTGGCCGAGGCGGAGGCCAATCTTCAGCGCGCCCGCGCCGAGCGGGACAAGGCGCAGGTGGCGGTCGCGGAGTCGCGGCGCCATCTGGAACGGCTGAACGACCTGAAAACGCGCATGCTGGTTTCCGAGAGCGAACTCGACGCCGGGGCATTCGCGCTCCAGTCCGCAGAGGTCCAGCTTCGCGTCACCGATGCCCAGGTGCAGCAGAACGCGGCTGCCCTGAACTACGCGCGCCTGAACCTGGACTACACGACCATCCGCGCCCCGATCGACGGCGTAGTGATCTCACGTGACGTGGACGTCGGCCAGACCGTCGCCGCCAGCCTGCAGGCTCCGACCCTGTTCACGATCGCGCGGGACCTGCGCCAGATGCAGATCGAAACCGATGTGGACGAGGCCTACATCGGACAGGTCGCCGAGCGGCAGCCGGTATCCTTCACCGTGTTCGCCTATCCCGAGCGCAGCTTCGCGGGGACGGTCGCGCAGGTACGCCTGCAACCCAGGGTCGAGGCCGGCGTGGTCAAGTACAACTGCATCATCCACGTCGACAACGCCGACCTGGCGCTCAAGCCCGGCATGACGGCCACCGTCGGAATCGAGGTCGCCCGGCGCGCGGACGTGCTCAAGGTTCCCAATGCCGCGCTGCGTTTCGTGCCTCCCCTGCCGTCCGACAGCCTCAAGGCGCTGCAGCGCGGCGTAGCACCGGGCGCGACCGTTGTCTGGACGCCGAAGGACGGGGTGCTCGCGCCTCTGCGCGTGCAGGTCGGCATTGTCGGAGAGTCGGAGACCGAGATCAGGGGCGAGGCGGTGGCGGAAGGGCTTGCAATCGCGGTGCCGCTGACCCTGGAGCGATCCGCCAACCGGCGTCCCCGTGGATTCAGCCTGTTCTGACCTCCATGGCGGATCCGCCGATCGTCCATCTCGAGGACGTTCACAAGTCCTACGCGCTGGACGGCGTCACGGTGCATGCGCTGCGCGGCGTCGACCTTGCGGTCTCACGGGGCGAGTTCCTTGCCATCATGGGGCCGTCCGGCTCGGGGAAATCCACGCTCATGAACGTCATCGGCTGCCTCGACGTCCCCGATTCCGGCACGTACCGGCTCAATGGCGAGGACGTCACACGGATGGACGCCGACGCGCTCGCCGCCGTTCGCAACCGGGCGATCGGTTTCGTGTTCCAGGGATTCAACCTGCTCGCGCGCACCAGCGCGCTGGAAAACGTGGAGACGCCCCTGATCTACGCCGGCTTGGCCGCGCACCAGCGACACGACCGTGCGCGGGCGATGCTCGCGCAAATGGGGCTCGCCGACCGCCTGAACCACCTACCAAACCAGCTTTCCGGCGGTCAGCAGCAGCGCGTCGCCCTGGCCCGCGCGCTGGTGACGCGACCGGCGCTGCTGCTGGCCGACGAGCCTACCGGCAACCTGGACACGGCCACCAGCGGCGAGATACTCGATGTGCTGGAGGCATTGAACAGGGACGAGGGCGTGACCATCGTGCTCATCACCCACGAACCGGACGTCGCCTCGCGCGCAGCGCGCCGCATCACGCTGCGCGACGGGAGGCTGGAGGGCTGAGCATGGTATGGGGCACCGCCTTGCAGCTCGCCGTCCGCGCCCTGTGGCGCAACAAGACGCGCGCCATGCTCACCACGCTGGGCGTCATCATCGGCGTCGGCTCGGTGATCGCGATGGTGTCGGTCGGCGCCGGCGCCCAGAAGCGCATCGCCGGGCAACTGGAGAGCATGGGCACCTACACCCTGATGATCCGCTCGGGAACCGTCACCCGGGGCGGCGTGCGCGCCGGCGCGGGAACGACCACGAACCTCACCGCGGCCGACGCCGAGGCAATCGAATCTCTGCCGGGCGTGGTGGCCGCCGCACCGTCGGTGCGCACCACCGTCCAGGCCCGCTATCGCGGCGCCAACTGGGGCACAGCCGCCGAGGGTGTGAGCGCGGGCTACCTGGACGTGCGCAACTGGCCGCTCGACGACGGCGAGTTCTTCACCGAGCGGCACGTCGCCAGCGCGGCGAATGTCTGCGTCGTCGGCCAGACCGTCAGCCGCGAGCTGTTCGGCCTGACGAACCCGGTGGGCGAGACCATCGTGCTGGGCAGCCTCCCGTGCAGGGTAGCCGGCGTACTGTCTCTCAAGGGCGCCACCGCGTGGGGACAGGACCAGGACGACACGATTCTCGCCCCACTCACGATGGTGCAGCGCAAGCTGCTCGGGATCGACTACATTCACCGGATCGAGGTCCAGACCAGCGGTGCCGAGGCGGCCGGCCGTGCCGCGACCGAGATCAAACGGTTGCTGCGCGCGCGCCACCGCCTGCAACCCGGTCAGGAAGACGACTTCCGGCTCTACAACCGCGCGGAGCTGGCGGAAACGGCATCGGAGAACGCGCGCGTGTTCGCGTGGCTGCTGGGCAGCATCGCCTCGGTCTCGCTGCTGGTCGGCGGCATCGGGATCATGAACATCATGCTGGTGTCGGTCACTGAACGCACGCGCGAGATCGGCATCCGCATGGCGCTCGGCGCGCGCCGCCGCGATATCCTGTGGCAGTTCCTGCTCGAGGCCATGGTGCTGAGCGGCGCCGGCGGCGTACTCGGCGTGGGCATCGGTCTCGGAGCGGCAGTGGCGCTGGCGCGCTTTTCGCAGTTCCCGGTCAGCATCACGCCCTGGTCCGTCGCGCTCGCCTTCGTGTTCGCCGCGCTGGTGGGGATCTTCTTCGGCCTGCACCCGGCGCGAAAGGCGTCGCGAATGCGCCCTATCGAGGCGCTGCGCTACGAATAGCACGCAACGCAAACGCCCACGCAGACGCGGCGCGCGTCGCCTGGCTTGAACTAGCCCACGGCCGGCAGTCCCGAAAGCGCCATGGCCACCTCGGACTCGTCGTACTCCTGGTCGACCAGCTTGCCCGCGTGATAGTCCGAGTACGCCTGCATGTCGAAGTAGCCGTGGCCGCAGAGATTGAACAGCAGCGCCCTGGACACGCCTTCCTCTCTGCACCGCAGCGCCTCGTCGATGGCCGCCTTCACCGCGTGGTTCGCCTCCGGCGCGGGGATGATGCCTTCGGTCCGTGCGAACTGCACGCCGGCGGCGAAGCACTCGGTCTGCTGGTAGGCGCGCGGCTTGATGATGCCGAGCTCGGCGAGGTGGCTGACCAGCGGCGCCATGCCGTGGTAGCGCAGTCCGCCGGCGTGGAAGCCCGGCGGCACGAAGGTTGAGCCCAGCGTGTGCATCTTCACCAGCGGCGTGAGGTGACCGGTGTCGCCGAAGTCATAGGCGTACCTGCCTTTGGTCAGTGACGGACAGGCGGAAGGCTCCACCGCAACGATCTCAACGCCGCGTCCGCCGCGCAGACTCTCTCCGATGTAGGGGAACGCAATTCCGGCGAAATTGCTTCCGCCCCCGGTGCAGGCGATCACCGTGTCGGGGTAGTCGTCGGCCTGCTCGAACTGGCGCATGGACTCGAGGCCGATCACGGTCTGATGCATGAGCACGTGATTGAGCACGCTGCCCAGGGCGTACTTGGTGTCCTCGCGCCCGGCGGCCATCTCCACGGCCTCGCTGATGGCGATCCCCAGGCTGCCGGTGCTGTCGGGGTGCTCGGCCAGGATCGCCCGCCCGGACTGCGTCCGGTCACTTGGGCTGGCGATGCAACGCGCGCCGAATGTCTCCATGAACGCCCGGCGGTAGGGCTTCTGGTCGAAGCTCACGCGCACCATGTACACCTCGATCTCCAGATCGAAGAACGAACCCGCCAGGGCCAGCGCCGAACCCCACTGGCCGGCGCCGGTCTCGGTGGTAATCCGCTTCACCCCGGCTTCCTTGTTGTAGAAGGCCTGCGGGATGGCGGTATTCGGCTTGTGGCTGCCGGCGGGGCTCACGCCCTCGTACTTGTAGTAGATGCGTGCCGGGGTATCGAGTGCCTTCTCCAGGCGGCGCGCCCGGTACAGAGGCGAGGGCCGCCACTGGCGATAGATCTCGCGCACGGGTTCGGGAATCTCGATCTCCCGCTCCTGGCTCACTTCCTGCTGGATGAGCGACATGGGGAACAGCGGTTCCAGGTCGGCTGGACCGATGGGCTGCTTGGTGCCGGGGTGAAGCACCGGCGGCGGCGGGCTCGGGAGATCCGCCATGATGTTGTACCAGGACTTCGGGATGTCGTTCTCGCCCAGGAGATACTTCACGCTCTCGGTCATGCTCGCTCTCCGCCTTGCCGTCTTGCGCCGGAAACCTTCGTGAGGCGGTAGTGTGCCAGCGAGCGGGACGGGACGGAAGGGCGGGAGGGGGCAGAGGGCTGAGATCTGAGTCGCGCGCCGGACCCTCGAACGCGGCGCCGCGGGCCGGGTCCGTCCGGCTCAATCTCCCGCGCCATCCCTGGCGCACTCGAATCACGTCGGCCGGCTGCGCTGTCCCTGCTGCGCCGGCCTCCGATGACGCCGATCAGACCCGCCCCGCGCCACTGCCGTGCTTTCGCCCGCCGTTCACGCCGCACGCAGCACGCAGTACGAGCATCCGCGGCGCGCGCGACTCGGACCTCGGACCTCGGACCTCCACTGACGCAGTACGCAGCACGAGCGTCCGCGGCGCGCGCGACTCGGACCTCGGACCTCGGACCTCGGCCCTCTGTCCTCACCCCCGCGCCCACCCTTCCAAACCGACTTCGCCCTCCTCCGTTTGACGTGGATCAATGCCTCAATCCCCTCGCGAGCCTACCGTCTGTCCGCACGTTACGAACGAAACGGAGTCCGCCATGCCGGACCTCTTCGCCTACGCCGACGATCTCGGCCCGCTGAAGATCATCCACGTTCACGAGCCTACCGTGGGCCTGCGCGCGGTCCTCGTGATCGACAACGTCGCCAAGGGACCCTCGATCGGCGGCGTGCGCATGGCGCCGGACGTGAGCACCGAGGAATGCGTGCGTCTCGCGCGCGCCATGACGCTCAAGAACGCGGCGGCAGGGCTCCCCCACGGCGGCGGCAAGGCGGTCATCTACGGCGACCCGAAGATGCCCAAACCCGGAAAGCAGCGCCTGATCCGCGCGCTCGCCCAGGCACTGCGCAACGAGGAGGACTACATCTTCGCGCCGGACATGGGGACCGACGAAGAGTGCATGGCCTGGGTGCGCGACGAGATCGCGCGCGTGGTCGCCCTCCCGCGCGAACTTGGGGGAATCCCGCTGGACGAGATAGGCGCCACCGGTTTCGGGCTCAGTCACGCAGCCGAGGTCGCGGCGCGGCATGCGGGACTTGCGCTGAGCGGCGCGCGGGTGGTGGTGCAGGGATTCGGAGCGGTCGGCAGGCATACCGCGCTCTTCCTCACCTCGAAGGGCGCGAAGATCGTCGGCGCCGCGGATTCCCGTGGCGCGGTTACAAACCCCAACGGCCTCGACGTAGCGGCGCTGGTATCGCTCAAGGAGGCCGGTCAAAGCGTTGTGGACTACGGTGGGGGCGAGCGCATCGCCTCCGAGGACATCGTCGACATCGAGTGCGACGTCTGGATCCCGGCGGCACGCCCGGACGTCATTCGCGACGACAACGTGGATCGTCTGCACACGCGAATCGTGCTCGAAGGCGCAAACATCCCGGTGACCGGCGATGCCGAGCGCGCGCTTCACGAGCGCGGCGTGCTCTGTGTTCCGGACTTCATCGCCAACGCGGGCGGCGTGATCTGCGCGGCCATGGAGTATCACGGGGCGACCCAGGGCGCCGCCCTGCAGTCCATCGAGGAGAAGCTGCGCCGGAACACCGAGCAGGTGCTCACGCAGGCGAGCCGCGACCGCATCCTTCCCCGCGAGGCCGCGGAGCGGCTCGCCCTGGAGCGGGTGCGCCGGGCCATGGGCTACCGGCGGCACGGCATCTTCTCCAGCGCGCCCGGCTGGGTGTGAGCCGGCCGGGCGCAAGGCAATGTTCGCGCTGACCCGCAGCTACCTCCACCGCGGCGGCGCCCACCCCCTGCTCGGCGCCACCATCCCCGAGCACTTCGCCTCGATCGTCGCGCGATATCCGGACCGCGATGCCGTGGTGTCGATTCCCCAGTCGCGACGGCTCGGCTGGCGGGCGCTGGCGGCCGAAGTCGACCGCGTGGCGCGGGGCCTGCTGGGCCTTGGTTTCCGTAAGGGCGACCGCGTCGGCGTCTGGGCTACCAACAACATCGAATGGCTGCTGGTGCAGCTCGCCACCGCGCGCATCGGCACGATCCTGGTCAACATCAATCCCGCCTATCGGCCGCGAGAGCTCGCCTACGCCCTGGCGCGCGCGGAGGTGCAGGGCCTGTTCATCATTCCGCGCTTCCGGGGCAGCGACTACGTGGGCATGCTGGCCGAGCTCGTTCCGGGCCTCAGGCGGGGTGACGCCCTCGCGGGAAACGACGCGTTCCCGCTCCTGCGGCGGATCGTCGTGTACGACCCGGACGGACCGCAGCACACGCAACGTCCGCTCCCGGGCCTTACGACGTGGCCGGACCTGTTGGCCGCCGGCGAGCGCGTGAGTGTCGCGGACCTCGATGCCGCCACCGCCACGCTCGACCGCGACGACGCCATCAACATCCAGTACACCTCGGGCACCACCGGCTTCCCGAAGGCGGTCGTGCTCACGCACCACAACATTCTCAACAACGCCTGGTTCACGGCAAACGCCATGCACTTCGCACAGGCGGACCGGTTGTGCGTACCGGTGCCTTTCTATCACTGCTTCGGGATGGTGCTCGCCAACCTGCTCTGCGTGTCGGTGGGTGCGACGATCGTCATCGCCTGCGAGCACTTCGATCCCGAGGCCGTTCTGGCGGCCGTCGACGCCGAGCGCTGCACGGCGCTGCACGGCGTCCCCACCATGTTCGTCGCCGAGCTCGAGCATCCGCGCTTCGCCGAATTCGATCTCTCGAGCCTGCGTACCGGGATCATGGCGGGCGCGCCCTGCCCTCCCGCCCTCCTGCACCGGGTGATGGAGGACATGCACTGCCGTGACATCCTGATCGGCTACGGCCAGACCGAGGCGTCGCCACTGACCCACCTCACCACCCCGGAGGACAGCCTCGAGCGGCGCATCGAGACGGTCGGCACCAATCTTCCCCACCAGGAGGTCAAGATCGTAGACATCGAAACCCGCGCGACGCTGCCCGTGGGCGACATCGGAGAGCTCTGCTTCCGCGGCTACCACGTCATGCGCGGCTACTACGGCGACGAGAAGGCAACACGAAAGGCCATCGACATCAATCGCTGGCTGGACTCCGGCGATCTCGGCGCCATGGACCGCGACGGCTACGTGCGCATCACCGGGCGGCTCAAGGACATGATCATCCGCGGGGGCGAAAACATCTATCCACGCGAGATCGAGGACTTTCTGTTCACGCACCCCAAGATCGCCGAGGTGGCCGTCTTCGGCGTGCCCGACGACTATTACGGCGAGGAGGTGATGGCGTGGATCCAGCTCCACGCCGGGGAATCCGCCACCGAGGACGAGATCCGCGCGTTCTGCACGGGGAACATCGCCCACTACAAGATACCGAAGCACATCCGTTTCGTGGACGAGTTCCCCATGACGGTGACGGGCAAGCTGCAGAAGTTCCGCATGCGCGAGATGGCGGAACAGCTGCTTGCGGAGGCCTCGGGAAACGGGACGCGTCCGCGGCCGCAACAGGCGCCGGATTGACCCACGGAGCGGCTCTTTACCGCTTGATCCCCGTCAACGACACCGCCCCTCACTGGGCTACCCTTGGCAAGGACAAGGTTTGATGGAGTTCCCCATGGCAAAGAAGCACGAATTCCTGGCCCGCAAGGTGGTCAAGGCGTTTCGAGACGGCCTGAACAAAGAGGCGCGCGCGGCGGTAGGCGATATGGGCTTCGGCGAGCTCGAGGCGATGATCCGCGAGGCGCTGTCCGAGGACCGGGCGCACACGGCCGAGATGGTCGAGGGCCTGTTGAAGCGCCTGCGCTCGGCGGTGGACAAACCCGAGATCGAGCTCTGAACGGCGGCGGCGCGGAACGCACGCCGGTGCGCCTTTGACGCCGGTCAATGCAAAAAGCCGCCGGCAGGCCGAACATCTATGTATGACGGCGGGCGCCGGTCCACGCAGCACCGGTGGTCGGCGCGTTCGCCGGCTTGCTGGAGGCGACATCCATGACCGGCCGGAAACATACAGTTCAACCCATCGACAAGACGCGAAGCGACCGGCTCATTCAGGAGCTGGATCATGATCCGTACCGTTCCGGGCTCAAGCTGACCGAGCCGACGCGCTGCCCGGATTGCGGAGCCGTCTTCCACCACGGACACTGGACCTGGGGCGACGCGCCCGAAGAGGCGGACGAGGCCCTGTGCCCGGCCTGCTTGCGGGTACGCGACCGCGTCCCGGCTGGGTTTCTCACCGTCGGCGGCGAGTTTTTCCGCGAGCACCGCGACGAAATCCTCCAATTGATCCACCACACCATCGAGCACGAGAGGGCGGAGCACCCCCTGAAACGCCTGATGGGCACCGAAGAGCGAGAAGACCGCGTGATCTTCGCCTTCACCGACCCGCACGTGGTCAGGGGTGTCGGCCACGCGTTGCACAGCGCGTACAAGGGAGATCTGGATTTCCAGTATCAGGATGGTGACATCATGCTAAGGGCGACCTGGACGCGCTGACCCGGCTCGAAACACCGCCGACCCGCGTACCGGACGTCCCGGGAGAACGACCCATGTCCGCCAAGCAGATTGCCTTCGGTGACGACGCCCGCACGCGCATGGCGCGCGGCGCGAGCATACTGGCCCGCGCGGTGACCGCCACGCTCGGACCCAAGGGCCGCAACGTGGTGATTCAGAAGGCGTTCGGCGCGCCGGGCATCACCAAGGACGGCGTGTCCGTTGCCAAGGAGATCGAGCTGACGGATCCCTTCGAGAACATGGGCGCGCAGATGGTGCGCGAGGTCGCTGCGCACACCTCCGAGCTCGCGGGCGACGGCACCACCACCGCCACTGTGCTCGCGCACGCGATGTTCCGCGAGGGCCTGAAGGCCGTGGCGGCGGGCATGAACCCCATGGACATCAAGCGCGGAGTGGACAAGGCCACGGACGCGCTGGTCGAAGCGCTCAAAGTCCTGTCGGCGCCGTGTGCGGACAGCAAGGCCATCGCCCAGGTCGGCACCATTTCCGCGAACCTCGACGCCAGCATCGGGCGGATCATCGCGGAGGCCATGGATAAAGTAGGCAAGGAGGGCGTGATCACCGTCGAAGAAGGCTCAGGCCTGGACAACGAGCTCGAGATCGTCGAGGGCATGCAGTTCGACCGGGGCTACCTCTCGCCCTACTTCATGAACAACCTGGAGAAGCGGATCTCCGAGCTGGAAGATGCACAGGTGCTGATCTACGACAAGAAGCTCTCGAGCATCCGCGAGCTGCTGCCCCTCCTGGAAGCGGTCGCAAAGGCGGCCAAGCCGTTGCTGGTCGTCGCAGAGGATGTCGACGGCGAGGCCCTGGCCACCCTGGTGGTCAACAACATGCGGGGGATCCTCAAGGTGGCGGCGGTAAAGGCCCCGGGCTTCGGTGACCGCCGAAAGGCCATGCTGCAGGATCTCGCCGTCGTGACCGGCGCAAAGATGATCAGCGAAGAGGTCGGATTGACGCTGGAGAAGGCGACGCTGGAGGACCTGGGTTCCTGCAAGCGCGTCGTGGTCACCAAGGACGACACGACCATCGTGGGGGGCGGCGGCATTCCGGCCGAAATCGACGCCCGGGTCAGCCAGCTCAGGGCCGAGCTCGACGACGCCACGTCCGACTACGACAAGGAGAAGCTCCAGGAGCGCATCGCGAAGCTCGCCGGCGGGGTGGCCGTGATCAAGGTCGGCGCGGCGACCGAGGTGGCCATGAAGGAGAAGAAGGACCGGGTCGACGACGCCCTCCACGCCACCCGCGCGGCCGTGGAGGAAGGCGTCGTGCCAGGCGGCGGCGTCGCGCTGCTGCGCGCGTTGCAGGCCGTGAAAGGCCGGCAGCTCGAGGGAGAGAACCACGACCAGGACGTCGGCATTCAGATCGTGTTGCGCGCCGCCGCGCAGCCGCTTTGCGAGATCGTCAACAACGCCGGCAAGGAGGCGGCGGTGATACTGGACCGGGTCACCGACGGGCGGGGCAATTTCGGCTACAACGCGCAGACCGACGAGTACGGCGACATGATCGAAATGGGCATTCTCGATCCCACCAAGGTGGTGCGTGTGGCGTTGCAGAACGCATCGTCCATCGCCGGATTGATGATCACGACGGAGGCCATGATCGCCGAGCCGCCGAGGGAGCCTGGGCCGGGCGCGCAGCCGGCGCCCCAAGGATGGTGATTGCAGGTCCGGGATCGCAGGCCCGAGGGGAGAGTGCCGGGTAATGAGTCGCTCGGACTGCGTACTGGGTGCTGCGTAC
>Ga0214472_10008530_pt1 | contig 10704 bp, 7 predicted proteins | sample RVTome_6_FD_207662 | JGI IMG/M metagenome (GOLD analysis project Ga0214472, IMG submission 207662) | Soil microbial communities from uranium-contaminated site in the Upper Colorado River Basin, Wyoming, United States - RVT140D175 | ecosystem: Environmental > Terrestrial > Soil > Contaminated >...
CGGTGGACCGCGGCCAGCCCGTCGGCGCACTGGATCGCGACGTCCCAGGCCGCGCCCGGGTCGAGCGGGGAGGTGCGGTGGAGGAGGTCGCGCAGCGTCTCCCCGTCGACCAGCTCCATCGAGATCCAGCGCCGCGTGCCCTCCTCGCCGCAGTCGTGGATCCGGCAGACGTTGGGGTGGGTCACCTGGCGGGCGAGGCGGATCTCCGATTGCCAGCGCCGCGTCTGCTCCTCGTCCTGGCCATCGAGGACCTTGAGCGCGACGTCCTCGTCGACCGCGCGGTCGTGCGCCCGGTAGACCGTACCCATCCCGCCCCGTCCGAGCCGCTCCTTCACGTCGTACCGCCCGGCCAGGAGCGATCCCCGCTCGAGAGACAGAGACACTCCGCACCGCGTGCAGCGCGGGGCGTCTTCGACGTTCTCGGCGCGACAGGCGGGACAGGTCATCGCCGGCCCGGGAAGGGCCTGCGGCGATTGTATGTCCTGACGAGGGAAAGAGCCGTCCCGCGACCGGCCTGAAATCGTCTCGCCCGGGGGATGGGCGGCGAGTCCGGCGGCGGGGTCCGCTGCGCCGGGCGCGGGACGGAAGGAAAAGGGGTCTCGTCGACGCGTCTCTGGAAGAAGGCCTTTCCCTGCACGCCCAGTCTCGCCCGGGCGGCCCCCCGGGACCATAGTCCGGATGAGCCACTTCGACCGGCCCGGGGTCTCATGGCCTCGAGGCGTCGGCTTGCCCCGTTCGGCTGGTTCGGTGGGAACGATCGCGCGGCGTCGCGGCGCGGGGTCGACGGCCCTTCCGCCAGGGCGCGTCCGCCCGACTCCTATAATCGCAGGATGGCCCTCGCGGAGAAGCTCGAGCAGCTCCCCCTGCGCCCCGGGGTCTACCTGTTCAAGGACGCGGCGGGCCGGGTCGTGTACGTGGGAAAGGCCCGCGTCCTGCGCGACCGGGTGCGGTCCTATTTCCAGTCTTCCCGTCCCGCCGAGTTCCACAAGAGCCGCATGGTCGAGGACATCGCCGACCTCGACCTCGTGGTCACCGACACCGAGATGGAGGCGCTCGCCCTCGAGAACAACCTCATCAAGCGCCACAAGCCGCTCTACAACGTCCGGCTGCGGGACGACAAGAACCATCCCTACCTCAAGCTCACCCTCGCCGAGGAGTACCCCCGGCTGTACGTCGTGCGCCGGCCGTCCGAGGACGGCAACGTCTACGGCGGTCCGTACATCCCGGCGAGCCTGGGTCGCAAGACGGCCGGACTCGTGCGCAAGCTCTTCGGTATCCGCTCGTGCAAGGAGACGCTGAACGGGCGCCGGCCCCGTCCCTGCCTGCAGTACCAGATCAAGCGCTGCGTGGCCCCCTGCGTGGCCGAGATCTGCTCGCAGGGCCGCTACCGCCAGGCCTGCGACGACGCGCGGCTGTTCCTCGAGGGGCGGACCGAGGAGGTGGTCCGGCGGCTCCGCGCCGACATGGACGGGGTGTCGGCGGCCGAGCGTTTCGAGGAGGCGGCCTCCCTGCGCGACCAGGTCCGGGCCCTCGAGCGGCTCGAGACGCCGCAGAAGATCACCACCACCGACCTCGAGGAGCGCGACCTCTTCGCCGCCCACGTCGAAGCAGACCGCGCCGCGGTGCAGGTCTTCTCGGTTCGCGATGGCAAGGTCGTCGCGCGCGAGGGCTTCCTCCTCGACCGGCTCACCGAGCCCGAGGCCGTTCTCTCCTCGACCCTGCAGCAGTTCTACTCGAGCGGCCGGTACGTGCCGCGCGAGGTGCTCGTTCCCGACGAGATCCCCGACCGCGAGCTCCTGCAGGCGTGGCTGTCCGAGCGGCGGGGGACCCAGGTCCGCCTCCGGGTGCCCCAGCGGGGCGAGAAGTTCCGGCTGCTCGACCTCGTCGTCCGCAATGCCCAGCTCGCCTTCGACATGGAGTGGAAGCACCCGCGCACGCAGTCCCAGGAGATCCTCCGCGCGCTCCAGGACCTCCTCGAGCTCGAGGTGGAGCCGCGCCGGATCGAGTGCTTCGACATCTCGAACATCCAGGGCTCCGACGTGGTGGCGTCGATGGTGGTCTTCGTGGACGGTCTCGCCCGCAAGTCCGACTACCGCAAGTTCCGCGTCCGCACGGTGTCGGGCGCCCCCGACGATTTCGCGTCGATGCGCGAGGTCGTGGGCCGGCGCTACCGGCGCCTGCTCGAGGAGGGGAAGGAGCTCCCCGATCTCGTGCTCGTCGACGGGGGCAAGGGACAGCTCGGCGCGGCGGAGGACGCGCTCGAGGAGCTCGGGCTCGGGGACCAGCCGGTGGCGAGCCTCGCCAAGCGCGAGGAGCTCATCTTCGTGCGCGGGCGCGAGGGGCCTCTCGTCCTGCCCCGCTCCTCACCGGTCCTGCAGCTCGTGCAGCGCGTGCGCGACGAGGCCCACCGCTTCGCGGTCGGCTTCCACCGGCAGACCCGCTCGAAGCGGACCCTGCGCTCCGAGCTCGACGAGATCGCCGGCGTCGGCCCCGCCAAGCGCCGCCGGCTCCTCTCCGCCTTCGGCTCCGTCCGCGGGGTGCGGGGGGCGAGCCAGGCCGAGCTGGCCACCGTGGTGGGAGAGGCGATGGCGACGCGGATCCGGGCGCACTTCGAGGGGCGCTCCGCCGAGCCGCGGAGATGAGCCTCAGGCGGTCGGAGTGGGGAAGGACGGGTCCCAGCCCCCGACGGTCGAGGACGAGCCGTCGTGGCGGTGGTCGCGAGCGAGGGCCGCTTCCACCCGCGCGACGTCGATGCGCAGCACACCGTCGGGACCGGCCGCCGCCTTCGGGTCGAACTCGAAGGGGCTGATCACCCGGCGGAAGACCTCCTTGAGGGCGCGGGCGCCGAGGCGCGGCTGACGGGCCGCTTCTCGCGCGATGCGGCGCGCGGCGTCCTTCGTCACCTCGAGGCGCAGCCCGAAGCTCGCGAAGTAGGCATGCGACTGCCGCAGGCTCGACTCGCCGCCCTCGGCGAAGACCCGGAGCAGGTCCTCCTCGCCCAGCGAGTCGAGGAGGACCACCGCGTCGAAGCGCGAGAGGAACTGGGGGGTGATGCCGTACTCGAAGAGGTCCTCGCTCTTGAGCCAGTCCCGCAGCGCGAACTGCAGCTCCTCGTGGGCGCGCCCCGTCTCGTCGACCACGGTGACCGCCTTGAGGGCTCCCTGGTCCTTGCCGTAGGTGACGCGGTGGAAGACCGAGTCGTAGAGGCCCTCGAACGCCCCCGCGCACACGAAGAGCAGCGCGCTCGAGTCGACGTTGACGGTGCCTCCCCCCGCCCAGTCGGGGAGCGCGAAGGGCACCGCCTCGTTCTCGATGAGGGTGAGCAGCGCCTCCTGGGCGCGGATGCCCGACACGTTGACCTGGTTGCCCACGTGGCTGCGGATCTTGTCCACCTCGTCCACGAACACGAGCCCGTGGCTCGCCTGCTCGAGGAGGCGCTCGACGGAGGCGTCCTCTCCGAGCTGCTGCCGGGCGCGCTCGAGCAGCCGGACCAGGAGCTTCTCGCCGGGGTGGCCGAGCTCGGCCTCCTCGCCGAGCACGTTCGCGTGCACCCGCACCACGGTCGAGCGCGTCGCGAGCGCCGGATTCGAGGTGAGCAGCTCCTCGACCGCCCGCATGAGCGTCGTCTTGCCCGAGCCCGAGGAGCCGATCATCAGGATGTTGCCGACCCGGAGGTGGGCCAGCTTCTTGGCCAGCGCCACCGACATCTCGCGGACGGCGTCTCGCTGGCCGATCACGCGCTTCTCGAGGGCGGCGGCGATCTGGGTGGGTGGGGGAGGGGTCGCCATGGGGGGATTGTAGACGACCGCGAGACTGTGGCGCGGGAGCCGCCGGCAAGACGTGGACAAAGCGGTTCCATCGCCGCTCGGCAGGGGCTAGACTTCCGACGAGAGACTCCCGTGCGAGGAGGCGAGACGGTGATCGGACAGACCGTCTCCCATTACCGCGTGCTGCGCCGGCTGGGCGGCGGCGGGATGGGTGTCGTCTACGAGGCGCAGGACACCCGGCTCGACCGGATGGTCGCGGTGAAGTTCCTGCCCGACGAGCTGGCCAGGGAGCACCGGGCCCGTCATCGCTTCGAGCGGGAGGCGCGAGCCGCCTCGGCCCTGAACCATCCGCATATCTGCACCGTCTTCGACATCGGTGAGCACGAGGGGCGCCCCTTCATGGTGATGGAGCGCCTCGAGGGCTGTACGCTCAAGCACCGTATCCTCCAGCGTGGGTTCGACAACGATGAGCTTCTGGAGATGGCCCTCCAGCTCACCGACGCCCTCCTCGCTGCCCACGCCAGGGGGATCGTGCACCGCGACGTCAAGGCGGCGAACATCTTCGTCACCACCCGGGGTGACGCCAAGATCCTGGACTTCGGCCTGGCGAAGCAGACGAGCCCCCCGGCCTCGGCAGACCCCGAGACGCGGACCGCGAGTTCCGAGGAGCTGACCCGCCCCGGGACGGCTCCCGGCACGCTCGCCTACATGTCGCCGGAGCAGGCGCGGGGACAGGACGTGGATCAGCGCACAGACCTGTTCTCCCTCGGGGTGGTCCTCTACGAGATGGCGACCAGGGAGCGGCCCTTTCGCGGGGAAACGGAAAGTGCTCTCGTGAACGAGATCCTCCACGCGCAGCCGACTCCGGCCACGGCGGTCGAGCCGCGGCTCGACGCCGAGGTCGCGCGGATCGTCCACAAGTGCCTCGAGAAGGACCCCGACCTGCGCTACCAGTCGGCGCGGGAGCTCCTGGCCGACCTCAGGCGAGCGAGACGGGACCGCACGCCCGGTGAGGCACCCCGGATCGCGGCGGGCGTAGTGCGTCGCCCGTCCGCGAGAGGCCGCTGGGTCGCCGCGACCCTGGGAGCCTGCGCGCTGGCCGTCGGCGGCTGGCTGGTGTTTCGGCCGAGCGGGCCGTCCCGCGAGCCTGTCCGGGTCGTTCCCTTCACGAGCGACGGCGGGCTCAAGTACGCGCCGCGGCTCTCTCCCGACGGTGAGCGGGTGGCCTATGACTGGACGGGAGCGGGGGACGACAACTGGAACGTCTACGTGAAGAGCGTGGGTCCGGACGCCCAACCGCTGCGGCTGACCGACGACCCCGCCGCGGAATGGGGTCCGGCGTGGTCACCCGACGGCCTGCAGGTCGCCTTCGTGCGCGAGCGTGGCGAAGGCGGCGCGATCTACACCGTGCCCTCGTCCGGAGGCCAGGAGAGAAAGCTGGTCGACCTCGAAGGCCCGGTCTGGATCTTGGGTCTGACCTTCGTTCCCGCCCTGTCGTGGTCGCCGGACGGTACCTCGCTGGTGTTCGCCGAGAAGCGCGCGGAGACGGAGCCGTCCCGCATCGTCCAGCTGTCGCTGGCCACCCTGGAAAGGCTGCCGCTCACCTCGCCCCCAGAAGACGCCTTCGGCGACCTCTCGCCCGAGTTCTCGCCCGACGGTCGACAGCTGGCCTTCTCGCGACAGTCCTCGCGCATCTGGGGCGACCAGGACATCTGGGTCCAGCCCACGCAGGGAGGGAAGGCGCGGCGGCTGACCTTTGGCCGTTACGGATGGTGCGGCAACCTGGCCTGGACCGCCGACATGAAGACGATCGTGTTCTCGACGAGCCACGCCTTCGCCGGAGAGCACATCTTCCGCGTGGCCCTCTCCGGCGGCGCTCCGGAGCCCCTCGTCGGCGTCGGCTCCAACGTCGCCTTCCCCTCCGTCCGGGGTCACCGCATGGTCCACGTCCAGCACACCCCGTCCACCGCCGACATCTGGAGGATTCCGGGCCGCCGATCCAGACCCGCCGCGCGGGTCCCGGAACGGCTGATCTCCTCCGGGTGGTGGGACAATCATCCCGCCTACTCGCCCGACGGACGGCGGATTGCGTTCGAGTCCGACCGTACCGGCGTCTCGAGCATCTGGCTCAGCGAGGCCGATGGCACGAACCCGGTCCAGCTGACGACGTTCGACGCCCACTCCGGGAGCCCGCGGTTCTCGCCCGACGGGCGGAGCGTCGTCTTCGACTCTCTCGAGTCCGGCAACTGGGACATCTACGTCGCGGACGTGGAGGGCGGCCTTCCCCGCCGCATCACGCACGACGCGTCGTCGGACAACGTGGGCAGCTTCTCGCGCGACGGGCGCTTCATCTACTTCCAGTCGGACAGGAGCGGTCGCGCCGAGATCTGGAGAGTGCCGGCCGAGAGCGGCGCCCCGGCCCAGGTCACCCGCGGCGGCGGGCTGTACGGCCAGGAGTCGCCGGACGGGCGCTCCGTCTACTACAGCCAGGCCCGGGGGGCGGGGCAGTTGCCGAAACGCCTCTGGCGGGTGCCGGTCGAGGGTGGCGAGGAGACCGAAGTGCTCGCCGAGCCCTTTGCCGGCGACTGGACGGTCGCCGCGAGCGGGATCTACTGGCTGACCTCGCGGGACTTGTTGCGCGGACGGAGGGCGAAGCGAACAATCCAGTTCCACGACTTCGAGTCCGGAACGACGATTCCGATCTTCGACAGGGAGGGACCGGCGACGAGCTACGGCATCTCGGTGTCGCCCGACGAGCAGTGGATCCTCTACGGCGAGTACCCCTTCGCCCAGTCCGAGCTGGTGCTCGTCGAGAACTTCCGCTGAGCCGCCGCACCGGATCTCCGGGGCCCGCGGTCCTTGCCCGTGTGCTAGCATCACGGTTTCGTTCGCTCGAAGGAGCCCACCCTGACCGCGCAGACGATCGCCATCGGCCTGACCTCGTACGTCGTCCTGCTGTTCAGCCTGTCCGTCCACGAGTCGGCCCATGCCTGGACGGCTCTCCGGCAGGGGGACACGACCGCCCAGTCGCTGGGCCGGATCAGCCTCAACCCGTTGGTGCACATTGACATCGTCGGAACCGTGATCATGCCCCTCCTGATGATCTTCACCGGCGTGCCGCTCCTGGGCTGGGCCAAGCCCACCCCGGTCGACCCCCGCCGGTTCAAGAACCTCCGCCAGGGCCAGATCATCGTGTCCGGTGCGGGGCCAGTGTCGAACCTCCTCCTGGCCCTGCTGTGCACCGCCGGGCTGTACGTGGCGCTGCGGGTGCTCCCGGGGCCGGCGCCGGACCAGCCGCTGATCAGGCTCCTGCTCTTGGGAGTTCAGCTCAACGTGCTCCTGGCCATCTTCAATCTCGTGCCGCTGCCACCCCTCGACGGCTCGCACGTTCTCGAGTGGGCGCTCCCCAACGGGATGGGCCACCGCTACATGCGCGCGATCGCCCCCTACGGCGGCTTCATCCTGCTCGCCCTGGTGATGAGCGGCGCTCTCTTCACGGTGCTCTCTCCCGTCCTGAACTTCGTGCTCGGCATCCTGTACTCCCTGGTCCGCTAGTGTCCTGTCATCGAAGTCGTGTCACTGTTGGTGCCGGCGGGGGCGGTTCGGCGGCCACCCCGCCTGCGGGCGCGCAGCTTCGAAGTCGGGCGGCGTCCTCGGCGGGGGCCCCGTCCGTCGAGACCGCCCTGGAGTCCACCATCGCTGACACGAGTTCGGTTACGGAAGACTAGACACCCATGCCCCGACCCCGAATCCTCTCCGGCATGCGCCCCACGGGGCCGCTGCACCTCGGCAACCTGATGGGGGCGCTCGAGAACTGGGTCCGCCTCCAGGACTCGCACGAGTGCTTCTTCTCGATCGTGGACTGGCACTCGCTCACCACCGACTACGCGGACCCCTCCGAGATCCGGCAGAACGTCATCGAGGTCGCCGCCGACTGGCTCGCCGCCGGGCTCGACCCCACGCGCTCGACGCTGTTCGTCCAGAGCCTGGTGCCCGAGCACGCCGAGCTGCACCTGCTCCTTTCGATGGTCGTGCCGGTGCCGTGGCTCGAGCGCGTGCCCACCTACAAGGAGCAGCAGCAGCAGCTCACCGGGCGAGACTTGTCCACGTACGGCTTCCTCGGGTACCCGGTGCTGCAGACGGCCGACATCATCATCTATAGAGCGGACGCGGTGCCGGTGGGGGAAGACCAGGCCGCTCACGTCGAGCTGACGCGGGAGATCGTGCGCCGCTTCAACCACCTCTACGGAGAGGTGTTCCCGGAGCCGAAGACGCTCCTGACCGAAGCCAAGCGGATCCCCGGCACCGACGGCCGTAAGATGTCCAAGTCGTACGGCAACGCGATCTACATGAAGGACGACCCGGACACCGTTCGCCAGAAGATCCGGCCCATGGTGACGGACCCCGCCCGCAAGCGTCGCACCGACCCCGGCGACCCCGACGTCTGCCCGGTCTTCGACCTCCACAGGGCCTTCTCGTCGGAGGAGACGCGGAGCTGGGCGGCCGAGGGTTGCCGGACGGCCGGCATCGGCTGCCTGGACTGCAAGGCGAAGCTCATCGATCACATGCTCGAACGCCTCGCCGAGGTTCACGCGCGCCGCCCCGAGTTCGCTTCCCGCCCCGACACCGTGTGGGACACCCTCCTCGAGGGATCGAAGAGGGCCCGCGTCGTGGCCCAGGCCACGATGGGCGAAGTCCGGTCGGCCATGAAGATCGACTATCGGAAGTCGTGAGCGACGAGCCCACCAGGAAGCCGGAGGCCGCCCCTCCGCCGGCCGCCGAGGGAGAGTCCGCCGCGGACGAGCCCCGCGACAACGCCGCTCCCGACAGCGGCGCCGACTCGACCGGTCCCCCCGGAGGGCCGGACGCGCCCGGCACCGGGACCGCGGGGGACCCGGCCGCGCCCGGCGCCACCGCCCGCGTCTCGGTTCCCGAGGGTGTCGAGTCGGTCCTGCCCGACGACGTGCCCCAGATCCACCTGCCCCTCTTCGAGGGGCCGCTCGACCTCCTGCTCTGCCTGATCCGCCGGGACCGGATCGAGATCCACGACATCCCCATCGCCCCCATCACCCGCCGGTACATGGAGTACCTGGACCTGATGCACGAGCTCAACCTCGACGTGGCCGGCGAGTTCATGGTGATGGCGGCGACGCTCATCCACATCAAGTCGAAGATGCTGGTCCCGGTCGAGCCCACCGAGGCGGAAGGGGACGAGGAGTACGTCGACCCGCGCGAGGAGCTGGTGCGGCGGCTCCTCGAGTTCCAGCGCTACAAGGCGGCGGCGGGCGTCCTCCACCAGCAGGCCCAGATCCGGGCGGCCCAGTGGACCCGGCCCGACACCGTGATTCCCCGCTTCGACGACGCCGGCGAGGAGATGCTGGAAGCGGGGCTCTACGACCTGATCGCGGCCTTCAAGGAGATGCTCGACCGCCGCAAGACCCTCGTCGACCACGAGGTGGAGGCCGAGGGGCCGGCGGTCGAGGACCGCATGATCGAGCTGCTGTTGATGATCCGCGAGGGCGAGTCGCTCGAGTTTCTCGAGCTGTTCGCTTCGCTCGAGACCAAGGGCGAGATGATCGTGACGTTCCTCGCCCTGCTGGAGCTCATCCGGCTCAAGCGCGTGCGGGTGTACCAGCGGGGAATGTTCGGGCCCATCCGCGTGTTTCGCCCGATCGGGCCGCCCGCCGAGGGCCCGCCTCCGGTGCCCGCCTAGTGTCGTGTCGCCGAGGAATCGATGGCACGCGCCGGGGTGCCCGGAGCGCGCGACTGGTTGGTGAATGCCGATATCGGCCGAGGTATCTTGTGATCGCGAAAGGTCAGGCTGGAGCGCGCGGAGCGGCGACCCCGGAGCCGGCCTGCGCCATCGCGGTGACCGTCCGCTAGGAGAAGAAGAGACTTGGACGAGAAGGACGACGACCTCGAGGGCACGGTGGCCGCGGGCGGCGCCGCCGATACGGCGGCATCGGAGTCCGGAACCTTGCCCGAACCGCAGGGCGCCGTGGCCGGAGCGCGGGAACCCGACGTCGACGGGGTCGACGAGGCGTCCGCGATCCCTCCCGCGCAGGTGCGCGCGATCGTGGAGGCGCTGGTCTTCGCGTCGCCGCAGCCGATCACGCCCCGCGAGATCGGCCGGGTACTGGTCGGAGTGCCGAAGGAGGCCTGGCTCCAGGCCCTCGAGGAGCTCCGTGTCGACTACGACCGCGACGAGCGGGGGCTCCAGCTCATCGAGGTCGCGGGGGGCTGGCAGGTGACGACCCGGCCCGAGTACAACGACTGGGTGCGCGAGCTGCTGGATCCGAAGACTCCAACCCGACTCTCGATCCAGGCCCTCGAGACGCTCGCCGTCATCGCCTACCGCCAGCCCGTGACCCTCCCCGAGATCATCGACCTGCGCGGGGTGAAGTCCCAGGGAGTCGTGAGGACGCTGCTCGAGAAGCGGCTCATCCGCATCGTCGGACGCAAGGAAGTCGTGGGCCGGCCGATGCTCTACGGCACGACGAAGCAGTTCCTCCTGCACTTCGGCCTCAAGGACCTCGGCGAGCTGCCGAAGATCGAGGAGTTCGCGGAGGTGCTCGGCGAGGAGGTCGACATCCCCGGCCTCAAGCGCGCGATCGAGGCTCCCCGGCCGGTCGAGGTCCCGCTCGACGAGAACGAGGGTGAGGCCCAGATCACGCTGTTCGACGAGTCCGCGGACGGCGCGAGCGGGGACGACGAGGACGAGGATGGGCAAGACGAGGAGGACGACGAGTCCGCGGAGGAAGCGGGCGACGACGACGAAGACGGGGCAGACGAGGACGCGGACGACGACCGGAGCGAGTCCTAGTGCCGAGTCAGGGGCCTCTCCATGGCCAGGGGTTCGGTGGGGACTGTGCTAAGATTTCCGCGTCGGTGTCAGAGGGGGTCTGACGACGCGCTTGCGCGCCGGCGTCGGTTGAAC
>Ga0214472_10008531_pt1 | contig 10703 bp, 10 predicted proteins | sample RVTome_6_FD_207662 | JGI IMG/M metagenome (GOLD analysis project Ga0214472, IMG submission 207662) | Soil microbial communities from uranium-contaminated site in the Upper Colorado River Basin, Wyoming, United States - RVT140D175 | ecosystem: Environmental > Terrestrial > Soil > Contaminated >...
CGAAGGGCTTGGCAAATACGGATTATTCGCGCCGCCCGGGCGGCGCTTCGCAGTCAGACGCGGTCGTCCGCCCTGGCGTGAAGCCGGCAAAACGGCGTGCCGGGAAGCAGATCCAGCCGCGGCTCGGAAACCGGCTCGCCGCAATGCACGCAGTAGCCGTATTCGCCCGCTTCAAGTCGCCGCAGCGCCGCCTCGAGCATGCGAATTTCCTCCAGCGCCGACTGCCCCAGATCTTCCAGCATCTGATCGTCTTCGCGCTCGATCGCGAGCTCTTCCCAGTCGCGCGAATCATGCGCCACCAACTCGTCCGAAATCCCCTCGATGCGTCGGCGCAACTGCGCCAGCCGCGCTTCGATCTGCGCACGGCGTTCAGCGACTGGTTTCATGGCGTGCTCCTTGCTACGCGATGATGGTGGCTTGGCGCCGCGCGGTCAACAATGATGCAGGTCAAGTCGGGGCGCGCGATTGCAGCGCACGGCGGCTTGCAACCGCGCGCCGCAGTGGCTACGTGCCGGGAAAGGCCCGGGTGGCCGCGGGGTAACGGCATGCAAATCGACTGGATCTGGGGTCTTGCTGGCGGGCTGATGATTGGCGCGGCGGCGGCGCTTTACCTGCTGGCGCATGGTCGTGTGCTGGGCGCCAGCGGCATCATCGGCGGGCTGGTGGATGGCAGCGGCCGCGGCAACGCCAGCGAACGGCTGTGGTTTCTGGCCGGGCTGATCCTGGTTCCGGCGCTGCTGTCCTGGGCATTCGGCCCGGTGGCCACGCATGCCAGTTCCAACGTCGCGCTGCTGGTGCTTGCCGGGCTGCTGGTCGGGGTCGGCACAAGGCTGGCCAACGGCTGCACCTCGGGGCACGGGGTCTGCGGCATGTCGCGGTTTTCGCTGCGCGGCTTCGTGGCGACCGCCTTCTACATTCTTGGCGGCGGGCTGGCGCTGGTGCTGGGCCGCCATATCCTGGGGGTGCTGTGATGCTGCGCGCGCTTCTTGCGATGGCCGCGGGCGGGCTGTTCGGCGCCGGTCTGCTGGTCTCGGGCATGGTCGATACGCAAAAGGTTCAGGGCTGGCTGGATGTGTTCGGCGCCTGGGATCCGACCCTGGCCTTCGTGATGGCAGGCGCCGTGCTGCCGATGATTCCGGTCTGGCGGCTGGCGCGGCGGCGGCAACGATCGCTGCTTGAGCTGCCGATGCCGGAACCCTTCCCGACACTGGTGGACCGCAACCTTGTGCTGGGCTCGCTGCTGTTCGGCGCGGGCTGGGGCATCGCCGGGTTCTGCCCGGGGCCTTCGCTGGCCGCGATCAGCTTTGGCGGCTGGCAGGTCTGGGTTTTCGTGGCGGCAATGCTGGCCGGCATGGCGCTGACACCCAGACTGCGCGGGCGGCTCGACCAGCTGGACGAAACCGCCACGGCGTGACGCGGCGGCATTCGCGACCGTTCCGGGGCGCGGGCGCAGTTGGCGCGCGCGAGCCGGGCAGCACAGGCGGACTCACCGGCATTACCGGGACTTCCTTGCAGCGCTTCGCGCCGAGGGGCGTCGTGATCGCCGCAGATGCCAATGCCGGTTTCGGGCGGGCGGGCCATGCCCCGATGCCGCCCGGCACCAAGTTCACATCGCCATGCCGATGCGCAGGGGCGGCAGATCACCGCCATCGGGCAGCGGCTCGGCCGGTGCCTCGGGCATTGGCAACGGCGGTGGAGCGGGCGCTGCGGCGGGGGGCGGGCGGGATGGCGCCGAGGCCGTGGCCTGGCACCACGGTCACATCGCCATGCCGATGCGCAGCGGCGGCAGGTCACCGCCATCGGGCAGCGGCTCGGCCGGTGCCTCGGGCATTGGCAACGGCGGTGGAGCGGGCGCTGCGGCGGGGGGCGGGCGGGATGGCGCCGTGGTCGCAGTGCGGCGGGGCGGCGGCGATGGCAGCGCGGCAGCGCTGGTTTCAGCTGCCGCGCCCGGCGGCGGCATCGCAACCTCGTGCAGCGCGCTAAGCCGCAGCGCGCGAAAGCCGCCGTTCTGGCCAAGCCTTCCGTGCGCCACCACGCCGCCGCCTTCGCCCTCAAGCCGCAAATCCTCCAACGCGGCGCGCGGTATCGGCAGCGTCGCGCCCTCGGCGAAGGACAGCACCTGCGCCAGCGGCAGTGTCAGGCGGTGCAGCACCGCATCCAGCGCTGCGGGGCAGCCCAGCACCTGATCGTGCAGCCGCTGCGACCAGAGCGCGGCCTCGCCCGGCGCGGCATCGGTGCCGTCAGCGCCTGCGCCGCGGCGCGGGCCGGGGCCGCGGCCATGCGCCGGCAGCGCCAGCAAAAGCCCGCCTTGCCGCGCCCCGTCGTCGCCCAGTGCCAGCCCGGCATCGAACACCCGATAGCCGGTATCTTCCAGCAAGAACCCCAGCGGCCGCGGCTCTTCCAGATACGAGGCATAGCGAAAACCGCCGGCCCAGACCACCTCATCCATCTCGGCCAGTGCCGCTTCGAACCCGGCGAGCACCGCATCGATATAGCCCTGCGCCAGCGACGCATCGGTGCGGGTCGGGCGGCGTGCCGGTGGCGCCGCGCCGCCCAGCCGGCCCATCGTCTGCATCTCGATCAGCGCGGCGACCAGCGGCGGCGCCAGCGCCACCAGCCCCAGCGCCTCGCCCGGGCCGGCGATCAGCGCCAGCAGCGCCTGCGGCGGCAATGCCTCGGGCAAGTCAGCCAGCGTCATGCGCCGGTCGGCCAGCTGGGTCGTGCGCATCGGCAGGCTCAGCAGATCCTGCGCTGACTTGGCCAGCGCCAGCGCCAGTGCCCGCGCCACGGTCATCGGCGCCGCGTCGGGCGGCAGGCGCCCGCGTTCGGTCTTTCGTCGGATCACATCTTGGGTGTTCGCCTGTGCCATTTCCCGACCATGCCCGGCGGAGCGCCTGCCCCATCGGTGCCAGATCAAGGTTTACAACTGGTTGAGACGCGCGCGGTTCAGCCCTTGCGCTTCAGCGGCAGCCGCACCCGGAAGGCGGCGCCGCCCTGCCCCGGCAAATAGTCGATGCTGCCGCCCAGATTGGCCATGATTTCGCGGCAGATCGCCAGCCCCAGACCCGCCCCCCCGGCGTGGCTGGTATCGGTCAGGCGCGCGAACTTCTCGAAAATCAGCGACTGCGCCTTTTTCGGAATGCCGGCGCCGTTGTCGATAAAGTCGATTTCCGCCTGGGTGCCGCGCTTCTTGACCTCGATGCGCAGCACGGCGCGCTCGGCGTCACAATATTTGCGCGCGTTCGAGATCAGGTTGATGAACACCTGCACCAGCCGGTCGGTATCGGTGAACACCGGCATATGCTCGCTGGCTGCATCGCGCTGCACCACAAAGACCCGCTCGGGCCGGGTGGATGAGGCCGATGTGACCGCCTTGGTGATCAGATCATGCAGATTGGCGACCCCGACGTTCAACTGCACCCGGCGGTTTTCCAGCACCGACAGATCCAGCAGATCATCCAGCAGCCGGGTCAGCCGGCGGGTTTCGTCATGGATGATGCCGGCGTATTTGCCGCGCATGTCGTCGGGCAGGTCAGCTTCCATCAGTATTTCCGAAAACGCCCGGATCGAGGTCATCGGGGTGCGCAGCTCGTGGCTAATCTGGCTGAGAAAGGCATCCTTCTGCACGCTGAGCTCGGTCAGCTTGTCGTTGGCCTCGCGCAGTGCCCGCGCAGTGCGCGCCAGTTCGTCGGATTTGGCTTCAAGCTGCGCCGAATATTCCTTGATCTGCTGCGCCTCGCCCGCCACCGCAATCAGATCCTGCACCGAAACCGTGGCGCCGCCGGAAAGCTGCGCGATCATCGCATGCGCGGTGGCCGCCCCGACCGAGCCCGCCATCTGCCGTTCCAGCCGGGCGATGAAATCGGGCGTCGGGTCGGGCAGGAAGCCCAGCTTGCCCTGCGCCGCCGCCTGCGCCTGAAAGAAGCGCTGCGCCTCTTCGACGCCCAGGATGCGCTGCGACATCGACAGCAGGTCTTCGGCCTCGGCGGCCGAGCGCGACCAGCCGCCGGGGCCGCTGGACTGATCGAAGACGTTGATAAAGGCGACGCCCTGCAGCCGCTCCATCGGGCCGGGAAAACTGACCAGCGAGCCGATCAGGAACACCGCGGTATTCAGCAGCATCGACCAGAACAGCGCGTGCAGCAAAGGGTCGAGCCCGGTGATGCCGAACAGCGCCTGCGGGCGCAGCCAGACCAGGCCAAAGGGGCCAAGCGCCATCACATCTGCCGAGATCAGCCCGGCCGGGCCGAACGAGGGCAAAAACAGGCTGTAAAGCCAGACCCCGAAGCCCACCACCAGCCCCAGTGCAGCGCCGACATGCGTGGCACCGCGCCAGTAGATGCCGCCCAACATTGCCGGCAACACCTGTGCCGCCCCCACAAACGAAATGAAGCCGATCGAGGCCAGCGCCGCCGAACCACCCGAGACATGGTAATAGGTATAGCCAAGCGCCAGAACCGCGCCGATCGACAGCCGCCGCGACATCAGCACAAGGCCGCGCACATCGCCCGGCGCGCGCGCCGAACCGACCCGCAGCGCCAGCCACAGCGGCGTGACGATATGGTTCGACACCATCGTCGAAAGCGCGATGGCGGCGACGATCACCATCGAGGTGGCCGAGGAAAACCCGCCCAGAAAGGCCAGCATCGCCAGCTTGCCGGCACCCTCGGTCAGCGGGATCGTCAGCACGAACAGGTCGGGGTTGGCGCCTTCTGGCAGGGTGGCCAGCCCGACCACCGCAATCGGCACCACAAACAGGCTCATCAGCATCAGGTAAAGCGGGAAGGCCCAGCTTGCAGTGGCAAGGTTGCGCTCATCGGCGTTTTCCACGACCATCACCTGAAACATCCGTGGCAGCGTCAGGATGGCCGCGGCGGAAACAAAGGTCAGCCCGGCCCAACGCCCGGGCCGCAACTGCCAGTCGGCAATGGTCGAGAGGTCGATGCGCCGCATGATGTCGGCAACGCCGTCCGCAACCCCCCAGACCACGAAAATGCCCACCGCCAGCAGCGCGATCAGCTTGACAACCGCCTCGACCGCGATCGCCATGACGATGCCGTGGTGGCGTTCATTGGCGTCAAGATTGCGGGTGCCGAACAGAATGGTGAACACCGTCAGCCCCGCCGCGACCCAAAGCGCCGTGGCGCCCTGATCGGGCAGCGCCCAGCCCTCGGGCGTGTCCGAGGCGAACACCCCGAACGACAGCGTCACCGATTGCAGCTGCAGCGCGATATAGGGGGTGGCGGCCAGCACCGCCATCAGCGTCACCACCACGCCCAGCAGGTTCGATTTTCCGTAGCGGCTGGAAATCAGATCGGCGATCGAAGTCACGCGCTGCGCGCGCCCGATCCGCACCAGCTTGCGCAGCACCCACCACCAGCCGACAAACACCAGCGTCGGGCCCAGATAGACGGTCAGGAACTCAAGCCCCGAGCGCGCCGCATAGCCGACCGCGCCGTAAAACGTCCACGCCGTGCAATAGATCGACAGCGACAGCGTATAGACCAGCGGCGAGCGCAGCCAGCTTGCCAGCCCGCCGCGCGCCCGGCGTTCGGCCACAAAGGCGACCGTGAACAGGAACGCCACATAAAGCAGGCTGACCGCGACCAACACATTGAACGGCATTTCAGCCTGCCTCCGCATCGGCGGCAGCGGCGCTGCCATCGGGGCCGACCGGCTCTTCATCCACCAGCAGCGCCGGCGCCAGACCGCGCGCCAGACCGAAGGCCGAAACAATCAGCAGCGCCCAGATCGCAAACAGATAGACGACGCCATGCGCGGTGTCGGCTTCAGTTGTCTCGGCGGGGCGCCACAACAGCGGGATCATCAACAGCACCGTGCCGAACAGCGGCAGCACCCGCACCGCATCCATCATCCGCCGGCGCCGGTAAGAGCGGCGGGCCAGAAACAGCGGCTGGTTGGTGTGCGGCATCAGCCCTTGTCTCCGCGCAGGCCGCGAAGACAGGCGACCAGGTCGGAATTGGCGAAGGGCTTGGCCAGAAACGCGGTGGCGCCGGCGCGTTCCGCAGCCTCGCGGTCGCGGCCCTGCCCGCGCGCCGTCAGCATCAACACCGGCAATTGCGCGAAGGCGGGCTCGGCGCGCAGTTCGGCCAGGATCTCCAGCCCCGAGCGGCCCGGCAACATCAGATCGAGCACCAGCACATCGGGCCGCGCCGCACGCAGCGCCGCCATCGCCCCCTGCCCTTCGGCAAAATGCGTCACCTCCCAGCCGTCGCGCGACAGGATGAAGCGGATTGCCTCGGCTATGTTCGGCTCGTCCTCGATCAGCAGGACATGTTTGTGCGCCATCGCGGATCGCGCCTCCTCGCCCGTCCGTGCGGGCCGACTATCGCGGCAGCGGCGGTGAATGTCAAAACCCGATACGGGCCGGGGCCGCGCAGGTCAGGCCAATATCGAGGGCTCGCGCCGCGCCGGGCAGGCGATGCGCGGGCAGATCCGGCACGACACCCCGACCGCGCGCGACTGCGGCCCCGCGTCATGCGGCGCCGGCAGGATCAGCATCAGTGCTTCCATCACCTGCGGCGCGTCAAAACCACCCGGCTGCGAAGGCTGGCAGATCGCATAGGTCAAGAACCGCTGCGGCACCCGCCCCGCAAGATCAAGCACCGCACGGATCGGCTGCATCGGTCGGCTTAGCGCCTCGTAAAGCGGCCAGAGCGGGCAGCCCGCACCAAAGCGCGGCAAAGCAAACCCCGGCATCGGGCGGCGATAGGTAAAACTGCCGGAACCGTCGCAGACCACCAGCCCCACCGCCGGCACGCCAGACCCCGGCGGCAGCGCGGCAAGCCGCCGGAATACCCGCGCCAGCGGTGCCCCAAACCGCGCCGCCAGCCGCGCCGGGTCAAGCCCGTCCTCTTCCAGCGCATGGCGCAGCGGTTCCAGCGGCAGCGCCAGCGCATCGGCGCGGGCGCGCGCGATATGCGCCAGCGCCAGCGTGCGCGCCGCGCCGCTGGCCAGTTCCGGCACGCCCGACACCATCACCTCGGGCGAGGGTGCGCGCGCGCCCTCCAGCGCCGCCAGGTGGAAATCGCAACGCGCCAGCCAGCCCTCGACTTGCTCAAGCGGCGACGACAACCCCGATTCCGCCTCTTCCAGCGTATCGAGATAGGCCACCAACGCCTCGGCCGTGTCGGAAAGGCGCAGCGATTCCTCATGAATCGTGCGGTGAAACCGGCTGCGCCATTCCGGGTCCATCTCGCCGGTCTCGACCAGAATCGCCGCGGTCGAGCGCAGCGAGGTGATCGCCGAAAGCACCTCATGCAGCGTCGCCGCCAGAAACGGATCCTGCGCCATGCGTTCGGAATAGCCCTCGACGGTGCGTTCCAGCGCCGCAACGCGCGCCTGCTGCGCCGCCAGCAGCGCCGCCCAGCCGGGAAAACGGCTGACCAGTTCCTCGATCCGCTCAACCTCGGGCGCAAGCGCCGCCGCCACACCGGCATGCCCCGCAGCCGCTTCGCGCAGCCCCTCGAACAACGCCCCCTCGGCGCCTTCCGACAGCGCCACCGGTTCGATCGCCAGAACCGCGGCGATCTGCGCAATCAGATCGTCGCCGATGCGGCGGCGATTGTGTTCGATCAGGTTGAGATAGGCGGGCGACACGCCGACCGAACGCGCCAGATCGGCCTGCCGCATGCCTTGCGCCAGTCGCCGTTCGCGAATGCGGGTGCCGGTCAGCGGTGAACGGGCCAAGGGCGCAACCTCCTGCCGCCAGTTAACAGAAATAGGTTGCGAAATCAAACGGCTTTACAAACGCTCACTTGGCGCGACGCCGCCACAGCGGCGTTGGGACCGCGCGGCAAAAGAGGGGGCGCGAGCCTGCGCCCGCGCGCCCGCAATTGCCGCAAAAACTGCCTCAGTTCAGCGCCTTGTTGGTGATTGCCAAGCTGAAGGCACCCACGGGTGCGGCGGTGATCACCGGGTCCGACCCGCCACCCAGCAACGTGTTCACGGTGCGCTCATAATCGGCCACATCCAGCGCGCCGTTCGAACCCGCGGTCAGCAGCGCAATTTCGCCCATCATCCGTTTCTGGTGCAGTTCGGTCTGCGCCCCGGTCTCGTCATTGTCGAGCACGATCATCGCGGCTTCGTCGGGGTTTGCCTCGGCATATTTCCAGCCCTTCATCGAGGCCCGCACAAAGCGCACCATCTTGTCTTCAAAGACAGGGTCGGCAAGGTTCGCCTCCAGCACGTAAAGCCCGTCTTCCAGCGTCGCCACGCCCTGATCTTCGTATTTGAAGGTCACCAGCTGGTCGGGCGCGATGCCGGCGTCAATCACTTGCCAGTATTCGTTGTAGGTCATGGTCGAAATGCAGGCCGCCTGCTTTTGCAGCAAGGGATCGACGTTGAAACCCTGCTTCAGCACTTCCACCCCGTTTGCGCCGCCGCTGGTCGGAATGCCAAGCGTGCTCATCCAGCTCAGGAACGGGTATTCATTGCCAAAGAACCATACCCCAAGCGTCTTGCCGGGAAAATCGGCGGGGCTTTTGATGCCGGTTTCGGCAAGGCAGGTCAGCATCATGCCCGAATGCTTGAAGGGCTGCGCGATGTTGACCAGCGGCAGGCCCTTTTCGCGCGCCGCAAGCGCCGAGGGCATCCAGTCGATCACCACATCGGCGCCGCCACCGGCGATCACCTGGCTGGGGGCGATGTCCGGCCCGCCCGGCAGGATCGTGACGTTCAGGTCTTCCTCGGCATAAAAGCCCAGCTCCTGCGCCACGTAATAGCCGGCAAACTGCGCCTGCGTGACCCATTTCAGCTGCAGCGTCACATCATCAGCCGCCTGCGCCGCCCCGGCCATCGCGGTCAGCGCAAAAAGGCTTGTCATCAGTTTCTTCATGTCCGTCTCCCTGGTTGATGTTGAGGGTTTGTCCCGATCTTTCGCAATCTCTATGCCCGTCCCCGCTGCGAGGGGTGCCAGAACGTGACCCCCTTCTCTATCACCGCCACCAGCCCGTAAAAGCCGGACCCGGCCAACGCCGCCACCGCAATCTCGGCCCAGACCATCGGCAGATCAAGCTGCCCCACAGCGGTCGAGATGCGAAACCCCATGCCGCGCGTCGGGCTGCCGAAAAACTCGGCAACGATCGCGCCAATCAGCGCCAGCGTGGTGGCTATTTTCAGCCCGTTGAACAAAAACGGCATCGCGGCGGGCAGGCGCAGCTTGACCAGCCCCTGCCAGTAGCTTGCCGACCAGGTGGCGATCTGGTCGCGCTGCAGCGCATCGGTTGCCTTGAGGCCCGCGACCATGTTCACCAGCACCGGAAAGAACACCATCACCACCACCACCGCGGCCTTCGACTGCCAGTCGAAACCGAACCACATCACCAGAATCGGCGCGATGCCGACAATCGGCAGCGCCGCCACGAAATTGCCCACTGGCAACAGGCCGCGCTGCAGGAACGGGCTGCGGTCGATAAGCACCGCCAGCACCACCGCCGCGCCGCAACCGATCAGATAGCCCGAAAGCGCACCTTTCAGGATGGTCTGGCTGAAATCGATCCAGAGCACCGGCAGGCTTTCGGCAATCCTGGCGCCAATCATCGAGGGCGGCGGCAGGATCACCGGGCTGACGCCAAGGCTGCGCACCAGCCCCTCCCACAGCAAAAGCAGCGTCACCCCAAACAGCGCCGGGATCAGCAGCTTTACCCCCGGGTTGCGCCACATGGTCTGTGCCAGCCAGCCGTTCAGCAGCGTCGCCGCCAGCCAGAAAGCCAGCGCCATCCAGCCCCAGATCATTGCCCCATCCCCATGCGTCGCAGCACCGCGCGCTCCAGCGCGCCGATCAACATCACCAGCGACGCCGCCAGCGCAGCAGCAGCCAGCAGCGCCGCCCAGATCTGGATGGTCTGGCCGTAATAGCTGCCCGAAAGCAGCCGCGCCCCCAGCCCGGCCGAGGCCCCCGCCGGCAGCTCGCCCACGATCGTACCCACCAGCGCCGCCGCGATCCCCACTTTCAGCGAAGCAAACAGATAGGGCACCGACGATGGCAGCCGCAGCCGCGCAAAGGTGCCCATGCGGCTGGCGCTATAGGTCTTCAGCAGGTCAAGCTGCATCGCATCGGGCGCGCGAAACCCCTTGACCATACCCACAAGCACCGGAAAAAAGCTCAGATAGGCGGCGATTATCGCCTTTGGAATCAATCCCTTGATGCCAATTGACGCCAACACCACGATGACCATAGGCGCAATCGCCAGAATCGGCACCGTCTGGCTGGCAATCGCCCAGGGCATCACGCTCAGATCCATCGCCTTGCTATGCACAATGCCGATAGCCAGAAGGATGCCAAGCCCGGTGCCAAAGGCAAAGCCAAGCATCGTTGCCGACAGCGTCACCCAGCCGTGATAGACTAGGCTGCGGTTGGAAAGCGTGCCGGTCTGCACGATGCCGCGCCGCCCGTATACCTCTTCCATCCAGGTGCTTTGCCACAGCTCCGCCACCACCTGATGCGGCGCCGGCAGCCTGGGCCGCGTCTGCACCAGCGCATCGCGCAGGATCTCCGAAAACCCCACCTCTACCCCGGCCCGCGCCGCCTGATCGCGCGTCCATTGCGCATTCAGCCCCACCGTGGCGCCATACCACAGCACGACGATGGCAACGAGAACGCTCAGAATCGGCAGCACCGACCTCATCGCCGCCCCCGGTTCTTCATTGTGCAAATATCCTCGGGGGGTGCGGGGGGCAGA
>Ga0214472_10008532_pt1 | contig 10701 bp, 8 predicted proteins | sample RVTome_6_FD_207662 | JGI IMG/M metagenome (GOLD analysis project Ga0214472, IMG submission 207662) | Soil microbial communities from uranium-contaminated site in the Upper Colorado River Basin, Wyoming, United States - RVT140D175 | ecosystem: Environmental > Terrestrial > Soil > Contaminated >...
CTCCTTGCGAGTCACTTCTGGCAATCATGCCGGCAACAGTAACTTTTTCGGTATTTGACCCTTCTCCAACGGTAATGGTTACGTAGCACGGCTCCTCTAGGGGCAGTTCGCCCTCAAAGCAGAAAAAACAGCCGCCGAGACTGATATTATTTATTGCCCGGATATGGTAGGTCTCCATCTGATATAAGGCAAGGATAGCCGGTATATCAAGGGTGATACGGGTGAAGGATCTTTTATCTCGTGTCATTGCCGGACCATCCTCCTCAGCAGGAAAGAGACTGTGACATAATCGTGGTCTTTCGCCCCCATCTGTTCTGTCACCATGGGATTTGAGAATTTGCAATTCTCAGTCGATACATTAACCATTCCGGTTTCTTCCACAACTTCAAGTGAATTGCCGATCAGATTCAAAAGAATTTTGTGCAATCCCAAGGCACTGAGCTTGTTGGCTTTGGCCAGTTTTTGTTGCAAACTGAGCTTTTCTTCCACGGCTCTGACTCTCTCCGAGATGTCCCTGATGACCCAAATCTGTCTGGGTTTATGCAGATATTTTATCGGACGAAATTTATGATGATTGCTTCCCAGGCAGCTTCGGAGAGTGTTTGGAATCGTTGTTCGCTGATTGCAGGTACGGCTTGAATTCAGCAGCCGCAGCCCGAAGGAGCTTTGCCTCGAACCCTGACAATCCAGCTGTTGATGATATAGCCGGCACAGCCGCAGCCGTCATCGGGATTGACAAAGATGGCGTCTACCGGGCAATTTGTCGCACAGGCGCCGCATTCCATGCAACCATTTGGGTCGATGATTTGGGCTTTGCCGTGTCGGAGCTGGAAGATGCGGTGTGGGCAGACCAGTTCGCAGTTACCGCAGCCAATGCATTTTTCCTCGGCTAACCGTAAAATTGCCGTTTCATCAAGATATCTGAAATTTTTCATGAGAATATGCCACTAAATTAAATAAAGGGCCCGATAACCCAGCATAACAGGGCAAGTGCTGTCGCGCCTATCTGCAGCGGCAGACCGCTGCGCATCTCTTTTTTCACCCCGGAGAGTGAGGTAAAAGGTGTGGAGCCGGTAAAATTCATGGCGAGAAAGGCGGAACAGCCGGTAATCCACAGGAACAGGGCAAGTTTTTCAACCCCATTCATCGCCGGTTCTCCTGTGAACAGAAACAGCAGCGCTACAAGCCCCCCCATCACCGTCCCTTTCAACCAGAATTGCCGAAAGGGAATCCAGGGCAACAGCAGGGGAGTCAGCGCCGCCCCTGCAACGATCGCTGCAAGGGTGGCAAGCATAACGATGGCGCCCCGGCCGAGCGCTGCGCCATAGGAATAGATTTCCGGTGATATCCCCGACAGTACCAAAAAAATAGTAAAGGCAACGAGAAGCTGTTTCCACAACATGCAGATTTCCAAGGGGATGAGAACCGCCCGTTCACAGAGGGAAAAGGTCACAGCACGCATTGTTTCATCAGCTTTGCCGGTTTGCAGGTATGCAGGCAGCATGGAGGCCTGAATCGGTCCGAAGCGACCTTTGAACCCGCAAAGTTTTTGCAGGTCGCGGGCGGCCACACCGCTGGCCGCAAGCTGGGGCAGGATCAGTTCCCGATGGCTGACCAGTTGCTCGAGTTTTGCATTTTTTACCTGATAGGCGACTTCCTCTGCGGAAAAAGTCTTTTTCCCGGCTGCGCACCAGACATTGATGCCACGGGTATCGATCACCAGAATCCAGAGAGAAATATCGGCCAGTTCTTTACGTAAGGCGTCAAAGGTCAGTTTATAATTGGCGGTGACCAGGACAGGTGCGGTTTTGTCCGGTTCGCCGATACAGTAGAGGCCTGGCGTAATACTATAATTATTCCGGGTAAAGCCGGTTCTGGCGCCCAAAGTGCCCAGGTGATCGCATTTCGAAAGCGAGGAGGCAACCTTCGGTACCGGACCGGCCGGAGTGTCGACAAAACCCTCAACAAAAGGATAGATGATATAACCTGCGCGTGCATATCCACTGGACCGTGGAGGCGGTTTCGGGCCTCAACAGGGTCCATCGGGTACTTCCGCCGGAACCTGGAGTGGGATCGGGGTGCAGCAATCAGTCTGGTCGGTGCGCAGCAGGGGAATAATCTGCTGCTGAAGCGGTTCAATCACAATAACCTCCAAACCCCGGTAGACGGGAAATAATCTGTGGACAGGACCTAATACGTTTCATCTTCAAAAATTGTACATCCACCTTTAAGTAAGCATGGTAATCCCTTTTGCAAGATCCCGGATAAGATCGTCACAGTCTTCGAGGCCGATACTCAGGCGCACTATGGTTTTGCCTGCATACCTTGAGGGTGTGGCCCGCATAACCTTGGCTGCGGTGAGCAGGCTTTTATAGCCACCCCAGCTGTAGCCAAGATGGAACAGTTCCAGAGAGTCGATAAAGGCGGCCAGTTGGGCGTCGGGATAGTCTTTTTTGAAGGTGAATGCAAATAGTCCGGAGGAACCCTGGAAATCACGCTGCCAGAGGTGATGTTCCGGATGGCAGGGCAAGGCGGGATGGAGAACATCCTTGACTTCGGGAACGGTTTGCAGCCATTTGGCAACGGTAAGTGCGGATTGTTCGTGCTGCCGCAATCTGGTGGCGAGCGAGTGCAGACCGCGCAGGGCGAGATAACATTCCTCTGCCGGCGTATAAATCTCCATCAGTTTATAGAAACTCTCGAAGGCCCGGCTGTACCGCTCACCTACCGTCACGGTTCCGGCCAGCACATCGGAATAGCCGGAAATATATTTGGTGACGGAATGGATGGAGACATCGACTCCCAGTTCAAAAGGTTTCAGGTAGAGCGGCGTAGCCCAGGTGGCGTCGAGCACCGTGACGATATTTTTCTGCCGGGCGATGGCGGTGATTGCCGGGATGTCCTGGATCTCAAAGGTTAGCGAGCCGGGTGATTCGAGAAGAATCAAAACGGTATTGGGCCGGATATGCTGCACGACATCTGCGCCGACGTTGGGCGGGATCGGAGTGAAATCGATGTTGAACTTTTTCAGCACCTTTCTGCAGAATCGCTGGCCCGGACCATAGGCGTTATCACAAATCAGGATGTGGTCGCCGCTTTTGGTAAAGGCCATCAGCGCGGTCTGGATAGCAGCAAGGCCGGATTGAAACATCCTGGTGACGACACCGTCTTCCAATTCCCGCATCGCCTCCTCAAATTGCCGCTGGGTGGGCAGCCTGTCTGTCCCGTAAGTGATCCCTTCGTATTCGTGGCGGCCAACCTTCAGCATCTCACCGTAATTGTCGAAAAGGACCGTCGAACCTCTGTAGGTAGGCGGATTGATGGTGATTGCGGTGGTTCCGTCTCTTTCGGGCCAGGTTTTGCCTGTTATTCTGGTTGCTGCTTTCAGCTTGGCCGGTTCCGCGGGCGTTTTCGCACTTTTTTCGATCTCTGTCATTGTGTATTTTCTGTTAAAGGTTAGAGAGCTATCGCCAAATTAAGCGCCATATATATGAAAAAAATGAGAAAATACTGCAACTTTATCTATATACCATTGTCTGAGACGATAAAACAAGATACGCTTGATGTCAGCAGCATACCTGTCTTTCCCCGGAATTTCCGACACCGTTTTGGGCGCGGCAAGACTGTATACCTAATTTTTATGATACTGGAGTTTCACGGCAGACGATGGAAAAGAAACCCGCGGCGATATTTTTCGATAAAAACGATTACCAGCTTCTCAGTGTTGTCAATGACGTGCTGGAAAGCGGCAGTCAGGCAAAGGATCTGCGCTCCCTGCTTGTTGAACATATGCATCCGCATGGCATTAAAGAAATGGCAGCTCCCCGTGGAGTACGTATTGCCTACGCCATTGCCGCTCTGCTCGGCTCTTTCGAAAAAGGGGTGGCCGGTGATCGGATCAAAGCCTTATGCTCTCTTCGTGACGAGGTGTTTCTCTCCTCCACCACCTTTTATCGGAAAAATACCGCTAGAGTTCTACTGCAGATTATGAAGGATCTGCTGCGTACCCGGGATAATGAGTTGCGTCAGCTGAAACTGGCGCATGATTTTCGGATGGTTTCCACCGGTAAGCCCCGATTAGTGCGGGCGGAACTGGCCAAATACCACCTGCTGGAGATGCCGGAAGAGTGGAACCAGTACGCCTTTGACGATCATGTTCACGATGCGAATACCAAAGGACGAAAATCGCCTACCCACCTGGTGATGGATGCCTGGATCAAAGGCATCCGATTTCTCACGGTGGTGTATTACAACTATGTCCGCCCGGAGGTGATTGAAGAGCTGATAGAGGCCAGTGCAATTCTCGATATCCGGGTGCAGGTCGGCATTGAGATGACCGCACTTTTTCGCGATAAATATGTGCGTTATACCTGGGAACCCCATGGGTTTAACGATAATCAGTCCTTCCTCAAGTTCCTCAAGGAAGAGGCGGTGATACAACTGATGGAAGAGGGCCGCAGTGTATCGAAATATCAACAAAAATATGTATTTGAAATATTCGAGGTCTTTAATAATCGGCATCGTCAAATCCTCAACCGGGAGCTGGAGCTGTCCCTTGAACCGCTGCAGCAGGATGATTTTCTCCGGTTTGTTGGGGCCGGTCAACCCTCGGTACTACATCTTGCCAGATTTATTCACAACGCAGTCGCTCAGCATATCCAAAGCGCAGTACGTGAGCTCCAGCAAAACCAGGAAGGAACAGCCAGGGACAGGGAAAAAATAACCTCCCGGCGTCTTGATCAGCTTCGGGACATGTCAATCGAAACCGTAATCGAACGGTTTCTGTTGTCGTCGTGCAACCCGGAGGTCCACGATCCGACTCATCCGCAGGAAAGTCCCGACCTGCCCGAATTACTCCGGTTGAGCCCCGATAAACAGCTCAGCAGGCTGTTGTCTTTGCATTCAAGTTCAAAATTTACCTTGAATCTCAGCAACCTGTCAATCCAGGACACTCTCCAGCTGCTCTATTCCTGCGAGGGAATGTTCAGTCATATCGAAGCATATAATCTGAAAAACGCTGCCCACGGCATAATTTTCAAGATGGGAGGGCAGGGGAGCCGTGAAGGGGAGACCGTCGATCTCAAGAGTCCCGCCCAGCATTATGCTCTGATCGGCGAACTGCAGAAAGCCCTCAATGAAGATAACGTCATCAATCTGAAGAGGGTCATACGGGCCATCATCTGGGATTATGAAGAACAGCGACTCCGCCTGCAAAATCATCTTGAACGAATGCCTCCCGGTAAGCAGGCGGTAGAAAAGCTTGAACAGGAATACCGGCAGATGCAGGATAGAAAATCACAGTTGATGGATATTCTTTTCAACCTCGAAACATTTCATAATTATTACAAAAAACGTACTCTGGGGTCCAGCATCGGTTCAGGGTCGACCGGTCTGGCTGAGCATCAGCATGGCATGGGACTGGTGGTGCTCGATACTCTGCCGGCCAGAGCCAGAAAAGCGGTCGGTGAAGGGGTCTCCCAAAAAAAACGCACGCTCATTCCCGTCAGCGCCCTGCTGACGCACAACTCCCACAGTCGCAGGTATAATGCTCCGACAATGTCCAGGAAAATCGGTTTCTTGGGTAAACTGCTTTTCTGGAGAGAATCAGCCGATAGTCGTTGGTGGGACTGGAGCCTTGATGGTTTTGTTGTACATCCTCAAATGACCGGAAATGTTGCAACCCTCGGAGGAATGGGCCGGAGCGGTGAGAACGGCAAGGTGTTTATCGAGAGAAGGGTGAAGGAGAGACTGGGACATCCTTGGAAATACCTCAATACCAACCTGAAAAACACCCTGAAGGTACTGTTGGGCTTTATTCCGGCTTTCCTTACTTTCAGCCTGACCAAAGACTGGTGGCTGCTGGCCTATCTGGGGGCCTTCATCTGGTTTAGCATTACCGGAGCACGCAACATTATTCAGTCGGTTCTGGGCGGTGGCGGCTTACGGCGTTCCCCCTTGCTGCCATGGAACTCCCTGGTCAGCTGGAGCCGTATCGCCGATTCGCTGCTCTATACAGGTTTTTCCGTGCCGCTTCTCGATTATCTGGTAAAAACCCTGCTGCTTGATCGGGCCTTCGGCATTACTACGGCCACCAATCCGGTTCTGCTTTATTCGGTCATGGGACTGGCTAACGGCATCTATATTTCTGCTCATAACACCTTTCGCGGGCTGCCAAGGACTGCCGCTGTCGGAAACTTTTTTCGCTCCATCCTGGCAATCCCACTGGCTATTGCCTTGAATTCGGCGGTTGGGCTGGTGCTTCAGTTGACAGGAATCCCCGATATAACCGGAATTTTACAGAAGTGGGCGGCAATCATCTCCAAGTTTGCATCCGACTGTGTTGCCGGTGTCATCGAAGGACTGGCCGACCGACAAATCAATATTCGCGCGCGACTCACCGCATACCAAACGAAAGTGTCGCAACTGTTTGCCGTTTTTTCCCGGCTGGACCTGCACTTTCCCGAGGAGGATGTCCTTGAAATGCTGCAGTCTCCGAAGATGATTATGCAAACTTTGAACGACGAAGCCAGGGAGCAGGAGCGATTTATCATTGTCAATGCACTCGATCTCATGTATTTCTGGCTGTACCAACCGCGGGCTAGGAAAGCCCTGGCAATAATTTTGCAGAAGATGTCGCGGGAAGAATGGCTGATTTTCTATCGTTCGCAGCTGGTTCTCAATCGGCACCGGGAGATAAGCCAGGTTTTTGTCGATGGGCTGGTCGGGAAGAATTTTTCCAAGGCACTGGCCTTCTATCTCGACAGGTCAGAACAGTATCTTGCCGATATGGAGAAAGTGGGTATAAAAAGAAAATGGATGTGAGTGCTATCATTAATTTAAGTGTATTGATAATGAAAGAGTTGAAGGTACTGAAAATATCCTGCATTTTGATTATTTTAACAGCAGGATACAGCCAGGCGGGGCAGTTCGCAATCTCCATGGATAATGATCGGCTCAACGCCGGTGAAAAGGTCGGGGTATCGCTCATTTATATTGAAAGCGACTCGGGGGAGAGCACCGATTTTCCAGGTGAAATTATTTGTGAACTGATTACAAAGGAGCGGAAATTTGCTGTGCCGGCCAATAAAGACATCCCGGAGGAGGAGTTGGGCAAGACCGAAAGCTCCGTCAGTACTCAACAACACTATAGTTTTATCCTGCCGAGCGAGCTGCAGGGACAGGTTGTTTTGTCCATTAGCGGCCTTGACGCCCCCCGGGTGGTGATTGATGTGGCCGTGCCCGAGGACGAGAGCATTGAGCAGGCCGAGAAGGTGTATCCGACGCTGGATTCGATGTTTACCATTAGTCAGCCGTATGAAAAGAATACTTCACCTTACGAGCCGGTTTATTTTGTTCTCGGAACGGAGCTGGAAAAGAGTAAATTTCAGATCAGTTTCAAGTACCGATTTTTTGACGCCGATTCACTCTTTGTCAAATCCAATCCATGGGTGACAGGGCTGCATTTCGGCTATACCCAGACATCTTTCTGGGATCTTGAATCGGCTTCGGCACCCTTTGACGACACCAGTTATAAACCGGAACTTTTTTGGTTGTCTCATAATTTTTTAGCATCTGAGCACGGCCTCCTGAAAGGAGTGTTTTTCCAAAGTGGTTTTCAGCATGAATCAAACGGCAAGGGCGACGATTTTTCCAGGAGCACTAATTATGCATATATTAAACCTGTTTTGGTTTTTTATGACGATGACAGCAAGTTAGGCCTGCAGCTGTCGTCAAAAATTTGGACCTATGTCGAAAACGATAACACCACTAATCCGGACCTGGCTGATTACAGAGGATATTTCGATCTGGAGGCCAAATTCGGTCTGGCTGAAGGCCTTATGGCCGGGACCCATTTCCGCCTGGCTGACCAAGGTGGATCCTTTCAGTTTGATCTCTCTTATCCTCTCCACAACATTTTCGGAGACGCGCTGGATGTATATTTCTATGCGCAATACTCCAATGTGCTGGCCGAAAGTCTGTTGGATTATCAGGAACGCACCCAGGCGTTAAGGTTCGGCCTGGCATTTATCAGATGATCGGATGATTGCCTGGTTGCCTGGTTGCCCGTTCCTGCTTTATGCTTACCATTTTTGTTGGTTAGTTACTTTTATTCACTTTAGAGAGGAGATGTTCATGCTCAACAAAAAAATAGCGCAAGCCCTTAATGAACAGATAAACAAAGAGATGTATTCGGCCTACCTGTATATGTCGATGTCGGCTTGTTCCAATAAGACCGGGCTGAAAGGTTTTGCCAATTGGTTTATGGTGCAATATCACGAGGAGATGTTTCATGCCATGAAACTCTATGAATATGTTCTTCGCCAGGGTGAGGATGTAAAACTCGAAACCATCAAAGCCCCCCCAGCTGAGTTTTCATCCCAGCTTGACATGTTTACCCAGACGCTGGCCCATGAACAGTACATAACCAGTTCGCTCAACGAATTAATGGAACTGGCCATCAGCAAAAAGGACCATGCCACCAAGATCTTTCTTGAGTGGTATATTACCGAGCAGGTCGAGGAGGAAGAGAACGACAACGATATGATCGCTCAGCTGAAACTGATTGGCGATAACGCCCATGCATTGTTGATGCTGGACCGGGAAATGGCCGCTCGGGCGGCAACGATTCCGACTGATTTCAGCAAGGGTGTCGAGGCTGCTGCAAAGGCGGCTGCGTAAGTTATAGACAGGTTGTTTTTTGCAAGAAAACAATCTGTGCCAAGGTGTTGTAGGGCGGGTTTAGAACCCGCCCCTACCCCCGTTTACGGGTTAGATCATAATCGTTCAGCTGACCTTGCATTTTTCTATCTTGATTCTGCTTTGTATGAAATAAATATCAGGACGTCTGTCGATAAGTGGCCGTACATTGGCCACTTCACGCTCAACTTCAAGAGCTCCAAGATCAATATCGGATATCACCACAGTTTGGGTGTTGATGACACCTTCGGCGGCAATGCCATTGAGCGGGAAGGCAAAATCCGACGGCGTTAAAATCGCTGCCTGGCCAAAATTCAACGACATGGCAGGGCTCCGCGGCAGGGTCCCGACATTTCCGGCCAGTACAACGTAGATTGTGTTTTCCACGGCACGCGCCTGGGCACAGTAGCGAACGCGCTGATAGGATTTGCGTTCATCCGTAGCAAAAGGCACTACGATCAGGTCGACACCGGCATCGACGAGCATTCTCGAAAGCTCGGGAAACTCAATATCATAACAGATCAGGATAGCAATTCTGCCCAGATGGGTTTCGAATACCTTCAGTCCTTCTCCCGGGCAGAGTCCCCAGTAGGTCGATTCGGCCGGGGTTAAATGCAGCTTTTCCTGGGTATAGACATTCCCCATCGGAGAAAAAAGATGCGCCACGTTTCTGATGGTTCCATCCGGCTGGCGTACCGGAGCGGAACCGGCGACGATAAGGATCTGCCGGGTTGTGGCGAGGTTGGTGAATAATTCGACATATTGTGCATGCAGATCGGCAAGTTGCGATACCAGTTCAGGCAGAGGTGTATTCCTGTTGAAGGTGCAGAGCATCTGGGCGATGAACAGTTCCGGGAAAATAACCAGGTGGCTGTCGTATAAATCCGCTGTATCTACAAAATATTCTACCTGTTCGCACAGCTCCTCCCAGTTCTTTATTTTCCTCATTTCATACTGAATGGCGCAGATACGGGCGCGCCTGAGTGTTCTCTTGATGGGTTGTCCGGCCAGCGCCCTTTTATTGGCATTATGCCTGAGGTTGGGCATTACCAGATGGGTGGAATAGCCAAGTGACTGTTCATCATCTATGTATCCGAAATGCACGCCACGAATTTCGTACCCCGCCCGAATATGCGCGTTCAAAGCCTTATCATGCAACTCTCCGCTGATAACCTTGGCCACATACTCTTTGGCGCTCATTTTTCCGCGATACTCGCTGTATCCTGGAATACGGCCGCCGGCAATCATCTGTTTGAGGTTGTGCCGTCTCAAAAGTGCTTTTCTGGCGGCATAGAGCTTTTTGGATATTCCCTGTCTCTGAAAGTCGGGATCGACCGCAATATCGGCACCATAGAGACTGTTGCCGGAAGGGTCGTGGGTTGAAAAACTCCCGAAACCGGTGATCTCTCCGTGGGCGTACCAGGGAGAATCGTCATCAAGATAGACAATCAGGCTTGAACAGTAGCCGACGATTTTGTCGTCTTTTATTGCGACAAACTGGCCTTCGGGAAAGGCCGTGATCTGCATCTGGTAGTTTCGCTCATTTGCCAGGTTTCCCGAGGGCCACCTGGCATATGCTTTAGCTGCCACCTCAACAATGGCGGGAACATCGGCCAAGACAGCATTTCGTACAATTATTGATTTTTTTCTCATATTACCCAAAAATATAGAATTTAAAAATTTTGGAAGTTTGGGCCTGAAAGTCTCGCTTGCTCTTAGTACTGGTCATTTTGTTGCAACTGCATATAGTGGGGGAATCGAGACAGCTTGCAATGAAAAAGAGGGATGGATTATCGGTTAACTATACAACGCAGGGGCAACATGAGCAAAACATATATTCTGGCAGGCTGGCTGATTGACGGCAGTGGAGGTCCGATTCGGGAGAAAGTATTGCTGACAATTGTTGACGGCAGATTTGCAGCGATTGAACAGTGCAAACCGGCTAATCTTCCGGAATCTTTCAAGTTTACCGATCTGTCCCACTGTACCCTCATGCCTCCTCTG
>Ga0214472_10008533_pt1 | contig 10701 bp, 12 predicted proteins | sample RVTome_6_FD_207662 | JGI IMG/M metagenome (GOLD analysis project Ga0214472, IMG submission 207662) | Soil microbial communities from uranium-contaminated site in the Upper Colorado River Basin, Wyoming, United States - RVT140D175 | ecosystem: Environmental > Terrestrial > Soil > Contaminated >...
ACCATCGCCCAAGTGCTCGTAATCATAGGTCAAATCGGCTTTCTGGCCGATCACTCCGATGGGCAGTCCGGTGGCGCGCCAGACTTTTCGGATGCGGGCGTTGAGGACGGCGGCCTCAAGGCGCGGATTGGTGCCGATGAGCAGGATGGCGTCGGCCGCCTCGATGCCGGCAATGGTGGCATTGAACAGGTAGCCGGCGCGGCCGCCCTTTTGCCCCAGGCTCGAATGGGGCTCGCGGCAGTCGATGTTCTTCGCGCCGAGGCCGGTCATCAGCGCCTTGAGGGCGAACATCTCCTCGATGCCCGAGAGATCGCCCATCAGGGCGGCCATGCGCGCGGGAGCGCTGGCCCTGGCCTTTTCGGCGATGCGGGCGAAGGCCTCGTCCCAGGTCGCGACCCTGAGCTTGCCGGCGTCCCTCACATAGGGCGTGTCGAGGCGCTGGCTCTTGAGCCCGTCCCACACGAAGCGGGTCTTGTCGGAAATCCACTCCTCGTTCACGTCGTCATGGGTGCGCGGCAGGATGCGCATCACCTCGCGGTCGCGGGCATCGACGCGGATGGCCGATCCCACCGCGTCCATGGCATCGATGGTCTCGGTCTTGCGCAGTTCCCACGGCCGGGCCTTGAACTCGTAGGGCGCCGAGGTAAGGGCGCCCACCGGGCACAGGTCGATGACATTGCCCTGCAGTTCCGACGTCATGGCCCTTTCGAGATAGGTGGTGATCTCCATGTCCTCGCCGCGGCCGATGGCGCCCAGTTCCTCGACGCCGCCCACCTCGGTCGAAAAGCGCACGCAGCGGGTGCACTGGATGCAGCGGGTCATCACGGTCTTGACCAGCGGGCCGATATACTTGTCGGCAACGGCCCGCTTGTTCTCATGGAAGCGGTTCTTGTCGATGCCATAGGCCATGGCCTGGTCCTGCAGGTCGCACTCGCCGCCCTGGTCGCAGATCGGGCAGTCGAGCGGATGGTTGATGAGCAGGAACTCCATGACGCCCTCGCGGGCCTTCTTGACCATGGGCGATCTGGTATAAACCACCGGCAACTCGCCGTTGGGGCCGGGGCGCAGATCGTTGACGGACAGGGCGCACGAGGCCTGCGGCTTGGGCGGCCCGCCCTTGACCTCGACCAGGCACATGCGGCAGTTGCCGGCAATGGACAGGCGCTCGTGATAGCAAAAGCGCGGAATTTCGGCGCCGGCGAGCTCGCAGGCCTGAAGCAGCGTCATGCCGCTTTCGGCCTCGACCTCGATACCGTCGATGATGAGCTTGGGCATCTCAGACCTTCCCGATTCCCGCCAATCCGTCATTGCCGGACTTGATCCGGCAATCCATTCCATCAGCCTTTGCGCCGCGCGCTGCCGACAGCGGAGTGGATGCCCGGGTCAAGCCCGGGCATGACGACAACAAAGGTCCGCCGGCCGCAAGCAAGGTCACCCCGCTTTCGGCCCCGACCTCGATACCGTCGATGATGAGCTTGGGCATCGCGCCAGTTCCTCATGATTGCACCGTCTCGGTCAGATCCAGCCGTTTTTCGATGCGCTCGATGCGATCCTCGATGTGGTCCAGGCGCCGATTGATGCGGACAACGCCTTCCTCGACCGCCGTCAGGCGCCCCTTGATATCCCTCAAATCGACCTCGATGTTCTCCAGTCGGCGGTCGAAGCGCCGGAGATATTCGAGGACGATGTTCTGCGGTTCCTCAGGCATCACCCCTACTCCGCCGCCACTTGCCGGGCCAGCGAGCCTTCGGCGTCGGCCCGGGCGGTGAATTCGTCGATTCTCGCCTCGATCTCGGGGCGGAAATGGGCAATCAGGCCCTGCACCGGCCAGGCCGCCGCATCGCCAAGCGCGCAGATGGTGTGGCCCTCGATCTGATTGGCCACATCGAGCAGCATGTCGATCTCGCGCTTTTCGGCGCGGCCCTCGACCATGCGGGTCAGCACCCGCCACATCCACCCGGTGCCCTCGCGGCACGGGGTGCACTGGCCGCAGGATTCGTGCTTGTAGAAATAAGCCAGGCGGGCAATCGCCTTGATCATGTCGGTCGACTTGTCCATGACGATGACGCCGGCCGTGCCGAGGCCCGACTTGAGGGCGGCAAGGTTGTCGAAGCACATGGGCGTATCGATGATCTGGTCGGCCGGCACGCAACGCACCGAGGAGCCGCCGGGGATCACCGCCTTGAGGTTCTTCCAGCCGCCGCGGATGCCGCCGGCGTGGCGGTCGATCAGCTCGCGGAAGGGAATGCCCATGGCCTCTTCCACGTTGCAGGGCTTTTCGACATGGCCGGAAATGCAAAACAGCTTGGTGCCGGTGTTGTTCTTGGGGCCTATCCCTGCGAACCATGAGGGGCCACGCCTGAGGATGGCCGGCACCACGGCGATCGATTCGACGTTGTTGACGGTCGAAGGCGCGCCATAGAGCCCGACATTGGCCGGGAACGGCGGCTTCATGCGGGGCTGGCCCTTCTTGCCCTCGATGCTTTCCAGAAGCGCGGTCTCCTCGCCGCAGATATAGGCCCCGGCGCCGTGGTGGACGTAAAGGTCGAAATCCCAGCCGTGGACATTGTTCCTGCCGATCAGCCTGGCCTCATAGGCCTCGTCGATGGCCCGCTGCAGCGCCTCGCGCTCGCGGATGAACTCGCCGCGCACATAGATGTAGCCGACCTGGGCGCCCATGGCGAAGCCGGCGACCAGGCAACCCTCGACCAAGAGATGCGGGTCGTGGCGCATGATGTCGCGGTCCTTGCAGGTGCCGGGTTCGGACTCATCGGCATTGACCACCAGATAATGGGGCCGCTCGCCGATCACCCTGGGCATGAACGACCATTTGAGACCGGTGGGAAAGCCCGCCCCGCCGCGCCCGCGCAGGCCCGATTCCTTGACCGCGCTGATGACGCCGTCGCGGCCCATCGCCAGCATCTTGCCGGTGCCGTCCCAGGCGCCGCGCGCCCGCGCCCCCTTGAGGCCCGCGTCGTGGAGCCCGTAGAGGTTGGTGAAGATGCGATCGGTATCAGCGAGCATGCTCGTTCCTCACCTCGCCCTGGGCTTGCCGGCAGCCGGCCTGGCCTTGGCCGCTGTCTTCCTTGCCGCCGCAGCCTTGCCGGCCGGTTTGGCTTTCGCCGCCTTGCCGCCATAGAGCGCCGGATCGGTCAGCGATGTCAGTTCACCGGCCGGGGCCGAGGTCTGGCGGCCGTTTTGCGGGCCGGGTCTGGGCGTCCGGCCGGCGGCCAGATCGTCGATGATGCGCTCCAGTGCTTGCGGCGTCAGGTCCTCGTAAGTGTCCTTGAACACCTGCACCATCGGCGCATTGACGCAGGCCCCGAGGCATTCGACCTCCTCCCATGACAGGCTGCCGTCAACCGACAACTGGTGGGCGTGGGCGGCGATCTTCTTGCGGCACACCTTGATAAGGTCCTCGGCGCCCCTGAGCATGCACGGCGTGGTGCCGCACACCTGCACATGGGCCACCTTGCCCACCGGGGAGAGCTGGAACATGGTGTAGAAGGTGGCGACCTCGTAGACGCGGATGAAGGCCATATCCAGCATTCGGCCCACATATTCCATGGCCGGCCGGGTGAGCCAGCCTTCCTGCTCATGGGCCCGCCACAGGATGGGGATAACGGCCGAGGCCTGCCGGCCGGCCGGGAATTTCTTCACCTGCGCCTTGGCCCATCTCAGATTCTCGGCCGAGAATTTGAAGCTCTTGGGCTGAACGGGATCGAGACGGCGTACGCTCACCGGTCAAACTCCCTGTCGCTGGCAGGCCGTGATGTCATCGCCGGTGTGTGACAGCACCGCCGGTCAACCCCCACCCGGTCCGGCGTGCCGCCGGCCCGACCTCCCCCTTTCCGGGGGAGGTTGCCGACTGGCCAACTCATCGTGCGGTGCGCCATCACCGGTCCGCCTTCCGGTCACTCCCTCCCCCAGAAAGGGGGAGGGTCGGGGTGGGGGTTGATGCGGCGCCCGCCCGGTCACGCCCTCGGGCGATCACGGAACCGCGTATCATCTCCAGCAAACCATCCAGATTTTCCATCACGTCGATATTCCAGAATCGCAGTACCACAATTCCCCGTGCGGCCAGAAATGCCGTGCGCTCATTATCCCGCACCGCGACCGGGTCCTCGCCATGCTGACCGCCGTCCACCTCGATGGCGAGCTTTAAATGCGGGCAGTAGAAATCGAGGACGTATCGCCCGACCGGGTGCTGGCGGCGAAAGCCGATACCTTCCATCTGGTCAGCGCGAAGATGGCCCCAAAGCTTGCGCTCCATATCCGTCATCTCGTGCCGCAACCGCCGGGCGCGCGCGGTTTTTGCCGGTGTGCGATCGAACCGCCGGTCAACCCCCACCCGGTCCGGCGTGCCGCCGGCCCGACCTCCCCCTTTCTGGGGGAGGTTATCAGAGCGTGATCTCGCCCCGCCTCGCACGCTCACCGGTCGATCTCCCCGAACACGATATCAATGGTCGCGATGATCGCGCAGCAGTCGGCCAGCATGTGCCCGCGGGCCAGGTAATCCATGGCCTGCAGGTGGGGATAGCCGGGCGCGCGGATCTTGCAGCGATAGGGCCGGTTGGTGCCGTCGGAGACGAGATAGACGCCGAACTCGCCCTTGGGCGCTTCGACCGCGGCATACACTTCGCCCTCCGGCACGTGGTAGCCTTCGGTATAGAGCTTGAAGTGCTGGATGAGCGCCTCCATGGAGCGCTTCATCTCTGCCCGTTTGGGCGGCACGATCTTGTTATCGGTGTGCGACACCGGCCCGGCACCTTGCGGCGAATTCATTCTCTCGATGCATTGGCGCATGATGCGGATCGACTGGCGCATTTCCTCCATGCGGCAGAGATAGCGGTCGTAGCAATCGCCGTTCTTGCCGACGGGAATGTCGAAGTCGAGATCGGCATAGCACTCGTAGGGCTGGGCCTTGCGCAGATCCCAGGCCGCGCCCGAACCGCGCACCATGACGCCGGAGAAACCGCGCCCCCAGGCCTCCTCGAGCTTGACGACGGCAATATCGACATTGCGCTGCTTGAAGATGCGATTGTCGGTAATCAGGACCTCGAAATCATCGAGGACCCTGAGGAACGGGTCGCAGAATGCGCCGATATCGTCGACCAGCTTTTGTGGCAGGTCCTGATGCACCCCGCCGGGGCGGAAATAGGCCGCATGCAGGCGCGCGCCCGAGGCGCGCTCGCAGAACACCATCAGCTTTTCGCGCTCCTCGTAGCACCACAGCGGCGGGGTCAGCGCGCCGACATCAAGCGCCAGGGAGCTGACATTGAGGAGATGGGACTGCAGCCGGCCGATCTCGGAAAAGAGCACGCGGATGAGCTGGCCGCGGGCGGGCACGGCGATGCCAAGCAGCTTTTCCACGGCCAGCGCAAAGGCGTGCTCCTGGTTCATCGGCGCCCAATAGTCGAGGCGGTCGAAATAGGGTACGGCCTGCAGATAGGTCTTGGATTCGATGAGCTTTTCGGTACCGCGATGCAAGAGGCCGATATGGGGATCGCACCGTTCGACGACCTCGCCGTCCAGTTCCATCACCAGGCGCAAGACGCCATGGGTAGACGGGTGCTGCGGCCCGAAATTGATGGTGAAATTGCGGACTTCGGCTTCAGCCATGGTCAACTCGCCTTCTCATCGCCGGGCAGCTTGTAGTCGGGGCCCTGCCAGGGGCTGAGGTAATCGAAATTGCGGTACTCCTGCTCCAGCTTCACCGGCTCGTAGACGACGCGCTTCTTTTCGTCGTCGTAGCGCACCTCGACATAGCCGGTGGTGGGAAAGTCCTTGCGCAGGGGATGACCGGAAAAGCCGTAATCGGTGAGGATGCGGCGCAGGTCGGGATGACCGGAAAAACGCACGCCGTAAAGATCGAAGACCTCGCGCTCGTACCAGTTGGCGCCCGCAAACACATCGACGGCACTGGGCACAGCGGCATCCTCGTCGGTCGCCACCTTCACCCGCACGCGGGAATTCTGATAGGGGCTGAGGAGGTGATAGACCACGTCGAAGCGCTTTGCGCGTTGGGGATAGTCGACGCCCGAAATGTCGATGAAACTGCAGAAGCGACAGGTGGCATCGTCGCGCAGAAAGCGCAGCACCTGGATGAGGTGGGCGGCATCGGTGACGATATTGAGCTCGTCATGATCGACAGACCACGTCAGACCTGTCTCGGCCAGGGCGCCGGCCACATGGGCGCCGATGTCCATCAGGGTTTCGTCCATGGGCGGGTGTGCTCCCAAAATACCAGCCGTCAGCGCTCAAGGGTGCCGATGCGGCGGATCTTCTTCTGCAACATGAGGATGCCGTAGAGCAGCGCCTCGGCGGTCGGCGGGCAGCCCGGAACGTAGATATCCACCGGCACGACCCGGTCGCAGCCGCGCACCACGGAGTAGGAGTAATGGTAGTAGCCGCCGCCATTGGCGCATGAGCCCATGGAGATGACGTAGCGCGGCTCGGGCATCTGGTCGTAGACCTTGCGGAAGGCCGGCGCCATCTTGTTGGTCAGGGTGCCCGCCACGATGATCACGTCGGACTGGCGCGGACTGGCGCGCGGCGCGAAGCCGAAACGCTCGCAGTCATAGCGCGGCATCGCCACCTGGATCATCTCCACCGCGCAGCAGGCCAGCCCGAAGGTCATCCACATCAGCGAGCCGGTCCGGGCCCAGTTGATGAGATCGTCGGAGGTGGTGACGAGGAAACCCTTGTCGCCCAGTTCGGCGTTGATGGAGGTGAAAAACTCCTGCTGGTCGGGCGTCATGCCGCCGCCGGAGGTTGCCGGGATCAATCCCATTCCAGTGCCCCTTTGCGCCATTCGTAAATGAAGCCGACGGTGAGGACGCCGAGAAAGATCATCATCGACCAGAAACCGAACACGCCCACCTCTTTGAGCGAGATGGCCCAGGGAAACAGGAACGCCACCTCGAGGTCGAAAATGATGAACAGGATGGCGACGAGGTAGAAGCGCACATCGAACTTCATGCGGGCATCGTCGAAGGCGTTGAAGCCGCATTCATAAGCGGAGAGTTTTTCCGGATCCGGCTTCCTAACCGCGACGATCATCGCCGCAGCCAGCATGGACATGGCAATGCCGGCGGCCACGGCCATGAAGATGACGACCGGCAAGTAATCTCTCAGAAGGTCCTGCATGGCCTGGTCCGTCCGTGCTGGCGGCGTTGGCCTGATCCCGCCTCGATCCGGTTGAGGTGGTAGCGCACCAACCCATGGGTGGCAAGACCAATTCCCCCCACTTGAGGCAGCCTGACGCAGGCCCGCGGCCTCGCCTGCAGGTTCGCGGCAAGAAGAACGGCCAAAAGGCCGATCTGCGGGACCGGGCGCGTGGGTTTCGTGGGGATTGGCGCGAGTGACGGGACTCGAACCCGCGACCGCCGGCGTGACAGGGGGAGAAGCTAAGCGCATCAAACTCGCTTCCGACTTTCGGCGCCCGAGAGGGAGCTGGAGAGTCTCGAGAGTTGAAATCGATCGACCCGGTGCCCGATGCCCGTAAAGCGAAACCCACCGCCCTCCAGCAAGGCACAGGCTAACTGAGCAGCGAAAGAAGCGGGCTAGTCGGTACAGTCCAACAAAGTTATAGGTTTTTGGCTGCCCGAGTTCCATACTCAGTCTCAGGGCTTGTTAACGTCGCCGTTGTAGGCTACGCATTTGACACCTAAATATCACTCAGCGGATTTCCACAATGGCTGATGGCGAGCGCACAGACCGCCGGAGCACCATCAGAGAGATCGAGTTAAGCCACACGTACTTCAACGGCTTCTCCATCACCATGAGCAATGCAGACATCGGCATCCTGCTGATGCTGAACAACCAGCCAGCATCCGCGGTCAGCATGTCGTTTTCCACGGCAAAAACGCTGGCAAAGAAGTTGGGCGACATGATAGCGACTCTGGAGCGCGAGTCCGACCACGAAATCATGGAGATAGACTTCCTGGGAGAGGTTGTGTCTCGCATAACCGAAAAGAAAAAACCATGAACTCGTTCGACGTCATTACGGTTCTTTCCCGCCCCGTGTACACAACGACAGACCGGGTGGTTCGCCAAATCTACGAGATGTCGAACCTGCCATCAGGCTGGCACTTTGGAAAAGGCGCCCCGGCCAAGGCAATTGCAATAAGGGGGGCCATTGCAATTTACAATTCGATGCGCACTGCCGGTTGGAGGCGATTTGAGGTTTATCCCGAGGCTGGCGGTGGTGTAATGGTCGCCGCATTCGGCGGTAATCATTGCTTGGAGGTTTTGGTCAAGGCTGACAGCAATGTCGATGTGTTCGAGGAACAAGATGGGCGGGACGTTCAGATCATCGCTGACGGGTCCGTCAAGGATGCCATCCAATTTATACAAGACAACCCATGCGGTCCCCAGAGCTCGTCCTTTTACTCAGTCCGCTCCATTACAGCCCCACAAAGGGCAGATACAATCGACTCGCTTTTCAAAATTCATCTGACGGAAGCGGAACATCCGTTATTGACCCAGACTGCGTTAGCGCAAGCGGGGTCCCGATCTGCGGTCACATCACCCGCTATTATCCAAGCAAGCTTTCCGGAGACCCCCCATCTTTCTGGAGGATACCAAAGGGATTCCTCCGAGACGACACCAGAGTGGAACAAGAGACTTCGGCTACGGGCGATGCCTGCCACTATAACATTACAAACCTAACTAATGCCGAGTGTAATTTTTACCTCAGAGCAAGCTCGTGGGATCAATACTACTATTGCGATCCGGTGGGCCTGAGGTCGCTGACTCCAGCGGATTGTGTCGACCAGCGCCGCCGCACGGGTCTCGATGCCTAGCGAAATTGCGCCGAATGGCATAGATGGACATGGCTGTCCCACGGCGCTTGAGGCCAAAAGGGGCATCTCAATCGGCCACTCGAAGGCCCTCCAGAAGACCTATTTGCCGAAGCGGTCGAAAACAGTGCGGCTCACCGATGAGGTCCGCAAGCGGGGGCGCCACTTGCAGGGCTGGAACGGTTGATACACGAAAAGTTGGAAATCGTCGCCCAGGGTAGTTGGAAAAGGACGGGAGCGGATGAGCCAAGTCATCTGAGCGACCCGAGACATAGGTGACAGAACGTACTGGACACATGGGTAACACTTTCCGCTTTGCGGGAGGTGTTGATGCCGTGGAGAGAGAGTTCGGTCATGGAAGAACGTCTACGTTTTGTGGCCCGGCTTCTGGACGGAGAGGGCATGAGCGATGTGTGCCGCGCGTTCGGGATTTCCCGCAAAACCGGCTACAAGATCTTCAACCGTTACAAGGAGGACGGGCTTGAAGCTCTGTGCGACCGCTCGCGCCGGCCTGTGCGCCATGCGAACCAATTGCCCGACCAGGTGGAACGCCTGATCTTCAGCCTCAAGCGCGACAAGCCGCACTGGGGCGCGCGCAAGATCCGGGAACTGCTCGTCCGCAAGCTGGCCGGCGACGTGCGGATACCAGCCAAGAGCACGGTGCATGCCGTGCTCGATCGCCACGGGCTCGTGAAGCGCGCCCGCCAGAGGCGGCGCTTCAAGGCCGAGGGCACGGAACTGTCATCGGCCGCCACGCCCAACGATCTGTGGTGCGCCGATTTCAAGGGCGAGTTCAAGCTCGGCAACGGCCGCTACTGTTACCCCTTGACGGTCACCGACCAGGCATCTCGCTATGTCCTGGCTTGTGAAGCGCTTTCCTCGACGAAGGAAGCTCCCGTCATCGACACCTTCGTCCGGCTGTTCAAGGACCGCGGCCTGCCCGGGGCCATCAGAAGCGACAACGGGCTTCCCTTCGCCAGCCCCAACGGCCTCTACAACCTGTCGAAGCTGTCGGTGTGGTGGCTGAGGCTCGGCATCGCCATCGAACGCATCAAGCCCGGGCATCCGCAGCAGAACGGCCGCCACGAGAGGATGCACCTGACCCTGAAGAAGGAGACGACGAGGCCGCCGGGCATGAACAGCCTGCAGCAGCAGGCAAGCTTCGACAGCTTCGTCACCGAATTCAACACCGAACGTCCGCACGAGGCGCTCGCCATGAAGTGCCCCGCCGAAGTCTACACGCCGTCGGCAAAGCCCTACGATGGCCTGCCGGAGTTGGAGTATCCGTTCCACGACAAGGACATTCTCGTCACCGCATGCGGGCGCATCTGCATGATGAGGAAGAAGATCAACGTCTCGACCGTGCTCGCCGGTCAGAGGCTCGGATTAAAGGAGGTCGAAGACGGCATTTGGCTCGTCAGCTTCATGCATTATGATCTGGGCTATATCGACCTGGAACAGAGGACCTTGCAAACCATCGACAACCCGTTCGGCACGAGGTTGTCACCCATGTCTTAGGTACAAACCGTTACCTATGTCTCCGGGTCGGACAATCGGTATCGTGGTGCCGGCTGAGGGACTCGAACCCCCGACCCCCTGATTACAAATCAGGTGCTCTACCAACTGAGCTAAGCCGGCTGTGGTGCGCCTGGAGGCTGAATAGTCGCTTTTTCGCCGGCGCTCAACTGCCGGGTGGCGCCGGCCGGGTTCAGGCTTCGACGAGCAGGCGGCGCAGATAGGTGCCGTAGTCGGACTTTTCGTAGCGCTCGGCAATCAGGCGCTCCAGTTCGGCGCGGCCGATGTAGCCGCAGGTAAAGGCGATTTCCTCCGGGCAGGCGATCTTGAGGCCCTGGCGGGTCTCGATGGTGCGCACGAAATTGCCGGCATCCATGAGACT
>Ga0214472_10008534_pt1 | contig 10700 bp, 15 predicted proteins | sample RVTome_6_FD_207662 | JGI IMG/M metagenome (GOLD analysis project Ga0214472, IMG submission 207662) | Soil microbial communities from uranium-contaminated site in the Upper Colorado River Basin, Wyoming, United States - RVT140D175 | ecosystem: Environmental > Terrestrial > Soil > Contaminated >...
GACCGGCATGTGGTCGCTGTCGAGGTGCTCCAGGATGATGAGCGGGAGCGCTTCTCCCTGCGATGCGCGGCCGACGTAGATTCGCTCCGCGACCGATTCGCGGATCGCAACCGATTCCAGCAGCAACGCGCGTATCGAGTCGAGTATCAAAACGGCACCTTGCCGACCGCTGCGGCCTCGCGTTCGATTCCCATTGCGAGTTCAGTCTTGATGATCCCAGACACTTGCGCGCGGTTGGCATTCCAGGCGCGCGTCATAAACGGATGCGGCGCCTGCCGGAACGAGCCGAACTCGTACAGGTGCGCGTATTTCACGGGGTCGCGAATCACCTTCTTGCCGCCGGGCGTGGTCAACTCCTCCCGAAATCCCCTGCGTGGTCCGACGATCGCAACGACCGTTCCGCGGTAGGTTTTCATCCGGCTGCCGATCGATCGCCGCAACTGTCCGGTCGCGTCTTCGGTCGAACCCTTCTTCGGTGCGCCTTGCCGCATGGCGCGCGTCAACACCGTCGCTCCCTTGCGAACGGCCTTGCGTAATACCTTGTTCTGCACGCGCTTCGGTAGTTCGGTCAGAGCTTGCATCAACCTTTCGATGCCCTCAACTTTGAACTCACTGACACCTTGGACTGCCGCCATCACACAACCTCCAGCGCTTCGATCTCAATGCGGTCGCGCCGCTCGTCCGGGTTGAATGCGCGCACCACGTTGAACACGCGCCCCGATCCGTCATCGACAACGCGGAACGTCGGGCCGATCGGCGTGACGTGCCGCAGGCTGATCCGATGCGTCACCGTCCCGGCCTGCTGAGACTGCTGCTCGAACTCACGCGCCGAGACCGGCTCGATCATCGCCCATTGGTGCGACACGTCTTTCCAGTCGTCCGCCAGGTGGCCGTAGTTGTCGCGGGCGGTCGATCGCTCCTGGACGGTCACGCGGTTTCGCATCTTGCCGATATGCGCCTTCGCCATCGTCAGAAGTCCAGCAACACGCGGTAGGGCCACAGCAGCGAGTCAACCGCCTTGGGCGTTTCGGCCGCAGCCCCGGCGATGATCGCCGCGCGCTCGTCGTAAAAGTGCAGGATCAGTGTCAACAGCGCCTTGCGGATATCCGCCGGCACACTCGACCCGGACGCGCCGTAGCCCGCGACGTAGGTGATCGTCACGGCGTTGAGCACGTCGCGCGTCGCCGGCCATGAGGCGTCGTACGCGGGCTTGATGCGCCCCGGCGAGCTGCGGATGTCCGACTGCCACGAGTCCACCGTCTGCGATGCGCCGTCCGTGTCCACGTACGCGATGCTTGTCACGCTCGCGAGCGGCGGCTTGGGAAGGCGGATTACCCCGTCGTCGCAGGCCGGGAACTCCGGCAGTGAGTACAAGAGCGTCTGGTTGATGAGCGCGCGGCCCGTGAACAGCTCGACGTGCTCGCGCGCGGCCGGGATGACAACGTCGTCGAACAGCGAATCATCGCTATCTCCGTCCACGCGGCAGAACAGCTTGGCCTCGGCGCGCGTGACCGGCTCGGACGCCGGCGCGACCGACTGCGTGAGCGATCCGAATGCAAGCGTGTATGCGGCGCTGGACATCCATCACCCGGCTACGATCTGCACGTCGAAGGCGTCCGTGCCCGTGCCCGTTACTGCGATTACCTTCTCATCCGCGGCCACGTCCGCCTTTTGATCCGCCCCGTAGATCAACAACGCCTCGCCCGGCCCGAGCACATGCTGGCCGCTCGCGCCGAAGATCGCGTAGCCCAGCGACGCGGCCGCCTTGACGGTCATGCTCGACGCCTCGGATCGGTTGCGAAACTTGAAAAGCTGCACCTTGAGCCCGGTCATGTCCACGGTCGCAAGCCCGGCGCGAGCCAGGCTCGTCAGGTCGATGTTGTGGGCGCCCGCGGATAGCGCCTTGCGCTCGGCCCACTGCTTGCTTACCGGCACCGCCGACGTGCCCGTCAGGATGCCGGACAGGTCGAATCGATCCGTCACGGAGCCGCCCACCGACAGATCGTCGAGGCTCGGCGTCTCCAGCGAGGTCAACTTGAGGTCATACGTGGCCTGCACTGACATCTCTACGCATCCGCCTCGATGTACCAAAAGTGACCCGAGAACGTCTGCCCGACAACCACGTGCAGCAACTCCCCGACGTTGGTGACGAAGTACGGGAACGTGCCCGCCGGGAAGATCGACGACCGAATCGCCTGCAGAAAGTACTCGGCGCTTAGCACGGCGCCGGCGGCGCTGGCGCTGCGGAAGATCGCCGAGCCGTTGGCCGTGTCCGTGCCGATCGCCATCTGCACCACCGCGATGCGCTTGCCGGTCACGGCGGCGATCGCTGTCCCGCCGGCCGCGACCAGAGAATCGACCACGGCTTGCTTGACCTCATAGCCGCGGCCGAATGCATATGATCCGAGATACGCCACGGCTAGCTCCCGACGAAGTACTCGATGTAGACGTGGAACTTGCCCGCCGTCAGGTCCACGCCGCCGATGGTCATGGTGAGCTGCCGCGCAATGGTGGTCTCGACCGCATTGGCAGCGGTACCGTCGGGGATGATGTCCTTGATGCCGACATCCCACGGATTGGAGCCGTCCGAGATCGCGATGGCCACGACAAGATCGCCGGCGCCTTCGATGCTCACCGCGATCGTGGCCGCGTCCGCAACGCCATCGGCGCAGGTGGTGACGACCTTGATCATGCCGCGGAGCACGATCGCATTCGCCGGGAGCTGCGCTCCTAGATTGATCGTGCCCTGTGACCCACCGTCCGCGGCGAAGTCGTAGGTGCCGCGAGCAACACGCGCGGCCTGGAGTCCGTCCACTGCGAGCGCGGAGAAGTCGAGCCCATTGAGTTCCGCCGCGGTCGCGGTCACTCCGTCGAGGATGTTGAGTTCGGCCGCGGTCGCGGTCACTCCGTCGAGGATGTTGAGTTCGGCGGCCGTCGAGGTGACGGCGGTCCCGTTGACGGAGAGCGCCGTCACGTCGAGCGCGTCGATTTCGCCGGACGCGCCGACCACAAGCGCCTTGCTGTTGGTCAACGTGCCAGGCGTCACGCCGTCGAGGACGGCGAGTTCGGCCGCCGAGAGACCGCCGCCCGACATGGCGTTGATCTCCGCCGCGCTTGCGGTCACGGTGATGCCGGCGATCTTGAGCGCTCCGCCGGTCTCTACGTCCAGCTCGCCGCCGGTCGGGATGGCCAGACGCTTCCCGCCGGGCTCGGACCTGATCTTGGTCGTGTCTTGCGCCATGGGTTCAACCCTCACTCTCGGATTCGGTCGCCTTGCCGCGCCGCGCGCCGCGCGCCGGCAACTCCAACGCAATCGCTGAGCCGGCCTCGACCAGCCGCCGCGCTTCGGGCTCCGGCAAGTCGAGCTCCTCGCCAGGCTGATTCACGCCGGCGGGGCCGGCCATCAACGTTACGAGCCTGATTTTCATCACGCAGTCCCTTCCGCCGGCGAGACGTGGATTTCGGAGTCAACGACCGTCGTCGCGTCGTCCGTCGTCGGCTGCACGATCGCGCCGTACTGCTCGGCGATGATCCCGTCGATGACGGCGTTCTGCGTACCGCGATCGATCACGGGCCGCACGTACCGCTCGCGCGGACGATAGACATCCAACACCACGACCTGATTGTCGTCGTCGTCGGCGACGGCAATCGCGGTCCCCTCAAGATCGGCGTACGTGTCGGCGCTGCCGTCGTCGCTGGACTGCTGCGCCTTGCACGATGTCACGGCGCCCGAAGTGATCGTGCCGAAAAGGAACGTGAACCGAACGCCGAGAAATCCCTGCATGTCCACGCCGGTCCCGTTCTGGTCCGTGGTCCCGGCGGCGACCGCATTCAGCAGGCGAGTCGTCTTGATTTGATTCGACAGATTCACAGCGATACCTCCTACGTGAGCTTGATTCTCACGAAGCCTTCCTCGCGCACCGGAGCGCCGTCAACCTCGAACCTCGCGAGAAACGCGATCTGGTTGGTGCGCGCGAGCAACTGGTCCGCGACCTGGATGTCGAGCGTGAGCGCGTCCACGATCCAGTAGTTCGAAAAGTCGGCGAACATGCCGACGTACAGCCCGGTCGTGAAAGTGTTAGGCGCGAACTCGCTTTCGAGCACGGGGTATCCGAGCAGCATGTCCGGCTGGCCAATCTGCGTGCTCGGTTGCCAGTAGTACTGGCCGAACCCATCCTGGAGCTTGCCGATCTGCGTCACGGCGTCGCGGTGGAAAAGCCAGCGCGCGTTCATCCGATACTGCGTCTTGAGCGTTCCGCGCGCCGACTTGAGTCCGTCGAACGTGATGCTCGTGGTCGTGTTGCCGGTCGAAACGTCGCGGCTCGTCGAGATGCCCTGCGCCGATGCGGTGAACAGCCCCAGCGGGCGCAGCGCCCCCGAGCCGGTCATGAAGGCGTTCTCCTGGAGTTCGCCGGCGTCACGCGCGATTTCCTCGCGGACGATCTGCTCCGCCGACAGCGACGCCGAGCGCAGCAGTGGCCGCGAGATGTCCACCTCCAGGCTCGCATAGTGCGGCTTGAGTTCGCGCTTGCCGAATACGAGCGAGGTGTCCGCCGTCGGCGCTACGATCTCTTGACCCCATGCCGCCGACGCCGCCTTGGCGCTGCGCGTGGGCGTGCCGAGCGAGCCGGCGTCCGTCAGCGTAAACGTACGCGCGACGCCGCGAATCTGGACGAGGTCATCAACGTCCTTGATCAGCTCGCGGTTGAACTGCTCGGGCATGCGCAGGTAGCCGCCCGCGGTGTCCGAATCGACCTGGAGCGCGCGGTACTCGTCGCCGCTCAGGCGCTCCATGCAAAACAGGCGCGAGAGCGCGCGGCGGACGGTCGTGTCCATCTCTGTCGCCTGGCCCTCTCGTGATCGCCCGCCGTCGCGATTCGATCGCTGGCCTTGCTGCGGTCCGGGGTCGGATGGCGCCTGGCGCAGCGCTTCCTCTTCCGCGGCCAGTTGGGCGGCGCGGGCCTCTTGCTTCGCCTTCTCCGTCTCGGCCGCTTGGACCTTGTCCTTGAGCGCGCCGACCTCGGCGAAGATCGCGTCGTAGCGCTTGTCCTCTTCGGCCGTCAGCTCGCGCTCTTCGGCCTTCGCCTTGTCGTTCATGGCGCGGGCCTCTTCGACGAGCTTGCGCCGCGCCTCGATCATATCTTTGAGCGTCATGATTGCCGTCTCCGGCCTGCATGACTGTCTGCGTGCGGTTTGGTGTTGCGTGGGCAGACAATCGGCAGGCGAGCAAAACCCAATGGATCAGGTTCGTTTCGCCAGCGACTCCGCTCCACGACTGGGCGTGATGCAAGTTCGCTGTCGTCCGGCGTCTATGCGGCGCGGCGGTGCGCCCCGCAGTGTGCCGGACCTGGGGGTCTAATAGCGGATCATCGGCGGCGGGTCAAGCCCTGCTCGGGCGTCAGGGTTTATTGCGGAGGGTGTCATCGATGCCGTTGCGCTCCCGATACACGCTGTCCGGCCCAGACTCAGCGGAGTAGTCGTCCTCGAGCTCGCCGTGAGTTGATATCGGCCCTGCGTGCGTTGATCGATTACCGCGACAGCCGTCTACGCCTACGCATTTCCGGCATATCCCGAATTTGGCGTTTGTGTCTCGCCCGCAATAGAGGCAGCACGTCATCATGGCGTCTACTCCTACTCTGCCAGCAGCTCAAGCAGTTTGTGGCGGCGGTCCATACGCGCTCTGGTTGCCGCACGGATCGCGGCGCATGCCTCCCGGACGCGCTCCGCGCTGCGCGCCTCAGAGGTAGCGCCGACGTAGGCGGGGTCCACGACCGGCCCGACATCCACGATGCGGTCAAACCGCTTGATCTCGCGGATATAATCGCCGTCCGCAAAGCGGATAAAATCGTCCTTGTGCAGGACGCGAAAGCGAAAAGAGCTGCCACGCACGTCGCCGCGCTTGAGCGAGACGACCACGTCGCGGCCGGCCGAGGTGTCCGGCGCGTCGATCTCGTAGGTCATACCGCGCTCGTCTAATTCGACCCGCAACGTCTTAGCCGAGAGGCACCCGAGAATCGCGTTCTTATCGTGGTTGTAGGTGGCGAACAGGTCAGCGCCGAGCGATCGCTTGGTCACGGCGCCAGGCATGATGCGCTCGACCACATCGGGCGCCATGCGGTATTCGGTCGCGGGCGTCCCGTCGTAGTAGACGATCGCGCGGCCAGCGATCACTGGCGCAGCGGATGCATCGCGCTGCTCGATTTCAACCGCGTCCTCTCGGCTCCTGGATTCGATCACGTCCGTTCTCCTTTCGCGCGCGCCCACGCGGCGAACCGGGCCGCAAGCGCCGCGGCCAGCCGTCGCGGCGCCGAGGCGTCCGCCCTGATCTTAGCGGCGCGAGCCAGCAACACGTAGCCCTCACAGGCCGGCACCAACAGCTCGACCGTCTCGGCCGCGTGCCGCTCACAATACTCCGCGTACCACGCCGGCCCCTTGCCTTGCCGCTGCGCTTTCTCTTCGCTGCGCCGGAAGCGCTCTTCGATGCGCGCCGCGGCCGACGCGAACGCGAGTCGCGCGGCACGCGCAGCAGCGCGCGGCATGCCGCCGCCGTCATCGTCATCAGACTCGCCGCCCTCCGGCAGCATCCCGCCGGCGGATGCGTCCACCGGCAAGCCCACCTGCGCGATCAGCTCTTCGATGTCCACGATGTCCCCGCCTTCGCCACCGACCAACAGCCGCGCGATCTCACGCTTGAACTTCAGCTCGTCGGCAGCTTCGGGGTCCGCCACGGCCGGAGTCATATTGAGCGGCCGCATGTAGATCGCGCCAGCGCCGCCGGGGATCGGGTTCATGTCCTCGCGCTCGCGCACGTCGTCGAGCGAGAGGAAGCCATCTTGCAGGCCGACGTGATAGGCGTTGTACCTTGCGGTGAGATCGCCCCGCAGCAGCGCGTCCATGTTGTGCCGCGAGAACAGCCGGCCGCGCTCCGAGGGCGCCAGCAGCTTCGCATCTACCGCCTGCTCGAATCGCGTCGCCCACGACCGAAGCGTGTGCGTCACAAAGTCGATTCCCTGGTGCTCGATGTTGGTGAACGTCGCGCGCTCGAGGTCTCCGAGCATGTGCGGCGGCACGCGGTACCAGCGCGCAATCTCGCTGATCTGGAAGCGCCGCGTCTCAAGGAACTGCGCATCCTCCGGCGGGATGGTCAGCGTCATCACATCCATGCCTTCCTCGACAAGCGCCATGGACCACGCCTTGGGGCCGCTGTGCCGCTTGCGCCAGCCCTCGACGAAGTTTTCTCGCGCCTCTGGCGTCGGGAACTTGTGCGGATGCTTGACCACGACCGACGGCCTGGCGTCCGACGTGAAGAACCGCCGGCCGAAGCGCTCGGCCATCGACGTGAGAGACATCGAGTTGGCGGCCATCTTGATTACGCTGTACCCGCGCAGCCCGTCGAAGCCCAGGCCCGGAACGTACAGGACGTCCTCGTCTGAGTAGGCGCGCTGAATGCCGTCCTCGTCGGTCACGTGCATCATGCGGCCTGCGTCGTTGATCACTGTCCGTGTGCGGTCTGGGAGCAGCGGGTATGCCGCGAGCGGGCGGCCGCCGCCGTCACGCTTGATGCGCGCCCATGCGTTACCCCACAACAACACGTGTGACAACAGCGTCTCGCGGAACACGATCGGGGTCATGAATTCATTCGGTCGCTCGTGCAGCAGTCGCGTCGCCGAATGATCTTCGATCTCGCGTCGCCCGCGCGGGGCCAGACGCTCGTAGACGCCAAACGGCAACGACGCGGTCGTCTCCGCGATCACGCGCACAGCGGCCCAGACCGCGCTCAGTTGCAGCGCCGTAGTCTCTGTGACCTGGTTCGATTCTTCGTCCAGCCCGAACAGCTTCTGGAGCCAGATTGGGGGGTTGCGCAGACTGCCGCCGTCATTGACGATCGATCGGCTCTCAAGGCATGCGAGTAGGCCCATGATCTTCGCCATCCCGGCCGCTGCTGTGCCGGCGCTCGAGTCGGACCGCTTCGTAGATCATCCCGGCGCCGAGCGCCACGTACGCCAGCGGAGGCCAGGCCGAATGCAGGCCGACAAACAAGACCGCGGCCCCGACTATACCAACAACGTCGGCGATCGTCATACGAAGACTGGACCTCCGTGCAGATACGGGCTCTCGGGTTCGATCGCCTGCGCCGTCGCGAGGCCGATGCCCATGATTGCGGCGACCACGCCGTCGATGCGGTCTCCGCTGCGCCCCTTGCAAGGCATGATGTTATCGTTGTCGTCGCCGCGAGTCGCGACGTTGGACACCATCCACCGCAGGACCGGGTTGCTGAAATTGTAGACCTTGCGAGCCGATACCGCGCGCTCGAACTCCTTCGACGCCGGCGACATCGACGCGAGGCCCTGGCGAAACGCGACTACGCGCAGGCCTTCCGCCTCCAACTCCCGCGCCACCTGCTGCGCATTCCAGGGGTCCATCGCGACCTGCTGGACCCGGTACTCCGCAGCGCACGCGCGCATGTCCGCGGCTACCATCGCGTAATCGACCGCCTCGCCGGGGCAGAGCGTGATGTGTCCCTGCCGCGCCCACTGTCGGAGCTGCTCTCTCTGCTGCTCGTCGCGGTAGCTGTATGCCTCGCGCGCCGGCGCCCAGAAGCGGAGCTTGAGCGCGTACTCGCCGCCGCCGAGTGGGAACACAAGCGCACGCGCCGTCAGATCGCGAGTCGCGGACAGATCGATCGCGGCGAAGCACGGTTGCCCGGCCAGTTCGATCGGCGGCTCGGATGGACATTCATCCCACGCCTCGAGCGCAATCCAGCGGTCAACCTGCTCAGTCCACTGGTTGAGCCGGAAGCGGCGGAAGGCGTTCTCGTAGCGCGGCGAGCTGCGCGCCCGCTCGCACGCCTCGCGAATTTCGTCCTCGCGCACCGTCACACCCCATGACGGGTTGACGCGCTCCCACACTTCGGGCGATGTCCAGTCATCATCATCCGCGGCGCCGGCGATGTACGCCAGGTGCGTCGGATCATCGATCGTGCCGTCGAGGATGCCGCGCGCGTACTGATACTGCTCCCAGCCCAGGCGATCACGACCAGAGCCCGCGGTCGAGATCGTCAGAAACAGCGGCTGCCGGCGGGCGATGCCGCTGTAGATCAGCGAATCGTAGTAGTCGCGCTTGCGCCACTCGTGCAGCTCGTCCACGATCACCGCGCTTGCATTGAGTCCTTGCGCAGGGCCGGCCTCAGAGGCCAGCGCGCGAATGAACCCATCCTCGTACGTGATGCGCTTCGAGGTCTCTAGCACGGTCATCGACTCGGCCAGGGGCGGTGAGGCTCGTACCATATGCGAGGCCTGCCGGAACGCAATCCCCGCCTGTTCGCGTGTGACTGCCGCAAGGTACACCTCGGCGCCGGGTTCGCAATCGCCCGCGAGCATGTACGCCGCGATCCCGGCCGCGATCGTCGTCTTGCCGTTTTTCTTCGGCACCCAAATCGAGGCGGACTTGTATCTCCGGCGCCCGTCGCGCGTTCGCCAGCCGAACAGCGGCGCGATCACGCCTTCCCATTCCCACGGCAGCAGCTCGAACGGGCGGCCAGCCCACTCGCCGAGAGAATGCCGGAGGTAGCCCGAGAAGAAGCGCCGTACTCGCTGCGCGGCCGGCATGTCGAAGTAGCAGCCGTCGCGCACTGCGCGGGCGTCGGCGGCCGAGACTGGGATGGCCTTACTCACGCTCCGCCCGCGGCGTTCCACTCGGCCAGCGACGGCAGCCCACCCACCCGGGCCGGGGGGCTGACTGAGATGCGCGACCGCGACGCCGGCGTCAGGCCAAACTCGGCCTCCAGCCGCGCGAGCTGATGCGCGAGTTTGTCTGCGAGCGCGACCTGCGGCCATAAACGTAAGACTCTGTGACCCTGGTCGTCCTTGCGAGCGTAAATCTCGCCGCGCCGCTTAAGGAACGCCACGGCGCTGCGCCAGCGCGCCAGCGTGTGGCAGTAGCGCGCCAACGCATCGCAATCAACCCGCGTCAGCACGCCGGCCGCCGCGAGCTGCGGGGTCAGCCGCCGCCAGACCTTCTGCGCCTCAACGCCAAGCCAGCGCGGACACGGCGGCGCGCCCGGCTCGTACTGTGGTTCACCTGGATTCAGGTTCGCGCGCCAGCTACCCCGCATCCGCAGGATCGCGGTCGGCGTCGGCTTCGGTCCGCGCTTGCCCATCAAAACTCCTCCCCAGCGATGTTCCTGTCGATAATAAACGCCCAGAGCGAGTAGTCGTGACTATGCCCAGCGTAGCGCTCCGCCCGTTCCCAGTGGTACTGAGCGCGCCGCCAATATTGATCAGACAGCAACATACACCGCTCATGCCAAGCGGCTGCGGTCCAGCCCGGCGGGATGCGCCCGGCAGCGGCGGATTCGTCCAAGGTCCATTCGTGGTCCGGCGCCAACAGCGCGAGCAATTCGGACTTCACAACCTTCACCGCGGCCAAGTGGGTCGGCGTGAACGCACCTATTGGGGCGTGGATTTTTAGCCGGCCGGGTTCGCCCAGCGTCACGGTCGCGCCGATCCGATACAGCTCACGCAAGACGGAGGGCGCGGCTGCCGAGTACTGGTGTGGCGGTTCGCCAAGCCTCGCGTACACCGGCGGTCTCGGCTTTTTCGATTCCATTTTCAAAACCCGTGAAAAAATCTTGAACGCGGCGCCTAAACGGTCCCTGGACACACCTATGGGGATCCTGCCCCCCCCGGGGGGGCCTAAAG
>Ga0214472_10008535_pt1 | contig 10698 bp, 8 predicted proteins | sample RVTome_6_FD_207662 | JGI IMG/M metagenome (GOLD analysis project Ga0214472, IMG submission 207662) | Soil microbial communities from uranium-contaminated site in the Upper Colorado River Basin, Wyoming, United States - RVT140D175 | ecosystem: Environmental > Terrestrial > Soil > Contaminated >...
GATGACCCGTTCAGTACTCCTTTTGCTCCTCGCGATGGCTCTGCCCGCGGCCGCCGAAGAGCTTGGCGACAGCTTCGTGGTACCGCTCTCGTCGCCGTCCGAGGACGGCTTGCTGGCGGTCCATCTGAACAGCGGTTCGATGCGCGTGATGGGGGAGGCGCGGAACGACGTGGCGGTTTCGGTGAAGATCTCCTCGAACGCGGAAGCCGAGACCGAGGCGCCGCCCGGAATGCGAGCCGTCGCCACCTTCCCGGCCGACCTCGAGGTGACGGAGCAAGGCAACGTGGTGACGCTCCGCTCGCACAGCGGACGCCAGCTCGATGTCGAGATCGCTGTGCCGTCGGGCTTCTCGCTCGAGCTGGCGGTCTACGACGAGTCGGCGGCCGGCATCGAGGCGCGCGGCGTCTCCGGCTCGATCACCGCCCGGGCCACGGAGGGGCCGGTGGTCCTCGAGGGCACGCAAGGGGCGGTCCTGGCGCACAGCGACGACGGCGAGGTGCGGGTCAGGGTGGCACGCCTGGCCGGCGACCAGCCGCTCTCCGTGACCTCCGGCCAAGGAGACGTGCATCTGACTCTCCCCGCATCGGCGCGCGCCACGGCCTCGATCCACTCGGACGACGGCAACGTGTTCAGCGACATCGAGCTGACTCCGCTGCGTGTCTATCCGAAACCGGAAAAGGCGCCCGCCGGGCAGTCGTTCCACCTGCGGATCGAGGGCCTTCTCAAGTATCAGATCAACGGCGGCGGGGTGGCGATCGTCCTCAAGTCGCTGGACGGCGACATCTACCTCGAGAGGGCACGAGAGCCGTGAGGGCCGCGAGTCGAGGCCGCCGGGTCTCCGGGGCGTTGCGGACAATCGTCGCCACGGGACTCGTGGTTGCGCTGGGCTGCGCCCCGGCGGCAGACGAGGCGCTGGTGATCGCCGGCCTTGCCGTGGTGGACGTGGAGACGGGGAAGACGGCACGTGGGTTGACCGTGCGCATCGAGGGGGACCGCATCGTCGCCCTGGGGCCGGATGGCGAGGTCGATCGACGACGGGCACGCCCCGTCGACGGGAGCGGCCTGTGGGCGATTCCCGGGCTGTGGGACATGCACTTCCACAGCTACGGAGAGCGTGGGCTGCTCGAACTGGCGGTGGCCGGTGGGGTAACCACGGTGCGGGACATGGGCAGCGTGCTCGAGAGCACGCTCGCCCTGCGCGACGGGATCGAAGCCGGCTCGCTCATCGGGCCGACCGTGTTGGTGGGAGGCCCCATGCTCGAGAGTTCGGAGGCGATGGCCTCTGCGCGCCAGAGGGCCGGGGACGTGCCGGCCTGGATCGAGGACCTCGAGTCGAAGCACCTGCCGGTCGACGGCCCCGAAGCCGCCAAGGAGATCGTGGCCGAACTCGCGGCGCGTGGGGTCGACCACGTCAAGGTGCGCTCGGTCGCGGACGAGGCGACCCTGCGCGCCCTGGGTGATGCGGCTCGGCGCCATGGCCTTCCGCTGGTAGGCCACCCGCCGTGGTCGCTCGATCCGCTGGTTCCCGCCGGGGCGGGGCAGCGCACCATCGAGCACGCCTTCTACCCCTACCCGCTGGCCGACCTCGATGCAGCCAAGCGGGAGGCGGTCTTCGCGGCCTATCGGCGGCACCGGGTGGCCCTGGTGCCTACGCTCATCGCCTGGGAGAGCCGGGCGACGCCGATTGACCGCCTCGCCGCGGTGGTCGCCGACCGCGCCGGTGATGTGGACGAGCGTCGCACCTTCCTACCCGAGTCCCTGATCGAGCACTGGCGCCAGGATCTGGCGGAGCGCGGCGATGGGAAGACGGGAGGCTGGGCCGAGGCGCTCGAGGTCGTGGCGCGCGACGTCGGAGAGTTCCACCGCGCCGGGGTGCGAGTGCTGGCGGGCACCGACGCCGCCTCCTTCATGGTCTTCCCCGGTTTCAGCCTGCACGACGAGCTCGCGCTTCTCGTCGAGCGAGCCGGCCTCGCGCCGCACGAGGCCTTGGCGGCGGCCAGCTTACGTGCGGCGGAGGTCACGGGGCGGGCGCGCGAAGTGGGCGCGCTGCGGGCCGGCGCAATCGCCGATCTGGTGCTCCTCTCCGCGGATCCAACGCAGAACATCCGCAACACGCGGAGCATCGAGGCGGTGATCCTCCGCGGCCGCTACCTGGGGCGGTCGGATCTCGACGCACTCCTCGAGCGGTCGCGTCGGGCGGCGAAGGGCGAGGCGCCGATCAGCGGTTAGCGCTGCAGCGCCCAAGGCGGCTTCCCTCGGGTACCATCGGCGTTTCATGGAGACTGCCCGATGACTGATTCGATGCCGCCGAGGAAGCCCGGTTCCGCCGCGCTGTTCGCTCTACTGGCTCTGTTCGCCGCGCTCGCTCCCACCGCTCGCTCACAGGCTCCCGAGCCCGAGGACCCGTACCGCTGGCTCGAGGAGATCGACGGCGAGCGCTCCCTCGAGTGGGTCCGCGAGCACAACGCGAAGACGGCGAAGCGGCTCGAGGCTCATCCCGGGTTCCCCGAGCTCTACGCCCAGGCCCTGGCCGCCCTCGACGCGGAGTCGAGGATCCCCGAGGTCGAGCAGCGCGGCGATCAGCTCTACAACCTGTGGCGTGACGCCACGCATCCGCGTGGCGTGTACCGGAGAACGACGCTCGAGGAGCTGCGCAAAGCGGATCCTTCGTGGCAGACGGTGCTCGACCTGGACGCCCTGTCGGCGGGCGGCGAAGCCTGGGTCTTCAAGGGGATGAGCTGTCTGCCGAAGGCCTATCGTCACTGCCTGGCGCTGCTTTCTCCCGGTGGCGGCGACGCGGTCGTGGTGCGCGAGTTCGATATGGAAACGCTGGACTTCGTGGCCGGCGGTTTCGAGCTGCCGGTGGCCAAGAGCCAGGTCTCATGGGTCGATCGGGACACGCTCTTTGTGGGCACCGACTTCGGCCCGGGATCGATGACCGAGTCGGGGTATCCGCGTACGGTCCGCCTCTGGAAGCGGGGCACTCCGGTCGATCGCGCGCCGGTGCTCTACGAAGCCTCGGTCGAGTCGGTTTCCACGGCGGGAATCCGGCTCCGAACCGAGGGCCGCGACATCGACCTGGTGCGCGACGGCTTGTCGTTCTGGACCTCGCACTGGCACCATCTCCTCGACGGCGAGCTCGTCCGGCTGGAGCTGCCGGAGAGCGTGGTGCTCGAGGACGGCTATCGCGGCCGGCTGGTCCTCTCGCTGAAAGAGGACTGGACGCGGGATGGCGCGACGATGGCTCGCGGCTCGGTGGTTCTGGCGCGGCCCGAGGCACTTCACGCCGGCGCCGAGGGCGAGGCGCGGCGGCTCGAGGTTCTCTTCGAGCCGTCGAGCGACACCGTGGTCGAAGAAGTGAACGCCGCCGGGGACGGCATCCTGATCACGGTGCTCGAGAACGTCCGCGGTCGTCTCTATCGCTACCGGGAGGAAGGTCCGCGCTGGCTTCGCGAAACGATCCCCTTCCCCGACAACGGCGCCGTCCACGTCGCCACGACGGATGACGGCACCGGTGCCTTTTTCGCGCGCTACGAGAGCTTCGTCACTCCGCCCACGCTCTACCACGCGGCGCCCCCGGAGTGGACGCCGCGGCCGGTCAAGAGCCAGGCGCCGGCTTTCGACGGCAGCCGGTTCGAGGTCGAGCAGTCTTTCGCCACCTCGGCGGACGGCACCCGCGTGCCCTACTTCGTGGTGCGGCCGAAGGGGATCGAGCTGGACGGCGGGCACCCGACGCACATCTTCTCGTACGGCGGCTTCCGGAACTCCCTGACGCCGTCCTACTCCGGCTCCTACGAGGCGCTGCAGGGCGCCTACGGCCGGCTGTGGCTGGAACGTGGCGGCGTCTTCGTGCTGGCCAACATCCGCGGCGGTGGCGAGTTCGGGCCCGACTGGCACACCGCGGCGCTGCTCGAGAACCGGCACAAGGCGTTCGAGGACTTCGAGGCGGTGGCGGGGGATCTGATCGCGCGCCGCATCACGTCGCCCGAGCACCTCGGAATCGAAGGGCGCAGCAACGGCGGCCTGCTGGTCGCCGCGACGACGCTGCGCCGGCCGGATCTCTACGGCGCCGTGATCTGTGGCGTACCGCTGACCGATATGCGTCGCTACCACCGGCTGCTGGCGGGTGCGAGCTGGATGGCCGAGTTTGGCGACCCGGACGACCCGGGAATGTGGAAGTACATCGAAACCTACTCGCCGTACCACAACGTGGTCGAGGGCCGGGACTACCCGCCGATCTTCTTCTTCACGTCGACCCGCGACGATCGCGTCCACCCCGGACACGCGCGCAAGATGGCGGCGCGCATGGAGGAGCTGGGCTACGAGGTCTGGTACTACGAGAACATCGAGGGCGGCCACGGAGGGAGCTCGACGAACGATCAGCTCGCCTACCGGCTGGCCCTCGCCTACAGCCACCTCTGGGAACACCTGGGCGTCCCTCTCCCCCCGGAGGGTGGGAGAGGGAACGGGTGAGGGTGGAGACGCGGCTGGCCTGTCCTTCGCACCGACCTTCGTCCCGAGCGTCGGACGCTCTGCATCGAACGCTGGTGAGAAGGACAGGCTAGAAGCGGACGTAGCGGATGAAAAACTCCGAGGGCTCGATCCGCTGCTCGGCAAGCAGCCGGGCCGCGTCCTGCCCGATCAGGAACTGGCCCGCCGGCTGGCGATCCGCTGTTTCGAGCACGAGCTCGATCGCGGCCACCTGCCGGGCGTATGTCTCGTCCAGGTGGAGGAGAGTCGAGGCCGCGACCTGTAGCGCGCGGAACACCGAGGCCTCTGAGCTGGTGACCGCGTCGAGGCGGACGTGGTCCCCCTGGCTGCCCTGATAGATCAGGATCTCTTCGACGCCCTGGGCCCCGAAGAAGCGCTGGAGCTCCTCGGCTACCTCGGTATTGCGGAAGGGTCGGCGCTGCAGGACGCGAAAGTCGGTCACCGGGCTGGCGGCGTGGGCCGCCTCGTCCGCGGCTTCGTGGCTGGGCAAGCTCAGCCCCCGCAGATCGGCGTCGCGCCGTGCGATCAGGTCCGGCAGCCGCTCGCGCTTGGGCGGGGGAGCTGCAGATGAGGGGAGCTGGGTGGTGGTGCCGTCCTCGATCATGCGGGCCGAGCCCAGGCTGTGCGCATTGGCCGTGCGCGTGCTCTCGAGGTCGATCTCGGAGGCGGCGATCGAGGTGCGGGTGCCGTTCTGGAGAGTGATGATCGCTTGATCGCCTTCGATGACCAGCTCCTCGCGCGCCATCACTTGCGAGCCGTCATTGAGCACCACGACGTAGGCGGAGGCCGGCGAGGCCAGCAGCAGGGCGAGCAGAAGGGCTGTCGACAGGCTTTGGGCTTCGTTCATTCGAGGTTCAGCTCCCTTGCGACACGCTGGGACGGCGCCGGGAGCCGGAGCTGACGGCGCCGATCGGGAAGGGTCGCTCTGCTATCATAGCGCGCCGCCGGGGCCGCCGAAGGCTCGGAGGCCGGTTCCGAGGAACGATCCCGATGCTCATCGTCATGAAGATGAACGCCGATGCCGACACGGTCGGCGCGGTCGTCGAGAAGATCGAGAGCCGGGGACTCAAGGCGCATCCGATTCCCGGTGCGCAACGCACGGCGATCGGTATCACCGGCAATCTGGGCGTCGTCGAGCCGGGACTCTTCGAGACCCTGCCCGGTGTCCTCGAGGTCATCCAGGTCAGCCATCCGTACAAGCTGGTCTCCCGCGAGTTCAGGCCCGACGATACGGTGGTGGACGTGGGCGGGGTGCGCATCGGAGGAACCGATCTGGTGATCATTGCCGGCCCGTGCTCGGTGGAGAGCTACGAGCAGATGCGGCGTATCGCGCAGCGGGTGAAGGAGGCCGGAGCCCATCTGCTGCGAGGCGGCGCATACAAGCCCCGGACCAGCCCGTACAGCTTCCAGGGCCTCGGCCGCGAGGGGCTCGAGATCCTCGCGCGGGTGCGTGAGGAGACGGGGCTTCCGGTGGTCACCGAGGCGCTCGACATCGACGTGCTCGACGAAGTCGCCGAAGTCGCCGACATGGTGCAGATCGGCGCCCGCAACATGCAGAATTTCTCGCTGCTCAAGCGCGCGGGGCGGTGCGGGAAGCCGGTGCTGTTGAAGCGTGGCCCCAGCGCCACGGTGACCGAGCTCCTGCTGGCCGCCGAGTACATCCTGGATCAGGGCAACGACCGGGTGGTGCTCTGCGAGCGCGGCATCCGCACCTTCGCCGACCACACCCGCAACACACTCGACGTCTCCGCCATCCCGGCGGTGCAACGCATCAGTCACCTGCCGATTCTCGCCGACCCCAGTCACGCGGCCGGGATGGCGAACAAGGTGCTGCCCCTGTCGCGCGCCGCGGTGGCGGTCGGCGCCAACGGTCTCATGGTCGAAGTCCACGACCGCCCGACGGAAGCCCTTTCGGATGCCAACCAGGCGATCACGCCGGACCAGTTCGAGACCCTGGTCGGGGTGGTTCGATCGTTGGCTCCGGTCGTGGGCCGGCGGCTGGCCGGCCTGTCCGCCGCTCGTCGCTGAGCTTGAGCTCCTCCGGCAAAGAGTCAGCCCTCCTGGTGCTCGAGGACGGCTCCGTCTTCGTAGGCCGCGCCGCCTCCCCCGGTACGCGGCTGGGCGAGGTGGTCTTCAACACCTCGATGACCGGCTATCAGGAGATCCTCACGGACCCGTCGTACCGCGGGCAGATCGTCGTCATGACCCTGCCCCATATCGGCAACTATGGCATCCGCGGTGAGGTGGCCGAGTCCTCGCGTCCGTGGGTGGAGGGCTTCGTGGCCCGCAAGTTCACGGCTCAGCCGTCGAGCCATGGAAGCGAGGAGGATCTCCTCGGTTACTTACGCCGCCACCACGTGCCGGCGATGGATTCGATCGACACGCGAGCGGTGGTGCGCCGGGTGCGTGAGCAAGGGGCGCTGCGGGGCGTGGTGACGACAGAGCGCTCCGACGTGGAGGGCCTGCTGCGGGAGATCGCGGACTTTCCCCCGATGGCCGGCAAAGCGCTGGTCGATGAGGTGACCTGCGCGGAGCCGTACACCCTCGAGCCACCCGAGGGAACGGAGAAGCGGTACCACCTGGCGGTGTATGACTTCGGCGTCAAGACCAACATCCTGCGCAATCTGGCGGAGCGGGGCGCCTCGGTGACCGTTCTGCCGGCGCGGACTCCGGCCGCGGAATGCCTCGCGCTCGGCGTCGACGGAGTGGTGCTCTCGAACGGCCCCGGCGACCCCGAGCCGCTGGTCGAGGTGATCGCTTCGATCCGCGAGCTGGTCGACTCCGGGCGGCCGGTGTTCGGGATCTGCCTCGGCCACCAGCTCCTCGGGTTGGCCATGGGCGGTCGCACGTTCAAGCTCAAGTTCGGCCACCACGGCGGCAACCAGCCGGTCAAGGATCTCGCCAGCGGTAGGGTTGTGATCACCAGCCAGAACCACGGCTTCGCGGTCGACGCGGATTCGCTGCCCAGCGGATGCCGAGTGAGTCAGCTCAACCTGAACGACGGTACGGTCGAGGCCTTCGTGGTCGAGGGTCGGCCGGTGTTCTCGGCGCAGTACCACCCCGAGGCGGCACCGGGTCCGCACGACGCGGCCCGCCTGTTCGACTCGTTCCTCGACGCCGTCGCGGCGTCGGCCGGCCGACTCTCGTGACACCTTCCGAGGCCCCGGGCGCGCGATCGGCGGTGGTCCGGGGGCGTCCGATCCGTGGCTTCGGCCTGGTTCTTTCACTCGCCCTGCGATTCCTCGCTGGCCGGCGCCGGCACCAGCTCGTCGCGGGCACCGCGCGCGCGGCGCTCATCGCCACCGTGATCGGCGTAGCGGCGATGGTCGTCGGCATGGCTCTCATGTCGGGGTACCGTAGAGATCTGCGGCAGAAGCTGATCGGTGGTGACGCCGCGGTGATGGCGTACCCCCTCTCGGAGACGGCGTACGAGCCGACGCCGGACCTGGAAGAGAGGCTCGCCGCCGTGCGCGGAGTCGAAGGGTACCGGCGAGTCTCCTACGGGCGAGGGACCTTGTCGCGTGTCGGCGGGGAGGAGGTCGACGTGACCCTGCGTGGGGTCGACGGGGCGGAGGGACTGGACTCCCTCGGTGAGCTCGATCTCGGGGGTCCCGGTCTCGGTGGGGCGCGCGACGAGTTGCTCGCCGGTGGAGACCTGCCCAGGGTGCTTCTCGGAGTCGAGCTGGCGCGGCGCCTGCGGCTCGCTCGCGGAGACGTTGCTCGCCTGATGGCACTGGGCGTCGAGGCCGGGCGCCCCCGGTTCCGCTTCCGCTCGGTCGAAGTGGCCGGCACTTTCACGTCGGGGCTCGCCGAGTTCGATCAGCGGCTGGCGGTCTTGGACCTCGCCACCCTGCGGCGGCTGGGGGGTGGGGAAGTGGGCGCCACGTTGTTCGAGTTCGTGGTCGCGGACCCGCGCGAGACCGCCGAGGTGGCGGAGCTTCTCGAAGCGGCGCTCGGTGGGGATTATCTGGTGCGCGAGTGGCAGGAGCTCAACGCCGAGCTCTTCGCCGCGTTGCGTCTCCAGCAGATCGCGTTGTTCTTCGTGCTCGGGCTGATCGTGCTGGTCTCCACCTTCAATGTCGCTTCGAGTCTGCTGGTGCTGGTGCGCGAACGGATGCGGGAGGTCGGAGTGCTGGCCGCCCTCGGCTTGCGGCCGAGGGAGCTGCAAGCGGTCTTCCTGCTCTTCGGCGGGTTGATCAGCGGGGTCGGAGCGGCGGGCGGAGCCGGTCTGGGCTCCGCGGTCGCCTGGCTGCTGACCCGATTCGAGCTCATCTCCTTCGACGCCGAGGTGGCCGAGGTCTATTTCCTGAGCTCGGTGTCCTTCGTCGTGCAGCCGGGCGATCTCGCCGCCGTCGTGCTTTTCACCCTGGCGGTGACGGCGCTTTCCTGCTGGTTGCCGGCCCGCAGGGCGGCGCGCGTGCGGCCGGCCATCGCGCTTCGCTATGAATAGTGCATGGAGCGGCCTGAGCGTCGCCGTGAGCCCAAGCGGGACGAGGGGCCGGTTTCAACCGGCCCCTCGCGTTGGGGTTGGCTTCAGCCGCTCGTGGCGGCTCGGTAGGATTCGTCGCGGGACGACGCCTCTATGGCCCCGTCGGCGGGCTCCCGGTCCCGATGGCGGACGCCATCAGGTGCGATCCCGGCAGGCGAGCCGGAGACTCCGGCCCGGTACTCACCCATTACTACGGTCGAGAGGCCTGCCGGGTTTGACCCACCAAGATCAGGCCAGGCGATGAGCGAGGCATCGACGCCGGGGGCGGGCCGCCGGGAGTTGCTCGCCAAGCTGACGACGGCTCCGGGGCTGTGTGGGGAGTGCGCCCATGTCGAGTTCCTGGCCAGCGCGCGTAGCTCATTCGTGCGCTGCGGGCTGGCGCGAATCGACGCGCGTTTCTCGCGGTATCCTCCACTGCCGGTGCGGGTCTGTGCCGGCTTTCGGCGTCCCGACGAACCGCAAGGGGGGTCCTAGTGAGCGAAATTCTCGTGCTGGGCGCCGGCCGAATAGGGGCCGCGATGGCGAAGGACCTGGCGGCCGATCCCGGCGGCCGGGTGCGCGTGGCCGACGCCAGTGAGAAGGCCCTTTCCTGCCTGGAGGGCTCCGGCGTTGAGCTTCAGGTAGCGGACCTCTCCCGTCCCGAGGGGCTCGCGCCCCTCCTCGCCGGCGCCGATCTCGTGGTGGGAGCTCTGCCCAGCGTTTTCGGGTTCCGAGCTCTCGAGACCGTGGTTTCGGCGGGCTGCCGCTACGTCGACGTCTCGTTTTTCAGCGAGGACCCCCTGCTGCTGGACGGCCTGGCTCGCGAGAACGGTTCCGTCGCGGTGGTGGATGCCGGCCTCGCTCCCGGCCTCTCCAACCTGATCGCCGGTCACCTGGTCGCCACCTGGCGGGAGGTCGCCAGCTTCGACTGCTGCGTCGGGGGCGTGCCGAGCCGCCGGAAGGGGATCTGGGAGTACGCCGCCCCGTTCGCGCCCACCGACGTGCTCGAGGAGTACACGCGGCCCGCGCGTCGCCGCGAAGGTGGCCGTACGGTGGTCGAGCCGGCCCTTTCGGGGCTGCGCGAGATGGACCTTCCCGAGGTCGGCGTGATGGAAGCGTTCGATACCGACGGTCTGCGAACTCTGCTCGACACGCTGCCGATCCCCTCGATGCGCGAACAGACCCTGCGCTACCCCGGGCATGCACTGAAGGTGCGCCTGTTGCTCGAGAGCGGTTTCCTCTCACCCGATCCGGTGGAGGTTTCAGGGCAGTTGGTGCGCCCGCTCGAGGTGACGGGGCGTCTTCTCCGCGAGGCGTGGCGTCTCCACCCCGGCGACCCGGATCTCGCCGTGCTGCACCTCGAGGCCGAGGGCTCGCCGGACGACGGCTCGCCGGCCCGGGAGATCTGGGACATGCTGGACCGCAACGACGAGCGAAGTGGCCTGTCGGCGATGGCGCGCACGACGGGTTTCACGTGCACCGCCGTGGCGCGCCGCGTGCTCTCGGGCGAGTGGGACCGGCCCGGTGTGTCGGCGCCGGAGCACGTCGGTCAGGATCAGCGCTGCTTCGATGGCATCCTGGCCGATCTCGTGGCGCGCGGCATCCATCTGTCGCGCCGCCGCGAGCCGATCTAGGCCTCGCCGGGTAGGCGGTGATCAGGAGCGAGGGCCCCGGGTAGGGAGCTCCCGCCCGAGGGGGTTCACGGCAAGCGAAGGGGCAAGAAGCCGGGGAGGACGACA
>Ga0214472_10008537_pt1 | contig 10697 bp, 10 predicted proteins | sample RVTome_6_FD_207662 | JGI IMG/M metagenome (GOLD analysis project Ga0214472, IMG submission 207662) | Soil microbial communities from uranium-contaminated site in the Upper Colorado River Basin, Wyoming, United States - RVT140D175 | ecosystem: Environmental > Terrestrial > Soil > Contaminated >...
CGGGTGCGCCATGGCGGTGCAGCCAGCCCTGAGAGGCGAGGCAGCGCAGGGCGACGTGCAGGTACCCGGGGCTCGCCGGGAAGCCGCGCAGCATATCCGCCACGCTCATGCGCCCGGCCGTGAGCAGCGCGTCGAGCAGGCCGCGGGCGCGCAGCGCGGCCACGGTGGGCCCCAGCACGATCCCGTCGTGGTGAAGGAACAGGGCGCGCAACAACCGGGGCGACGCCTTGGGACGCGGCGCGGCCGGCGTCACGCGCGCTTCAATGCCCTGGCTCCCGGACGAAGGCACGGGAGCCGGATGCTTGCGATGACACGGCATGACCGGATATGCGAATATGGACGGGTACGGTAATGGTGGCGGATGGGGTTGCGACGCCACCACCTGGCGGCGACCGGGCATGGAACGGCGCTGCGGCCGGTGGCCCCTGGGACCGCGCGGAATCGTATCACAAGCCCCAGGCCTTTCAAACGCGCCTTCTGCTCGACGCCCCGTGAACACCCGACGTTTGATCATTGTCTTGATCGGGACCCTGATCGCGCTCACATCGATCAATTTGGCCCTGTTCGTAATGCGCGATCGCGGCACGGCCGGGCCGGCTCAGCCGCCCGACGGGCCGCCGGTCCGCGACTTCGCGCTGCTCGACCAGGAGGGCAGGTTCCACCATCTCACGCGCATGTCGGATGCGAGCGCCATCGTGCTCTACGTCCATGGCGTCGGCTGCCCGATCGTTCGCCAGACTGCGCCTGCGTTCAAGGCGCTGCGTTCGGATTTCGAGGAGCGCGGCGTGGTGTTCCTGATGATCAACGCGAATCCCCAGGACAGCCGCGAGTCGATCGCGGCCGATGCCCGTACGCTCGGTATCGACGTGCCCATCCTCAAGGACACGACACAGCTGGTCACCGGGCAGCTCGGCGTTCATCGCACCGGCGAGGCCTTCGTAATCGACCCGGCCACCTGGCGCGTGCGCTTTCACGGCCCTGTCGACGACCGGCTGTATTACGAGGCCCAGAAGCCTGCGGCCGAGCGCCACTATCTCCGCGACGCGATCGAGGCACACCTGAGCGGGCGACCCATGCCGGGCGATGTTCCCAGCGGGCTCGGCTGTCTGATAAGCCGCCTGGACGGCGCGGCGCAGGACATCTCGTACTCGCGCGACGTCGCACCGATCCTGCGCGCCAAGTGCATCCCCTGCCATCGGCCCGGGGGCGCCGGGCCCTGGTCCATGGATCGCCACGAGACGGTGTGGGGCTGGAGCGCCATGATGCGCGAAGTGCTCATGACGCGGCGCATGCCTCCCTGGCACGCCGATCCCGCCTTCGGCGCGTTCTCGCCGGACCGCTCACTGAGCATCGAGCAGGCGCGCACCCTGGTCCATTGGATCGACGCAGGATCCCCACGGGGCGCGGGACCCGATCCGCTGGCCGAAGATCCGCCTGCCCCGGCGCCGGAATGGCCCCTTGGCGAACCCGACCTCGTCATCGACGTCCCGGAGCAGTCCATCCCCGCGCAGGGCGCCATCGAGTACCGCTATGTCACCATACCCATCGCGCTGGATCGCGACGCCTGGGTTCGTGCCGTGGACCTGCGTCCGAGCAACACCGCGGCCATGCATCACGCTTTCGCCTTCCTGCAGTATCCCGAGCGGCTCAGGGACCGGCAGCCGGACTGGGGCGAGGGCATCGAGTCGTTCTTTGCAGGTTACGTCCCCGGCTACGACGTTCTGCCCTTTCCCGATGACGCCGGCCAGCTCGTTCCCGCCGGCTCGTCGTTCCTGCTGCAGCTTCACTACACCGCCCTGGGCCACGACACCAGCGATCGCCCGCGGATCGGACTCTACTTCCACGCCGAGCCGCCCGCGCGCGAACTGGTCACCGCCAGCGCGCCGAACGTGGACATTGTCATTCCCCCGGGCGACCCGGACTACCGGACCGCGGCCTCGGCCTACCTCGATCGCGACGTCGAGCTGGTCGCGCTGTTCCCGCACATGCACTATCGGGGAAGCTGGATGCGGTACGAGGCCAGGCTCCCAGGCGGCGAACGCAGGATACTGCTGTCTGTTCCCAACTACCGCTTCAACTGGCAGAGCCTGTACCGGCTGCGCGAGCCACTGCCGCTGCCCAGGGGCACGACCATCTTCGTTACCGGCGGATTCGACAACTCGCAGGGCAACCCCTTCAATCCGGACCACGCAAAGGAGGTGCGCTGGGGCCTGCAGAGCTGGGAGGAGATGTTCATCGGCTACTTCCAGTACACCGCGCCGCGCACCGCGGTTCCCTGAGAGACGCTCAGCGCCGCGCGTACGGGACGTAGCGCTTGAGCTGATTGGCCGGTTTCTCCACAGCGTGCCAGATTGACATCGAGATAATGGTGGTCAGCACCCAGGTGCCGATCATCAGATCCACGTTCTTCGAGAACGGCAGATCGATACCGAGCTTCTCCCACAGATCCCAGGTGAACAGGTGCACGAGGTACATCGTGTAGCTCATCTCACCGAAATAGACAAATGGCCGGAAACTGAGAAAGCGGGCCATTGGATGGCTCCGGTCCAGGTTCCACACGCTCCACATGAAGAAACCAAGACACACGGCGATCGGGCTCTGGAAGTGCGTCGTCTGGAACTGGTAGAAGCCGTCCAGCTTGTAGTGAAACTCCAGATAGATCAGAACCAGCGCGACAGACGCCGAGGCCGGAAGCACGTAGTTGGCGTTCAATCGCCGGAGCCGATTGTTGGCCTCCAGCCAGGCAAACAGGCATCCCCAGGCAAAGTACTCCATGCACACCGGGAGCAGGACTGCGTAATAGGAGTACGGCGCCTCCTCGATGAACCATGTCCGCGCCGCGATACTGATCACGACGACGGCAACAAGCATCGCCGTACGGTATCTGACCGCTGTCAGGTAGAGCAGCAGCGGATACACGATGTAGAACTGTTCTTCGACGCTCAGCGACCAGAGATGCACCGATTCGCTGCGCCAGTTGGCGGCGAACCACAGCGTGAACGCCTCGAGGTCCGGCCCCAGGCTCATCGCGAAGAGCTTGAAGTTCACCAGGTAGGCCATGTAGTACCAGGGGAAGCTCAGCGCGCCATATGACCACAGCAACGCGACCACCAGGTAATACGAGGGAAAGATGCGCAGGACGCGCCGCACGTAGAAGACCCGCAGCTTACCCAGCAACGTCGGCTGATCGTCGAGCAGGAGCACCTTCGTGATGAGAAACCCGCTCATCACGAAAAACACCGGCAGCGCGTAGCCGAAGAACTCCAGGTCCTGCGGATGGTGATGCGTCAGGAAGACAAGAATGAAAAGGAAGAAACGGAGCCCGTCGAGGTGATGGCGGCGCATGGGAAAGGCAGATTCGAGGTACGAGGTTTGAGGGGCGCGCGGGCCGTTGGCGAGTCAGAGATAGTCCAATGCAAGTAGCGAGACAGCACTGGCTGCTGGCGAGTCGTTGGTGGCGAGAAACTGCATCCCCGGCATCTCTCTCGTTTGGCTCATGGTCGAACGCTTCGGCACACCGCACCGATCACTGACTACCGAATACCGACGACTGATTGCCGATTTCCGATCACCCCAGCCGCAAGACACGGTACGCAACCCTTGCCCCCAGCTACTCGCTACTGCAGTCAAGTCGCGATGACCAGCTCTCCCAACCGCTGCGTGAGCCGCAGATTCTCTTCCCGATCGATCGGTACGTCGACGATGACCGGCACGGTCTGCTCGAAGGCCCACTTGAGCGCCGGTGCGAGCTCGGCGGCGGCGCCCACTCGCACGCCCTTGCACCCGAAGGACTCCGCGAGCCTGACCCAGTCCGGGTTGCCGAACTCCACCGCCTGGGCGTGGCCGTAGCGGTTGCGCTGCTTCCAGTCGATCAGGCCGTAGCGGTTGTCGCTCCATACCATGAGCACGAAGGGCGTGCCGAGCCGCACGGCGGTTTCCAGCTCCTGGATGTTCATGAGCGCGCCGCCGTCGCCGGCCAGCGCCAGGATGCGCCGCTCGGGACGGGCGAGCTTGGCGGCGATGGCGCCGGGCAGGGCGATGCCCATGGAGGCGAAACCGTTGGAGATGATGCAGGTGCCGGGCTCAATGGTGGGATACATGCGCGCCACCCAGATCTTGTGCGCCCCCACGTCGGAAATCAGGATGTCCTGCGGCGCCAGCGCCTCGCGCACTTCGAGCAGCACGCGCTGCGGCTTCATGGGGAAACTGGCGTCGCCGCGGAAGGTCTGCATCTCCGCGTTGATGCGGCCGTGGAGCCGGTGAATGGGACCGTCCGGCTTCGCGTCGAGCTTCTCCACGATCCGCCTCATGGAGACGCGGCAGTCGCCGATCACCTCCACCGCGGGCATGTAGTAGGCGTCCACCTCGGCCGGGCTCTGGTCGATGTGAAGCACCTTGGTACGCTTGTCCGGATTCCACCGCTTGGGTGCGTACTCGATCAGATCGTAGCCGATGCACACAACGACATCGGCCAGGGCGAACCCCAGGTTGATGTGGTCCAGGGACTGCAGCCCAAGGGTGCCCACCGACAGCGGATGGTGATAGGAGATCGCACCCTTGCCCATGAACGTCTTGGCCACCGGGATGTTCAGCTTCTCGCAGAATTCGTGCAGCGCATCGGAGCTTCGCCCGCGTATCACTCCGTTGCCCGCCAGGATCAGAGGATGCTCCGCCTCGCGCAGCAGCTTCACGGCGGCGTCGATCTGGCTCTCGCGCGCAACGTGGGGCTTGGGGTCGCGCGGGTCGAGCGGCGCCACTTCGTCGGGCACGGACTCCAATGCCACGTCCTCGGGTAGATCGAGGTGGGTCGCCCCGGGGCGTTCGCGCTGCGCCATCCGAAAGGCGTTGCGCACCGCCTCCGCCACCGTCACCGGACGGGCGATCTGCATGTTCCACTTCGTCACCGGCTCGAACAGCGCCACCAGGTCGAGGTACTGGTGGGACTCCTTGTGAGTGCGGTCCAGAGCGGCCTGGCCGGTGATCGCCACCAGCGGCGCGCGGTCGCTGTCCGCGTCGGCGACGCCCGTGACCAGGTTGGTGGCGCCGGGGCCGAGGGTCGACATGCACACCCCGGCACGCCCGGTGAGCCGGCCCGTCATGTCGGCCATGAAGGCCGCGCCCTGCTCGTGGCGCGTGACCACGAGCTCGATGCCGCCGGCGGCCATGGCCTCCATGAGATCCATGATCTCCTCTCCGGGCAGCGTGAACACGCGCTCGACGCCTTCGTTCTTCAGGCAGGCGACCAGGGCTTCGGCAGTGTTCATGGGTCAGGCGGCGGATCCGGCGGGCGGAAAGGCCGGGCATTATAGCCGGTTCCCCGGCGTTCGCGGGCTCCGGCTAGAGATCCACGAGCATCTGGACGTTGCGGGCGTACTTCTTCCACTCCCTCTCCCCCTCTTCCAGCAGGCTGTTGAACACGGCCCGCACGTCAGGGGGTTCGGCGCTGTTGGTGATATCCGAGTACAGGTTGCGCAGACACCCGTGGAACTGGCGGGCCAGCGCCATGACGTCGTCGACCGTGGCGTCGCCGGCGAGGTGCGCCTCCGGGCAGGCCGGGAGGGCGTCCGTATCGTGCGTGTACTGAAGCCAGGTATCCAGCACACCATCGCCCGTCGACTCCAGGTAGTGCTCCAGGCCGTCGGCGAGCCTGGCTTCGCGCCCGGAAAGGTAGTCGAGCAGCAGACTGAGGCGCGCGTTGTTCGTGCCGGCGTTCAAACGGCGGTAGAACGCGCCGACTTCACGGTGGAACTGCTCGGCGTGCTCCAGGACTTCGCGTGCCTGCTCGAATCGCATCGGGTCCGCCCCGCTAAGTCCGGCAGTTGCCGGTCATGGCTTTTCCTTGCGCAGCGACTGGAGCGCCCTCAACACGTCACGGCGGCTGATCTGGCCCACGAGGCGCTCATCCTTCACGACCGGGAAACGCCGGAAACCGGTGTCGATGAACATCCGCGCCACGTCGAGCACGCTGGCGGCCGCCTCCACGGTTGTCACCTCGCGGCTCATGAATTCTTCGACATGCCCGCCCCATTCCCCGTGATAGCCGGCATTGAGCGCCACCTTCAGACAATCCACTTCGGAGAGCATGCCGACGAGCCTGCCCAGGCGGTCGACCACCGGCGCGCCGGAGATGCGGTTGTCCAGCAGCGTGGCGATCGCTTCCAGCACGTCCATGTCCGGCGACAGGCTCACCAGCCGGCCCGACATCCACGCCTCGACGCTCATCGGTTCGGGCATGGCCGCCCCCGCGCGTTCCCGCGGCTGCGAGCGCGATCGGGGCTGCTGCACCCGCCGCACTCCCCATCCATCCCCGGGATCCGATTCAGCCCGCCGCAGGTGCCGCGCGGCGCGCCCCTGCCGGCCAGCACACCGGCGGCCATGCCGGCCATCGCCAGGACGAATGCCGCGAAGGCGAGCGCGAACTCGATCATGTCCCGACGTCCTCAACCACCGAAGTCGTCCATCAGTATATTCTCGGGTTCCACGCCCAGCTCGTCGAGCATCTTCACCACCGCCCGCGTCATCATCGGCGGCCCGCACAAGTAATACTCGCAATCTTCCGGCGCCGGATGGTCGCGCAGGTACTCCCGGTGCAGCACTTCGTGGATGAAGCCGGTGTTCCCCGTCCAATCGTCCTCGGGCAGGGGTTCCGAGAGCGCGACCCGCCACGAGAAATTGTCGTGCGCGCGCTGCAGGCGCTCGAAGTCCTCGACGTAGAACAGCTCGCGGCGGCTGCGCGCCCCGTACCAGTAGCTGATGCGCCGGCGGCTGTCGAGCCGCAGCAGCTGATCCAGGATGTGCGCGCGCATGGGCGCCATCCCCGCCCCGCCCCCGACGAACACCATCTCCGCGTCCGTGTCCCTGGCGAAGAATTCCCCGAACGGACCCGATATCGTCACCGTGCCGCCGGGACGCAGGCCGAAGATGTACGAGGACATGATTCCCGGCGGCGCGTTCACGTCTCCGGGCGGAGGCAGGGCGACGCGGACGTTGAGCATGATCATGCCGCGCTCGTCCGGGTAGTTGGCCATGGAGTAGGCGCGTGTCACCGGTTCGTGTGTCGCGGAGTTGAGCCGCCACAGGTCCAGCCGGTCCCAGTCGGAGCGGTAGCGCTCGGGGATATCGAAGTCCCGGTAGCGAACCGTGTGCGGCGGACATTCGATCTGCACATAGCCCCCGGCCCGGAAATCCACCTGCTCGCCTCCCGGCAGATCGAGCACCAGCTCCTTGATGAAGGTCGCGACGCTGCGGTTCGAGCTCACTGTGCATTGCCACTTCCGGACACCGAACACCTCCCGCGGCAACTCGATGCGCATATCCTGCTTGACGACGACCTGGCAGGCAAGGCGGTCTCCGTCGCGGGCCTCGCGGCGCGTGATGTGGCTGGTCTCGGTCGGAAGAATCGCACCCCCTCCTTCGAGCACCCTGACGCGGCACTGGCCGCAGGTGCCGCCACCGCCGCACGCCGAGGCGACGAACAGCCCCGCGTCGCCCAGCGCCCCGAGCAGCTTCAGCCCCATGGGCGAGGCGATCGTGCGCTCATCGTTGATGACGACGGTCGCCTTGCCGGCGGGCACCAGGCGCGAGCGCGCCGCCAGAATGAGAAAGACCAGCACGAGCACGATGGCCGTGAACACACCGATTCCGAGGCCGATCTCCAGCACCGGCAACCTCACCGCGCCGCCTTCATGGCTGCATCCCGGAGAAGCCCATGAACACCATCGACATCAGCCCCGCGGTAATGAATGTGATGCCCAGCCCCTGGAGGCCGTCGGGCACGTCGCTGTATTTCAGCTTTTCGCGGATGCCCGCCAGCGCCACCAGTGCGAGCGCCCAGCCGAACCCGCTGCCCCACCCGTAGACCACGCTCTCCCCGAAGGTGTACGAGCGCTCCACCATGAACAGGGACCCGCCGAGAATCGCGCAGTTGACGGTGATCAGCGGCAGGAAGATTCCGAGCGCGTTGTAGAGGACGGGGAAATAGCGGTCCAGGATCATCTCCAGAATCTGCACCAGGGCGGCGATCACGCCGATGTAGCTGATGAGCCCGAGAAACGAGAGATCGACATCCGGCATGCCGGCCCAGGCCAGGGCGCCGTCGCCCAGCAGGAATTGGACCAGGAGATTGTTCAACGGCACCGTGAGGCCCTGCACCACGATCACCGCCGCCCCGAGCCCCAGCGCCGTCTCGATGCGCTTGGAGATCGCCAGAAAAGTGCACATTCCCAGGAAAAACGACAGGGCGAGGTTCTCGATGAACGCCGCACGGACGAACAAGCCCAGCGCGCCTTCCATCACACGGCCTCCGTGCGGTGAACGACGCGGATCCGGAACTCGTGCCGCTCCACCTGTGCCGGCCTCCACGACCTGATGCCCCAGATCATCAGGCCGATGATGAAAAACGCGCTCGGCGCGAGCACCATCAGGCCGTTGGGGACGAACCAGCCGCCGTCGGCGGCCTTGGGCAGGATCGTCGCGCCGAGCAGGGTGCCCGACCCGAAAAGCTCGCGCAGGATCGCCACGGCGATCAGTATCAGGCTGTACCCGAGACCGTGCCCGAGTGCGTCCAGGAAGCTCGGCAGGGCCGAGTTCTTCATCGCGAATGCCTCGGCGCGGCCCAGGACGATGCAGTTCGTGATGATGAGCCCCACGAACACGGAAAGCTGCTTGCTCGTCTCGTACGCATAGGCGCGCAGAAACTGGTCGACGACGATGACCAGCGAGGCGATGATGGTCATCTGCACGATGATCCGGATGTTGCTCGGCACGTCGCGCCGTATGAGGCTCACCGCCACGCTGGACGCGCACAATACGAGCGTGAGCGCCAGACACATCAATAGCGCCGGCTTGAGCTGGGTAGTCACCGCCAGCGCCGAGCAGATGCCGAGAATCTGCAGCGTGATGGGATTGTTGTCGATGACAGGCTCGACGACGAGCTGCCGGTTACTTGGATTCATCATCTTCAGCCCTCCCGTGCCCTCAGCCGCTGCAGGTAGGGGCCGAAACCCTGTTCCCCCAGCCAGAACCGCACGAGGTTGTTCACGCCGCTGCTGGTGAGCGTCGCCCCCGAGATGCCGTCCACGCGATAGGGGTCGTCGCCGCCAGCACCCGGCTTCACGACACGCAGACTCAGCTCGCCCCGATCGTCGAACACGCGCTTGCCTTCCCAGCCGCGTTGCCACGCAGGCTCGCTGATCTCCCCGCCGAGCCCGGGGGTCTCGGCGTGAGCGTAGAAAGTGATCCCCCGCACGGTCGAGGCGTCGCCGCTGAGCGCGATGTAGCCGTACATAGTGGACCACAGGCCATAGCCGTGGACGGGCAGAACCACGGTCTCGAGGCGTGCGTCCCGGCGCACCAGATACACCGTCACCCGGTTCACCCGCCGCTTGATCCCGGCAATGTCATCCCCGGCGGAAAGGCGCGTCGTGCCGCCGGGATCAGGATCCTCGCCCCCGATGTAGCGTCCCGTGGGCAGATCCACGATGCGCACCTCGATCCGCTCGAAGCGGCGCTGCACCGATTCCGCATCCCCGGGAATCCCGGCCACGCGCAGGATTTCGCGCTTCCTCTCCAGTTCGGCGTTGCGCTCCTGCACCGGGCGCAACGCAACGGCGGTCACCGACACCAGCGCCGAGCACACCAGGCACAGCGCCAGCGCCACGATCACGATCTTCGCTGTGCTCTCGTTGGGCATCGCCCGGAACCGGGCGAACAGAGCGGGGGCGCGTTCAGCCACTGCGTTTCAGCCTGCGGCGCACGTTCGCCTGCACCACCATCCAGTCGATCAGCGGGGCGAACATGTTGCCCAGCAGGATTGCCAGCATCATTCCCTCCGGGTAGGCCGCGTTAGCGGCCCGGATGAGCACCACCGTTACCCCGATCAGCGCACCATAGACCCACTTGCCGGCGCGGGTCATGGCCGCGGAAACCGGGTCGGTGGCCATGAACACGAGCCCGAAGGCGAATCCCCCCAGAACCGCGTGCCAGTACCACGGGACGGAAGCCATGGATTCCCCGGCACCGGCGCCGGCATTGAACACCAGCGCCGTGCAGATCATCCCGGCGAGCACGCCGGCCATGATGCGCCAGGAGGCGATTCGCGTGTAGACCAGGAACACGGCGCCCACGACGCAGGCCAGGGCTGACGTCTCGCCCATGGACCCCTGGATCGATCCCAGGAAGGCGTCGCTCCAGGTCACGCCGGCGCCCGAGATCGCCTCCACCCCGCCCTGCGCCGCCAGTGCCAGCGGCGTGGCGCCCGAGAACGCGTCCACCGGCACCCAGATCGAGTCGCCCGACATGTGCGCCGGGTAGGCGAAGAACAGGAAGGCGCGGCCGACCAGCGCCGGGTTGAGGAAGTTCTTCCCGGTGCCGCCGAAGACCTCCTTGCCGATGACCACGCCGAACGAAATGCCCAGCGCAACCTGCCACAGTGGAATGGTCGCAGGCAACGTCGCCGCGAACAGCCACGACGTGACGAGGAAACCCTCGTTGACCTCGTGGTTGCGCTTGACCGCGAAGACCACCTCCCACAATCCTCCGGCGAGCAGTGTCACCGCGTACACCGGCAGAAAGTACAGCAGGCCATGCACCATGCAGTCCCACGCAGCGCCCGGATCGTAGCCGGCGTACAGCAGGCGCATCGCCGCGCCGCGCCAGCCCTGTGCCGCCTCGACCCCGAGCGTCGCCAGCGCAAGATT
>Ga0214472_10008538_pt1 | contig 10697 bp, 4 predicted proteins | sample RVTome_6_FD_207662 | JGI IMG/M metagenome (GOLD analysis project Ga0214472, IMG submission 207662) | Soil microbial communities from uranium-contaminated site in the Upper Colorado River Basin, Wyoming, United States - RVT140D175 | ecosystem: Environmental > Terrestrial > Soil > Contaminated >...
GCTCGGGGAGCCATGAGTGCCCCCAATCGAGCGACCTGCTCTCCAAGAACCAGGAGTACGGGCGCGCGGGTGACTCCCGCTCGTAACGGGTGGCCGGACCCTCGGTGACCTCGGTCGCATCGCCCCCGTCGTAGAAGATGTTCGTGTGTGGATCGCTCCTGGACGTGTCGAGGAAGCGGTCCGCGCCGGGGCCGCCGATGGCCCGAAGCACGATGTCCCCCGGACCCTCGCCCGAGGCATTCACGACGTCGCCTCCCCCGTGCATGTAGAGGCGCACTTCGCGCGTCTCCTCGGCCGAGAACGTCCGGTCGAATGTGGTGTCGGCCGGCGCATCCGCGAGCCGGAGCACGACGCGCAGGGATCCGTCCTCACTGCGCTCGACTGACGCGATCTCAGGCTCGTCGGTGCCCTGGATGTCGGCGTAGCGGAAGACGATGCGATACAGATCCGCCGCGGCCTCCGTCAGGTCGTCCCTGCGCCGCCGGAGCGCCCGGGCGATCTCCTCGCCGGCTATCTCGAAATGCTCCGGGGGCATCTCGCGCACGGCGCCGTCGATGACCTCGTCGGAGACCAGCCGCTGCACCGCGGCGACCGTTGCCACCCAGTCGTCCCTGCCCATGCCTACGAGGTACGTCCGGTCTATATCCCAGGCGTTTCGCGTCAGCCCATCGACGTTCGGATAGCTCTCGCCCCAGGGCACGAGACGAGGATCGTAGTAACGAGCCAGGCTCTTCAGGATGCCGTCGAGCTGCACGAACGCCTGATCGCGGTCACGGGGGATGGGGCGCCAGATGAAGCCGCCGGCGCCGTCCTCGAAGCGGGCCCAGAGATGGTTGTTGGTGCTCCGGTCCCTGTCGCCCACCATGAGGTCGATGAGGCGGGCACGCAGCAAGTCGTCGGCCGCGACACGATGGCGCGGGCTCTCCTCGGTGAGCTCGAAGAGCCTGTCAGTCTGCACGATCTCGGGTGAGCCCGCGAAGCCGGGTGCGCCTGCGGGCGCGTCGTCGGGTCGCTCCTCGAAGAGCGCGAGCATGCCGGCGAACTCGGCGCGGAACTCGCCAAGACGGGGATCGTCAGGGATCACGACCATCCGTGGCGTCACGTGCAGCACGCCGACGGCGTCGAGGAGGCGCGGGACGATCATCGCTCCCGACGGGTGGAAGGAGCTGATCTGATCGCGGAGGATCGCTTCGATGGGCGTGCCGATGAAGTCCTCGAGGAGGTCGGCAGGCTCCTTGTCCACCGAGCGGAGCACGTATCGCCGATTGTCCGCCCCGTCGAGGTGCAGGGTGCGCGTGGTCATGCCCCCGCCCACGCGCTGCGGGTTCAACCCGCCGCCGAGCGCGGAGAGGTCCGCCACGGGAACTCGAACCGGCGTGGTCCAGAGCTCCCTGTGACCCGAGCCCATGAAGGCGCGATAGAGCGGGCCCGCCGTGTAGTGCGATCCCGGCGCAACGAGTACCGAGTCGACGGGGTCCGAGGCCGGCTCCTGTGACGTGCCCTCACTGGCGAGGCCCAGTGCGCACAGCAGGAGATTGAGATATGGAACGCGATGAGTCACGGCGGGGGCTCCCAGTCGAAGCGTCACCTTACGAGCAGTAGCCGGACTCCACCAGGCGACCTGTGACGTACGGGCTATGGCGAGGAGATACGTACCGGACCACCTACCGTCCCGAACGGATCCTCGCGGGTGACCAGCACGAGGCTCACCTCGCCGGCCTCCAGCCACGCGCGCATCTCCTCGTCGAGCCGGAGGCTCCCGCGATCCGCTGTCACGCCGGGTCCGGTGAGGCGCGCCACGACGGAAGGGCGGCCTTCCGCGTCCGTCTGGCGCAGCACCACAGCAAACACATCGGACGTGGCGACTCCGGAAATCAGCACGTCGTACGAGAGCGTGCCGAGGACCGGGTCGAGCTCGAAGCGCACGTCCGCTCGAGCCGGCCGCGCGCTCGAGCCCGTGACGCCGACGGTCGCCGTCATCGGCGCGGGCGGTGCGTCGCCCGCGAGGGGTGGGGTGACGGCCGGCGCGCGGCGCTGCCCATCGGCCTGCTCGAACGCGTAGGCGATGCCGACGAGCCGCGCGTCGGCGAACGGACGGGCGAGCATCTCGACGCCCACCGGGAGACCGCCCGACCAGCCGGCCGGGAAGCTGATCGCGGGTAGCCCGGAGGTGGCGCTCAACTGGCAATTCGAGCCTCGCTGCGGCTCGCCGATCTGGTTCGGAACCGTCCGGATGGTCGGATAGACGAGCGCGTCCACGCCGCGCGCGTCCATCGCCGCCACGACGGCGTCGCGGAGGGGGCCCCGCTTGGCGAGCGCGTCGCGGTAGGCCTCGGTGTCGCGGGACGCCGGCGCGGTCGAGCGCTCCAGAATCGGCACGAGGGCGGCGTGGTTGAGTCCACGCTCGAGCATCTCCTCCAGGGATGAGACCGGCGCGTCCGGGACCGAGGCCAGATAGTCGAGGAGGTCCCACTTGAACTCGTGCGCGATCACGCTCGAGCCCGAGATCAGGCTCTGGTAGTCGGGGATCTCGACCGTCACGGTATCGGCGCCGAGCTCGGCCATGCGCGCGATCGCGCTCCGCACGACGCCGGCGACCGCGGCGTCCTCCGGCGTGTCGCCGAAGAGCCCGGCGAGGATGCCGAGACGCGCCCCCTCGAGGGTCGCCCCGTCCAGGGTCTCGCGGAAGCGGGGCAGCGCGCGGCCCTCGAGCGCCCGGGTCGCGGGGTCCGCCGGGTCGGCCCCGACGGTGGCGTCGAGCGCGATGGCGAGGTCGGTCGCCGTGCGCGCGAGCGGGCCGCCCACGTCCTGCGTGTGCGCGAGGGGGATGATGCCGTCGATGCTCGAGAGCCCCTTCGTGGGGCGGAGCCCGACCAGGTTATTGTGCGAGGCCGGGATGCGGATGGAGCCGCACGTGTCGCTCCCCCAGCCGACGGCGGCGAAGCTCGCGGCGATCGCGGCGCCGGTGCCGCCGCTCGAGCCGCCTGGATTGCGCGTGGGGTCGTACGGGTTGAGCGTCTGGCCCCCGAGCGCCGCGATCGTCGTGATCCCGTAGGCGAGCTCGTGCAGGTTTGTCTTGCCGAGGATCACCGCGCCGGCCTCGCGGAGCTTGCGGACCTGGAATGCGTCGTCGGGCGGCACGAGCCCCGCGAGCGTGAGCGTGCCCGCGCTCGTCGGCATGTCGAAGGCGTCGTAGTTGTCCTTGAGCAGAACGGGGATCCCGTGGAGCGGCCCGCGCGGCCCTTGGCGCGCGCGTTCGGCGTCGAGGCGCTCGGCGTCCGCGAGCGCGTGTGGGTTGAGCCGAATGATCGCGTTGAGCCGGGGCCCGGCCCGGTCGTACGCCTCGATGCGCGCCAGGTACGCGGTCGCGATGTCGACGGAGGTCGCGCGGCCGGAGGCCATCGCCTCCTGGAGGCCGACGATGGTCGCCTCGGTGACTTCGATCTGTGCGGCGGCGCCGGTGGCGAGCAGCGTATACGCGAGAAGGAACGCCACCATCCTCATGCGGTCACTCCGGTCGTAAGGCATCGACGAGCTGCACCCGGGTCGCGCGGAGCGCAGGAAAGAGGCAGGCGAGGAGGCCGGCGAGCCCGAGCGTGAGCACGATCGTCGCGTACACGAGCGGGTCGCTCGGCTCCACCTGGAAGAAGACCACCCGCATGGGCTGCACCAGCAGCGCCCCGAGCCCCAGGCCGATGAGCGCGCCCAGGCCCAGCTGCTTCATTCCCTTCCCGAGAACCAACCCCAGGATACTACGCGCTTCGGCGCCCATCGCCATACGCACGCCCATCTCCTGCGTGCGGCGGCTCACGGAGAACGCCATGACACCGTAGAGGCCCACAGCGGCGAGGAAGAGCGCGACGACGCCGAAAATGGTGAAGAGCGACCCGAAGAGCCCGTACCCCCAGGTTCCGGCTGCGACAGTCTCCTCCATCGTGCGCACGAAGTAGAGCGGGAGCGATCGATCGATGCGGGAGACCACGGCCTGCGCGGTCGAGGCGAACGCGCCGGGGTCGTCGCGTGTGCGGACCGCGAGGCTCACGAAGCGGATCCCCGCCGTCTGGGCGAGAGGCCGGTAGAACTGCTCGTCGATCTCGGAGCCCTGGCCGAAGCCCGGCCCGCCTCCGCCGATGAAGACGTCGGGCACGAGGCCCACGACTTCGAGCCAGGGACCGTCGGCACCCATGCGGAACCGCTGGCCGAGCGGGGAGTCCGAGCCGAAGTGCGTGTGCGCGAAGCTCTCGTTGACGAGCGCGACCTCGACGGAGCCCGCCACGTCCTGGTTGGTGAAGGCGCGACCTTCCGAGACGTCCAGGCCCAGGGCATCGAAGTAGTTCGGCGTGACGAAGGCCATGTAGGAGAGTGGTTGATCACGTGCCTCGGGATAGACGGCCCCCTCCAGCCCGATGCGTGCCATGCCCCCGCCCACCGCGGGGAGGCTCGTCGTGAGAGCGGCGGCTTCGACGCCAGGCTCGGCGCCGAGGTCCTGGACCAGCCTGTCGTAGAAGCGCCAGCGAGACTCGTCGTCCGGGTAGTCTATCTCGAACAACCCCAGCCGGGCCGTGAACACTTGCGTGTCGTCGAAGCCCAGGTCGAGCGTGCGTAGGTTCATCACGCTCTTGATCATCATGCCGGCCGACACGAGTAGCGCGCATGAGAGCGCGATCTCGCCCACGACGAGCGCGGTGCTGAAGCGCCCTATACGGAAGCTGGACGTGCCCCGGCTCTCGTCCTGGAGGATCTCGTGGATCTTGGTTCCCGACGCGCGCACGGCCGGAACCGTGCCGGCCGCGAGCGCGGCGAACGCCGTGATCGCGAGCGTGAACATCAGCGCGGGCGCGTCCAGACGGACGTCGATCCAGTAGGGCTTCTCGATGTCGATGATCGCCGCGTTGAACGCCTCGATCCCCAGGTAGGCGAGGAGTACGCCACCGGCCCCGCCCAGCAGCGCGATGAGGCCCGACTCCACGAGGAGCTGGCGCACGATTCTCCCGCGGCGCGCGCCGAGTGCCGAGCGGACCGCCACCTCTCGCGAGCGCACGGTCGCTCGGGCCAGGAGCAGGTTGGTCACGTTGAAGCACGCGATGAGCAGGACGCCGAAGACCGCGACCAGCATCACCCAGAGGACGGCGACGATGGCCGGCGGCATGACGGCGTCCTCGTAGGACTGCACCCAGACGGAAACGCCCTCGTTCGTCTCCGGGTACTCCGATGCGACACGCGCGGCGATCTGGTCCATCTGGACGTCGGCCTGCTCCATGGTGACGCCCTCGAGCAGCCGGCCGACGACGTTGACCCGGGTCGTCCCGCGCTGGGCTTCGAGCGGGTCGAGCCCGAGCGGGAGCCAGACGTCTTCCTGGAACGGGAAGTGGAAGCCCTCGGGCATGACGCCGACCACTTCAGCCTGCCGGCCGTTGGCGCGTACGCTGCGCCCGATGATGCTCGGATCGCCGGCGTAGCGATTCTGCCAGACGTCATAGCCCAGGATGATGACCGGCTCACCCAACCCCGCGTCCTCGTTCGCATTGAAGACGCGGCCCATGACGGGCACGCCGTCCACCTGCTCGAAGAGGTTCGCGGACACGAACGCGCCGTCGAAGCGCTCGGGGGCGCTCCCCTCGTCCGCAATGTTCACCGTCCCCTGGGTGAACACGGCGAGGCCTCTGAACGCCGTCTGCTGCTCGCGCCAGTCGAGGACGTCGAGATAGGGGACGTTCCCTCCGCGCTCGCCCGCCGACACGATCTCCTCCGAGAGAGCAGCGAGCTTGGTGCCGCGGTCGAAGTCGAGGCCGCGAATGACGGAGCCGTAGACGGAGCTGAACGTGTGCGTGGTGAGCCCCACGCCGAGCGCGATGGTGAGCACCGACACCAGCGTCAGCCCGGGCGTCTTGAGGAGCATGCGGCTCCCGTACTTCAGATCCGTGAGGAGCGCGTCCATGGGGCCTCCGTTGGCTCGAGTGCTCTCGTGGAGCTTACGCCTGCCGCAGGGGGCCGGTTTCGGCATGGCGCGCCGCACCCTTCCGACGGACCCCGAGTGACCGGGCCTACTGCGCGCCGAGCACCTTCACAGGATCCACCGACGTAGCCCTCTGCGCGGGCGCGAAACACGCGACGGCGCTCACCAGAATGAGGACGACCGCGACACCGAGCAACGTCACGGGGTCGTACGGCTCCATGTCATAGAGGACCGCCGCGAGCAACCGGGAAAGCGCGAGCGTTCCCGCGATGCCGATCGCGAGGCCGACGACCGAGACCCGCAGCCCTTGGGCGAGCACCATGCGGAGCACCGACCCGCGGTCCGCGCCGAGCGCAATCCGGACGCCGAGCTCTCGTTGACGCCTTCGCACGGCGTGGGAGAGCGAGCCGTGGAGGCCGGCCGCGGCCAGGAGCATGGCGACCGCCGCGAAGGCACCGAGGAGCACTGTCTGGAAGCGCGGGGTGGCCCGGCTCTCGGCCATGCGGTCCTCCATCGTGGCGACGTTCTGCGCGAGCGAGCCGGCCTCGGCGACGGCCCGTCGGAGCTCGGGGACGACGGACGCGGGGGGAAGTCCTGTCCGCGCCACGGACCACATCGACGCGAGCTGGGGAAGGTCCGCCTGGCCGTAAGGGATGTAGATGGCCGGTCGCGCGCCGTCCTCGGGCCGCGCCTGCACGACGTCCTCGATCACCCCGACGATGCGCATGGCCACCTCGGCTCCGCTCCTCCCCGGTCCCTCGGCCGCCCTCCTCACGAGCGTCCCGAGGGCATCTCGCCCACCGAGCTGCGTGCGCACGAATGCCTCGTTCACGAGCGCGACCGGCTCGGCGTCGGATCCGTCACTCGACTCGAACGCGCGGCCCGCGATCAATTCCGTCCTCATCGTCTCGAAGAAGCCGGGCGTGACCGCGTATCCGGCGATTCCCTCCCGTACGACCTCGGGTCCGTCGTCGGCGAGGAGGAGCCTCGGCGCCCACGTCGGCGCTTGGAACGGGAGGACGTTGGCCGCCGCCACCGACTCGACGCCGGGGACCGGTCCGAGCGCGGCGAGCGCGGGATCCCAGACCGTCTGGATCTGGACGTCGCGTGGTGACGGCTGTCCGGGGCCGATGCGGATTCGCGTCTCCCTGGACGCGGGCGCCATGACGATGAGCCCGTCGGCCTCGAAGCCGGGATCCGCCGCCCGCAGGCGCAGGAACGAGCCGAAGAGCAGACCCGCGCCGGACAGGAGCACGACGGCCAGCGCGAGCTGACCGCCCACGAGCGCCACGCGCAGCCTGGAAGCCGGTTCGGACGCAGTGCGGCCACCGCGCTGGAGGCGCTCCCACGGTGCTCTCGAGGTGAGGCGGAGCGCCGGGAGGAGCCCAGCGACGATCGCGGTGCCCAAGGTCATGAGGGCGGACGCCGCGAGCACGCGTCCGTCGACCGCGACCGTGGCGAGACGCGGGATCGTCTCAGGTGCGAACTGCAGGAACCACGCCACGCCGGCGTACGCGATGGTGACGCCCAGCGCACCACCTGCCAACGAGAGGAGGCCCGCCTCCGTGAGGAGCAGGCGGACCACCCGCGCTCGGCCCGCGCCGAGCGCGACGCGCACGCCGATCTCCTGGCGGCGGTCGAGCGCGCGAGCCAGGACGAGCGTCGCGGCGTTCATTGCGGTCAGCGCGAGCAAGAGCCCGGCCGCGCCCAGGAAGATCCACAGCGTGCGGCCGGTCTGGCCCACGGTTTGGGCGTGCAGCTCGTTCACGCCGATCCCCCGCCGCCCCCCGCCGGGCCCGACGGGAAGGTTGGCTACCGCGGTCTCGATCTCCCGGAAGAGCTGGTCCGCCTCCGCCCGCGCCGTCTCGAGCGTCGACCCCGGGCTGAGCCGGCCGAGGGCGCGCACGCTGAAGATTGCGATCCTGCCGGGCCCCCCGTCCGCGAGGGGGAGCGGCCCGTAGATCTGGGGCGCTTCCCCCGCGGGGAAGAACGCCTCGGGTGGCTGGAACCCCGCGGGCAGCACCCCCACGATGATCTGTCGCGGTCCCTGCCCGGTCGGCGACGACTCGAGGGGCTCGCCGAGCACGCCCGGGTCACCGCCGTACCGGCTCTGCCAGTACTCGTACGAGAGCATGACGACTCTCTCGAGCGAGATCGCATACTCGTCGGAGAGGAATGCGCGCCCGAGTACGGGCGACACCGCCAACATCTCGAGCAGCTCGGGGCTGATCTGCGCGCTGGCGACCTGCTCCTCCAGCCCGTCTGCGTCGGAGACGATCGCGCGCGACGCCGCGATCGCCGCGATTCGATCGAGTGCGCGTGCGCGCTCGCGATAGCGCTTGTAGACCTCCGAGGACATCGGCGTGAGATCGAGGAGACCAGTCTCGGGGTCCGGCGTTCCGGTGCTGGCCAGCCCGCCCACGGCGACCAGCCTCTCCGCGTCCCCATAGGGGAGCGGGCGAAGGATGACCCCGTCGACGACGCTGTAGATCGTCGTGGTTGCGCCGATCCCGAGGCCGATTGTGAGCGTGACGCCGATCGCCAGACCCGGCCTCCGTGTCAGGCTGCGTGCGCTCGTCCGGAGATCCCCCCAGCCGCCACCCACCTTCGCCTCACGTCCCGAGTGCCCACCGGGGGGTCGCGACGGCCCTCCGTTCATTGCGCTGCGCCACTCCCGCGCCGCCGTGCGAAGCAGGTCGAGGAGCTCGGACGCGAGGGCTCGCCACCGGCGCGAAGCGCTGCCGGAGCCCGCCAGCCTGGCGGCGACCGTCTCCTCCAGCTCGTGCCCGAACTCCCTGCGGAAGTGACCAGGCAGGAGTGCACGTAGAGCGAGCCGGTACAGCGTGAGCGCCGCACGCGCCATCAGATCGTGCGCCTCGTCAGGAGGTCCTTGGCGCGCGCGTGGCGCACGAGCACCTCGAGCCTACGAGCCTCGTCGCGCACCACACAGCGGCCCTCCCGCGTAAGCCTGTAGTACCGGCGCCGCGGGTCCTCGTCGGACCCCGGAGCATCGACTTCCTCCACCCAGCCCCGGGCGCGGATGCGCTTGATGGCGGAGTACAGCGTGCCGGCCCCGAGGCGAAGCTCCCCCCTTGTTCGCCCCTCGACCTCCTGGATGATCCCGTAGCCGTGCTTCGGCTCGTCGACCAGCGACAGGAGGATGTGGAAGAGCTGATCGCTCACCGGCCCGTGATCGCCCAAACGTCGCCTCCCGCGTGAATGCATCACGCGATGCTATATCACATGACGATATAGAGAAAGCGAGGGGGCGTAAAGGTTGCTTCTAGCCTCCCAGCGCCTCCACCGGGTTCACCCGAGTGGCCCGTCGGGCCGGGATCGTACACGCGATGGCGGCAACCATGGCGAGCAGCAGCGCCACGCCGGCGATCACTCGCGCATCGGTCGCCGCTACGCCGAAGAGGAGTGACTCCATGAGGCGCGTCAGGAAGTACGCGGCCGCGCCTCCGAGCACGAGGCCGGCCGCCGTGACGCCGAGCCCCTGCGCGACGACGCCCCGGAAGACGTGACCCGGATCGGAGCCCATCGCCATGCGGATGCCGATCTCGCGGGTGCGTTGGGTCACCGTGTAGGCGAGCGCGCCGTAGATGCCCACGACTGCGAGGAAGAGCGCCACCGCGGCGAAGACGCCGAGCAGGACGAGCGGGACGCGGCGCTGCGTGAGCGACTCGTCGATGCGCTCCTGCATGGTCTCGACCCCGAAGAACGGGAGCTCGGGATCGAGCCTCGCGAGCACGGAGCGCACCTCGCGCGTAGCCCCCGGAGCGTCTCCGGTCGCCGTCCGGATGGTGAGCGTCACGATGGCCGGGGGCTGCTGACGATATGTGAAGTAGTACGCGCCGACGTGCTCGGAGGCGGGTGTCGTGAGGTCGTTCTGCTTGATGGTCTCGACGATGCCGATGACGGTGTAGAGGCTCTCCTCGGGGATGGAGTCCGTCCCGGGCACCTGGCCGAACACCATGCGGTCGCCGAGAGCCCCGCCCTCCGGCCAGTAGCGGTTCGCGAGCCACTCGTCGATGACGACGACGCGCGGCACACCCGGCTCGTCGGACTCCTGGAATGTCCGGCCCTGGAGGAGCTCGATGCCCAGCGCTTCGAAATAGCCGGGACCCGCGATCGTCTGGAAGGGCGCGAGGAGCGACTCGCCGGGCGCGAGCTCGTAGCCCTCGGGCATGATGAGGCTCGCGGAGTTGCTGCCGCTGAAGGGAAGCTGCGTTGTCAGCCCGGCGGCCTCGACGCCCGGAAGCGCACGCACCTCACCCAGCAGCTCGTCCCAGAAGCGCCGCCGGGCGTCTCCGTCCTCGTAACGAGCCGACGGCAGCGAGAGGAAGCCCGTGAGGACGCCCTCCGGCTCGAAGCCCGGGTCCACGGAGACGGCCGAGCGGAAGCTCGCGAGCATGAGCCCCGCGCCGACGAGCATGACGAAGGCGAGCCCCACCTGGCTCACGACGAGCCCGTTCCGCACCGCGACCGCCCTGCGACTCGCCGTTCCCGTGCGGCCGCCCCCACGGAACACAGGCGACAGGTCGCCGCGCATCACGGAGGCCATGGGGATCGCGCCGAAGAGGGCCCCGGCCGCGACGGCGAGGGCGAGCGCGAAGAGCACGACGGGGATGTCGATGCCGATCTCGGTGCCCCGCGGGAGGTCGGTGGCACCCACGCGCTCGAGCCACCAGAGCCCCACGGCGCCCACGCCTAGCCCGAGCGTCCCGCCCAGCAGGCC
>Ga0214472_10008539_pt1 | contig 10697 bp, 11 predicted proteins | sample RVTome_6_FD_207662 | JGI IMG/M metagenome (GOLD analysis project Ga0214472, IMG submission 207662) | Soil microbial communities from uranium-contaminated site in the Upper Colorado River Basin, Wyoming, United States - RVT140D175 | ecosystem: Environmental > Terrestrial > Soil > Contaminated >...
GCGTTGTTTTGTTTGGCTATACCTGGGCGCTGTTGCATCACATGCTTGGCGGTGTCCGGCATTTCATCTGGGATATGGGCTACGGCCTGGGTCCGGGCGACCGGGACATGATCGCCAAGGCGACTCTCGCCGGATCGGTTCTCCTGACCGTCCTGGTCTGGGGCGTCGGGCTTGCCGTGACCTGAAACCCGATGGGTTGGATGTCGGCATGCGCCGGCAACGCCGACGTCCGGCTTGAACCGATCGGCATGACCCTGCAAATCGTCCTGATCCAGGAGATCTGAAAATGACTATGCGCACCCCTCTCAGCCAAGTTCGCGGCCTCGGTTCCGCCAAGCAAGGCACGGATCATTTCTGGAAACAGCGCCTGACCGGCCTCGCGAACATTCCGTTGACGCTCTTCTTCGTGTTTCTGGTGATCGCCATGGTCGGCGCCGGTCACGCCGAAGCCGCCGCAATGATCGGCTCGCCACTCGTCGCGATCATCCTTCTTCTCATGGTAATTTCCGGGCTGTATCACATGCGTCTCGGCATGCAGACGATCCTTGAGGACTATGTCCACGCGGAAGGCATGAAGATCGCGCTTTTGATATTGAATACGTTTTTTACGATCGCGATCGGTGCGTCCTGCATTTTCGCGGTTCTGAAAATCAGCTTTGGAGGCTGAAACATGGCTGAAGCGAATGCACGCGGCGCGGGGGGGACCGGCCGGGCCTATGAATTCATCGACCACACTTTCGACGTGGTCGTCGTCGGCGCCGGCGGCGCAGGTCTGCGCGCCGCGGTCGGCGCCTCTGAAGCCGGCCTGAAGACGGCCTGCGTCACCAAGGTGTTTCCGACCCGCTCCCATACGGTCGCAGCCCAGGGCGGCATTTCCGCCTCGCTCGGCAATATGGGCCAGGACGACTGGCGCTGGCACATGTACGACACGGTCAAGGGCTCCGATTGGCTCGGCGACCAGGACGCGATCGAATATCTGTGCCGCGAGGCCCCGGATGCCGTCTATGAGCTGGAGCATTGGGGCGTGCCGTTTTCGCGCACCGAGGAAGGCAAGATTTATCAACGCCCCTTCGGCGGCATGACGACCAATTACGGCGAAGGTCGGGCTCAGCGCACCTGCGCCGCCGCGGACCGCACCGGACACGCCATCCTGCACACGCTCTACGGCCAATCCCTGCGCCATTCGGCCGAATTCTTCATCGAATATTTCGCCATCGACCTGATCATGGAAGACGGCGCCTGCCGGGGCGTCGTTGCTTTATCCCTGGAAGACGGCACGCTGCACCGCTTCCGGGCCCACAAGACCATTCTGGCGACCGGCGGTTACGGCCGCACCTATTTCTCCTGCACGTCGGCCCACACCTGCACCGGGGACGGCAACGCCATGGTGCAGCGCGCCGGCCTGCCCCTGCAGGACATGGAATTCGTGCAGTTCCACCCGACCGGAATTTACGGCGCCGGCTGTCTGATCACCGAAGGCGCCCGCGGCGAAGGCGGCTATCTGGTCAATTCCGAGGGCGAACGCTTCATGGAGCGCTACGCCCCCTCCGCCAAGGACCTGGCGTCCCGCGACGTGGTCTCGCGCTCCATGACCATGGAGATCCGCGAGGGCCGCGGCGTCGGCAAGGACGGCGACCACATCTATCTGCACCTGAATCATCTCGACCCGGCCATTCTGCACGAGCGGTTGCCTGGCATTTCGGAATCGGCGCGGATCTTTTCCGGCGTCGACGTCACCCGCGACCCGATCCCGGTCCTGCCGACCGTGCACTACAATATGGGCGGCATCCCGACCAATTATCACGGCGAAGTGCTGACCAAGACGGACGGCGATCCGGACCGGGTGGTGCCGGGCCTTATGGCGATCGGCGAAGCTGCCTGCGTTTCCGTGCATGGCGCCAACCGGCTTGGCTCCAACTCGCTGATCGATCTCGTCGTTTTCGGTCGCGCCGCCGGCATGCGCTGCGCCGAAGCGATTTCTCCCAATGACAAGCACGCCGATCTTCCCGCCGATGCGGGCGATCTGGCGCTCAGCCGTCTCGACCGCTTCCGCAACGCTTCCGGGTCGACGCCGACGGCGGAATTGCGTCTGAATATGCAAAAAGTCATGCAGGCCAATTGCGCGGTGTTTCGAACCGGCCAGGTGCTCGATGAAGGCCACGACCTGATTCACAAAGTGTGGTCCGGCAGCGACGACATCCGGGTCACCGATCGTTCGCTGATCTGGAACAGCGATCTCATCGAGACGCTGGAATACGACAATCTCATCGGCCAGGCGGTGGCGACCATGGATTCGGCCCGCAACCGCACCGAATCCCGCGGCGCCCATGCCCATGAGGATTTTCCCGACCGCAACGACAAGGAATGGATGAAACACACCTTGTCTTTCCTCGATATGGAAAACCGTACGGTTCAGATCGACTACCGTCCGGTGCATGAATACACCTTGACGAATGATGTCGCCTATATCGAACCGAGGGCGCGGGTCTATTGACCGGCTGCGCGTTCTGAGCAGGACTTCGGCAACGCCGCACCTAAGGGTGCAATGAAGGAACGGACATGGTTGAGTTTACGCTTCCCAAAAACTCGCGGATCGTCGGCGGAAAAGCCTGGGAAAAGCCGGCCGCGGCACAGAATGTGCGGGAATACCGCATCTACCGCTGGAACCCGGACGACGGCGAAAATCCCAGCGTCGACACCTATTTCGTCGATCTGGACGATTGCGGCCCGATGATTCTGGACGGGCTCATCTGGATCAAGAACAAGATCGACCCGACATTGACCTTCCGGCGCTCCTGCCGCGAGGGCATTTGCGGGTCCTGCGCCATGAATATCGACGGCACCAATTCGCTCGCCTGCACCAAGGGCATGGACGAGGTGAAGGGGCCGATCAAGATCTACCCCCTGCCGCATATGCCGGTGGTCAAGGATCTGGTTCCGGACCTGACCAATTTCTACGCCCAGCATCGCTCGATCGAGCCCTGGCTGCAGACCGCCACGCCGCAACCCCAGGGCGAATGGCGACAATCCCACCACGACCGGGAAAAGCTCGACGGTCTGTACGAGTGCATCCTGTGCGCCTGCTGTTCGGCCTCCTGCCCGAGCTATTGGTGGAATGGCGACCGCTATCTCGGACCTGCGGTGCTGCTGCAGGCCTATCGCTGGCTGATCGACAGCCGCGACGAAGCCACTGGCGAGCGGCTGGACAATCTGGAAGATCCCTTCCGGCTGTATCGCTGCCATACGATCATGAACTGCGCCCAGACCTGTCCGAAAGGTCTCAATCCGGCCAAGGCGATCGCCGAAATCAAGAAGATGATGGTCGAGCGCCGGGTTTAGCCCGGCCCTTGGCATCTGGTCTTGGTGGATCGACAAGCAAGGGTTCGAGGGATTCGAAACGGTCGAGTCCGCCCCCTCCTCGGGACAGCGCCGTGCCGCCGGCCGCCGATCAGGCGGCGGTCATGATAGGCGCCAGACTGTCGAGATGGGTGGTAAAAACGCCGGGATGGGCTGTGTCGCGCGCTTCGAAACCGAAGCGTTTCGCCAATTTCAGCATGCGGCCATTGCCGGTCTGCACATTCATGCCGGCGATATCGACGCCGGTACCGAAACAGGTAATCAGACTTTCCTGCATCAATTTGCGGCCGTGGCCACGGCCCTGCCAGGCGCTTTCCAGGGAAAGCGCAACCTGCGCCGCTCCGGTCTCAGCGTCGATCTGGATTTCGCAGGCGCCGCGCACCTGGCCGCGATTGAGCGCGGCAACCACCAGGGTTGGGCCAAGCACCAAAGTCAGGCAATGGGTGAGCACGGCTTTATCGTCGATCGGCGCGCCGAACCGGGCCGTACGGGCCGCTTTGTCCAGCCGCAGCAGATGGTCCCGGTAATCCTCGAATTCGGCGAAGCCGAGTTTGCGGACCGAAATTCGTGTGTCGTCGCGCAAAAGCATGGCGTGTCCCTTCCTGCGCGAGAGTGCGCCGCAACCGGTTAATCGCGGTTTAGCGCCGCCGCCGTGTCGATGCGTCCGCCAAAAAACCCCATTTTATGGTTAATCAATCATGAATCCGGTGAAAACGCCGCTGTGTGCCGCCGTGCCCTTGCCCGGCAAGCGCTTTGTGATATCAGGGCGCATGAGGTCGGCCCCGGCGCGGAATCCGCGTGATTCGGCGGGGCAGCCCCCGCAAAATGCCGGCGGGTAACCAAATGATAACCATTCTGTCGTTGGTATTAGGATTAACAAGTCTTCGATGGACGGTTAGTCTGGACCTGACCGGGCAATGAGATTGGATCGCACCTGACCGTGCGATGTATCGGTTGCGGGTTTGCAGCCTTTCATGTTCAACCCTGCCGCGTTCGAAATAAAATGGCCGAAAGAGTTTCCAAAGGCCGCGAGACCCGGAAGCTGGCCCCCAGGAGAATGCAAATGCCACGGATCGGTCGATTTTCCACGCTGGCGGCGGCCCTGCTGCTGACGGCTTGCGGCGGACTGACGGGACCGCGTATCCGATCTCTGCCGGCAACCCCGACTCAACCGGTGACGCAAGGCACGCTGGGGCCGATGACTCTGGAAAGATCAGCCCCGGGTCAGCCCGCTCCCGGTCAGCTCGACGCCTCCGGGCAACCGGTAGCCGGACTGGAGAATGAGACCGTAGAGCCCGGGGTCGATGGCGATACGGCGGACGGATTGGCCGGCACTGCGCAGGGCGGCAATCGGGTTGCCGCGCTCGGAACCCCGCCGGCCGACGCCGATACCAGCGCCAAACTCGGCCGCTCCGACCTGCTCGGCGGCTGGAAGATCGCCTCCGGCGCCGACCAATGCCAATTGTTCATGAATCTGACCTCGTGGAAGGGCGGTTACCGCGCCACGACCCGCGGCTGCACGTCTCCGGCCCTGCAAAATATTTCCGCCTGGGACCTGAACGGCCAGCAAGTCACCCTGAAAGACGCCAATGGCGCGGCGATCGGCTCCGTTTTCCCAACCAATACCGGCCGGTTCTCCGGCCAGACAGCCGGCGGCAGCCAATTGGCGTTTTTCCGTTAAGCCGCTTTTGTGAGACGGACTTTGGAACGTCGCCGTTTCCGGGCGCGCTCATTCGCCTGTTTTCTCATCCTGTGGCACCATCGCCATGCCGCATGCAGCGGCGAATCGCCAATCGGCAGGAGGTAAAACCCATGAGCGTAGTCGAGATTTTGCGTGACGAGGATCTGTCGCCCGAGGCCCGCGCGGTGTTCGACGACATCAGAGCGGCGCGGGGCGGTGATTTCGTCAACAATTTTTGGCGGGTTCTGGCCCACGACGCCGTGCTTTTGAAGCGGGTGTGGGAAACCCTCAAGGCGACCATGGCTCCCGGTGCGCTCGATCCCCTGACCAAGGAATTGCTCTATGTCGCGGTCTCGGCCACCAATGGCTGCGAGTATTGCGTGCGCTCCCACACCGCTGCCGCCCGCGCCAAAGGCATGACCGAAGCCCAGCTGATGGAAGTCATGGCCGTGGTCGGCATGGCCAATCAGACCAATTCCCTGGCCATGGCGACCCAGGTGCCAGTCGACGAAGTCTTCCTGCGGCCGCCCAAATCCTGATTGCCGGTTCGCGAATTTCGTCCGGCCGAATCGGCTTGAGCGGGACCGACCAAACAAAAGCCGGAATTTCTCATCAGACCGCTTGTCCAATTGGTCAAGATGCGCGAGGAATAGAGTTCCCGCTGCACACCCGGAGTCCGTAAAAGCGTGTCGAAAAGCGATGATCTCGACCTTGCCCCCAGTGTCGCGGCGAGATACGGCTCGCTGGTCCGCAGCGGCGCCTTCGAGGAAGACGCCGCCCAGATTGCCCTGGTGCGCAAATTGGATGCTCTGCGCAAGCGGCTCGACGACCACCGTCTGGCCCAGAAGCGCAGCGCACTCGGCTGGCTCTTCGGCAAGCGCGAGGAACGCTCGACGCCGGTGCGCGGCCTGTATATCTGGGGCGGCGTTGGCCGCGGCAAGACGAAGCTCATGGATATTTTCTTCGAGCTTTCGCCGATCCGGCGCAAGCGCCGGGCGCATTTCCATGAATTCATGGCCGATATCCACGAACGGGTGCATGCCCACCGGCAGGCGTTGAAAGCCGGGTCGGTAAAAGGCGACGACCCGATCCCGCCCATCGCCGAGGCCATCGCCAACGAAACGCGGTTGTTGTGTTTCGATGAATTCAGTGTCACCGACATCGCCGACGCCATGATTCTCGGCCGCCTGTTCACCCGGCTGTTCGATCTCGGCACCGTCATGGTGGCGACGTCCAATGTGGCGCCGAACGATCTTTACCACGACGGCATCAATCGCGGCCATTTCCTGACCTTCATCGCTTTGTTGCAGGCCCGCTGCGAAGTGTTCGAACTGAGTTCGGACACCGATTACCGGCTGGAAAAGCTCCAGGGCGCGCGCCGATATGTCTGCCCGCTCGGCCGCGAGGCCGACGCTGCGCTGGACGCCCTGTGGTGGAACCTGACCGGCAAGACCGGCGGCAACAGCGCTGCCCTGCAAATGAAAGGCCGCGAGGTCTTCGTTCCCTTTGCCGCCGAGGGTTTCGCCCGTTTCGGCTTTGCCGATCTGTGCGAAAAGCCGCTGGGAACGACCGATTATCTGAAGGTCGCGGAAACCTATCACACGGTCTTCATCGATCACGTCCCCATCCTGAAAGCCGAGAAACGGAATGAAGCAAAGCGCTTCATCAACCTGATCGACACGCTCTACGACAATCGCATTCGCGTGATCCTCTCGGCCGCCGCCGATCCGCAGCATCTGTATGTGGGAACCAACGGAACCGAGGCCTTCGAATTCGACCGCACGGCCTCGCGGCTGATCGAGATGCGCAGCGAGGAGTATTTGGGACAGAGGAATTCGGTCGCCGACGCGTCCACTGCCGCATCCGGATAGGCGGCGGGATCGGCCGCACCCTTCGAATGCCGGTCGCCAAAAGTGGTCCAGATGGCTGGTTGGTATGACCGTTGATCGATTGCAAAGCCCCCGGGGCTCGGCGTGCTAGAAATAATAGGCCAAAGCGCAGCGCACCCGACAACCAGCGAACGCGGAAAAGTTCGGGCCAGGCACGCACTCCTTACGGCGAAAGGCAGAGGCCGTCGCTTTTGCAACATGGCGCGCCGAAATCAGATAGGTTCGCCAAGTGTTCCCATTGAACGGCGGCGGCTCGGGTCCGATATCCGAGGGCGGTATAGTTTGCTTCGGCTTTTGTCGCGGCGTCGATCACAAACAGGATGGATTATGGCAGCACCTCAGATTTCCCTTGCAAGCCGCGCCGCGTCGGCTTCGAGAAAGGGCGTGTCCGCCGCGACGCTTTTCGCCTTGGCCATCCTCGCCCCCGTCGCCGCGACCGCTCAGACCTACGCCTCCGTCGATGCCGGCCAGATGACCTGCGCGGCGCTGCAGGACGTGGTTGAGAAATACGGCGCGGTGACCGTCTATTCCAACGAGAGGCATCCGAATTTCAATCTGGGGGAACGGTTTTTCTCCCGGCGCAGTTTCGAGAACGGGCGTTCGATCGAGCGGTTCGTCGCGCATCGTGGCTTTTGTTTTTACAATGAAGTGATTGGCTACCAGACCGTCACGACCCGGGATACGGAGCGGTGTTCGCTGAAGATCTGCGCCGAAAGCCCGCGAAGCGGCAGGCGGCGCTGACGTTCGCCGCCGGAATTGCCGTTCGCCAACGGATCGGGGGCGGCATTCGATCATAGGGCAAGGGGTTCGCCTTTTGAGGCACGCAGTGTACCGGGATCACTTGTATCCCAAGCCGGTTTGATCTCTGCGCGGATGACCCTATCATCCTTGGGGCGGCGCGTCGGCGGGCGCCGGAGACCGGAGATGAATCCTTGTCGAAAGGCAGTATCGAGCATCGCAGTTATGCGGCGCTCGTGGCTTTGTCGCCCCGACGACGATTCTGACCGTGGCGCAGTCTTTGCCCGCGGCTACGCTCGCCATTCAATGGATCTCACGGAGGAACGGTTATGGCGCATGAAATTCAAGTTTCCGCCCGACACAGTCTTCACCATTGGAACCGGCTTGCAGCCGCCGTCTGCGTCCTGCTCGCGCTTTCGCCTGCGCTGGCGCGCGCCGAACCAATAACGCGGGTCGATGCAAGTCGCCTGTCCTGTCCGGCGCTCAAGGACATCATCAGCCAGCGCGGCGCAGTGATCGTCCGCTCGCGTTCGCGCCATACCAATTTGCCCCTGTCTGACCGCTATGTAAGCGATCGCCGTTTCTGTTTTTATTATGAGGTGACCGACTATCGCTGGGTGACGACCCGGGAAACCCAAGCCTGCCAGTTGAAATATTGCACCGAGCCGATCCGGAACGACAATTGGTTTTTGAACAGATGAGCGGGTTTGCGTCGGTACTGTGGCAAGCCCTAGCTGTCCTTGAAAACTGGTGCAGGTTTACCATCTGTCATCGGTGCCTTGGGAGAGGGATACAGGTCAACTTTGCCATGAAATTGGAGAACTGCGTATGTTGAACTTTTACTCCCCTGGGGAAGCCGCCCGGCGCATCCGGCCCGCCGCGATCGCCGTGCTGCTCACGACCCTGTTTGCTCCGGCGCTGGCCGAGGCACAGCCGATTTCGCGGGTCAATGCCGACCGCATGTCCTGCGACGCCGTGCAGGACGTCATCTGGCGGCGCGGCGCCGTGATCGTCCGTTCGCGCTCGCGTCATGCTCCCGTGACGCTTTCGGAACGCTACGTGTCCAACCGCGGCTATTGCTTTCCGACCCAGATCATTCTGAGACGCAAGGTCTCGACCCGGGACACCGACTTTTGTCCCGTCAACCTGTGCACGGAAAACGACCGCCATCGCAAAAGCCGGCGTTAGAGCGCCGCTCGACAGACCCGTTCCGCCTTGCGGGGCGGGTCGAATCCTTTGCAAGATGCCTGAAGTCCGGGTTAGAAATCCGCGCCGACGCCACCGGTTGGCTTGCGTGGTTTGGGAAAACGGGTTAACCAATTTTTGACAGGAGCGCGTGTTCATGGCGCTCCCAATGGAATCTGTGCTTCCCAGACCCGAAGGATCATTCTCACTATGGCGCGAAAAAAGATCGCATTGATCGGCGCAGGCCAGATCGGTGGCACACTTGCCCATCTGGCCGGCCTGAAAGAACTGGGCGACGTCGTCCTGTTTGATATTGCCGAAGGCATACCCCAGGGCAAAGGCCTTGATCTGGCCGAATCTTCGCCAGTGGACGGCTTCGATGCGGCCTATTCCGGCACCCAGGGCTATGACGGCATTGCCGGAGCGGACGTCATCATCGTGACCGCCGGCGTGCCGCGCAAACCGGGCATGAGCCGCGACGATCTGCTCGGCATCAACCTCAAGGTCATGTCCCAGGTGGGCGCCGGCATCAAACAGCATGCGCCGAACGCCTTCGTCATCTGCATCACCAATCCGCTCGACGCCATGGTATGGGCGCTGCAGCAATTCTCCGGCCTGCCGACCAACAAGGTCGTCGGCATGGCGGGCGTGCTGGATTCCTCCCGCTTCCAATATTTCCTCGCCGACGAATTCAAGGTTTCGGTCAAGGACGTGACGGCCTTCGTGCTTGGCGGCCACGGCGACGACATGGTGCCGTCGGTGCGCTATTCCACCGTCGCCGGCATTCCCCTGCCGGACCTGATCGAAATGGGCTGGACCACCAAGGAGCGCATCGACGCCATCCTGGAGCGTACCCGCAAGGGCGGCGGCGAAATCGTCGGCCTCCTGAAGACCGGTTCCGCCTTCTACGCCCCGGCCGCATCGGCCATCGCCATGGCTGAATCCTATTTGAAGGACCAGAAACGGGTTCTGCCCTGCGCCGCCTATCTGTCCGGACAATACGGCGTCGACGGCATGTATGTCGGCGTGCCGATCGTCATCGGCGAGAACGGCGTCGAGCGCATCGTCGAGATCAAGCTGGATGCGGCGGAAGCGGCCATGTTCGAAAAATCCGTCGCCTCGGTGCAGGGTCTGGTTGACGCCTGCAAGGGAATTGAACCGGCTCTCGCCTGAGCCGCCATGCGGCAACATCAAACGATTATGACGTAATCGGCGCCGTTGCTGCATACGGCGCACACGACAGTGAGGCAAATCCATGAACATACATGAATACCAAGGCAAGGCGTTGCTGAAGAGTTTTGGCGCGCCGGTGCCCGAAGGCGTGCCGATCTTCTCGCCGGGCGAGGCGAGAGCGGCCGCGGAGAAACTGGGCGGCCCGGTCTGGGTGGTCAAGTCGCAGATCCATGCCGGCGGACGCGGCAAAGGCAAGTTCGTCGAGGCCGCCGCCGGCGAAATGGGCGGCGTGCGGCTGGCGAAATCCATTGACGAAGTCGTCGAATATGCCGGGCAGATGCTCGGCAACACTCTGGTGACCCATCAATCCGGCCCGGCCGGCAAAGTGGTCAACCGGCTGTATATCGAAGACGGCTCCAACATTGCCGACGAATTCTACCTGTCCCTGCTGGTCGACCGGGAATCCAGCCGCATCGCCTTCGTCGTTTCGACCGAGGGCGGCATGGACATCGAAGCGGTCGCCGCCGAAACGCCGGAAAAGATCGTGACCTTTTCCGTCGATCCGGCCACCGGCTTCATGCCGCATCACGGCCGCACCATCGCCAGCGCCTTGAAATTGTCCGGCGTCCCGGCGAAACAGGTCGGCAAACTCGGCGCGATCCTGTTCAAGGCGT
>Ga0214472_10008540_pt1 | contig 10696 bp, 3 predicted proteins | sample RVTome_6_FD_207662 | JGI IMG/M metagenome (GOLD analysis project Ga0214472, IMG submission 207662) | Soil microbial communities from uranium-contaminated site in the Upper Colorado River Basin, Wyoming, United States - RVT140D175 | ecosystem: Environmental > Terrestrial > Soil > Contaminated >...
TTCGACGAGACCATGGCCCACCAGGACTATCAGCTCGGCCGTTTCGTCGAGCGGCTCCGGGAATCCGGGCAGTGGGAGAACACCCTGCTGATCGTTGCCGCCGACCACAGCATCTGGGCCGGCAGCCACGATTTCCTTACGTACATGCAGGATTCACTGCCGCCGGACTGGCAGATGCCGATTCTTCGTTCGAGCATCTCGCGGGTACCGCTCATGTTCATCTGGCCGGGGCACATTGCCAGAGGGCAGCGCTTTCGTGAGCCCGTCTCCATGATCGACGTGCTGCCCACCGTTTTGGAGCTTGTGGGCCTGCCGGCACCAGAGGTGCTTCAGGGCCAGTCGCTGGCGCCGCTGCTGCTGGGGCGAGCCGGGTGGCAATCCCGACCCGTGATCTTCGATCAGTTCGAGAACGATCCCCGGACGGGCGAGCTGTACGGACGGATCGAGATGGTCGACGGGCGCTGGGGCGCATCGCTCTGGATCGGGCCGCCGAGGGACACTCTCTACCACCGGCCGACGCCCCTGCTGCTCTTCGATGTCTGGAACGATCCGTTGGCACTCAGGCCGGTGAACGATGAGCATCCGGCATTGGTCCTGCGATACACGGAGCTGCTCCAGCGGCAGTGGGAGGCGCACCGGCTGCTGGCGCGGCGGTTCACCCCGGGCGGCGAGCTGGAGCTCACGGCCGCACAGCTCGAGACGTTGCGCGCGCTGGGGTACATCCGATGAGGCACGCGCTCATGCTGGTGCTGTTCTGTCTCGGCTGTGGGCCGTCGGCAATCACGGTCGACATGCCGCTCCACCTTGAGGATCACCTCGACGCGGCGACGATCACCGGCTCGGAGCTGCCGGGGAATCCGCCGGAGACTGTCGAGTGGCGCTTCGACCAGCCGCAGCCGGACTGGCAGGCGACGCCGTTGTGGAACCCCCCGTTTGCTGCGGCCACACTGGCGCGAACGGGCGAAGGTCTCCGGGTCAGCCTCACCGACCGGACGCGGAATCCGAACGGCCGTCCGATCGCCGGAATCCACGTGAATGTGCCCGACTGGGACCCCCGCGAATGGGCGGAGGTCGTGATCCGCGCCAGGGTTGACAGCGCGAGCTCCGTCAACTTCGTTCGTCTGGCCTTCAACCTGCGTGAAGGTCGGGGGGATGCGACCAACTTCCTGCCCCCCTTTCAGTTCTCTGGCCAGACCAGTCCGATCGTGCGCGACGGCGCTATTCAGACGTACCGGCTGCGGGTGGGAGACGGCGGGCGGCGGGTTGGTGGCGGCGACCAATTGGGCCTGTGGCAGCAGCTCGTGCTCTGGTTTGCAACCGACGACGCGCCGGGGAGCATAGAGGTTCTCTCCGTGAGCGTCGTGCCGAAGGGCGCGGTGTATGCCGATTCGTCTCACGGGGTACGGCCGGTGACGATCGGCGAGCGCATCCGCCGCACGCTCTACACCCACGCTCCGGGCAGCATCGCGTACCGGGTGCGGGTGCCGGAGGGCGGGAGGCTGGACGCCGCCCTGGGCGTGCTGCACAGCCACGACTCGGTCACCTTCCGGATCAAGGTTCGGTCCGGTGGAACAGACGCAACGCTCTTTGACGAACAGTACACGGCCGAGCAGTGGGGTCAGCGTTCGGTGGACCTCGCGCAGTACGCCGGCCAGACGGTGACGCTCACGCTCGAGACCGAGGCCGCACAGCCGGGCAGGGTGGCGCTGTGGGGCGCGCCCACCCTGAGCGGCTCGGCCCCCGCCGCGGGCAATCGGCCTAACGTCATCTTCTACGTGATTGATGGCGGCTGGGCCGACGACATGAGCGTGTACGGCTACAGCCGCCGCACGACGCCGTACCTCGAGCGTCTGGCGGCGGAGGGGGTTGTGTTCGAGCACGCGTACAGCACCGCGAGTTGGACCAAGCCGTCGACCATCACCTTCATGACCTCGCTCCCCAACAGCGTCGTCGTGAAAGACATCGACATGCAATTCGAACCGCTGCCGGCCAACGCCGTGCCCATGGCCGATCATGTGCACCGGGCCGGGTATCAGACGGCGGTGTTCACTTCGAACCCGTGGGCCGGCGCCATCAGCGGTCTGGAGCGCGGCACGGACCTGATGCGCGACGGCCGCGCGACGCGCGACTACACCTCATCCGTCGAGCTGCAAGACGACTACTGGGCATGGCGGGACGCCTATCCGGCGCAACCCTATTGGGTCCATTTCCAGACCACCGATGTCCATGAGTACGAGGGTACGCAACCAGCGCCGGTGGCGCCCTTCTCCGGCATGTACGTCACCGCGGGACGCCGTCGTGAGTTCTTCCATGAGTGGGAGCGCTTCAACGCCGAGCGGGCTCGTACCCCATCAGAGGGCTCCACAGCAGCTTTCAAGAGGGGGGCGTTGGAGGCTGCCCGCGTCGATCGCGTCGGCTTCTTCGAGACGATGCGCGCCCTGTACGACGAATCCGTGGCGCACCAGGATTACCAGATCGGCCGCTTGGTAGAGCGCCTGCGGGAGCGTGGCGAGTGGGAGAACACCCTGCTTATCATCGCGGCCGATCATGGCATCGCGGCCGCGTTGTGGGACCTGGCGGCGTTCATGGAGGACACGATGCCGCCGCCGTGGAACGAACCCATTCTGCGCTCGAGCATCTCGCGAGTGCCGTTGATCTTCGTTTGGCCGGGACACATTGAGGGCGGCCGGCGGTTCGAGGATCCGGTCTCGATGATCGACGTGCTGCCCACCGTGCTCGACCTGCTCGGGCTGCCTCAGCCCGACATCGCGCAGGGTCAGTCGCTGGCGCCGCTGCTGCGCGGTGTGCCAGGGTGGGAGGCGCGTCCGGTCATCCTGGAAGAGGTCAGCTATAACCGTCGTGCCAATCGCCGCGAAGGGTTGATCGAGATGATCGACGGGCGCTGGGGCGCGTCGTTGCAGCTTTTCCACGCGGAGACTGACTCGGCAAACCGGCGTCCCTGGCCGCTCCTGCTCTTCGATGTGTGGGCCGATCCGCAGGCCCTTCACCCCGTCAACGAGCAGTATCCCGATCTCGTGCAGAAGTACACGGGGCTCCTCGAAGCTCAATGGACAGCGCATCGGGCGCTGGCCACACGCTTCACGGGTAGGGATCCGATCGCGCTCACGCCCGAGCAGCTCGAGCAGTTGCGGGCGCTGGGGTATATCCGGTGATGGGCATCGGGAACCAACGGTGAGGGTGGTAAGGCACACTGACTGAGAGGAGCAACACCGTGCACCATGCGACCACGCAGTTCCTGAACGCTCGCCGGATATCTGTGGCGTGCCTGATGGCCAGCCTGCTCTGTTTCGCGTGTGGGGGGCCTCCGCCCCTCATCGTCGACGCTCCGCTTCACCTTGAAGAGCACCTCGACGCAGCCGTCGTCGTGGGCTCCGAGGTGTCCGCGGACCAACCGGAGCCGATCGAATGGCGCTTCGACCAGCCGCAGCCGGATTGGAAACCGGCAGTGCCGGGGAACGCGCCGAGAACCCCAGCCTCGGTGGTACGGACGGAGGACGCGCTCCGGGTCACATTGACCGAGGCCACGAGGCCGCCGGACGGGAGACCGCGTGGCGGCATCTATATCGATCTGCCGGACCTCAATCGCGAGGACTGGGCTCATCTGGTGGTGCGGGCACGCACATCCGAGAACATCCGCGGTTTGGGACTCTTTTTCAACCGGCGCGACGCCTCGGATAGGGTCACGGGCAGTGGCAATCCATTCCGTTTCAGTGGCGATAACGCGGTCGTGATCAACGATGGCTCCATCCAGACCTACCTGCTTCGGGCTGATTGGTCCGGCGACTGGGAGGAGGGCCCCCTGCGTCAGCTCGCGCTCCTGTGGGGTGCCGAGGAGCCCGCGAGCATCGACTTCCTCTCGATCAGTCTGATCCCCAAGGGCGCCAATTACGCTGATGCGCCCGCGGGCGTGCGGGAAGAGTCACGCAACCGCGTCTACCGGCGCGCCGTGTACACGCACGCGCCAGGGCAGCTTGAGTACCGCGTCCGCGTTCCCGAGGGCGGCCGGCTCGATTTCGGCCTGGGTGTGTTGCGGGACGACGCGCCCGTGACCTTCCGAATCACCGCACGCTCTGGAAGCGACGATCCGGAGACCCTGTTCGAAGAAGCCTACGCCGACAAGGAGAGCTGGGGGCAACGCTCGGCGGATCTCTCCCACCTGGCGGGCCAAACCTTGACGCTGGCGCTCGCAACCGAGGCCGAGCGGCCGGGCACGATCGCGCTGTGGGGAGCGCCGACCTTGAGCGGCGCGGGCAAACCCAGTCTCCCCAACGTCATCTTCTACGTCATCGACGGCGGCGCTGCGGATTTCATGAGCGTCTATGGCTACAACCGCCGCACCACGCCCACCCTCGAGCGTCTGGCAGCCGAAGGCGCGGTCTTCGAACGTGTGTACAGCAACTCCTCCTGGACACGACCCTCGACGGCCTCGTTCATGACCTCGCTGCAGAACAGCGTGATGGGCGGCCTGCTCAACTGGAATGACCCGGTGCCGGAAGAGGCGGTGACCATGGCGGAGCACATGCACCGGGCCGGCTACCAAACGGCGGTCTTCACCGCGAATCCCAACGCCGGCACGCTCAGCAACCTCCAGCGCGGGGTCGATCTCTTCCGGGAGAACTGGGAGGACTTCGCCTACTTCGGGGGCCGGAACCACAAGGAATCCTCGCGATTCCTGCACGAGGGCTTCTGGGACTGGCGGGAGGAGTACCCGGCCGAGCCGTTCTGGGTGCACTTCCAAACCACCGACGTGCACGAGGACTTTCCCGCGGTCCCGCCCTTCGCAGGTCTCTTCGTGGGTCCTGAAGAGAGGAAGACCTGGAGCGAGTGGGAGAAACGTCTGAACGAGGCGGGCGGCCATGGCATATACTCCGAAGCCTACGCGAAGACGGGGATCAGCCGGACGGCATTCTTCTCCCTCCACCAGAGCTTGTACGACGAGACGATGGCGCACAACGACTACCAGCTCGGTCGGCTGGTGGAACGACTCAAGGCCGAGGGCCAGTGGGAGAACACGCTGTTGATCGTCGCGGCCGATCACAGCACCGACGCGGCGATGGACGACATGGGGATCGCGCTCGCCGACTCACTGCCGCCGCGCTGGGGCCAGCCGATGTTCCGGCCCACGATCAGCCGGGTTCCGTTGATCGTGGTCTGGCCGGGCCACATCCAGGGCGGACAGCGATTCGATTCGCCTGTCTCCATGATCGATGTGCTCCCGACGTTGCTCGACCTAGTGAGGCTCCCTGCGGCCGAGATCGGTCAGGGGCAATCCCTCGCTCCGCTGCTGCGTGGAGAGGCCGGATGGGAACCGCGCCCCGTGATCTTGGATGAGTTCGACGTGGATCGCACGACCGGCGAATTGCGGGGGCTGATCGATGTGGTCGACGGCCGGTGGGGCGCGTCGCTCGAGATCAACCCGGACCCGGAGACGCCGGAGGAACGGCGCCGGCCCGTGCCGCTCTTGCTGTACGATCTCTGGAACGATCCGATGTGCCTGCGCAGCGTGCACGAGGAGTGGCCCGAGCTCGTGGAGAAGTACACGGCGTTTCTTCAGGCCCAGTTCGCGTCGCACCAGGCCCTGGCAAAGTTCTTCACGCGGTCGGGCGATGTAGTGCTCACGCCTGAGCAGCTCGAGACGCTGCGAACCCTCGGCTACATACGATGACCTCCGGGACGTCTCGATGCTGGAATGTCCACGGGATCACCGTGGTCCGCTGGTTGGTGGGCGCGCTGTGCCTCGGCTGCGGCCCCGCGCCGTTCACGGTCGAGATGCCGCTCCATCTCGAGGACCACCTGGCCGCCGCGACCATCACGGGCTCGGAGCTGCCGGCTAACCCGCCACAAACCGCCGAGTGGCGCTTCGACCAGCCGCAGCCGGAGTGGAAGGCCTTGCTCCCTTATCTGGATTGGCCGCCGACTCTCATCGAGCATACGGCGGACGCCCTGCGGGTGACCCTGCCAGAGGGCCGACGGGATGGCAACGGATCGCTTCACGGCGGCATCTACATCGATCTCCCCGACTGGCGCCCCGGCGAGTGGGCGCACGTGCTGGTGCGCGCGCGTACGACCGGCAGCGTGCACAGTATGCTGCTCGGCCTCAACCCCCGGGAGCAGCCCGTGCCGAGCAACGCCACACAAGCGACGTTCCAGCTCAATGGGGGAATCACTCCCATCGTCCGTGACGGCTCGGTACAGACGTACCTGATCCGGCCCAACTGGGGGAGCGCGGGCGCGCGGGGTGGTCCCTGGCGGCGGGTCGGGCTCGGCTTCTTTGCTCCCAAGCCGGACAGCATCGACATCCTGTCGGTCAGCGTGGTGCCGAGCGCGGCGGAGTACGCGGGCGTGGCCCACGGCGTGCGACCCATCACTTGGACGTTCGAGACCGAGGAGCAGGCCTGGCGCCCCGTGACCACGACCGTGGGTTCTTGGAGCGCCGCGCCGGAGATTCGCTGGGAACAGGGAGTGCTCCGTGTGGGGGTCGGCCCGCGCAACCATATCGCTGCTCCGGACAACACGGCCGCGTATCTCTATGCACCGGTGCAGGACCTCGATCGGGCGGACTGGGGAGCGCTCGTCGTTCGCGCGCGGGCCGAGGGTTCCCTCCGCACCCTCCGCGTGTTCCTCAACGTCCGCGACAACGCGCCGCCGACCGACCCCCTCCGCCTGCGCGCCGACTCGGTGCAACGAGGCGAACCGTGGTGGCCCTACGCGGTGTTTCTCGGTGTCAGCGAGAGCGTGCGGCTGGTCGCTGACGGAAGCGTCCAGACCTACCGCATTCCGCTCACCCTCAATGCGCCGCATCCCCATGCGGTGCCATGGCAGGGGGCGATACGGGAGATCGGCCTGAACGTGAGCAACGACGGCGAGGACGAGACCGAGGGCCGCATGGAGATCCTCTCGGTGAGCCTCGTCCCCAAGGGGGCGGAGTACGCCGGCGCGGCGCACGGCGCCCGGTCGGTGCTCATCGGCGACCGCATCCGTCGCACGCTCTATACTCACGCCCCGGCGCGCGTTTCCTATCGGGTGCGTGTACCCGAGGGCGGTCGGTTGGACGCAGGACTCGGCGTGCTGAAGGACGACAGTCCGGTCACATTCCGCGTGACCGTCGGGAGCGGTGAGCGGGAAGTGGTCTTGTTCGAGGAGCGTTACGCCGATCCCGAACGGTGGGCCCAACGTTCGGTGGACTTGTCTGCCTTTGCCCGCCAGAGTGTCACGCTGTCGCTCGACGCGCAGGCCGAGCAGCCGGGCACGGTGGCCTTCTGGGGCGCGCCCACCGTGAGCGGCGCGCGCACCTCTGACAAGCCCAACGTCATCTTCTACGTGATCGACGGCGGCGCGGCCGACCAGATGAGCCTCTACGGCTACAACCGCCCCACCACGCCCAACCTGGAGCGGCTGGCGGCCGACGGCGCGGTGTTCGAACACGCCTACAGCAACTCGAGTTGGTCCAAGCCCTCGACCACCGGCTTCATGACGTCGCTGCACAGCAGCGTGCTCGGCAATGTCGGCGGGCGCTTCGAGCCGCTGCCGCCGGAGGCGCGCACGATGGCCGAGCGGTTCCACGAGGCGGGCTACCAGACGGCGGTCTTTACGTCCAACCCGTGGGCCGGCTCGGCGAGCAGCCTCGAGCGGGGCGTGGACATGTTTCGTGACCGCGGCGTGGATCCGCCCTCCGGCTCGTCGGTGGAGCTGCACCGCGACTTCCGGGACTGGCGCGCGGCGTCGCCGGGCGAACCGTACTGGGTTCACTTTCAGACCACGGATGTGCACAACGACCACGTGCCGTTGGCCCCGTTCGCGGGCCTGTTCGCGCCGCCCGGAGCCGTGGATCGGATCGAGCGGTGGAACACGGTGCTCGACGACTGGCGCCGGCGGAATACCGCTCGGATCACGGCCGACCCAGGCGAGCGGGAAGAGCGATGGGCTGAAACGGGCATCGACCGCATCCACTACTGGAACGCCTGGCGTTCGATCTATGACGAGACGTTGGCCCACCAGGACTACCAGCTCGGGCGCTTCGTGGAGCGGCTGAAGGAAACCGGAGAGTGGGACCATACGCTGCTCGTCATCGCCGCGGACCACAGTATCTGGGCCGGCAGCGACGAGTTCCTCGTCCCTTTGCAGGATTCGCCGCCGCCCGCGTGGCAGGAGCCGATCCTGCGCTCGAGCATCTCACGGGTGCCGTTGATGTTTATCTGGCCCGGACATATCGCCGGCGGGCAGCGCTTTTCCCAACCCGTGTCCATGATCGACATCCTGCCCACCGTGCTGGAGCTGGCCGGGCTGCCGGCGCCGGAAGCCCTGCAGGGCCAGTCGCTCGCGCCACTGCTCCTGAGTCAACCCGAGTGGGAACCGCGGCCCGTGATCTTCGAGGAGTTCGAGAAGGACCCCCGCACTGGTGACCTCAGAGGACGCCTCGAGATGATCGATGGCCGCTGGGGCGCCTCGCTGTGGATCGGGCCGCCGGAGGATTCCCTGAATCACCGGCCCACACCGCTCCTCCTCTTCGACGTCTGGAACGACCCGCTGGCCCTCACGCTCATGAACGAGGCCCACCCCGAGCTGGTGCAGAAATACACCGCCTTGCTGGAGCAGCAGTGGGAGGCGCACCGGCTGTTGGCGAGGCGGTTCACGCCAGGCGGTCAGGTGGAACTGACGCCCGCGCAGCTCGAGACGCTGCGGGCGCTGGGGTACATCCGATGAGAAACGCGCTCATGCTGGTTCTGCTGTGCTTCGCCTGTGGCGGGCCCGCCCCCCTCACCGTCGACATGCCGCTCCACCTCGAAGACCACGTTGAAGCGGCAACCATCACGGGCTCGGAGCTGCCGGCGAACCCGCCCCAGCCCGTCGAGTGGCACTTCGATCAACCCCAGCCAGACTGGAAGCCGACGCCGTTGTGGAACCCTCCCTTCGGCGCGCCCACGCTCGCGCGAACGGGCGACGGACTGCGCGTCACCCTCACGGACCGGACCCGGGTTCCGGATGGTCAGTTGCGGGGTGTGATCCACGTCGACCTGCCGGACTGGGACCGCGGGGACTGGGCCGATGTGGTGATTCGCGCCCGTGCCGACAGCGCGAGCTCCGTCAACATCGTTGGGTTTGGGTTCAACCTGCGGGAGGGGAGGGGGCCCGCGACAAACCCCGCGCCTCCGTTCCAGTTTTTTGGCCAGAACAGTCCCATCGTGCGCGACGGCACCATTCAGACGTACCGGCTGCGGGTGGGTGCAGGCGCGCCGGACTTTCGGGATCCGTGGCGGCAACTGGCTCTCGTCTTCGGGACGAACGGCGACCCCGGGAGCATCGAGCTTCTTTCCGTGAGTGTTGTGCCCAGCGGCACCGTGTATGCCGAAGCGCCCCACGGCGTGCGGCCAGTCACCATGGGCGAGCGGATCCGCCGGGCGCTCTACACGCACGCGCTGGCGCGCGTTTCCTATCGGGTGCGCGTGCCGGAGGGCGGGCGGTTGGACGCCGGCCTCGGTGTGCTCGGCGCCGAGGACTCCGTGACGTTCCGCGTGAGGGTCCGGGCCGGCGGAGATGAGGAAACGCTTCTCCAAGAGCGCTACGCTGATCCCACGCAGTGGGCTCAGCGCTCGGTGGATCTTGCGCGGTTCGCCGGCCAGACCGTAACGCTCTCGCTGGAAAGCGATGCGGCGCAGGCCGGCACGGTGGCGTTCTGGGCCGCGCCCACCGTGAGTGGCGCCCGCAGGGCCGACAGGCCGAACGTCATTCTCTACGTCATCGACGGCGGTGGCGCCGACTACATGAGCGTCTACGGGTACAACCGCCGCACCACGCCGAACCTGGAGCGACTCGCGGCCGAGGGCGCGGTGTTCGAGCACGCGTACAGCACGTCGAGCTGGACCAAGCCGTCCACCGCCTCGTTCATGACGTCGCTGCACGCCAGCGTGCTCGGGCTGCTCGAGGACCGTGATCCGGTGCCCGAGCAGGCGCCGACAATGGCGGAGCGGTTCCATCGCGCCGGTTATCAGACGGCCGTGTTCACGGCGAACCCGAACGCCTCGACGGTGAGCGGCCTCGAGCGCAGTGTGGACCTCGTGCCGAACTTCCGGGTGCAGAACGATGCCGAATCGTCGGTCAAGCTGCACCAGGCCTTCTGGACCTGGCGCACGGAGAGTCCGGGGCAGCCCTACTGGGCCCATTTCCAGAGCACAGACGTCCACGCCGTCAGCCGGAACACGCTCGAGCTGTTTGGCGGGATCCCGCTTCCACAGTTCGCCGGCCTGTACGTGTCGCCGCGGGATGTGGACACGTTGCGGGCCTGGAGCGAGCGCGTTCAGGCGGGAGGTGGCCGGATCGGCTCCACCGCCTTCACGACCGGTGGCCTTCAGCGGGCGCCCTTCTTCACCCTGTTGCAGGGGATGTACGACCAGCAGATGGCGCACAACGATTTCCAGCTGGGGCGCCTGGTTGACCGGCTCAAGGCCTCGGGCGAGTGGCAGAACACGCTACTCGTCGTCACGGCCGACCACAGTATCGCCGGATCGTTCACGGACACACGCGCCGGGATGCTCGACTCGCTCCCGCCGTCCTGGTCGCGGCTGCTCCTTCGGCCCACGGTCAGCCGTGTCCCGCTGCTCGTCGTATGGCCGGGACACATCAGCGGGGGCCAGCGTTTCGACGATCCCGTATCCCTGATCGACGTGCTGCCCACGGT
>Ga0214472_10008541_pt1 | contig 10696 bp, 8 predicted proteins | sample RVTome_6_FD_207662 | JGI IMG/M metagenome (GOLD analysis project Ga0214472, IMG submission 207662) | Soil microbial communities from uranium-contaminated site in the Upper Colorado River Basin, Wyoming, United States - RVT140D175 | ecosystem: Environmental > Terrestrial > Soil > Contaminated >...
GCCGAACCCGAGCCTGGCGGTGTTCCCGATCGCCGAGGTCGCGGCGCTGGGCGAGACGCTGGGGATCCCGCTGATCGTGGACAACACCGCGGCACCGGTGATCTGCCAGCCCGTGCACCACGGCGCACACGTGGTGGTCACCTCCGCGACCAAGTACATCGGCGGCCATGGCAACTCGATCGGCGGCGCGATCATCGACGCGGGCAGCTTCGACTGGGAGCGGTACGGCGCGCGTTTCCCGATGCTCACGCAGCCCGATCCGAGCTATCACGGCGCGGTGTGGACCGAGGCCGCGAAGCCGCTCGGGCCGATCGCGTACATTCTCAAGGCGCGCGTGACCTTGATGCGCGACCTCGGCCCGTGCATGAGCCCGTTCAACGCCTTCCTGCTGCTGCAGGGGCTCGAGACGCTGCCGCTGCGCATGCGCGAGCACTGCCGCAACGCTCGCCTGGTGGCCGATTTCCTCGACGCTCACCCGCTGGTGACGCGCGTGATCCACCCGGGCCGCGGTCAGAACGCGGCCGATTGCGAGCGCGCACGGCGCTACCTGGCCGGCGGCACGGGCGCCCTGGTCGGCTTCGAACTCAGCGGCGGGCGCGACGCGGGGCTGCGCTTCATCGACGCGCTGGAACTCATCTACCACGTGGCGAACATCGGCGATGCGCGCACGTTGGCCATCCATCCGGCGAGCAGCACGCACCAGCAGCTCAGCGAGGCCGATCAGGCGCGTGCCGGCGTGACGCCGGGCTACGTGCGCCTGTCGGTGGGCATCGAGCACCCGGACGACATTCTGCGCGACATCGAGCAGGCGCTGGATCGCTCCGCGCGCCGCACGCTGGCCGCGTAGCCGAGGCGGCGTGCGGTGCGGGCATCCGCACCGCACGTCCCGATCCTGCCGCCCGAGGAATACTGACATGGCGTTGTACACCCGGACCGGCCCCGGCGCGGTGATGCGCCTGCGGCGTGAAGGCCTGGACATTCGCCGCGGCGCGGGCGCGGCGCCGCTGCGCGTGGCGCTGCTCAACCTGATGCCGGACAAGCGCCAGGCCGAGCGGCAGACGGCACGGCTGCTCGCGCAGTGCGCCGTGGACGTGTCGCTGAGCCTGTTCCTCGCGCCGGGGCACCGCCCGCGCGGCGAATCGCCGAGTTACCTCGCGCGCCATTACCGCGCATGGTCGCGCATCGCCCGCGAGTCCTTCGACGCCTTGATCGTGACCGGCACGCCGCTCGAGACGCTGCCTTTCGAAGATGTGCGCTACTGGTGCGGCCTGCGCGAGGTACTGGACTGGTCACGCGAACGGGTGGCGTCGAGCTGGTTCTCGTGCTGGGGCGCGATGGCGGCGCTGCATCACGATCACGGCGTGCCCAAGCGCACGCTTGCGCACAAGTGCTTCGGCGTGTTCGAGCTCGAGGTGCTCGATGCGCATGCCGCGCTGACCCGCGGGCTGGGCGGGCGCTACCGCGTGCCGGTGTCGCGCAATGCCGAGGTGCCGCGGCGCTGGCTCGAGTGCCATGGCGCGCTCAAGGTGCTGTCGCATTCGCCCGCCTCCGGCGTCGGACTGGTGGCCGAGCGCGGTCTGCGCCGCGTCTACATGCTCGATCACCCGGAATACGAGGCCGACACGCTGCTTTGTGAATACCGGCGCGACCGGTGCGCAGGGCTGGCCACCCCCGCACCGCGCGGCGTGGACGTGCGCGACGCGGCCTCGCTGCCCGCGGCGAGCTGGCAGCGCAACGGCGTCACACTGCTGGGCAACTGGCTGCGCGCGGTGGCGCGAATGCGCGCGGACAAGGTCGCGGATGCAGCGTGAGCCGCAAGACAGTTTGAAGTGGCAACGTCTCGAGCCTTATCGAAAGTTCGCTCGCATGATCGAGAAGCACTGGTTCGCCATCGCCTCGTACTGTCAGCCCGACAACAAGGTGAGCCTCGGGCTGGTGGAAGGACCGAACAACAAGATCCGCGTGCTCCAACGCCGCGCCTGCGGCTACCGCGACGAGGAGTACCTGAAGCTCACGATTATCGCCGCCGCGGCGCAGCGCGCGCCGGCGCCTGCCTGAGGCGTGCTCCGGTGCGGCCCCGCCGGGCCGCGCACGATCTCCCGCGCCCGCTGCTCAGCGCTGCGGCAGCGAGGCGACCGCGTGCGGCGGCGCGGCGGCGCGTGCTGGCCACGCCCCTCCCCTGCGAAGCAGCGCGGCGAACTGCACCGCGGGCGCCGGCCGGCTCAAGTAGTAGCCCTGCGCCTCATCGCAACCGTGCAGACGGAGAAACGCCAACTGCTCCGCCGTTTCCACGCCCTCGGCCACCACGCGCAGGCGCAGGCTGCGCGCCATGCCGATCACCGCGGTCACGATGGTTGCCTCGGCGGCCGACGAGGCGATCGCGTGCACGAACGACTGGTCGACCTTGAGGGCGTCGATCGGAAACTTGCACAGGTAGCTCAGGCTGGAAAAGCCCGTGCCGAAATCGTCGACCGCGACGCGCACCCCGCAGGCCCTCAGCGTGTCGAGAACGGCTGCCGCGGGCACCGCATTCTTCTTGAGCACGCTTTCGGTCAGTTCCAGTTCGAGGAGCGCCGGGTCCAGCCTCGTCTGTGCGAGAACGCGCAAGATTCCATCGAGAAAGCCGGCATCGCGGAACTCCATCGCCGAGATGTTCACCGCAATGCCGGCCAGCGGCAATCCGGCATCCACCCAGCAGCGGGCCTGCTCGCAGGCTTCGCGCAGAACCCACTGGCCGATCGGCACGATGAGACCGCAGTCTTCCGCCACGGGTATGAACTGCGCCGGCGGGATCGGCCCGCGCTGCGGGTGGTTCCAGCGCAGCAGCGCTTCCGCACCGGTGATCGCGCCGGTGCGCAAATTGACCTTCGGCTGGAAGTGCAGTTCGAACTCCTGCTGTTTCAGGGCACGGCGCAAGCTGCCCTCGATGGACAGTCGCTCCACCGCACGGACGTTCATGGCGGGCTCGAAGAACTGAAAGCACTGGCGCCCGTTCTCCTTCGCCTGGTACATCGCGGTGTCCGCATTTTTGATCAGCGTCTCGGCGTCCGCGCCGTCCTCGGGGTAGATGCTCATGCCGATGCTGGTGGTCACGTGCAGGTCATGATCCCCGAGCGCATGCATCTGCGCCACCGCCCGCAGCATCCTGACCGCCATGGCCGCGGCGTCCTTCGAGTGTTCGAGTTCCGAAAGCAGCACGACGAACTCGTCGCCCCCCTGCCGGCTGACGGTGTCGGCGCCGCGCACGCAGGTCACCAGGCGCTGCGCTACGGATTGCAGCAGCCTGTCGCCGACCGGGTGCCCGAGGGAATCGTTGATGTGCTTGAAACCGTCCAGGTCGAGGAACAGCACCGCAAGCTGCTTGCCATGGCGCCGCCCGAGCGCGATCGCCTGGCTGATCCGGTCATTGAGCAGCATCCGGTTGGGCAGGTCAGTGAGGAAGTCGTGCTGGGCGGAATGCACCATCTGGCGCGCCATCGCGCGCGCCGCGCTGACGTCGCGGAACACGATCACCGCGCCGGCTCCGCGCCCGTTGCGATCGTGGATCGGCGCGACGGAGTCCTCGATCGGTATCTGCACGCCGTCGCGCCGCACCAGGACGACGTTCGACGGCAGATGCACGGCGCGGTCCAGCCCCACGGCCCGTGTCATGGGATTCGGAGTGGTTTCGCCGCTTGTCGCGTCCACCATGCGCACCACCTCGGCCATCGGCCGGCCGGCCGCCTCCTGCCGCGTCCAGCCGGTCATCGACTCGGCAGCGGCATTGAGGAAACTGATGTTGCCCGCCGCGTCCGTGCAGGCCACCGCGTCGCCGATGCTGTCGAGAGTGACCTGGGCGCGCTCCTTTTCCGCGAACAGTGCCTCTTCCATGCTCTTGCGCTCGACCGCGTGGCGCAACGCGCGCAGCAGCGAGCGCGTCTCGATCTGGCCCTTGATCAGGTAGTCCTCCGCGCCCTGCTGCAGCGCCTGCGTGGCCAGCGTCTCGTCGTCCAGTCCGGTCAGCACCACCAGCGGGACGCGCGGCGCGGCGGCGTGGGTCCGGCGCACGGCATCCAGGCCCTGCGCGTCGCGCAACCCCAGGTCGAGCAGGATGATGTCGACCGTGTGCACGGCAAGATGAGCCTCGGCTTCACCCATGCAGTCCACGTGAGTCAGCCCGAGACCGTGCGATCCCTGCTCGTTCAGCATCACGCGCAGCAAACCCGCGTCCCCCGGATTGTCCTCCACCAGCAGCAGCGCCTTCATCGCGTTCACAGCGCAGCGCTTTGCGCCCGCGGTGGCAGCCTGGCCCGGCTCAGCCAGAAATCGTTGATGCTCTCCACCAGCGCCTCGAACTCGTCGAGCTGTACCGGCTTGCTCAGGTAGCAGTTGGCCTGCAGCTCGTAGCTCTTCACGATGTCCGCTTCGGCATCGGAGGTGGTCAGGATCACCGTGGGGATCGTCCTCAGGCCGTCATTGTCCTTGATGTGAGCGAGCACCTCGCGCCCGTCCATCCTGGGCAGGTTGAGATCGAGCAGGATCAGGTCCGGACGGGGCGCGCCGGCATGCACCCCCTCTCGGCTGAGGAAGGCCATGGCCTGCACGCCGTCGGCGGCCACGTGCAATCGCACGTTCTTGTTGGCGCCGCGAAACGCTTCGCGCGTCAGGCAGACATCGCCAGGACTGTCCTCGACCAACAGCACTTCTACGGGCATTCCGTCACTTCCGATGGGTGCATGTCGTCACCTCGATGTCACCTCGGTTCCCGCCAATGAAAAGCTGAACGTGGAGCCCTTCCCAAGCTGCGATGCGACCGAGATGCCGCCACCGTGGCGCTCGACGATCTTCTTGCAGATGGCGAGGCCGATGCCGGTACCGGCGAACTCCTCGCGATTGTGCAGCCGTTGGAACACGCCGAAAATCTTCTCGAAGTACTGCGGGTCGATGCCCAGTCCGTTGTCCCGCACCGAGAACATCCATCTCGCGTCGCCATTGAGAGCGGCCGAGACGTGCACCTCCGGGACCCCGGCGTTGTGGTACTTGATCGCGTTGCCGATCAGGTTCTGGAACAACTGCGCGAGTTGCATCGTGTCGGCCCGCACCGTGGGCAGGGGGTCGTGCGTCACCCGCGCGCCGCTGTTGTGGATCGCGCCACGCAGGTTCAGCAGCGCACGCTGCAATGCATCCTCGCTGGAGATGTCGGCCAGCTCCTTTCCCTTCGTCCCCACGCGCGAGAAGGCGAGCAGATCCTGGATCAGGCGCTGCATGCGGCTCGCCCCGTCCACCGCGAACGTGATGAACTCGTCGGCATTGGAGTCGAGCCGGCCCTTGTAGCGCCTGGACAGGAGTTGCGTGTAGCTCGCCACCGTGCGCAGCGGTTCCTGCAGGTCATGCGAGGCGACGTATGCGAAGCGGCCGAGTTCCTCGTTCGAGCGGTTCAGTTCATCCATTTTCTGCAGCAGCAGCGCTTCGGCCTGCTTGCGCGTGGCAATGTCGCGGATCGCGGCGGTCACCAGGATGCCTTCGGCGTTTCCCAGGGGGCTCAGCATCAGCTCGATCGGGAATTCGCTGCGGTCCTTGCGCCGGCCGATGAGTTCGATGCCGGTGCCGATCTGCTGCGCGAGCGCCTCCTCCGCGGAGCGCAGGCCGTCGGCGACCAGCCGCTCCGCGAAGCCCTCGGGAATGATGCTGGTCACCTTCTGCCCGAGCAGTTCATCGCGCGGGTAGCCGAACTGCTTTTCGGCCTGCACGTTCACGAGCACGATCTCGCCGCCCTGGTTCACCACCACCATCGCATCCGGCGCCGCCTCGAGCAGCCCGCGGTAGCGGCCTTCCATCTGGACAAGGTGCGCTTCGGCCGCCTTGCGCACGCTGATATTGCGGATCGCCGCGGTCACCAGGATGCCTTCGGTGCTTTCCAGCGGGCTGAGCATGACCTCGATCGGGAACTCGCTGCCGTCCTTGCGCCGTGCGTTCAGCTCGATTCCCGTTCCGATCTGCTGCGCGAGCGCGTCGGCCGCGGAGCGCAGGTCGTCGGGCTCCAGCCGCTCCGCGAATCCGTGTGGAATGATGTTGGTGACCTGCTGCCCGAGCAGCTCGTCGCGCCGGTAGCCGAACTGCTTCTCGGCCTGTACGTTCACGAGCACGATCTCGCCGGCCTGGTTCACCACCACCATTGCATCCGGTGCCGCTTCCAGCAGCCCGCGGTACTTGCCTTCCGCCTGCGCCAGGTGCTCCTCGGCGTGCCCGCGCCCGCCGGGTTCGCGCATGGCCGCCGTCACCGCGGCGGCCCCGGCGCACCGGCCGTTGCAGGCGCATATCGGATGCAGTCCATGTCGGTACCTGTGAAAGCCCGCCAGAGGATCGAAGACACTGCGCGGGGCGAAACGAGAGGTGAGGTGAGGTGCCCTCTACACCAGTGTCCGCTCGTTCAGCGGTGCGGTATGTACGGTAGCCAACACAGATCCGGCCGCGCACGGGCGATGCGGAAAGCCCGGGGCGATGTGCAGGACAACACAGACTGCCGCGACGGGCGGGCGCAGAAGGAAGGTGGTGAAAATGGGGCAGGTGAGACGAACAGGAACCCGGCGACCCAGCGCGCCGGGTCACACATCAGTCCCATGGCGTTCGAGGCACAGAATGCCGCTTGACCCGGCGTCCGGAGGTCGCGGGAAGATTCAGCGGCGCGATCCGCGCTACTTGAAGCGCGCCCCCGGCTCGAGCCCGACCTCGCGCGCCCAGTCCGCGGCGGGCACCTTCTTGCCTTTCTCGGGACGCAGGCGTTCGACCAGGATCTGGCCCTGCGAGGTCGCGACCTGGATGCCGGCCTCGCTCACCTTGACCACCTGCCCGGGCTGCACGCTGGTCGCCTGTGCGATCTTGCGAGCGTCGAAGATGAAGACCTTCGCGTCCTCGAAGGTGGTCCACGCGCCCGGCTGCGGGTTGCAGCCGCGGAGCAGATTCCACGTCGTCTGCGTGGGCATGTGCCAGTTGATGCGCACCAGATCGCCGCGGCACCAGCCCTCGTAGGTGGCGCGTGCGTGATCCTGATCGATGCGCGGCGCTTTGCCGTCTCGCACCAGGTCCACGCTTTCGAGCATCGCCTGCACGCCGAGCGGAAACAGGTGGTTGAAGTACAGGCTGCCGAGCGTGTCGTCATCGCCGATCGCGACTTCCTTCTGCAGCAGGATCGGGCCCTCATCGAGCTCGTTGTCGGGCCAGAAGATGGACAGGCCCGTGCGCTCCTCGCCCCAGATGATCGGCCAGTTGATGGAGCTGCCGCCGCGGTGCAGCGGCAGCAGCGAGGGGTGATACTGGATGGAACCGTGGGTCGGAATGTTCAACACCTCTTCGGGCACGAACAGCGTCACGTACGCCATCACGCACAGATCCGCACCCAGGGATGCCATCTGCTCGGCGGTCCCGGCGGCGCGGTAGGAGCGCGGCTGGAACACGGCCACGCCCTTGTCCTCGGCGAAGGTCTTGATCGGATCGGCCGGGCGGCCCTCCTTGTCCGGTTCGCAGTACACGCCGAGCACCTCCTCGCCGCGTTCGAGCAGGGCCTCGAGCACGCTTTTGCCGAAGGCCTGCTGGCCGTGCACGATGAGCTTCATGGCGTTTTCCTCCACGGGTGGTCGTTGTTGTCCTGGCGCGGGGCGCGCGCGGCACGCGGGGCGTGCACTGCTGCGGCCATTGTAATGATCCGGATCGCGGCCTGTCCCGCGGGCCGGTGTGTTGGTGTGGGCATAAGGCCGGTCCGGTGTGGGTTGCGGGGACCGTCGGCCGCATGGAGGCGGCCGTCGAGCGTACATGGACGTATTCACAGCGTGTCCCCGCGGCCCATACCGGACTGGCCGGCCCTGAGGCTGCTCTTATCCGATCACGAATGCGGGCCGGCGCGGGGATCGCCGCCGCCGCGCGGCTGGGCTACATTGACGCTTATGTCCATGAGGCAGCCGACCGCCGCGCGCGTCGTGAAGGTCGCGCTCGCCCAGACCACGGCGCGCGACGACCTGGCGGCGAACCTGCGCGCCGCGCGTGCGCTGGTCGCGCGCGCGGCGGGCGAAGGCGCCGAGCTGCTGGCGTTTCCCGAGGTGTTCCTGTTCGTGGGCGAGCGCGCCGGCAAGCTCGCCGCGGCGCAGTCGCTGGACGGCCCGCTGGTCGGCGAGTTCCGCGAGCTGGCGGCGCGCCACGGCATGATGATCCTGCTGGGCAGCCTGCACGAGCGCATCGAGCACGACCCGGCGCACGTGCACAACACCAGCGTGTTGCTCGGCCGCGACGGCGCGCTGCTGGCCCGCTACCGTAAGCTCAAGCTGTTCGACGTGGAACTGCCCGGGCTGCGGGTGCGCGAGAGCGAGACCATCGCGCCCGGCGTCGAGCCGCCGCCGGTGGTGGACACCGAACTGGGACGCCTCGGGCTGACCATCTGCTTCGATCTGCGCTACCCCGAGATGTACCAGGATCTGCGCCGGCGCGGTGCGCAGGTGGTCTTCATCCCGTCGAATTTCACCGTGCCCACCGGCCGCGCGCACTGGGAGGTGCTGCTGCGCGCACGCGCCATCGAAGGTCAGTTCTTCGTGCTCGCGCCGGCCCAGGTCGGTCAGCACAATCCACGCTTCGCCTCGTACGGGCATGGCATGGCGGTCGACCCCTGGGGCCGGGTGCTGGCGGTGAACGAGGGCGGCCCGGGTCTGGTGCACGCGCAACTGGACCTGGCGCTGATCGAGCAGGTGCGCGCGCAGTTGCCGCTCTGAGCCGCCCGCCGCGCGGCCGCCGCCGCCGATTCTTGACCGCGGTCACGCCGCTCTCTTGCCGGAAATTCGGGCGGCGAAGTATGCTTCGACCCCTTCCCTCGCGCCCTGTGGCAGGCGCCCCACGCAGGGCGTCCGGGCAGCGGGACCGACCGCACGCAAACCCCGGGGACTTCCGACAATGGATCTGGCCACGGCGCTCGAGCAAAAGCTCGGGCTGAATAACGTCGTCTACAAGTACAACCTGCCCAAGGACCAGCTCTTCCACGAGGCCATCGCCAACGACCGCGGCTGGGTGCGGGCCGACGGCTCGGGCGACGAGCAGAAGGCCTTTGCCACCGCGCTGGGGGTCGACGGCCCGCTGATGTTCTTCACCGACCCGACCTGCACCGGCCGGCCGGTCGCCGACACCTTTGCGGTCGCGTGGCCGGAGGTGGAGGACAAGATCTGGTGGAAGGACAACTTGAAGCCCTTCGATCCGGACAGGTACGAGGGCCTGCTCGCGCGCGTGGTCGAGCACGTCAATGCCCGCGGCGGGCACCTGTACGTGCAGGACGTGTTCGCCGGCGTGGATCCCGAGTACGCGATGCCCTACCGCTTCGTGGGCGAGTACGCGACCCATGCGCTGTTCGCCCACAACCAGTTTCCCAAGCAGGTGCCCGGCATTGAGAACGGCGAGGACAAGCGCTGGACGATGCTCAACGTGCAGTCGTTCCGCTGCGATCCGCAGCGCGACGGCACGTACTCGCAGCGCGCGGCGATCATGGATTTTCGCAATAAGCTGTGCCTGGTGGTGGGCCGCGCGGATTACTGCGGCCTGGTCAAGAAGACCATCTTCACGGTCATGAACTACCTGCTGCCGAACCAGGGCTTCCTGTCCATGCACTGCTCGGCCAACATGGGTTCGGGCGGCGATGCGGCGATCCTGTTCGGGCTTTCGGGCACCGGCAAGACCACGCTGTCGGCGGATCCGGACCGGCGCCTGATCGGTGACGACGAGACCGGCTGGACCGATGCCGGCATCTCCAACCTGGAGGATGGCTGCTACGCCAAGCTGATCGATCTGGACAAGAACGCCGAGCCGATCATCGCCGCGGCGCTGTCGATGCCGGGAACGCTGATCGAGAACGTGCCGCCGTTGCCGGGGCGGCGGCTGGAGGACACCGATCCTCAGGATCTGGATCTCAGCGACGACTCCATCACCGAGAACACCCGTTTCTCCTACCCGATGCAGTGCAATCCCAACGTGGCAGCCGGTGCGCGCGGGGATCACCCCGAGACCATCGTGCTGCTGACCGCGGATGCCTTCGGCGTGCTGCCGCCGATCTCGCTGATCGAGGGCAGGGACGTGATGTACCACTTCGTGCAGGGCTTCACGGCCAAGCTCGCCGGTACCGAGGTCGGTGTGAAGGAGCCGACCGCGACCTTCAGCCCGTGCTTCGGTGCACCGTTCATGGCCCACTTCCCGTCCGTGTATGCGAAGCTGCTGGCCGCGAAGATCAAGTCCCATGACGCGCGCTGCGTGCTGCTGAACACCGGCTGGAGCGGCGGACCGGCAGGCAGCGCCGATCGCATCTCGATCAAGAACACGCGGGCGCTGCTCAACGCGGCGCTCGAAGGCAAGCTCGACGGTGTGGAGACCGAGACGCATCCGGTGTTCGGCCTACGCATGCCGAAGAGTTGCCCGGGCGTGGATGCGTCGATCCTCAATCCGCGCAACGTGTGGCAGGACAAGCAGGCCTACGACGCCGCCGCCCTGAAGCTGCGCGACATGTTCCGCGAGCACTTCGAGCGTCACCGTTTCGCCGACTTCGGCATCGAGGCTGTGATGTAGCAGGCTGGCGAAAAGCTCTGTTTTTCGCCAACCTGCGTCCGGCACAGGGATGTGCCGGCATCGCTCGAGCACGCAAGTGCTTGATCGATGGAGCAAGCCGACGACCGCGCCTTCGGCGCAGCGAGGTGAA
>Ga0214472_10008542_pt1 | contig 10696 bp, 10 predicted proteins | sample RVTome_6_FD_207662 | JGI IMG/M metagenome (GOLD analysis project Ga0214472, IMG submission 207662) | Soil microbial communities from uranium-contaminated site in the Upper Colorado River Basin, Wyoming, United States - RVT140D175 | ecosystem: Environmental > Terrestrial > Soil > Contaminated >...
ACTTCGGTCTTTCGCTCGCGCCGTGGGAGGAGCAGCTCTCCGAGGTAACATTGGCCGCACGATGAGCAGGAAAGTCGCATTGGTCACCGGCATCACCGGCCAGGACGGCGCCTATCTCGCCGAGTTCCTGCTCGCCAAGGGCTACGAGGTGCACGGCATCAAGCGCCGCGCCTCGAGCTTCAACACCCAGAGGATCGACCACCTGTACCAGGACCCGCACGAGCCCGACCGGCGCCTGATCCTGCACTACGGCGACATGACCGATTCGTCGAGCCTCACGCGCATCGTGCAGCAGTCGCAGCCCGACGAGATCTACAACCTCGCGGCGCAGAGCCACGTGGCCGTGTCGTTCGAAGAGCCCGAGTACACCGCCGATTCGGACGGCATCGGCACGCTGCGGCTGCTTGAAGCGATGCGCATCCTCGGCATGGAGAAGAAGACGCGCTTCTACCAGGCCTCGACCTCGGAGCTCTACGGCAAGGTGGCGGAGACGCCGCAGAAGGAGACCACGCCCTTCTACCCGCGCTCGCCGTACGGCGTGGCGAAGCTCTACGCCTACTGGATCACGGTGAATTACCGCGAGTCCTACGGCATATTCGCCTGCAACGGCATCCTCTTCAACCACGAGTCGCCGATCCGCGGCGAGACTTTCGTGTCGCGGAAGATCACGCGGGCGCTCGCGCGCATCAAGCTCGGGCTGCAGGAGTGCCTCTACCTCGGTAACCTCGACGCGCGGCGCGACTGGGGCCACGCGCGCGACTACGTCGAGGCGCAGTGGCTGATGCTGCAGCAGCCGCAGGCCGAGGACTTCGTCATTGCGACGGGCAGGCAGCACAGCGTGCGCGACTTCGTCAACCTGGCGGCCGAGAAGCTCGAGATGAAGCTCGCCTGGCGCGGTGCGGGCGCGGACGAGCACGCGCTGGATGGGTCGGGGAGGAAGATCGTAGCGGTGGACCGTCGCTACTTCCGCCCGGCGGAGGTCGATACGCTGCTCGGCGATCCGTCCAAGGCGAAAGCCAAGCTCGGCTGGACGGCGAAGACCTCGTTCGATGCGCTGGTCGGGGAGATGGCGCGCGAGGACCTGCGCGAGGCCGAGCGCGACGCGCTGGTGAAAAAGCACGGCCATCGCGTGCACCGGCAGCACGAGTAGCGTGGAGAAGTCGGCGAAGATCTACGTCGCGGGGCATCGCGGGCTCGCGGGCTCGGCGCTCGTGCGCAGGCTGCGTGCCGCGGGTTACGAGAACCTGATTCTGCGCACGCACGCGGAACTCGAGCTGACGGACGCAGTGGCCGTGCGACGCTTCCTCGAGGCGGAACGGCCCCAGCATGTGCTTCTCGCTGCGGCGAAGGTCGGGGGCATCCTCGCGAACGACACCATGCCCGCGGAGTTCATCCACTCGAATCTCGCGATCCAGACGAACGTGATGCACGAAGCCTGGCGTGCGGGCGTGAAGCGGCTGCTCTTTCTCGGCTCCTCCTGCATCTACCCGCGCGACTGCCCGCAGCCGATGAAGGAAGAGTACCTGCTGACGGGTCCGCTCGAGCCCACCAACCGGCCCTACGCACTCGCCAAGATCGCCGGGATCGAGATGTGCTCTGCGTACAACCGCCAGTACGGCACGCAGTTCCTCGCGGTGATGCCGACGAATCTTTACGGACCCGGGGACAACTACGATCTGCGCACCTCGCACGTGCTGCCTGCGCTTATCCGCAAGGCGCACGAGGCGAAGGCGCGGGGGGATGAGGCGCTCGTCGTGTGGGGGACGGGAAAGCCCAGGCGGGAGTTTTTGTACAGCGACGACATGGCCGATGCCTGCGTGGCGCTGCTGCGGCTGGAGGAGGAGCGATTCCGCTCCGCAATCGGAAGTTATCCGCCGCTCGTCAATATCGGGGCGGGGAAGGACTTGACCATCAAGGAGCTCGCGGAGCTGGTGTGCGAGGTGGTGGGCTTTCGCGGGCGGCTGGCATTCGATGCGTCGAAGCCGGATGGGACCCCGCGGAAGCTGCTGGATACGGGGCGTATGGAGCGGCTGGGATGGCGGGCGCGGATCGAGCTGCGGGAGGGGGTCGGAAAGGCGTACGAGGACTTCAGGGCGACGTCGGCCGAGCGGCAGCCTGCCGCGCACAGCTAGCGAGCGTCACTGTCGCGTCCAGTAACGCGGCTTGCCGCTCAGCAAACGCAGGAAGTCGAACGCGTAAGGCGCGATCCGGCGGCCCAGGATGCGCCACATCCAGACCCGCAGCCAAGATTTGGCGTAGGCGGACAGCCAACGCCGGCCGGGCTTGCGATAGCCGCGCAAAACCTGCGCGCGCCTCATTTCCCGCATCATGGTGAGCGACCCCGCGGGCTCCGTGCTGATGCCTCCCTGGCGCATGCCGGCCACCACGAGCTCCGGTACATACAGAGCGTTCCCCGCAGGCAGCTCGCGAAGAAGCAGCTCGTAGTCGCCGGCGATCTGGAAAGATTCGTCGAATCGCCCATGTGTTTCGAACAGGGACCGGTGATGCATGAGTCCCGGGTGGGCCAGCGACATGATGTCGGTGAACCGCTTCCCGGCAGTTCCCCAGCCCTCGCCTGCCCGGAACATTTCGCCGCCGCCCTGGTTCATGATCGCCACTTGCCCGTACACCACGCGTGTCGGAGGGTAGGCTTTCTCCAGGATTGGGGCGAACCGCTCGAGGACGTCGGGCGACCAGAAATAGTCGTCCGCGCCGAGGAAGCAGATCCAGTCGCCGCGCATTCGATCGAGTGCCTTATTCCAAGCGTGATAGATGCCGCGGTCGGGTTCGGATACCCAGTAGGCGAGCTTATTGGCGTTGCGCTCTAGGATTGTCCGCGTGCCGTCCGTCGAGCCGCCGTCGACGACGATCAGCTCCTTGTGGGGGTAGGTCTGACTAGCGACGCTGTCGATGCAGTGCTGGAGGGTTTTGGCACCTTTGAAGACGGCGACGAGGACGGAGATCACGCTTGGCACCCTTCAGCGACGTTCCAGACTTGCGGACGCCGCTCTTCCGAACAGCCACTCCCATGCGTAGCGTGTCTTTCGTCGCCATCCCGTGAACTTGGGGCGCGCCACGAGAGGGATGTCACGGGACTGCATTTCTCGGATTGCAGACCGCAGCGCGGAAAGATAGCAGTCGTAGATCCACCGATTGCGTCTGCCGATGCGATACATAAAGTACAACACGACTTTCCGCTTGGAAACGATCTTCAGGCTCTGAAAGTGAAAGAAGGTCGGCCGCGCCGTGCCATCGACGCGGCTGAAGTAGGCAACGTTCCAGGGCGCCAACGTCCGGTCGGTGCGCGTCAGGATATGCACGTCGGACGGATAGTCTCGAGGCCAGTCGTCGAGATATTTCTGGTCGCCGAACTTCCCATCCTCTTCCCGTGCATAGCACCACGCGACGCAGCGCTGCTGCCAGTCGGCAAGAATGCCCCGGGCAGGCTCGCTGTTGCGGAAGGTCATGAACTGCACGCAGAATCTGCCATAGCGGAGGTCGGCTTCGCGCTCCGGCGCAAACGCGTGCTCTGTCATCAGTACATGCTTGCCCGAGGCGAGGAATTCGTCGATCAGCATGACTGGCGACTGAAAAAAGAACAGATCCGCGTCGATATAGGTGACGCGTTCGATATCCAAACGGCGTGAGAACACGTAGCTGGGCAGGAATGGTGTGAGGGTCCAGCAGTACTCGGCTACCGAACGGTCGGGCTTGACCGATCTCAGCGCGTCGTTCTCCACTTCCTGAAGCCGGACCACCGTCGCCTGACCGAGCTGCAGCTTCCCGAGAGCGGTGGCGCACGCCTCATCGACCGCGACGATCCACAAGTGGAACGGCCGACCGTGCTCCTCGAGCGATCGGTAGAGGCACAGCCCCTGCGGCAAGTAGTGGCTATCGAAAAGCGTGACGTAGTGCTCTGTCGGCTTATCTGAATTCATTCAGCGCGCGTACCACGCTGGCGACCTCGGGGTCCGTCAGCTGAGGGTTACAGGGGATTGAGAGGCAGACCTGCCCATGGCGTTCCGCGGCTGCTAGTCCCGCTGGGTCGCGCGGCAGGTCGGTGCAGGGCGGTTGCCGGTGCACAGGGATGGGATAGTGGATGAGCGACTCGATGCCGCGCGCGCGCAGGTGCTCCGCCAGCCGGTCGCGCTGCTCGCAGCACAGCACGAACAGATGATGTACATGGTTCTCTTCGTGCCCGGGCAAGACGAGGAGCCGGATTGCAGGGTTCGCGATGCCGACGCGATACGCCCGGGCAATCGCCCTTCGGCGCGCGGTGTACTCGTCCAGTACCGCGAGGCGCTCGCGCAGGATCGCCGCATGCAGTTCGTCGAGCCGGCTGTTGAGTCCCAGCACGGGATGGTGATAGCGCTCGGACTGGCCATAGTTGCGCAACTGCCGCGCTTTCGTTGCGACCGCCTCATCGTTGGTTACTAGCGCGCCGCCGTCGCCGATGGCACCCAGGTTCTTGGTGGGATAGAAGCTGAATGCTCCAATACTGCCCCAGGCCCCGGCGCGGATGCCGTTGCAGCCGGCCAGGTGCGCCTGCGCGCAATCCTCCAGCAAGTGCAGTCCCGCAGCGTCGCAGAATGCCTTCCACTGGTCGAGCCGGTGAGCGTGGCCGTAGAGATGCACCAGCAAGACCGCTCTTGTCTTAGGACTCAGACAGCGCCGCGCGCTTTCGATGCTCATTTGCGCCGTGGCTGGATCGATGTCTGCCAGGACCGGCTGAGCGCCCGCCCGCAGGATGGCCAGCACCGACGCGAACGCCGTCATTGGCGTGGTGATGACCTCATCGCCTGCACTGATGCCCAGGGCGCGCAGGCCGATCTCGATGGCGTCCATGCCGTTGCCGACGCCGACCGCGTGGCGGGTGCCGATCTTCTGTGCCCACTCGCTTTCGAAGGCGCGCACCTCGTTACCGAGGATATACCAGCCGGAGCGCAGCACCTTCTCGACTGCCGCGAGCTCGCGCTGGCGCAAGGCGGCCGCCTCGCGCTGAAAGCCGTTCATCGGGATCACGCGTTCGTCCAGTAGTGCCGACCGTGCCTGGCGTAGTAGTCCAGGGTCCGCCGCAGACCTTCGTTCAGCCCAATTCTTGGCTCCCAGCCCAACTCGGTGCGGATCTTGGCGAAGTCGGAATAGTAATCGCCGATGTCGATGGCCTTGCGTTCCGGCGGAAACGGCACGACCTCGTAGCTGCCGGAACCGCGCAGGGCGACGAGCTTCTCCGCAAGCGCCTTGAGGCTGATGACCTCGCCCGAACCCAGGTTGAAAACCTGACCCTCGGATTTCGGGTTCGTGGCTGCGGCCATGAGGGCGTCGACCGCGTCGTCAACGTAATTGAAGTCCCTGAGCTGAGTGCCGTCCCCGTAAACATGGATCGGACGGCCCTGAATCATGTTTCGGATCCAGATGCCCAGGAAGGTCTGCCGGGCATCCTTCACGCGCATGCGCGGGCCGTAGGTGTTGGTGAGCCGGAGTGCGCAGGCGCGAATGCCGTAGATGTTGTTGTAGAGCAAGTGGTACCACTCTCCCGCAAGCTTGTTGATCCCGTTCACGTCCACCGGCTGGATCGGGTGCTTTTCGTCCACCGGCAGGTATTGCGGGCGCCCGTAGAGCTGACGTGTGCTAGCGAAGACGAGCTTCACTCCGGGATTGTGCTTTCTGCATGTCTCGAGGATCGAGAGCTGCGCGGCGGCGTTAATCTCGAGGTCGGTCCGCGGATCCGTCATGGAATCGACATGGCTTGTCTGGCCGGCGAGGTTGAACAGGTATTTCTGGTCCTCTATCAGCCGCGCCAGGGCGTGTGCGTCCCGGACGTCGGCGATGTTCACGGTCACGCGGTCGCGTATGCCGTGGACGTTGTATTCCAGCCCGCCGTACTCGGGGATGAGGCTATCCATCAGCGTCACCTTGGCGCCGAGGTCGACTAGCCGGTGCGCCAGGTTGGAGCCGATGAATCCGAGCCCACCGGTGATCAGCACCTTCGCCCCGGAGAAGGCCGAACTCGTCATCGGCCCGGACCTTTCTTCTCGGCGAGCACCACGTTGTCCAGGTAGAGATCCGGGTTGGCAGGCGTGATCCAGGCGAGCACGGCGCCGACTAGGTTGAACGGGGCCATGAGTACGACCGCGGCGATTAGGTTGAGATACGGGCTTCGGGTCACCGTAACCTTGTAGAGGTAGACGTTGACCAACTGGAACAACGCCCGAACATCGGCAGCGGTCCTCTGCTGGCGCAGAAGCGCGAAGCCGTGCCGCTCCAACAGCGACCTAACTCCGAAGGAAGAGTAGCGCCCGTAATCCCTCGGTTGCTCGTGCTCGTCCCAGACGAAAGGCACGGTGAGCAAGAGACGGCCGCCAGGCTTCAGCACCCGCGCGATCTCGCGCACGAACTCATCCGGCTCGAAGACGTGCTCCAGGACTTGGTTGCACAGCACGGCGTCAAAGACGCCGCCCTCGAACGGGAATCTGCGGCCGTCATAGTAGGCGTCTGCCTTGCCGCGGGCGCGGCTATCCGCCGTATCGAGCTCCAGACCCACATACTCCGTCGCGCGGATCAAGCTCTCGTATGGGCGGTCCCCGCAGCCCACATCGAGGACGCGTCCGCCGATCTCCCCGGCGAGTTGGTCGATTGCAGCATGCAGGGCATTGCGCGCGAAGTAGAAGGGGTTGATGAACAAGCCTGCGACGCCGGGACGAACCATCTGTGCTCGGTAATACCCCTTCAACGCCTCGAGCATCGTCAGCTCCGGCGATCGAGGATGAATCCGGCCAGCTCGAAGCGCACGGCCGGGCCGTGCCACTCGCCGCTGCCGTCGGTGAAGACGCTGAGCACGGAGAACGCTGGGGCAAACGCGCCCATCAGTCGCCGCCGGGAGAAGATCCAGCACGGGTAGCTGGCCGGGTAGATCTCCGGCGGCACCCGCTGCACTGTGAGCACGTCGCGCTCCAGAGGTGAGCAGGGAGTGCGGTCTACTATGATGCGCGGCACTTGGCGGAGCGCAATACGGCGAATGACGTCATAGGGCTCCCGAAGGTATTGCAGGACGCTCGATAGCAGTACGACATCGTACCGTCCATCGGCGAGCGCCTCGTCGAGGGAGGTGCGGAATCGCAGTTCCTCTGTCTGAAAATGAACGGTGCCCAGGTCGACGAGAGCGGACTGCTCCACGACCGTCCATGACACCCCGCAGCCGTGAACGAAAGCCTTGTACTGGCGGTAAAGTCCGCCAAGCGCGCCCCCCAGATCCAGCACGCGCAGCGGTTCCTGCCTGCCGGCGCTCAGCCGCGCCAACGCCGCCATCACGGAAAGCGAGAACTGCATCTCGTCGAACGTCACGCCATCCCGAGCATCGGCGGCCTTGCCTTTCTTGACTTCGAGTTCGGCTGCAAGCACGCGGCGGATGATCTCCGCGTTGTCGTAGCCTCCGGAGGCCTTCTCCGCGTCCGCCCACGTCGTGTACGCCCCTTTGAAACGCAGGCCTCGCCCCATCGCCGTGCGAACGGTGCGCAGAAGAAAAGGCGGCGCAAGCTCCTTGAGCGTTTCGCGCAGCGTCATCTCAATCTGCGGGAGTGGACACCAGTCCCCTGAAACGGCGCAGGAGCCGCACAGCCGCAGAAGGCCGCAGGCCTGCCAGATAATCGATAAATGCACGCCGAGCCTCTTTGGACTCCTCCACCGGGGCTGTTCCCACCACGACGCGCCGCCCCCAACTGGAATGCTCGAAGCGCTTCGTGTCGCCGACATGCACGCCGCTCCCGTCGGCGCCGATGTTCTGTACTTGCGAGGAACCAGGGTAAAGCGTCAGCCTGCCCTTCAAGAAAGCGGACGCATACCAGCGGATGGCCCAAGAGTCGTTCCTGCCCGCGATGCAGTCGCGCAGCATCTGGGTGTAGGGATAGGCGCCATCGAAATCGAATTCGCGTGTCGCCTGCCTGCGGTCGAGCTCGGCCAGCAGCTTGCCGCCGTCCGGCTCGAACAGGTCCCACCCACGTTTCCACGTCCCCCAGCCCCAGCAATCAGCGCCTCGCAGAAAGAAACTTTCCGGAAGACTCGTGGCGACGGGATAGGTGTAAGCATGCACGCTGATCACGCGCTCATCGTCGGCATAGACGTCCAGGGCCCGATTTATGTAGCCGAGAAAATGCGTCGACGGCAACAGGTCGTCCTCCAGCACAATGACTTTTCCGAATTCGCCCGCGAGGTGCGTGACCCCCTGAATGATGGATCCCGCGATGCCGAGATTCGTCGACTGTTCGATGACTTCGACCGCCGCAAAGCCGCGCACTCCTCGCGCCAGCGTCCTGACCTCGGCGACTTTCGCCGCCACGGCGTCGCTTCTGGGGGCATCGACAAATACGAACAGCGGAGTCCGGGCGGACTCCGGATTGCGCGCCAACGCCCCTGAGACCAGCGAGAGGTGATCGGGGCGGTTATAGACGAAGAGAGCGACCGGAGCGAAAGACGCCGTCATGCCGTGGGCGCAAAGCTTCGAGCTGCGCTCGTCATCAGCGGAACCAGCGGGCGCAGACGATTTGCTAGAGATAGAATTCCATCGGTATGCAAATCCTCTGCGACCACATAAAGTCCTCCCGGTTTCTCGGCTTTGATAGCCTCACAAAGAGCCTTGGTGCCATCGGGTCGACAAGAAATCAGGAAGAGAATCGACGTGGATAGCATTTAAGTCTCATGGTGGCCCTTCAAGGTTTCCTCGCACTTACCGTGTATCCCGCGGTTTCTTCTTCGCATTTCCAGTATTTATCAAGCCAGCGAGCCGTGATCTGATCCATGATCCAAACTAGCCACAAAATAGCGGTAATTCCGACACGCAGTAACCGTGGTCCTCTGATGAGACGTCGCGTCTGGTAGTTGAATTTGGTAACCCACATCACCCAGAATCCGGTATTGGCGATTATCTCGACCTCGACAAAGCCCGCCTTCCGAAATAGATGCTCCAGTCCGTATCGCGTAAACCTGAAATAGTCATGCGGTGCCTCGTGTACCCACCACATGAATGGTACCTGCAAGACAATTGCCCCGCCGGGTTTTAGAAGGCGATAGGCTTCATTCAGCATCGTTTCCGGTTCGCGGAGATGCTCCAGTACCGAGAACGAAATTACTGAATCTGCAACGCGGTCTTCAATCGGCAAGCGGTCATTCAAGTCCGCTATGATATCTGCCTTCAGTTCGTGCAAGGTGTCGGACCAATCGACACCAACATAACGATCAGCAAACTGAAGAACCCATTCACGGTACGGCATTTCTCCGCACCCCAGGTCGTAGACGGCGCCCTTAAGGTGGTCGCGTAACCTAACGAGCGCCTCGTCACCGGAGTCGTAAAGCAGCCAATTCTCCAACGTCCGGTTTGGGTGAAACTCGCTTGGGCGCCTCGGGACCATGCCACAGTCAGCCATGGCCTGCTGCCTCCAATACATCGATTTTCTCAGGCAATGAAGCGGGATCGCAGTACGCCGCCAGACCCCTGATCGCCTTAATCAGGTTGGTCCTGCTCATATACGCACCAACGATCTCACGATTGCGTGACCGCTCGCCATGTGTCAAGGGTATAAGAGCAGCAGATGGCGAGTCTTCAATCGAATGCACTGAGTTGAGCGGGACTCCGAGTCCCGTATAGGTTTGATAGATCGGATTCTCCTCGCGCAAAATGATCCTTGCGCCCTTGTAAAGTGCAGCACTTATATTTCCCATTGCGGCCTGACGCCGATGATTCATGATGACCGTTCCGCACGTGGACAATAGCTGGTGATATTCATCGATGGGAAGATAATGGCGTAACGGCGTGAAATTGGAACCGAACAGTCGCGAACCGATTCGGCAAACCTCCTCAGCGTAATGCGAGTGGCCATAACTCAGCGGCGCAATGATCTTTCGCCCCTCAATGCCTATACGATGCAGGAGATTCATGGCTTCCAGATGGTTGTTTTCGGGGGTCGCCGAGTTTCCGAGAAGAATATCCGGGCCCTCCATCTTCACCGGCCCTCGTGCCAATGTGTCCTCTGTACTGAAGTAATGTAGTTGGTAATGTTTCGCGCGAAAATCCGGGAACGCGCGCTTCAATAGAGGCATCTCAGACGGGCTAACGCAGCACAGGTCGATTCTGCCGGCGACCGTCTGTATCGTCGCCTGCGACTGTTGCTTGTTAATGGCACTCTTGAGCGCGCGGTATGCGGGGCGGAGAAGGGACTTCAGATGGAAGACCGCGCCCTTGGGCGTTGCGTTTTCGACCGCCAGAGCTCTCTGCCAGGCTACAGTTGTTTCCGGAAGAATCAGGTCACCGAAATCACTCTCGAGGTAGGAGTAATACTCATAGCCCCATCCTATCCACATGACCACCAAGTCTTTCGACATGCGCTTCACGACATCCGCAAACGCCGGAATCATGGCGTGCACAATCAATATGCGGTTGTTGTTTATCGTCGCCAGACAGTCCTGGGATTGCAGCCTTCGACGAGTGACGATATTGAATTTCTTCGGATTCCGTACGAAGCGAAGCGGCTCACGAGTTTCATCCAGTAGGAACCAGGTGTTGTTCCCTGGATAAGCTTCTTCAAAGATATCCTGCGCGAAGGGAATGAACTTCTGGTCGAAAGCCAAATGCGCAATTCGCATCTCACCGTTCTCTTCGCAAGGTGAGTGCAGCTTCGACTGCCTTCGCTACCTTCGGCGCGTC
>Ga0214472_10008543_pt1 | contig 10695 bp, 7 predicted proteins | sample RVTome_6_FD_207662 | JGI IMG/M metagenome (GOLD analysis project Ga0214472, IMG submission 207662) | Soil microbial communities from uranium-contaminated site in the Upper Colorado River Basin, Wyoming, United States - RVT140D175 | ecosystem: Environmental > Terrestrial > Soil > Contaminated >...
ATAAGGTTTCAAGACTAGGAACTTCATTTATCAGGGGTACTCAAGAGTATGGAGTAATGGCATGTGCCAAGCATTTTCCAGGACATGGTTCATCCGATATTGATTCGCATATAGGTTTACCAACTTTGTCTCAATCTATTGAGGAATTTTTAAAATGTGATCTGATCCCATTTCGAGAGGCAATCAGTGAAGGTGTTTCATCAATTATGACAGCCCATATTTCATTGCCCCGGATAGATGAAAATGCTGTTCCAGTAACCTTTTCGGCAAAATTAATCAGTAAAATATTATTTCGCGACCTAGAATTTAGGGGTTTGGTAATATCGGATTCTTTTCAGATGGAAGCGTTATCTGAATACGGTGACGAAGTGGACATGGCAGGTCAGGCATTGACTGCTGGGTGTGACATAATCCTCGACCCTGTAGATCCTATTTGCCTGGTGGAAAAATTAACTAAAAGGGTAGCGGACGGAAAAATCTCTATGGCTCATTTAGAAAGGGCTGTAGAAAAGGTTATCATGGCAAAATCGAGATGGCTTGATGAGCCTCAGATTGATCTCTTGCAAGGGGAAAACCCTGGGTTGAGAATTCTTAACGAAATTGCCAGGCGCTCTGTTTGTCTTGTGAAAGGAGGTAGATTGGTTAATAATAGGGTGAAGATATTTGTTTTCGATGTTACTCAATCTTCAGATGATATTTCTAAGCCCTTTGTTGGAAGACTCTTGGATGCCGGAATAGAATGTAAAGTAGAAGTAATCCCGCTTTCTAGTCCGGATGTTCCTTTTCAAACTGAATCGAGATCTCGCCAACCGATAATCTGCCTAACATATACATCGGTTGGTGCTTGGAAGGATTATTACAAGCTACCCGAGAGTTTTAAGAATTGTTTAAGGAGCGTTGCCAGAATTAACCGTGATAAGTTTTTAATATCTTTTGGGTCGCCATATGTAGTTCGGGGATTTGAGAATTTCGATACAATCATCTGTGCCTTTGATAAACTTGATGTTTGTCAAAATGCAGCCGCAGAGGTGCTTTTAGGAAAGCTCAAACCCGAAGGAATCCTTCCCGTTCGATTAAGCAAAATTTAAGAATCGATTAACTTTATGTCTGAATTTAACTTAAACTCTCTCAGTCCATTAGATTGGTTAATTGTCGTTGCTTATTTACTGTTTTCTTTGATTATAGGCGTCTATTTTACCAGACGTGCAAGTGGGAGTATGTCCTCTTATTTCGTTTCTGGAAGAAACCTTCCCTGGTGGATCATTGGGACTTCAATGGTTGCTACAACATTTGCTACCGATACGCCACTTGTGATAACTGGATGGATTAGAACAGAGGGGATATGGAAAAATTGGTTTTGGTGGAATTATATATTTAGTCATGTATTTATCGTATTTGTTTTCTCAAGGCTATGGAGAAGGGCAGAGGTCATTACGGATAATGAACTTATTGAAATTCGTTACAGTGGTAAGCCTGCGGCATTTCTAAGGGGTTTTAAGGCCTTTTATTTTTCCACGTTATTCAATTTCATCGTTATGGGATGGGTAATTAGTGCAATGGCTAAGGTTCTCAAGGTCTTTTTTGGAGTTGATACTCCTCTTGCCATCTTCATTTGCATGGCAATTGCCTTTTTTTACACTATGATGTCTGGGTTGTGGGGAGTAGCGCTTACTGATTTTCTTCAATATTTTGTCGCTCTTATTGGCACAATTGTTCTTGCCTGGGTGGTGATTAGTTCCCCAGAAATAGGCGGTTTCCCTGGTTTCTTCGAAAAAATAAATGGACTTGAGACTCATATTTCATTCTTTATGACCCCGTCAGGCGGGATACCGGTTAGTGAAGGTTTTTGGTCATCCAGTTTTTTCGTTTTTTTAGTTTACGTGACCATCATATGGTGGTCCTCCCATAATGCTGATGGAGGAGGATATTTCATTCAGCGGATGTGTTCTGCTAAGAACGAGCGGCATGCTTTATTAGGAACAGCCTGGTTTTCTCTCAACCATTATGTAATTAGACTCTGGCCATGGGTATTAATTGCAGTAGCTTCTCTGATTGTTTATCCGACTGCGTCCGTTACAGGAGGGGACAACGAAGCCATGTACATTGTTGTTGTCAGAGATTTCCTTGGTTCTGGTCTTACCGGTTTGTTAATCGTGTCATTTCTTGCGGCATTTATGTCGACCTTATCTACGCAACTTAACTGGGGGGCATCATACTTAATGAATGACATCTACAGGAGATTTATTAAGAAAAATGCGCCGGAAGCTCATTATATTCTTATTTCAAGGGTCTGCACATTGATTCTGACCGTACTCGCTGGGTATATCGCTTTTCACATCAAAAACATAGGCAAAGCCTGGATTTACCTTTGGGCTATGAGCGCGGGAATCGGATTGGTGCTGGTACTCAGATGGTTCTGGTGGAGGATTAATGCATGGTCTGAGATATCCGCTCTCGCTTCATCTTTGATAACGATTTTCGTTCTGACCATGTTTACCAGGCTACAGAAAGTGCCTATCGAGCTAAAGCACCAGATCATAGTAATTCCGGTTTCCATCGTAAGCTGGGTGTTAGTTACATATTTTACCAATCCTGAACCTAAGGAAACGTTATTTAAATTCTATAACAGGGTACGCCCATGGGGTTTTTGGGGTCCAGTGAAAGAAATGAATCCGATCATCACAGCACCTTCATTTTTCCCAGTAGTGATTAATTGGCTTTTAGGAGTTGGTTTTATATTTTTTGCGATGGTTGGACTAGGCAAATTGCTTTTTGGACATTCAACTCTAGGGTTCATTATGATTTCAATTTCTGCCTGCTCGGGAATTTTGATTTATATTCGACTAAAAAAGGAATTTAGAGAAAGTTGATATTCGTGAGATTGTCTGTATTAAAAATCGAAAGCTTCAATGCTTTGTGGTTATTTTCTGACTTTCAAATCTTGTTAATTGTGTTATAACTATTTAAGTTTTATTATTTTTACGGATGCCCCATGACAATTTCAGTGAAAGTTTTAAAGCAGCCCAAGCTCAGTTTTTCTGAGAAACTTTACCTGCCAGAGGTATTTCGTGGCTTGATGATAACACTCAAGCATCTTTTAGCTTTTAAACCCGTCACTGTGCAATATCCAGAGGAAATAAAACAGCTTCCACCAAGGTATAGGGGCCTTCATATTTTACCAGCAGACGATGAGGGTGAGATAAGGTGTGTTGCTTGCAAGCTTTGCGAGGTTGCATGCCCCACGCAAGCAATATCTATAGTTGCTGAACCTGCAGATGATTACGGCATAGAAAGGAGGCCAAAAGTTTACAACATAGATTTTATGCGGTGCGTATTTTGTGGATTCTGCGTTGAGGCTTGTCCATGCGATGCCCTTAGGATGGGGATGAAATATGAACTTGCGTCGTATAACAGGGCAGGGCTTATTCATACTAAAGAGGTATTCTTCGACCCGAATGTAAAGAGTGCTGCACCCAGAGATAATGCAAACTTCCTGTATGAAATGGGAGAAGGTGAGATTTTAGATGACCCTGATGAAGCTAAAAAAGTGAGAGAATTAACTGGAATTTATACAAAGAAATAATTCTGGCCGGTCTTCATATAAAAATCGTTCATAGTTGATTCTGCGTTGTTCTAGCGCCATCTTGAAGGTTTTTTATCGATAAAAATAAACCATTATTTAAATTTTTTTTACGTCGAACGAAGAAGATATAACTTGTGAAGAATCCAGCAAGTGACGAATGTAATTCCGCTGTATAAGTAGTACAAGAAATGAAGCGGTATAGATAAAAAAGTAAATTTTAGACCCCTCTTGTGGAAAAGAAAATTGTATAAATCCAGATTGAGGATTATTATAGCGATAATTAGCAAGACGGCGAGAGCAATGAAATATGCGTTTAAACCAATTGCAATGATATTCACGGCATCTAACATAGTTAAAATTAGCAATACTATAATTATTCCAGCTAAGAATGAGCTTATTCTGTAATTAACCTTTAGATTCAAGTCACCGGAAAGAGCTCCATTCTCGATTATCAATTTTGACCATGGCAAAGCCCGGTTTAAAATATCGGTTTTCAACAAACCATACCAGGTCCATTGCTTTAAATGCTTAACCTTTAAATCTTTATCCAGGCGGATTTGATAACCAGCGTTACAAATTCTTAGACCTAGTTCTATATCTTCAACGGATGGTTTTGTATATCTTATCTCGTCAAATCCATTTAATTGGAGGAAAACATCCCTGTAAATAGCTCCGAAACCCGCCCAAAAGGTTTTTGCATTTTCTTCTGAATTCTGATGAATGAAATGGTGAAGTAGATTTTTAAACTGCGACAGGAAGTCTTCCGCGGCCGGGCTTTCATCGTAGGAACCGAATACAGCTACGACATCGGGATTTTTTCTGAAGTCATCGATGACTCTCTCTATGGTTTCGTACCGTACAATTACATCGGAATCAATAAATACGATTATTTTTCCTCTTGCCATCTTCGCTCCGTAGTTACGTGCTGCCGCAGGCCCAGAGTGATGAGGCAGTTTATAAACTATTGCTCCTTTTCTCTCGCTTATTTCTACACTGTCGTCTGTGGAACAATCATCAACGACAATTGTTTCATATTTAGAATAAGAAGATCTCATTAATGCATCCAAGCAATCCTTCAGATGCTTGCTGCCATTATGAACGGGAATGATAACCGAAATCACGGGAGGTTTCTTCATTTGAACTTATCACTTTCAGTTAAATCTAGGATTTAAATGGTATCTTGTTATAAAGCAATAACGACGACGAAAAGTTAATCTTGAAAATATTCTTCACTTCCTGAGTTCAACGATCTTATTATATATCCAACCGATTAGGGTTCCAAAGATTGTTCCAAAAGCAAAACCGTAGAAAAATCCTAGAATACTGCCCATAAAAGATACCTTGTATCCAATAAAGAACTGACTAAGAAGCTCTAAATGAGGACCAACTATGTACTCCCCTCCTGGACCAATATGCCCACCCTTTAAAACGAGCCAGTTGGTTGCAATAAATATGACCAAACCTATCGAGATGCCTAGAGTTAGACCCAGCATCTTAGTATTCAAGATCATCACCGCGCTATAGAGATTTTCTTCTTCCGTATTAATTTTCTTTCCTTCCATATTTAATTAGCCCTTTTTCTCATGCCTGAAGTACCTAGATATAGTCTAGGAAGTCCTTAAATGATCTAGATTCTGCCTGTCTTTTGACCCTATGAAGGTAAACACTTATAGATAGATTTCGGAGGTATGCATATAACCACCCAAAGATAAATCCCCAAAGAAAACAGTACCCTAAACCAATAAGTGCGCCGCTTAGGGAGACCGTATAACCGATAAAATATTGTCCAAGGAGGTTGAAATTTGGGTCTCTTGAATCGACTCCTGTTAATATTAACCAGAATGTAGATACGAAAATAGCAAGTCCAGAGGCTGATCCCACGGCAAGGGCGAATGCAAATTTATCCATTCTGGCAAATGCCTTTATCAGTAAATCTAAGCCGGTAAGCTTTTCGTTTTTGATTGTGAATAGTCTTGGGTGTAATGGTTGCGTGGTGGCAAGCGTTGATAATTCATCGACATCTGTTCTCTCAGCTTGAGAAATGTCTTCGTGGTATTCTTTATCTGTATTAACCTTCCATAGGTCATAATTAGCACCGCGTATATTTCTCACAGCCAACATCGCGGTCAGCATCGAATGATCTTGATTATTGTATTTATGCATACCATTTCGACCAACTAGCTGCAGGTTAACAAAATTGGCAAGGAATTGCTTGATTACCTCTAGGGATTCAAGATATGAGGAGTCATAAACAGGATAAGCTTTTGGCATTCGCACAACAGTCCCATTCTCTATTAGAGTTTTGTCTGCCAGTCCTAAAGATGTCAGTTCAGTTTTACCTAGCTCAATTAAATCTTCATCTGGCATGGTCCAAAGTCCGTCTCCTTCAAAACAGAAATATTCAAGACCCAGGCAGGTTTTATTTTGGTCCGGTACCATATCCGGACTCCAGTTCTTGAAATTCTGAATTCTGCCCAACCGTACGTTTGGATCGTGTATATAAATCCAGTTATCCTGAAACACCTCTTTCTTATTGACTATAAGAATCACCGTAAGAAAATCTCTATAATTGAGGTTCCTTGCAGCTTCAAGCACAGGATTAGGTGCAACAGGACTCAATTTGTTAATTAATTCTCTTACCGGCATGCTACTGATAAAGTGCGTACCACTTATAACTTCACTCTTCCCCTCTATATTTATTTCAAGCCGGGTGACTTTGTTGTCGGATAAGTATATTTTTTCAACATCTGCTCCTAAAAGAACCTTACTGCCATTGTCAATAACCCTATTTTTAACCTCATTCCACATCATTCCTGGTCCAAATCTTGGGTAATGGAAGGAATCAATCAGTGTTTTAATCGAGTTTTCTGAAGCAGTGTTTTTTTGTTTGAGTAAAGCAACCCTGAGTGCGGTGAAAAGGGAAAGACCCTTTATCCTCTGTGAAGCCCAATCAGCGCTTATTTCATTACATGAAATTCCCCATACCTTCTCGGTGTAGGTTTTAAAGAACATTTGATATAGGCGCTTTCCAAAACGATTTGATACCCATTGTTCAAATGTTAATTCAGGCCTTTGAGGAAATAACTGAGACTTGATATAGCTGGTTATTACTAAAATACTGTTCCAAACTCCCAAGTTGAGGAGTGCATTTGAAATTCGGAACGGGTAGTAATAAAACTTTTCATCGTAATAGATTCGAGAAAGGCGGTTACGTTTGATAAAGTCAGATCCCAGAACTTCATTCCACATTTCTTCCACCGACTTAACTTTTGTGAAGAAGCGGTGTCCACCTATGTCAAAAAGATAACCATTGAAGTTAACTGTCCTTGCCAGACCTCCAACGGTGGTGTCCTTTTCGACCACTAATGATTCGATGCTAGCTTTACAAAGTTCATATGCGGCGGTGAGTCCGGCGGGTCCAGCACCTATGATTATTACCTTCTTATCATTAACTGCTTCATTGGACGCTTTCATCTGTTGTTATGATTTCATTTGATATAGGTTTATGATTACAATATCATAGAAAATCAATGTGATACGAGTCTATTTTCATTTGAATAAAGACTAATATTGTACCCGATTCTATGATTCTATATTATTTGAGGTAGTTTTAAATGTCTCACAAATCTCCCTTTTAAAGGTACACTTTTATTGATATAAAGCGGGGGGAGATGAGTATTCTCCTTTCGCTTTAACACTATAGAGAATTTCCTAATTAACTGAGGTAATTAATCCCCAATAGTCCGAAGTGTAGCAATCTTCTGGTGATCTTAATATTTTCTGAATTTCGTGAATATCATGAATCCATTGTTTTCTTAAATCTTTTATACCAGGGAGTCAATCTCAGCAGGCCCGATATAGCTGATTTTAGTTGAGCGCGCTCGGTTACTAGATTAATGCCCCCTTGCCTAGCGTAAAATTCTGATGTTGTTATGTTTGGATCAAGTGCCCTTCCTTCACTCGTAAGTTTAACAACTCGATCTCCCGCAAAGGCGATATTAGCCTTTTTTTCAGCGATCATGAAATCACCCTGTACTACATAGCTTGCTAAAGCACCTCCAGTAGTAGGATGCCCAAGGATCGAAATATAAGGTAGACCAGCGTCTTTAAGCTTCAAAACCGAAAGGATGGTCTTAGGCATTTGGTATAGGGCAACTGTTCCCTCGTGCATCCTAGCGCCGCCCGTAGAAGACACTGAGATCAGAGGTAACCTTCTATTTATAGCATAATCGACGATCATTTTCATCTTTTCTCCAAACACAGATCCCATTGACCCTCCCATGAAACGAAAATCGCTTACGGCTATTGCAACTGGCATGTCAGTAAGCATTCCATAACCTATGATTAATGAGTCCTTGGAGTCAGTTCGAGATGACATTTTTTTTCTGCTATCGGAATAGTCATAAAATTTAAATCTTCCGTCAATGTCATCCACGCTGATGTCAGGACGTATTTCATGGAATGATCCGGGATTCAGCAGTAAGTTCAGGTAATCTTCTGAACCTAGTGGGCTGGGTTTTTGACAGTATGGACAGGCATAATAATTTGATTCAAACTCTTCCTTGGTAGAACGGTTCCGGCAGCCATACCTGATAATTTTACCCTCGGTGTCTTTTTCGTCGTTACAAACGTATGGTTCTGCTCCGTATAGTGCAATCTGCATATGTGAAACTTGAGAGTTAGTGCTCTTGGAAAAAGGCAGCCACCCCTTGATCTTTTTTGCGAATGCCTGATATCTTTTTCTTTTTGTTCCGAGTCGACCACATTCTTCGATTTTTTCTCTTAAATTTTTTTGCAAGTGTTTGATATCGGAACGTTCTAATTCATCAACAGCTTGATTTACACTCTTTTTGATATTTTCAAGGGTTTTAACTAGGTAATCGGATTTATCCAAAGATGGTTCTTTAATTACCTTATCGACAATACCATATCTTAGCATATATTCAGAAGAAGGCTGGAGTACCTTTAGTGCCTCTTCAATATTATCGGCTGTTCGAAATATTATGGCAGAGCACCCCTCTGCAGTTATAACTGAGTATTCAGCGTGGGAGAGCATAAACCTTCTATGTGCAAGTTGCAACGCAATGGCTCCTCCACTACCGCCACTGCCAATAATCACGGAAATTGATTTTGTATTTAGTGTGATCATTTTCGCCTGGCAATATGAAATGAGCCAAGATTGCAGTTTCTCCGCTGAATATTCGAACGGATCGCCCCCGATTGTGTCGATATACGTGTGAAGCATTAATCCATTTTTTTCTGCGTAGATCATCATGTTGTATGCTAGGCCGTAACCATCTGCTTTGACTAAACCGTAATTTAATTTTGCCCGTTCAGATTCATTTGCCGGTGTTTGTTGTGCTATAATGGCTACCCGTTTGTTTTTGCTTTTAAGCCTTGCGGTGCCAATCAAGACTGCAGGGTCATCGATAAATTCGATGATTCTTCCTGAAGGTGCAGTAATTTTATTGTGGAAATCGGGGATCTTGTGCCAGTCTACAAAATCCGAATATAGGGATTCAAGAATATGCCTTGATTTCACCCTATGGTACGATCTTGCCTGTTCGTGAATATTAATGAACCTTGAATTATTAGACATACTGACGATTATTCGAAAATGGTGATATTTTTATATGATTGAGATGATTTAGATTATGATAATTGTATTTGCCATAAAAAAAAAGAAAAATATAAAAAAATGCTCAAGGCAGGTTTTATTATTGAAAATTGTTTGTGTACAATGACCTAATTTCTTCAAGTTCAAAGGAATTAAGTTTAACACTTGATGCTCCAACGTTTTCGCATAATTGCTTTACTGTTTTTGATCCGGGAATAACGGATGAAACTCCCTTATATGATAGTATAAAACTTAATGCTGCCTGGGTCAGGGTTTTCTCAGGGCTTTTAAGAAACTTTAATTTTTTAACTTTTCTTTCTGTGTCTTCTAAGAAATTTCTATTCCATCCCCTTCTATGGTCACTCTTTGGAAATATTGATCTTGAATCGTATTTGCCTGTCAAAAAGCCACAGGCAAGAGGCTCACGTACGATAATTCCTGTTTTTTTCTGAAGTGCTAAGGGGAATATTGTCTTTTCTGCATTTTGGTCTAATAAATTATACCTAACCTGTATCACATCTGGTTTTCCAGAAGTGATTGCTTCAATGCCGTCATCTATATGTGAAGCAGAGACTCCACAGAATCTGATTTTCCCTTGTTCTTTTAATTCGTCGAGTGTTTCATAGACTTTATTTTTGATAATTAAATCCGGTTTCGAATTATGTACCTGATAGATATCTATCCAATCCCTACCTAATCTTTTGAGACTCTTATCAAGTGCAAAGTAAATATAATCTCTTTTTAAATTACATCTTATACCATCATGTCTATAGAAATCCCAGCCGAATTTGGTAGCAATTATCGTATCCTTATCGCCCCTTTCTTTTAAAACCCTTCCAATCAGTTCCTCACTATGACCGTTCCCATAGGAGTCTGCTGTATCGATCAAGTTAATACCTATATCAAGAGCCTTATGCAGCGTCCTTATAGATTCATCGTCATCAGTAGATCCATATCCAAGACCACTTATACCCAAGGTACCAAATCCGATTTCTGATACTAAAAGGTTGGTGCTTCCTAGCGTCCTATATTTCAATTTTTTATGAATAGGAGTTACGATTGGGCATCGATTTATATTCGGAATCTACAATTGAACATGTCCGTTATTTACTGGCGATTGAAATAGCTTTATTAATAAAAAAGGCTGGCTCTTACGATCTCAATCCAAGAGTCCAGCCCTAAGAAATTTATTTTAATTACTAAATTATAGTGTAAACGAAGAACCACAGCCACAAGAACCAGTGGCATTCGGGTTGTTTATTTTGAATCCAGTACCGCTGAGGCCATCTGTGTAGTCCAGCACGCCTCCCTGTAGATAGGCGTAGCTCGACTCATCAATTGCTACCTTTACACCTTCCATTTCGAATACCTGGTCTGTTCCGTCGGTTTCATCATCGAAACCCATTTCATATGAAAAACCCGAGCATCCACCTGGAACTACGCGAACTCTTAATACAGCATTAGGTATATTTTCATCCGCTAAAAGTCTCTTGAT
>Ga0214472_10008544_pt1 | contig 10695 bp, 11 predicted proteins | sample RVTome_6_FD_207662 | JGI IMG/M metagenome (GOLD analysis project Ga0214472, IMG submission 207662) | Soil microbial communities from uranium-contaminated site in the Upper Colorado River Basin, Wyoming, United States - RVT140D175 | ecosystem: Environmental > Terrestrial > Soil > Contaminated >...
TGGCCGGTGATAGCAATGCCTCGGCCATACTTCAGGCCGGGTATGAGTTTGCCGGTGCGGGTGCGCTGATCAGCGCCTATCTGATGGCCGGTCAGCCTTTGCGCAAGGCCGCCAGCCCCGACACGGTCGATCCTACAGGCGCCGTTGATCCTGCGAACCCGCCCGCGCTACCGGAGTTTCCGCTCTATGGTGTGCTGCTGTGGCAGAACGGCGCGACAATGACAGGCGCAATTGCGATTCCCTACACCAGCGCTGAAGCCGCAGAGTCTGCCATCGCCACCTTTTCGACGCTGCTGGAGGTCGTGCAGTCGCCGTCAGTCCGGAAACCCATGACAGAGTTGCTGCCAACCGAACGCCGCTTTGAAGTGATTGACACCGGCCAGCGCAAGATGGTGATCCTTGCCTTTGAAACCACTCACACAATTTCGCAACCCATTGGAATCGCGACCTTTACCGGCAATCCTCTTCAACGCCTTATGACCATGGCTCTTCGTGACGAACTTGGTCTGCTGATCGGTCGATAGTCTTGACGGCCGCGTGGCCGAAGTGTTGCGGTTACGGTAGTGGGTTGGACGCCCTCACCGCAACCGACGCCTGGATCTGAACCGGGAGGGGCTCGCTAGGGCTTGGAGGCTTCCATCACCTTGGCGGTGTCGTAGAATTCCCGCACTTCCACGATGAGACCGTCGCGCAGCCGGACGATGTCGACCTTGGGGGTATCGAACACCTTGCCGGTCAGCCTGTTGCGCCACGCCGTCGAGCCGACGACCACGACCTTGTCGTCCTGGGCGATGAAGTCCTCGACAGTGAAGTGGATCAACTCGAAGCGCTTGAGCAATTCGTTGAAATAGTCGGTGACTGCCGCCCGCGCATTTTTCCTGACGGTGAAGTCGAGGCCCTCCATGCCGTCCGCCAGCGAACGGAAGTCGATGTCGTCCGCCATCAGGCTCAGCCAGTGGTCGACGCTCCGGCCCTTGGACTCGTTCCACCGCGCATAGCCGTCCCGCAGGATGGCGACGTTGTCCTGTTCGATTGCCATTTCATTTTCTCCCTTCGACCGGCAGGCGATCGGAATTTCTTTCCCGCGATAAGTCTAACACCACGAATATTTACTGTCGAGGCGCCTCTACCGAGACGGGAGTTTCTGTTTTCACCTCCGGAAAACGTGATGTCGGCCGGCACCGCTGCCGCAAAAGCCGCCATGCCGTCGAACTTCAATAACGGCAGCAACGGCGACAATATCCCAAACTCGCAATCCTGCGCTGCCTGGCGCCCTGTTTCGCAAGCGGCTTCCTGTCATTACCGTAACCTACCCCGGCATTGCCGTCGTACGAATTGCCGGTCCAGATCGGGTCCAACCCGGCACAACGGCAATCGTGACCGACATTTCTCATTGCTGATTCAAAGCATCAGATTCAGTCCACCATGTTGCCAATCACACAATTTTTTCTTAGCGTTTCGGTGGCGCGCCGAGCAGGATGCGGGTCCTTCAGGACCAATGGGATAGGCATTTCCGGCCCCCCGGCGCGTACCAATTTTCCCATATTGCCATCCCCCCAATTTTTGCATACGCTTTCGATGTGCTCTGAGCATTATGCAGGCGGATCCCTTGCCGGACCCGAAATGCCGTCTGCCGGCAAGCCGCAATCGCCACCGCCAAGTCGGTGATTTCCGCCGGCCCCGGTCGGCGCTGCATTGGTCGGCGCTGCATTGGTCGGCGCTGCATTGGTCGGCGCTGCATTGGTCGGCGCAAAAATGGTCGGCGCTGCAATGGTCGGCGCAGGATAACTCAGCGGAGTCTTGTTGCGGGCCGAGAAGCGCGTACGATCTCCTGCATTGGTTCGTTCGCCGCATTCCGCACCGCCACCCTGGGACCCAAGGCCATGGCCGACCTTCTCGACGGCACGCCACTGATCGCACTCGACGCCGTCGTCCTCGATACCGAGACCACCGGCCTCGACATTACACATGCACGCATCATACAGATCGGCGCCGTTCGAATCAGGAACGGGGTGATCGGCGACGAGACGTTCGAGGAACTGGTCAATCCCGGCATCGCGGTGCCGGCCGAATCGACGCAGGTGCACGGCATCACCACCGCGATGGTCGCCGGCCGGATGGACTTTGCCGAGGCATTCGACGCGTTCCGCCGCTTTGCCGGCGACGCCGTGCTGGTCGGCCACTCGATCGGCTTCGATCTGGCGATTCTCAAGCGCGAATGCGCGCTCGCCGAACTCGCATGGAGGGTGCCGCGCCATCTCGACACGCGCCTGCTCGCCGAAGCGGCCAAAACCGACCTGCCCGGCTTTTCCATCGAGACGCTGGCCAATTGGCTCGACGTCGAGGTCGTCGGCCGGCACAGCGCGCTCGGCGACGCCCTGACCACGGCCAGGCTTTTCCTGGCCCTGGCGCCGCGCCTGCGTGCGGCGGGCCTGCGGACGCTGGCCGAGGCCGAACGCGCCGCGGCGGAACGGGTCGAGCGCCTCCAGCCGGCGAGCGTGAACGGCTGGGTCATGCCGGAAGCGCCGCAATCCCGGCTCGACAGCGAACGCACCCTTGCCCGGATCGATTCCTATCCCTACCGGCACCGCGTCGCCGACGTGATGAAGGATCCGGTCTTCGTCGCCGACGACATGTCGCTTGGTGAGGCAATGCGGATCATGACCAGCCGCAGGATCAGCTCGGTGTTGACCGCCGCCGCGCCGGACGCCGGCGCCGGGCTCGCGGCCGACGGGGCCGGCATCGTGACCGAGCGCGACGTGCTGTGGGCGATCGACGCGGACGGCGCCAAGGCCCTGGCGAAACCGGTCTCGGCCTATGCCTCGACGCCGCTGCATCGGGTGCGCGAGGACGCCTTCATCTACCGCGCCCTCGGCCGCATGGAGCGGCTCGGCATCCGCCATCTCACAGCGATCGACGAGCACGACCGGGTGACCGGCTCGCTTTCGGCGCGCGATCTGCTGCGCCTGCGGGCCAGCGACGCGATCTCGCTCGGCGACGCAATCGATCACGCCGAAAGCGTCGCCGATCTCGCCTCGGCCTGGGCCAGGATTCCCGCCGTCGCCAGCAGCCTGCTCAAGGAAGGCGTCGAGGCGCGCGGCGTCGCCAACGTGATCAGCCGCGAGATCGGCGCCGTCACCAGACAGGCCGCGATCATGGCCGCGGCGCAGATGGCGCGCGACAACAGGGGCGAGCCGCCGACCGCGTTCGCGGTGGTCATCCTCGGCTCGGGCGGGCGCGGCGAAAGCCTGCTCGCCGCCGACCAGGACAATGCCGTGGTGTTCGAGGACGGTGCGCCCGGCAGCAGCCAGGACCTGTGGTTCGCCGAATTCGGCGAGCATGTCGCCGAAATCCTCGACACGGTCGGACTGCCGTTCTGCCGCGGCGGCGTCATGCTCAAGAACGCCGCCTGGCGCGGCAGCCTTGCGACCTGGCGCGACCGGGTCGAGAACTGGGTTCGCAATTCACGGCCGCAGGACCTGCTGAACGTCGACATTTTCTTCGACATGCGCGCCGTGCGCGGCAAGGCTGCGCTCGCCAACCGGCTCCTGGAGGAAGCCTTCGCCTTGGGGCACGGCGTGCCCGAGTTCGCCAAGCTGCTCGGCGAGGTCACGACGACAACCCATCTGCCCTTGACCATGTGGGGCGGCATCCGCACCGAGGACGGCCGCGTCGATCTCAAGAAGGGCGCGCTGTTTCCGATCGTCGGCGTCGCGCGGTGCCTGGCCATCCGTCACAACATCGCACGGCGCGCCACGAGCGACCGGCTCGAAGGCCTCCGGGCGCTCGACATCGGCGCGCCGGACGACATCGCCAACCTGGTCGAAGTGCACGAGCTGATCCTCGGCCACATTCTCAGGCAGCAACTCGACGACCTCGCCGCCGGCCGTCGGCTGACCAACACGGTCCTTCTCGCCCGTCTGTCGAAGCCGCAACAGCGCCGGCTCAAGCAGGCGCTGAATAGCCTCGGCGATGTCAACGACATGGTGCGCAATCTGATGTTCGCCAAGCCGCGGAGCGGCTGACGGGGAATTCCGGTGAGATCAATTCCGGTCTATTCCGCACTTCCGGATCTGTGCGGGGGGTCCGGCAATGGTCGTTCATCCCCAATTGGTTGCGCGATTTGGCCGGCATTACTTCACCGGGGTGAATATCTTCCAGATCATCGCCGCGACTTCGCCTTCCAGCGGGAAGGACAGCATACCCATGACCGAATAGCCCAAGAGCCAGGGCATCAGGTAGAAACGGGCCATGAAAAAGAACCAGGCGACAAAGAGCGGGCGCATGGATTCAGCCAGGAATGACGGGGTCACCGGCCGGAACAGCCTGATCAGCGGGTTGGTTGCCTTGACAAAAATCCGATTGAAGAAGAACGGACTGTCCTCGGCCATGAACAATCCCATGGCGGCGCGCCCGATCAGCGTCCACATGACAAGACCCAGTATGTAATCGATAAGGATGACCCAGGCCGGGAAGGCGTCGAGCGGAATAGGCGTCATGTCGGTTCCCAGTTGCCATGAAAAAGGGGGCGGGATTGAAGCCCCGCCCCCAGATTTGCGTCAATTCCGGATCAATGCGAGCCGAGGATCGTTTTGCCGGAAGGAATACGGACCTCGTCAACCATGTCCTGGATCTCTTTCGATGGAGCCGCTGTCATAAGAGAGACGGCAATCATCGCGATCAGACTGACAGGCATGCCGATGATGGCAAAGCGCAGATGATCGATCTGGAACCATGGATCCATAAGATTGTTATAGACCAGGTAGAGGTACACGGTACCCGCCAGGTAGCCACCGACCATGCCGGCAATCGCACCAGGCGCGTTTGCCCGCTTCCACCAAACACCAAGCACGAGCGGGAAGAACAGGCCGGATGCCGCGAAATCGAACGCCCAGGCCACAGCACCAAGGATTCCCGTCAGTTTCAGCGATGCGATGAATGCACCGGCAAGACCGATGAAGATAAGCAGAACACGGGCAACGATCAGACGTTTTCTCGTATCGGCTTTCGGGTCGATGATGGTGTAGTAGAGGTCGTGCGACAGCGCGTTGGCGATGGCCAGCAGGAGACCGTCAGCGGTTGACATTGCGGCTGCAAGACCACCAGCGGCAACCAGGCCCGAGATGACATAGGGCAGACCTGCAATTTCCGGCGTCGCAAGAACGACGATGTCCGGACGCATGAAGAACTCGTTGAGCTGGACGATGCCATCGCCATTCTGGTCGACAACAGCAAGCATGCCCACTGAACTCCAGTGTTTCACCCATTCAAGGTTTGACACATCTGCGAATGCCTTGCCGATGACCGCGGTCGCCAGGTTCGGGTCAAGCAGGTTCAGCTTCGTCAGCGTGGCAAGTGCCGGCGCCGAGAAGTAGAGCAGGAAGATGAACAGGAGCGACCAGCCGACCGAACGGCGAGCCGCACGGACGGAAGGCGTGGTGAAGTAGCGCATCAGGATGTGCGGCAGGGAAGCGGTACCGGTCATCATGCAGATTGCAAGGGTGACCATTTTCCATTCGCCGCCAGGTGCGTTCTGCGGGGTCGTGAGGACGGAAACGCCCTTGATTGCTTCCGCAGCCGGCTGCAATCCGTACATTGCCTCCAGTTCAGCGATACGCTGCACGCCTTCGCCATAGGAGAAATGCGGAATGATGCCGTAGCCAAGCTTGTTTGACATCCAGATGATCGGCAGCAGATAGGCGATGATCAATACGATGTACTGGGCCACCTGGGTCCAGGTCACGCCGCGCATGCCACCAAGCATCGAGCAGATGAAGATGCCGAGCAGTCCGAGATAGACGCCAACTTCGAACGGCACGCCGAGGGTCTGTGCTGCAATCGTACCGGTTGCGTTGATCTGCGCCGTCACATAGGTGAACGAAGCAGTCACAAGCACGATGACGGCAAGGAACCGGGCAGTGTTTCCGCCGAAGCGGGTTCCAACGAAGTCCGGTACCGTATAGCAGCCGAATTTGCGCAGATAGGGCGCCATCAGCGAGTTGACCAGCACATAACCGCCGGTCCAGCCCACGATGAAGCCGAGATAGGGATATCCGCCGAAATAAACGCCGCCCGCCAGCGCCACGAAGGACGCGCCGGACATCCAGTCCGCAGCCGTTGCCATGCCGTTGTATAGTGCAGGCACTTCACGTCCGGCAACGTAATAGGCATCAACTTCGGCTGTACGCGAAAGCCAGCCGATGATGGCATAGATCGAAATGGTGAAAAGCACGAAGCCGATACCGATGAGCTGGGCGCTTGCACCCATTTTTTCGAATAGGGCCATGAGCAGGAAAAACAATAAAAATCCACCCGTATACATGGTGTAGATTTTGCCGAGATTTTTTGTAAACGTGCTTTCCATGTCAGTTTCCTCCGCCGACGCCGAATTCATCGTCGATGGCATCCTGGCGCCAGTTCTGGACCCAGATCATGATAACGAACGCGATCAGCGATCCCTGAACACACATGTAATAGCCCAACGGGAAGCCCATGAAGGATATCGCGTTGAGCGAGTGCGCGGCAAACGGTATCAGAATTGCGAAAACCACCCAAAGGGCCATGATCACAATTGTCAGGTTTCTGGTTTTCACCCAGTGTTGCTCGCGCGATTTAGTATTGTCGTCAGCCAAAGCCACCTCCCCTAGTTGAACCGGATTGAACTACGTTGTTGTTAAACAGGCTTCTTGTTGATATTCCCCGGCAAGATCGCTAGGCGTTGTTGACGGGATAGTAGACAACGCGGGCCTCCGAACTCCGCGCGTTCTATAGGAAAATCGCACAATTAGCCCTCGTTTCAAAACCTTTTGTTACGATTTCCCGTGCAACCTTAGTCTAATGGAACAGTGACCTTGAAGCAGATTCTGGAAACAATCGAAGCCTTTTGGACACGCCTGAGCGTTTTCAAAAAGCCTGATCCTGTAAGGACTTGCAGAGAGTTCGAGAGCTTTCTGGGGACCCGTTCCGCCTTCATCGCGCAAAAAACGCTCTATGGTTACGTGAAAACAAGAATGGGGATGAAGTACCCTACGGTTTTCAAGGATGACGTTTTCATCGAGTCGCTCAATATTGCCAAATGGCAGGTCTATGCCGCCTGCCTTTTTGACCTCGCCATTTACATGGCGGCGCGTACATATGCCCTGACCGGCGATCCGAAGGAAGCCTCCGCGATTGCCCTTTCAAGCTTTCGCGCCGTCCTTGATACGCGGTTTGACAATCCGGAATTCACAGGAAGTACAGGGGATCTGCTCGATGCTTTCGAGCGGCGTCTTGCATTCGCCGACTGGAACTATTGCAGCCAGGGCGAAGGTGCGTTCAAGGACAGTCCGCCCGCCCTTGTCCGCTGGGCGCCGATCGACGGAGCGCTCAAACGCTATGATGGCGAAATCGTGCGCAATTCGATCCGCTTCCAGTGGCAGCGTATCCGCCACGATTTTGAAACGGTTTTCCAGGGTGAAGAATTTCTTGCCGATTGGCGCAGAGACCATCCTGTCGCCGCTTGATCCGGGAGCCTTTGCGTGTCGCACATTGGCGGGACGGCACTATCCGCAAATCTCCACGGTCAGTTCGGTTACGGCAATGGATCGGACGCCCCCACCGCGGCCTGAAGGATGTTTGTTCCAGCTTTCCCGACAAGCGGAAGGAAGCGGGTGTCTATTCGATGGCGGATATCGGCCTGCCGGCGTTTTCGCTGTTCTTCATGCAGTCGGAGTCGTTCCTGTCGTATCAGCGCTCGCTCGAGGAAGGACGCAAGACGTCGAACTGCCAGACGCTGTTCGGCATGGCAAAGATCCCGACCGACAATCACATCCGCATTCCGCGCCACCGCCCCTCATCGTTTACACCCCCCGCGCCACCCCCACCCCCGTCATAGCCCGATTCATTCGGGCTACCCATGAGCGCGTGGCAGCGGGCGGAAACACCAACCGGAAGCCGTCCCCACCCGGCATCAAGCGTTGCATGGATAGCCCGAATGAATCGGACTATGACGGAGTGGGGTGGATTACGCGGCTTGAAAATCATTGAACGGTTTGGCGGGAAGGCGCGACGGCGAGGGTCACCCGGGTGCCGGCCGTGGATCGCGCATTTCCGATAAAAGCTTATGAAATTCCAAGGGCATGAGTGCATCCTCCGAATCAAATGCACTCCTGTGGACTCAGATAAATCTCTCTCCCTGAGAATTCCCCGAACGACATTCAAGTATTCAGCGTTGAACAGCCCTGGGATGGCCACCGGTCATTAATTCCTGCCGCGGCATCAGGTCTCGACCGACGGATAGTCCCTGCCCTTCCAGTGCTGAAGCTTGCGGGCAAATTCCTTCTGGAAGGCCAGCGGTCCGTCCTTTGCCATGTAGGGCTCGTCATAGATGCCGATGAAGATCGTCAGGTTCAAAAAGAAATGCGCGCCCATTTCGAACAGCGCCACATAGTCGTGGTTGATCAGTGCCTCGCGTTCCGCCTGGGTGAAGGTATGGACGCGCGAGGTCTCGGCATCGTTCAGCTTCGGACCGATGGACTGTTCCCAGGTTGCCACGAAGGACCGGGGGTCCTCGGCATAGCGTTTCAGGTATTGCGGATCGCGATCGACGGTGAACAGGAATTTGTTGACATAATATTTGCTCATGCCGCCTGCTCCTTCGGATACCAGGTGAAATAGGCTTCCATCGTATGGAAGAGATCGAGATTGTCGACATAGTCCGCCACCTCAGGCCCGGCGACGCCAAGCATGAGAATGAAGTTCAGGAAGCCGTGCGTGGCATTGCCGCTGCCGGCCATGCTTTGGTGGGTTACATTGTGCAGGATCGCGTCGATATCGCCCTGGCGCAACCATTCGATCGCCTGCCGGTCGAATTCCGGATCGGGACCGGTTTCCATGAACTGGCGCGGCCCGCCCAGTTCCAGCGACAGGTGCCCGGTGCCGATGGCGGCAATGCGCTTGTCGGACGGATAATCGTCAATCGCCTTTCGGATCGCCCGCCCCAGATCGTAGAAGCGTTGCGGCGACTGCAGGGGAGGCGCGAAAATATTGGTGTAGATCGGCACCACCGGCAGGTCGTTTGTCGGGCGTACCGTGATGATCGGACAGATGATGGAGTGATCGATCTTCAAATCATTTGAAAAGGCGAAATCGAAATTCTGGTCCATCAGGTGCCGATGCATGAACCCCGACATGTCCGGATCGCCCTTCAACAGGAATTTGGGAATGCCGAATTCCCGTTCCTCGTTGTAGAAAGTCGCATCATAGGCTTCGGATTTGCCAATCAGAAACTGCGGGCAATTGTCGAGAAAGATCTGATGAAAATGATCCGACCCGACCATCACGAGAATATCCGGCCTGGTCCTTGCCAGGGTTTCCCGATAGGCCTCGATCTTGCGTTTCCATTCCGGGGCCTGGGGCATCTGCTGCTCCGCAGGCATGGTTGTTGCCTTCAGGTAGAAGGGGTGGTGGGTTGATGCCAGCGTGGCGACGAGTTCTGCCAAAATTGTTCTCCCTTCAGTGAGCGGGCGCGATGCACGCGCCTAGTGTGCCGTGCCGTGCCGTTCCGGTCCGGAACCCGCATGGCCCGACCCTTCCGTTGCCGATGAAAAATCCGTCACATTTCAGCCCCCCAGGATCGACAGCAGCACCGGATAGCTCGCCATCGAATGGGCGATCCGCGACGCGGCCGTCTGCAATTCCGGAAGCCGTTGCGATATCAGAAGGTCCGGGGTCAGCAATCCGGTATAGCCGGACGAATTGAGCGCCGCGACCGTGTTCCCGGCGCTGTCGCGAATCGGTACGGCGATGGCGGTGATGCCGTAGTCCAGCTGATCGACGGTCGTTGCGTAGCCTTGCGCGCGCACCTGGCGAATTTCGGCGCGCAAGGGCTCTATGCCGACGATGGTCTTCGACGTCAGCGCCCGGGGTTCGACCGTTTCGAAATAGCGGACCAGCCGGTCTTCCGGCAGGCCGGCAAGCAGGACGCGCCCCAGCGATGTCGCATGGGCCGGATAGCGCGCGCCCACGACGGCGACAGCGCGGCGGGCGCGTTGCACCGAGACATGGGCGATGTAGATCACATCCATGCCGTCGAGCGTGCCGATGGAGGAGGCGTCGCCGAATGTCTCGACAATGTCGCGCAATTCCGGTTGCAGCAGCACATCGATCCGCGCCGAGAAATACAGGGCCGAACCCAGCACCAGGACTTTCGGCTTCAGATGGAAACGCTTGTCCATTTGCCCGACATAGCCAAGGCTGGTCAATGTGATGAGGCTGCGCCGCGCGGCCGCCGGCGACAACCCGACACGGCGGGCAACCTGGCTCAGCGTCATTTCCGGATGGCCTGCGTCGAAGGATTCCAGAATCGCGATGCCCTTGGCCAGGGCCTCGACAAAATCCGGCGATTTTTCCGCGGCGCGCGCCATGTCGGCAGCTTCCCCACCAATTTCGATTAACGGAAAAATTCCAGGGTGAAGAACCGGTTGAAGAGATACGCCCCCTGCCCGTCAGACACCGAGCCAAAGGGCGCCGGCGAGCGCGCCGTCCGGGTTCCCGGCGAATTTCCGTTGCCGTCGATGATCGCGAATTCGCCGATGCCCTGCATCATTTCTCCGAGTGGTTGCCCGTATTTCACCAAGTTCTTGTCTGTATTTCACCAAGTGGTTGCCTGGATTTCTCCGAGTGGTCGTCTGTATTTCTCCGAGCGGTCATCTGGCG
>Ga0214472_10008545_pt1 | contig 10694 bp, 12 predicted proteins | sample RVTome_6_FD_207662 | JGI IMG/M metagenome (GOLD analysis project Ga0214472, IMG submission 207662) | Soil microbial communities from uranium-contaminated site in the Upper Colorado River Basin, Wyoming, United States - RVT140D175 | ecosystem: Environmental > Terrestrial > Soil > Contaminated >...
AGGAATACCATCTGTTCGACTGCATCGAGTGCGGCTGCTGTGCGTTCGTGTGCCCCTCGCACATCCCGCTGGTCGATTATTACCGCTTCGCCAAGACCGAGATCTGGGCCCGCGAACGGGAGTCTGCCGCCGCCGCCCAGGCGCGCGACCGCTTCGAGTTCCGCAATTACCGCCAGGAGCGGGAAAAGGAAGAGAAAGCCGCCAAGCTCGCGGCCAAGGCGGCCGAGACGCGGGCCAAGCTGGCCGACGCCGACGCCCCCAAACCCGCCGCGGCCGACGATTCGAAACAGGCCCTGATCGCCGCCGCGCTGGCGCGCGCCAAACAGCAGCAGGCCACCGTGCAACCCAGGAACACCGACGGGCTCAGCCCGCAGACGCAGGCCGAAATCGCCGAAATCGAGGCGCGCCGCCAGATGGCCCACGCGACCGGGGCCGATACCGCCTCAGCGACCCCGGCCCGGGTCGATCGCCAGTCGGTCGACGAGGACAGCAAGTGAGCTCGCCACGCCCGCTCGCGCCCCCCACCCGGCATCCACTCCGCACATGATCCATTCTCCCTACATTCGCAAACCGGCCAGCGTGCAGCGCGTCATGCTCGGCGTGCTGCTGGCGCTGACGCCGGGCATCGCCGCCTACGTGTGGCAGGTCGCCGAGATCGTGCTGGTCAATCTGCTGATCGCGACGGTCACCGCGGTCGCCGCCGAGGCGTTCGTCCTGCGCCTGCGCGGACGGCCCGTCGCGCCGGCCATCGGCGACTTGTCGGCGGTCGTCACGGCGTGGCTGGTGGTGCTGTGCTTCCCGCCCATCATCCCGTGGTGGATCACGGTGCTGGCGGTGCTCATCGCCATCGTCGCAGTCAAGCACCTGTACGGCGGGTTGGGACAGAATCCGTTCAATCCGGCGATGGTGGCCTATTGCGCGATGATCGTCGCCTACCCGTCGCTGATGTCGCAGTGGCCCCCGGCCGGCGGGCTCGATTTCGCAACGCAGCTCGAGTTGGTGGCCGGCGCCTCGCGCCAGATCGACGCCATCACCGGCGCCACCGCCCTCGACGCGCTGCGCACCGGGCTGCGCGGCGCCGGCGCGAGCGTCGACGCGGTGATGCAGCAGAGCACCTTCGGGATGGTCGGCGGACGCGGCTGGGAATGGCTGGCGTTGGGCTACATCGCCGGCGGGCTCTACATGCTGGCGCGCGGCATCATCACCTGGCACATGCCGGCCGCCTTCATCGCGGCGATGGCCGCGATCGCGGGTGCGTTCTGGCTGTACGACCCGGCACAGTACGCTTCGCCGCTGTTCCACCTGGCGAGCGGCGGCGCCATGCTGGCGGCCTTCTTCATCGTGACCGATCCCGTCTCCGGGGCCACCACGCCGCGCGGCAAGCTCGTCTTTGCCGCCGGCGTCGGCTTCATCGCCTATCTCATCCGCGCCTTCGGCGCGTTTCCGGAAGGCATCGCCTTTGCGGTGCTGCTGATGAACATGTGCGCGCCGCTCATCGACATGAAGACCCAGCCGCCGGTGTTCGGTCATCGCGGAGGCAAGGCATCGTGAGCGCCCGCTACACCGCGACCCACACCTCGCTGCGCACGGCCGCGATCATGGTGCTGTTCACGGTGGTGTTCACCACCGTGATGTCCGCTACCTACAACGCCACCCGGCCCGCCATCGAGGCGTCCGCCCAGCAGGAGAAGATGCGCCTCATCGACGAGGTGCTGACGCCCGGCAGCTACGACAACGCCCTGCTCGACGACTACGTGGATGTCGGCCCGACCCCGCAGCTGGGCCTCACCGACGGCGGACGCATCTACCGCGCCCGCCGCGCCGACGCCCCCGCGGCCCTGGTCCTCGAAGCGATCGCCCCCGACGGCTATGCCGGGCGGATCCAGCTGGTGGTCGCGGTGAGCGCCGACGGACACCTCACCGGGGTGCGTGCCACCGGCCACAGGGAGACGCCGGGCCTGGGCGACTACATCGACCCCAAGAAGGACCGCGACAAGGCGCACCCCTGGATCGGGCAGTTTGCCGGCGTATCGCTCGATGACGTGGCGCCCGCGCAATGGAAGGTGCGCCGCGACGGCGGCCACTTCGCCTATCGGGTCGGCGCCACCATCAGTGCGCGCGCGGTCACCCACGCCGCCGGGCGCGCGCTCGACTATGCGGTGGCCAACCGCGACGCGTTGTTCGCGGCGCCCGCCGGCAGCCGCCTGTAACCGGAGACCGCGACGATGAACCTGCAATCCTTTCGCGAGAACGCCTGGAACGGCCTGTGGAAGCAGAATCCGGGGCTCGCGCAGCTGCTCGGGCTGTGCCCCATCCTGGCCATCAGCACCAGCATGGTCAATGCGGTGAGCCTGGGGCTCGCCACCATCCTGGTGATGGCGGTGGCGAACCTCGCGGTCGCGGCGCTGCGCAACCTCATCCCCTACGAGATCCGCATCCCGGTCTTCATCCTCATCATCGCCGCGCTCGTCACCATCGTCGACCTGAGCTTCAACGCCTATCTGCACGAGCTCTATCTGGTGCTGGGAATCTTCATCCCGCTCATCGTCACCAACTGCATCGTGCTCGCGCGGGTCGAGGCCTATGCGGCCAAGAACGACCCGATCTCGTCGACCGTCGACGGCGTGATGATGGGCCTGGGGCTGGTGTGGGTGCTCGCCGTGCTCGGCGGGCTGCGCGAACTGATCGGCAGCGGCACGCTGTTCACCGGGATCGAGATGGTGATCCCCGGTCTGTCGCCGCTCAATGTGCTGGGTGACGACTATCCGGGCTTTCTCCTCGCCATCCTGCCGCCCGGCGCCTTTTTTGCGCTGGGCTGCCTGATCGCGCTCTTCAACTGGCTCAACGCCCGCGCCGCCGCGCGCGGCCGGGCGCGCCCGGCCGCGGTGACCCCGGCCCCGGCGGCGGCCTCGGCGGCGCCCTGATCCGGCCGTCGCATGAAGCTTGCCGCCGTCCGCGAGTTCTTCCGCCGTCTCGCCGAGGCCCGGCCCGAACCCACCACCGAGCTCGAATACGCGACCCCCTTCCAGTTGCTGGTGGCGGTGGTGTTGTCCGCGCAGGCCACCGACCGGAGCGTGAACCTCGCCACCCGCGGCCTGTTCGCCGCCGCCCCCACCCCGGAAGCGATGCTCGAGGTGGGTGACGAAGGCGTGGCCGGCCACATCCGCACCATCGGCCTGTACCGCAACAAGGCAAAGAACGTGGTCGCCCTGTCGCGTCTGCTGCTCGAGCGCCACGGCGGCGAGGTTCCGCGCCGGCGCGAGGCGCTCGAAGCGCTGCCGGGGGTCGGACGCAAGACGGCCAACGTGGTGCTCAACACGGTGTTCGGCGAGCCGATGATGGCGGTCGACACGCACATCTTCCGCGTCGCCAACCGCACCGGGCTCGCCCCCGGCAAGAACGTGCTGGAAGTGGAACACGCGCTGCTGCGCCGCGTCCCCAAGGAGTATCTGAAGGACGCCCACCACTGGCTGATCCTGCACGGCCGCTACGTATGCACCGCGCGCAAGCCGCGCTGCGGCGAATGTGTCGTGCGTGACCTGTGCGAATTCCGCGACAAGACTGTTTAGGCCCCTTCCGATGTTCAATCCGTCCCGCGATCAAGTCCGCAGTTTCTTCATCGAAACCTGGCGCAAGCACCGCGCGCGCGAAGTGCTCACGCCGCTCGAGCACATCGCCGCCGACCTCGTCCTGCTGCATCCCGAGTACCAGCCGCTGCTGGAGGATCCGGATTCGGTGGCGCGCGAATTCGCGCCCGAGGACGGTCAGGTCAACCCCTTCCTGCACCTGTCGCTGCACCTGGCGATCGAGGAGCAACTCTCGATCGACCAGCCGCCCGGCCTGCGCGCCGCCTTCGAGGCGAGCCACGCGCGCCATGGCGACCGTCACGCGGCGCTGCACGACGTCCTCGAATGCCTGGGCGAGACGATCTTCACCGCGCAGCGCAACAACGTCCCGCCCGACGGCGCCGCCTACGTCGCCTGCGTCATGCGACGCGCCACCGCGCACTGAACCGCGGACGGCCGCTCAGCGCTTCACGTAGAGTCCGCTCTGGCTCGCGAAATAGGCAGCCAGATCGCTCAAGTCCTGTGCCGACAGCTTTTCCACCTGGGCCGACATGATCGGATTCTTGCGCCGCCCGAGCTTGTAATCCGACAAGGCCTGCAAAAGGTACTTTTCGTGCTGGCCGGCGATGCGTGGAAACGCCGACGACGGGCTGTTGCCGTCTTCGCCGTGGCAGGCCACGCACATTGCCGCCTTCTCCTTGCCGCGCGCGGGATCGTCGGCGAGGGCGGGCGCGCTCGCGCACAAAAGGAGGGCCGCCAGCGCGGCGGTGGAATGACGCGTCATTTTTGCCCCTCCTTCGGCGGCACGCCGTAATAGGCCGCGATGTCGGCCATGTCCTGTTCCGACAGGCTCTGCGCGATCGCCTGCATGGTGGGATGACTGCGTTCGCCGGCCTTGTAAGCCATCAGCGCGCTCACGATGTATTCGGGATGCTGTCCGCCGAGCTTGGGCACCGGATACACCGTGGGGAAGGTCGTTCGATAACCGGGAATGCCGTGGCACCCCATGCACATCGATATCTTTCCCGCAGCCGCCTCCGGATCGCCTTCCACCGCCACGGCGCCCCCCGCGCCGATGGCGAGACAGGTGCCAAGCAGCAAATGCAATAGTCGTCCCCGCATAGAGTCCCCCTTGTCGATTGTGGTGCACCGCATGCGCCGCAACTCCGCTGCCGGAATCCGCCGCCTGTTTGATCCCGATCGGCCATCTCCCGCGCACAACGCGTGAGCACGACAGCCTAGTCCTATAATCGCTGCAGAATCATCAGAGGATTCCCCGATGCGTTTCGAAGGTTCCCGCGACTACGTCGCCACGCCCGACCTCATGCTCGCCGTCAATGCCGCCATCCGCCTGCAGCGCCCGCTCCTCGTCAAGGGCGAGCCCGGCACCGGCAAGACCATGCTCGCCGAGGAGGTCGCCGCGGCGCTCGGGCTGCCGCTGCTGCAGTGGCACGTCAAATCCACCACCAAGGCCCAGCAGGGGCTGTACGAGTACGACGCGGTGTCGCGCCTGCGCGACTCGCAACTCGGGGACGATCGCGTCCGCGACATCGCCAACTACATCGTGCCGGGCGTGCTGTGGCAAGCCTTCGAGGCGGACACCCCGACCGTCGTGCTCATCGACGAGATCGACAAGGCCGACATCGAGTTTCCCAATGATCTGCTGCGCGAGCTCGACCGCATGGAGTTCCATGTCTACGAGACGCGCCGCACGATCCAGGCGCGCCACCGGCCGATCGTCTTCATCACGTCGAACAACGAGAAAGAGTTGCCCGACGCCTTCCTGCGCCGCTGTTTCTTCCACTACATCAAGTTCCCCGACCGCGACACCATGCAGCAAATTGTGGATGTCCATTTCCCCGACATCAAGAAAGATCTGCTGCGCGCCGCACTGGAGGCCTTCTACGGCCTGCGCGACATTCCGGGGCTGAAGAAGCGGCCCTCCACATCCGAGCTCCTCGACTGGCTGAAACTGCTCATGGCCGAGGACGTCCCGCCCGCGGCCCTGCACCACAAGGACGACCAGGCGGTGGTGCCGCCGCTCGCCGGGGCGCTGCTCAAGAACGAGCAGGACCTGCACCTGTTCGAGCGGCTGGTCTTCATGGCCCGCAATCATCGCTAGGTCCGGGGAGTCCGCGCATCATGTTGGCAAAGCTGTGGGCAAGCCTGTTCGGCGCGCGAAAGTCGCCGCGCGACGATCGCCAGGCCTTCGCCGCGCTCGATCGGCACGCCCCGCTCCGCGATGGCGCGGTCGCCGCGGCGGCGCGCGGCGAGGCGGAAGCGCCGCCGAGCTACCTGTGCCGCGAGACCATCCTCGGCCGCGACCAGCGCGTCGCGGGCTACCAGTTCATGCTCCACGAGGGCACCCGCAACCGTATCCGCAGCCGCAGCCGGCGCATCCACCATGTCTATGCGGAAGTGCTGGTACGCAACATCGCGCAGCTCGACATCGGCCGGCTGCTCGGGCAGCGCAAAGCCTTCCTCGACGTGCCCGACTCTTTTCTCGAACACCCGTCGATCGCCGAACTGCCTCCGGCCAATACCGCGCTGGTCCTCACCGCAGTCGACGACGGAACCCCGCCCGACGCGGCCGCCCTGCTGGCCTCGGTGCAGCGGCTGCGACAGGCCGGCTACCGCATCGCGATAGCCGAGGCGTCCCTCGCGAGTGAGATGGCGCCCCTGTCGAAGGCCGTCGACTTCGTCGTCGCCAATGCCGCCAGCGCCGATCCTGCAAGGCTCAAAGCCCTTGCCGAAACGCTGCGCGGCAGCGGCGCGAGGGCGACCCTGCTCGCCCGCGGGCTCCCCAGCCAGGACGATTTCCAGCTCTGCTTCGCGCTCGGTGCGAGCCACTTCCAGGGGCCCTTCATCACCCGCCGCGAGGATTGGCACGGCAACCGGCTGGGTCCGAATACCGCGCGCCTGGCCGACATGCTGGCGCGACTGCGCCGCGATGCCGACACGCGCGAGCTGGTCGCCCTGCTCAAACAGGATGCGGCCCTGTCGCTGCGCCTCATGCGCTACATCAACTCGGCCGCGGTCGGACTGCATGAACCGGTCTCGTCGATCGAGCGGGCATTGCTCCAGCTCGGACGCGACCGCCTCTATCGCTGGCTGATGCTGCTCATGTACGGGGCGGACAAGGGCGCGTCGCGCTCGGCGGCCGTCCTCGAGAACGCCCTGGTGCGCGCGCGCCTGATGGAACTGTTGGGCGAAGACGACGACGCCGGGGAGCGCGACGCGCGCTTCCTGGTGGGGCTGCTGTCGCTGGTCGACGTGGTGCTGCAGGTGCCCATGGAAACGGCGATGGCCTCGCTTGCCACGGCGCCCGCCATCGAAGCCGCGGTGATGCGCGGTGAAGGCGCGATGGCCGACCTGCTGCGCCTCGCCATCGCCTGCGAAGGCGGCGATCCCGATGCCGTGGCGGAGGCCGCCGAACGGTGCGGGATCAGCCCCGCCGTGGCCAACCGGTGCCATCTGGATGCATTCACCTGGGCGCTCGAGATCGATGCCTGAAGCCGTCCCGCGGCGCGGAGCCCGCTCATGCTGATCGGTTTCTTCCTGCACCTGCGGGACCATCGGCTGGCGGTCTCCCCGCACGAGTTCCTCACCCTGCTCGAAGGCGTCCGCGACGGACTGTGCGGCCACTCGATCGATGCCTTCTACTGCTTCGCGCGCACCTGCCTCATCAAGGACGAAACGCACTACGACCGCTTCGACCAGGCCTTCGCGAGCTATTTCAAGGGCGTCACCGAGCTTCCCGAGCTCGCACCGGAACTGCCGGAAGCGTGGCTGCGCGGTTTGACCCGCAAGTATCTCGGCGCCACGGACCGGGCCCGCCTCGAGGAGCTCGGCTGGGACGCGCTGATGGACGAATTCCGCAAGCGCCTGGCCGAGCAGCAGGGCCGCCACGAAGGCGGCTCGAAGTGGATCGGCACCGGCGGCAGTTCCCCCTTCGGCAACAGCGGCTATCACCCGGAAGGGATCCGCGTCGGCGGCGAGTCGGCCGGCAACCGCACCGCGATCAAGGTGTGGGACCGGCGGGACTACCGCAACCTGGACGATTCCGTGGAGTTGGGCACGCGCAACCTGAAGATCGCCCTGCGCCGACTGCGCCGCTTCGCCCGCGAGGGCGCCGCCGACGAGCTCGATCTGGACGGCACCATCGCCGCCACCGCGCGCAACGCCGGCTGGCTCGACCTCCTGATGCGCCCGCAGCGGCACAACGCGGTCAAGGTCCTGCTGTTTCTCGACGTCGGCGGATCGATGGACGACCACGTCAAGGTGTGCGAAGAGCTCTTTTCGGCCTGCCGCAGCGAGTTCAAGTACCTCGAGTCGTTCTATTTCCACAACTGCGTCTATGAACGCGTCTGGCGCGACAGTCGCCGCCGCCGCAGCGAGAACATCGCGGTGCCGGACCTGATCCACAGATACGGTCCGGACTACAAGCTGATCTTCGTCGGCGACGCGACCATGAGTCCGTACGAGATCCTTCATCCGCACGGCTCGGTCGAGCACATGAACGCCGAACCCGGCGCGGCCTGGCTGCGCCGCCTGCTCGACGCCTGGCCGGCGGCCGCATGGCTCAATCCCGAGCCGGAGCAGCTGTGGCCCTACCGCCAGTCGATCGGCGTCATCCGCCAGCTGATGGGCGAACGGATGTACCCGCTCACCCCGGCCGGACTCGAGACGGCCGTGCGCCGGCTATCGAAGCAGCTTTGAGGCGCACCGCGTTGCGCCCGCGCTCACGGGGCGCAGTAGTTGTCCTGGGTCATCAGGTCGATCCCGCACGGCAGGTTCTCGATCCAGTCGAGGAAACGGTTCACCATCTCCTTGCCCTCGAAGCGGGCGCCATGCTGCGGCACGATCATCTCGACGTCGAGCGTGCGGACCATGTTCACCCAGTAGCGGCAGATCTTGTTGGCGACCATGTAGCGGCGATGGAACGGCGCCATGAAGTCGATGTGTGCATCGAAGTCGCGCACCGCACACGCGGCCGCGAAATGATCGACCATCGACGCGCCCATGTCGCCCGTAAAGAGAATGCGCGCCACCGGATCGTAGAACTGGAAGTTGCCCTCCGAATGCATGAAGTGCGCGGGCAGCGCCTTCACCTTGCACTCGCCGAGCGGCACCAGCATACCCTGGTCGGGAATTCCGACGATACGCTCGGAATAGTCCCGGCCGGTGGTGAAGTGCGGCAGGAAACGCGTCCACAGTCGCGAGATCAGCACCTGGCAGTGGGTCGTCACCATCCACTTGTTGAGCGAGGCGATGATGTCCGGGTCGGCGTGCGAGGCGAGGATGTAATCGAGACTGCGCGACGGAAAACAACGCTGCATCCCCATCAGCAGTCCGTTATGGGTCATGTTCCCGCCCGGATCGATGAGCGCGCCGTGGCCGCTGTCGACGATCAGGAACTGATTGGACTGGACGGCATGGTCGGCGTGCTCGTCGACCAGGTCGCAGAAGGCGAGGCAGAGGTGATTGCCATCGTTGTAGAGTTCGACTGCCATTTTCGGATCGCTCGAGGGCTGGGCCACGCGGCACGGGAAGGTGGCCCGTACTGTACCGGATTCACCCGGGGGGCTTTTCAGCGCGAGCGTTTTTCTTGACCGAGATCAAATTCGGAACCGGACCAAAAAAGAAGCGGCCCGAAGGCCGCTTTTAAACTGCTGTCCGCACAAGTGCGAATCGTCCGCCGGATTGACCGCCGGCGCGGGTTCCTTACTCGGTGAAGGGCAACGGCTGCATGCCGAAGCCTTCATCCAGGTCCTTGATCTGACGCAGCAAACCGTCCAGTTCCTGCTGCAGGCGCAGCAGCGTCTCCTCGTCGAGCAGGCGCAGCGCCTCGGGCAGCACGCCGCGCGCGGGCGACGGTGCGCGGCCGAGCAGTTCCTGCCCGCTGTCGGTCAGGTACAGCCGCACCACGCGCTGATCGACACTGGTGCGCTCCTTGCGAATCAATCCGCCCGATTCCAGCTTGTCCACCATGTTGGAAGCGGTCGATTGATGCAGGGCCATCCGCGTGGCAAGCTCACCCACCCGCAAACCCGGCGCTTCCAGCAACTCCTGCAGCGCCCACAGCTGGGCGCCGGTCACGCCGCTTTGCCGCTCGATCCATTGCGAATGGCGCTGCGCGGTCCGGATCAGCACCCGGAAACGCTGCAGAACGGAAAGGGGAGTGACTTTCACTTTGCGTTGCGCCGGGGCGTTCACGACACTTGTTTGCTGCTGCGACATAAAGATTGGCTCCGACTATATTTGCTCGATAAATCATTGTCAAAAAATTAACAGACAGGCGCGTCTCGCGTATCGTATCGGAAACCCGCCGCGCCACGTGTGGCGCGTCGAGGCGTCCGGTCCGCGTCGATTCGGCCGGGCGATCACGTACAAGAATAGCGCTGAATGCGGTGCCGCGAATGCCCCCGGAAGGCGGTGGTCCCGGGCGCCGCTCCGCTCTTTTGCCGACCCCTTCACTTCCGATTCATTTCCGCCATCGTGCCAACGCCCCCCGCCCCGACACAGGAGACCACCTCCGGTCGCATCTTCCGTCAATTCGCGCGCGGCAGCCGGCGCTATGCCATGCCATGGCTCTCGATCGTGCGCTGGCGCAAACGCATCCTGCTGGTGGGGGCGGCGCTGCTGGCCGGGCTCATCGCCATCCTGTTCGCCATCGGGGCGGAGCTGGCGATCGACGGCCATCACCGCATGATGACCGCCTCGCCATGGTTGTCGCTCGTGGTGGCCCCCGCCGGTTTCGCGTTGATGGCGTGGCTTGCCCGGCGCTTCTTTCCCGCCACCCAGGGCAGCGGGATCCCGCAGGCGATCGCCGCCTCGCTCACCGACGACAGCCGCATCCGGCGCAAGCTGCTGTCGTTCCGGATCGCGATGGCGAAGGTCGTCCTGACCCTCGGCGGGCTGCTGTCCGGCGCCTCGATCGGCCGCGAAGGGCCTTCGGTCCAGGTGGGCGCATCGATCATGCACCTGCTCGCCGGACGCAAGAGGGGGCGCATCGCGTCGAGCCGCGACCTGATCGTGGCCGGCAGCGGCGCCGGCATCGCGGCGGCGTTCAACACGCCGCTGGGCGGGATCATGTTCGCAATCGAGGAAATGTGCCGCCATCGCGCC
>Ga0214472_10008548_pt1 | contig 10692 bp, 9 predicted proteins | sample RVTome_6_FD_207662 | JGI IMG/M metagenome (GOLD analysis project Ga0214472, IMG submission 207662) | Soil microbial communities from uranium-contaminated site in the Upper Colorado River Basin, Wyoming, United States - RVT140D175 | ecosystem: Environmental > Terrestrial > Soil > Contaminated >...
CCAGATCATCGGCCGGGAGCGTTTTCATTTCGACGACCGTGAGGAATTGAAGCGGGCCCTGGGAAAAGGGGACAATCATGAAACTTGATATTCAGACGATTGTCCGCATCACCGGCGGCTCGGCGACACCAGCCAAGGCCCAAGTGGTGATTAGCGGAATTTCCACCGATAGCCGCAAGATCCGGGAAGGCGATCTGTTCGTGCCCCTGCATGGCCCGAATTACGACGGTCACGATTTCCTGATGCAGGCGGTACGAAATGGTGCGGCGGTCTGCCTGAGCGAGGATGTGATCGCGGGTTTCCCCGTTCCCGTGGTGCGCGTTCCCGATACCCTGCAAGCCTTGGGCGATCTGGCCGCGGCCAGACGGTTGCTGCTCAGGGGCCCCCTGGTGGCCGTTACCGGTTCATCGGGAAAGACCACCACCAAGGAAATGCTGGGCGCCATCTTGCGGGGGACCGGGCCCGGCCTGGTGACTGAAGGCAACTTCAATAATCTGATCGGCCTGCCGCACACCCTGTTCCGGTTGACCGCCGATCATCGCTGGGCGGTATTGGAGATGGGCATGAGCGCTCGCGGCGAAATCGCCCGGCTGACCGAAATTGCCGCTCCGGATATCGGTGTAATCACCAATATCGGCCCGGCCCACCTGGAGACCCTCCACGGGCTGGACGGGGTCGCCCGTGCCAAGGGGGAACTGTTCGCCGGTCTTGCCCAGGGAGGCACGGCGGCGATCAACATCGACGATGAACGGGTCGCCGGCCTGCCGGTGGCCAACGGCGTGCGACGACTCCTGTTCGGCTGTGCTCCGCCGGCCGATGTGCGGGCCGAAAAAATCATCCTCTGGCCCGGGGGAGTCGCTTTCCAGCTTTGCCTGCCGGAGGGTCGCTGGCCGGTACAGTTGCATATTCATGGCCGCTTCAATGTCCACAACGCGCTGGCAGCCGCCGCGGCGGCCTTTGCCATCGGCGTGGAACCGGCAATGATAATACGGGGACTGGAAAGCTTCCGCCCCTGTGCCGGACGCATGGAAACGACCCTTCTGTCCAAAGATGTGGTTCTGCTGGAAGATTGTTACAACGCCAATCCCCTGGCGGTCAAGGCGGCCTTGGCGGCCCTTGACGAAATGCCCGGAAATGGCCGTCGGATAGCGGTTTTGGGCGACATGCTGGAACTGGGCGACGCTGCGGTGGAGCTGCATCGCGAGGTCGGCCGGGTAGCGGGCCGGCGTACCGATCTGCTGGTTCTGCTCGGCGAGCTTGCTGAACAGACGGCAATCGGGGCACGGCAGGCGGGGCTTGCCGCCGGCATGATCATGCTGGCGGGCAATCATGAAGAGGCTGTTGAATTGTTGCGAAAGACCCTTCAGCCCGGAGATCGGGTACTGGTCAAAGGGTCTCGGGGTATGAAGATGGAACGCATCTGTGCCGCGCTAAAGGCGGGCTGTGCTTGTCAGGCTGCAGGATGACCCGAAAGGTCCCGGCGAGACCGCCGGGAATTGGTTGAGGCAAACAGCTTCGGGGCGGGCGGCCGTTTCGAAACAGATGGAGATTTCACCGAATGCTTTACCATTTGCTTTATCCCTTACATACCAAGTTTTTCTTTCTGCAGGTCTTCCGGTACATTACCTTCCGGACGATTTATGCCGCGATTACCGCTTTGGTGATTTCCTTCATCCTCGGCCCCTGGTTGATCCAGAAACTTCAAGCACTGCAGATCGGCCAGAGTATTCGCAAGGTCGGGCCGGAATCCCATTTCAAAAAAGAGGGAACGCCGACCATGGGCGGCACCCTGATCCTGTTGGCCATAGTCCTGCCGACCCTGCTCTGGACCGACCTGAGAAACATTTACGTCTGGATCACTCTGATGGTGACCGTCGGCTTCGGCGTGGTCGGGTTTCTGGATGATTACCGCAAGGTCAAGAAAAAGAACAGTGACGGCCTTTCGGCCCGGCAAAAGATGTTCTATCTGGTGTTCATCGCTACGGCCGCCGCCATCATTCTGGTGGTTTATCCGCCCTTTCAGACCACCTTGGCGATGCCCTTTCTGAAGGATGTGCGGCCCGACCTGGGGTTGTTTTACATCCCCTTTGCCGTGCTGGTCATCGTTGGAGCGAGTAACGCCGTCAACCTGACCGACGGCCTGGACGGCCTGGCCATCGGCCCGACCATCATCGCTTCGGGAACCTATCTGCTGTTCGCCTACCTGGCGGGCAATGTCCGGCTCTCGGAGTATCTGCAGATCAGCAGTGTGCAGGGGGCGGGAGAGCTGGCCGTGCTGTGCGGCGCCATGGTGGGCGCCGGCCTCGGCTTCCTCTGGTTCAACACCTATCCGGCCCAGGTCTTCATGGGCGATGTCGGCAGCTTGTCCCTCGGCGGCGCCCTGGGAACCATCGCGGTGATTACCAAGCAGGAAATCGTCCTGGTGATCGTCGGCGGAATCTTTGTTGTTGAAGCGCTGTCGGTGATTTTTCAAGTAGCGTCGTTCCGCCTCTGCGGAAGGCGGATTTTTCGCATGGCGCCGCTGCATCACCATTTCGAACTCAAGGGATGGGCCGAGCCGAAAATTATCGTTCGTTTCTGGATCATCAGCATCATTCTGGCCCTGGTCGCCCTGTCGACCCTCAAGTTGAGATAACATGGACGGATATCGCAACCAACAGATCGTGGTAGTCGGGGCCGGCAGAACCGGGCGGGCTCTGGCGGAACATTTCCTGCGCCTGGGCGCGCGGGTTGTGCTGTCCGACAGCCGCTCCGCGGACCAGATCGGCGATACCTCCGGATTGGCCGCAAAGGGCGTGCGGTTCGATTTCGACGGCCACGGCATGGATCTGTTCGCCGCCGCCGATCTGATCGCCATCAGCCCAGGCGTGTCCTTGAGCCTGCCGGCGGTGGCCGAGGCGCGGCGGCGGGGCGTGCCGGTGCTCGGGGAAATCGAGATCGCTTTCCGGCAGCTTTCGGCGCCGATGGTGGCGATTACCGGCACCAATGGCAAATCGACCACCACCACCTTGCTGGGTGAGATCTTCCGCGCCTGGGGACGCCGGGTATTCGTCGGCGGCAATCTCGGCACACCCCTGATCGAGGCCCTCGACGAATCGGATTGGGACTGGCTGGTGGCGGAAATCTCCTCTTTCCAGCTGGAGGCGATCGAAACCTTCCGGCCCCGATACGGTTTGCTGCTCAATCTCAGCGAGGATCACCTCGATCGCTACCCGGACATGTCCGCCTATCTGGCCGCCAAGAAGCAGCTGTTTGTTAACATGACAGCCGCCGATGTCGCGGTGCTCAACGGCGACGATCCCCTGGTGGGGCAGTTGACCTCGGATGTCGACAGCCGCAAGGTGTATTTTTCTTCCCGCCACGTACCGGCCGAGGGCATGGGCCTGGCGGGGGACGAGATCATCTGGCGCATGGACGGGGCGGAGCGGCGCTTTCCGATTGCCGAACTGCGGCTCAAGGGCCTGCACAACCTGGAAAATGTCATGGCGGCACTTATACCACCCCTTATGGAGGGCTGTCCGCCGGAGGTCGCCTGGTCGGCGGTTTGCGCTTTTGGCGGTCTTGACCATCGCATGGTGCTGGTTCGGGAACTGGACGGGGTGGCCTGGTACAACGACTCCAAGGGCACCAACGTCGGCAGCGTGGTGAAAAGCCTGGCCGGATTGCGGGCACCGGTTACCCTGATCGCCGGCGGCAGGGACAAGGGCGGCGATTACGCCCCCCTCGCCGATGAGGTCCGGGACAAGGTGGCCCATCTGATCCTGATCGGCGAAGCCGGCGACCGGATTGAAGAGGTTTTGGGAATGCTGACCGACACGATACGGGCCGTCAGTCTGGAAGAGGCCGTGAAACTGGCCCACCGGCTTACCCCGTGCGGCGGCTCGGTGTTGTTGTCGCCGGGATGTTCGAGTTTTGACATGTTTCGCAGCTACGCCGAGCGGGGCGAGGTGTTCGTCCGTGCGGTCCAGGCGCTGCCGGAAAAGGAAAAGGTCTGATCGATGGAAGGGGACCGGCAATTCGATACCACGATTCTGTTGCTGGCGGTCGTCCTGACCTGCTTCGGCGTGGTCATGGTTTATTCGTCCTCTTCCATTATGGCCGCGGAACGCTTCCACGACGGTTTCTATTTCCTCAAGCGACAGGGCATTTATGCCCTGGCCGGATTCGCCTTGCTGGCCCTTACCCTGCGCATCGACTATCACCGGCTTCGCCCGCTGGCGGTGCCCGGCCTGATGCTCTGCGCTTTTCTGCTGGTGCTGGTGCTCCTGCCAGGGATCGGGACGCGTGCCGGCGGTGCCGCGCGCTGGCTCCGCCTGGGGGGATTCTCCATCCAGCCGTCGGAGGCGGTCAAGCTGGCACTGGTCTTCTACATGGCTCATTCCCTGGCAAAGAAACAGGACAAGGTCAAGAGTTTCAAGCTGGGAATTCTGCCCTACATGATCGTACTTGCGTTGCTGCTGTTTCTGTTGCTGCTGCAGCCCGATCTGGGCAGTGCCCTGACCCTCGGCGTCCTGGCCATGGTCATGCTGATGGCGGCCGGCACCCGGGTGTCGTATCTGCTCTCCCTGGGGGTGCTGGCCATGCCGTTCATTTACTTTCTGGTGCGGCATTCCGATTACCGATGGCGCCGTTTCCTTGCCTTTCTCGACCCCTGGCAGGATCCTACCGGGTCCGGGTTCCAGATCATCCAGAGCCTGATCGCCTTCGGTACCGGCGGGCTGATCGGCAACGGTCTGGGGGAGGGCAAGCAGAAACTGTTCTACCTGCCCGAAGCCCATACCGATTTTATCTTTTCGGTGGTCGGCGAAGAGCTGGGTTTCGCCGGGACTTTCGTGATCACCGCCATGTTCCTGGTCCTGGTCATGCGCGGCATTCGCGTTGCCCTGCAGGCCCCCGACGATTTCGGTCGCTATCTGGCCTTCGGCATCACCCTCCTGCTGGGCATGGAGGCCTTTGTCAATATTGCTGTGGTCATGGGTATGCTTCCCACCAAGGGACTGGCGCTGCCCTTCATTTCCTTTGGCGGGACCAGCCTGCTGACCTCCCTCGTGGCGGTTGGCATCCTGCTCAACGTGTCGAGCCAGACTACGGGAGAACTGCAATGAAATTGCTCCTTGCCGGCGGAGGGACCGGCGGCCATCTTTTCCCCGCCGTTGCCTTGGCGCAGCGGTTGCTGGAAACCGATCCGGCGGCCCAGGTATTGTTCGTCGGCACCCGCAGGGGGATCGAGGCGCGCATCTTGCCTGAACTCGGTCTGCCTCTGGAAACCATTGATATCCGCGGTCTGGTCGGCCAGGGATTGTGGGGCAAGATGCGGGTTCTGCCGGGCTTGGTCAAAAGCCTGCGTCAGTCGATGAGCATTCTTGACCGGTTTCGGCCCGACGTGGTATTGGGGGTTGGCGGTTATGCCTCCGGTCCCGCGCTGCTGGCTGCCCGTTTCAAAGGCCTGCCGACGGTCATTCACGAACAGAATGCCTGGCCCGGCCTGACCAACCGGATCCTGGCCCGCTGGGCGGAGCGGGTCTTCCTGTCCTTCGGCGAGGCCGACCGGGCCTTCAACCGCGGCCGTACCATGCTGACCGGCAATCCCTTGCGCCGGGGGATGGAGGATTGTCCCCCCATGGGCCAGGGGAAGCAGACCCTGCTGGTTTTTGGCGGCAGCCGTGGCGCCCGGGCCATCAACCAGGCCATGGTAGAGGCTCTGCCGTTGCTGGACGAATTTCGCGACCGGTTGGACATTGTCCACCAGACCGGGGCGGATGACCTGGAAACGGTCCGGAAAGGCTATCACGATGCCGGCTGGCAGGGGGCCGAGGTAGTGCCTTTCATCAATGAGATGGCGGCGGCCTATGCACGGGCGCATCTGGTTGTCTGCCGGGCCGGGGCCACGACCCTGGCCGAACTGACCGTTTGCGGTCGCCCGGCGATTCTGATTCCCTATCCCCATGCCGCGGCCGATCATCAGACCGCCAACGCCCGGGCCCTGACCCGCAAGGGAGCGGGCCTGATGCTCGCCCAGAGTGATCTGACCGGTGAACGGCTGGCTCTTCTGGCGGGCAATCTGCTCAAGGATCGGGAACGCCTGCTGTTCATGTCAAGTGTCGCCCTGTCTCTTGGCAGACGGGGCGCCGCCGATCTTATTCTTCAGGAATGCCGGAAAATCGCCGGCGAAGTCGCGGCCCGCAAAGCCGTAACGGGATAGAGACCATGTACGGAAAAATACGAAAAATTCATTTTGTCGGCATCGGCGGCATCGGCATGAGCGGCATTGCCGAGGTGCTGCTCAATCTCGGCTACCGTGTTTCCGGATCGGATCTTCGCGAGACTGAAACCACCCGGCGTCTGATCGGCCTGGGCGGCGAGATCGCATATGGCCATGCCGCGGAAAACCTGCAGCAGGCCGACGTGGTGGTCACGTCCACCGCAGTCAAGGCCGACAATCCAGAGGTGCTCGAAGCCCACCGTCAACTGGTGCCGGTCATCCCCAGGGCCGAAATGCTGGCCGAGTTGATGCGCATGAAATACGGCATCGCCATTGCCGGTACCCACGGCAAGACAACCACCACCAGCATGGTGGCCACGGTGCTGTCCCACGGCGGCATCGATCCGACGGTGGTCATCGGCGGCCGTCTCGACTCCATCGGCTCCAACGCCAAGCTGGGGCAGGGTAAATTCCTGGTTGCCGAGGCCGACGAATCGGACGGTTCTTTCATGAAGCTTTCGCCAACCATCGCGGTGGTGACCAATGTCGACGCCGACCACCTCGACTATTACCGGGATCTTGATGAGATCAAGGAAACCTTTGTCCATTTCATCAACAAGGTGCCCTTTTTCGGCCTGGTGGTACTTTGTCTCGACGACGCGAATATTCAGACCCTGATCCCGGAGGTGAATAAACGTTTCGTCACCTACGGATTGACGACCCAGGCCGATATCAACGCGGTGGACATCGAACATCACCAGGAACGCACATCCTTTACGGTCTGTCGCCGGGGCGAACGGCTGGGCCGGCTTTCGATCCGCATGCCCGGGCGGCACAATGTGCTCAATTCCCTGGCGGCGGTTGCCGTGGCCATGGAGCTCGAAATCCCCTTTGCCATCATCATCGAGGCTTTCCAGGATTTCTGCGGGGTGCAGCGTCGTTTTCAAATCAAATACCAGGACAACGGCATCATGGTGGTCGACGATTACGGCCATCATCCGGCGGAAATCCGGGCCACCCTGGCGGCGGCCCGTGCCGGCTGGGACCGCCGGGTGGTGGCGGTTTTTCAACCGCACCGGTTCAGCCGTACCCAGGCCCTGTTCGAGGAATTCCTGACCGCTTTCTACCAGGCCGATCATCTGGTGGTCATGGACATCTATGCCGCCGGAGAACAGGCGATCGAGGGTATTGACGGACGCAGCCTGGCCGAGGGAATTCGCGGGCACGGCCACAAGGACGTGCACTTCATCCCCGATATGGACCAGGTGGTGGAACACCTGCAGGCCACGGTGCGTCCCGGCGATCTGGTGATCACCCTGGGGGCCGGCAATATCTGGCAGGTCGGCGAGGCTTTTGCCGATCACTGCCGGCTGCAGATTGCCAGTGACGAATCGGATCTTTGACATTCTGAAAGGTGCCCTGCGCGGTCAGGTCCTGGCGGACGAGCCGCTGGCCCCTCACACCACCTGGCACATCGGCGGTCCCGCGGACCTCTTTCTTCGACCCCTCGACAGCGCCGACCTGGTCCTGACCCTGAGTCTGCTTCAGGCATATCGGCTGCCTTGGGAAATAGTGGGCGGCGGCAGCAATCTGCTGGTGAGGGACGGGGGCGTGCGCGGCGCGGTCCTTCACCTGGGACACCTCGACAAGGTGGAATTCGGCGACCATGGCCTGGTTTGGGCCGGCGCCGGGGTGCCGTTGATGGCCCTGATCAGGCAAACGGCCGAACGGGGATTGGGCGGGCTGGAAGGGCTGGCCGGTATTCCCGGAACCCTGGGCGGGGCCGTGGCGATGAACGCCGGGGCCGGTGCCCGGGACATGGCCTCGGTGGTACGATCGGTTCTCCTTGCCGGTGCCGAAGGCAGTCAGGAATGGCCGGCGGCGCAACTGAGTTTCGGCTATCGCCGTTCGGAGCTGCCTCCCGGACGGGTGATCACGGAGGTCCTGCTGCAATTGCAACCGGCGGAACCGGCCGAACTGCTCGAGGAAATCGCCGGCCGCCTGCAACACCGGCATCGGGCGCAGGGCGTGGGCGGGCCGAATGCCGGATCGGTCTTCAAAAACCCGCCGGGAGAATCGGCCTGGCGGTTGATCGATCGGGCCGGAATGCGCGGCGCCGCCGTCGGTCAGGCCCAGGTTTCGGAACATCACTGCAATTTCATCATCAATCGCGGCGGGGCCACGGCCGAGGAGGTGCTGGCCCTGATCGGCCGGGTCCGGGACGAGGTCGAGGGGCAGACCGGCATCCGGCTGGAAACCGAGGTCAGAATCTTCGGCCAGCCGAAAGCAAATTGATGGCGTCGCAAAAAGTCCGCCCTACGGCGTTACGGCGTTTTTTCAGGACCTCGACATACTGGTGTATGCCTTCGCCCCTGAAAAACCACCAAGCCTTGTAGGACGAAATTTTTGCTTAGCCATCGAGCCATCGTAAAAGTTTTTGCGAAGGCATCAACATTGAAGAATATTGAAAACCGTTGGCAGAAATAATCGAAATCGAAATCGAAATCGAAATCGAAATCGAAATGCGGAAGCGCGGGACCCGATCCCGATGAAAAAGGACATAGATTGGCATGACAGATCAGGCGGAAAAAAACAAACCCATTGCGGTATTGATGGGCGGATTGTCGGCGGAGCGGGAGATTTCCCTGAAAACCGGCAAGGCCGTCCTTGAGGCCCTCAAACGCCGGGGATATCCGGCCTTCGGCATCGACGTCGGTCGCGACCTGGCGGCACGGCTGACCTGGCAGGGGGCCAAGGTGGCTTTTATCGCCCTGCACGGTCGTTACGGCGAGGACGGCAAGGTGCAGGGTCTGCTGGAGATGATGAATATTCCTTACACCGGCAGCGGAGTGCTCGCTTCCAGTATGGCCATGGACAAGGTCGTCACCAAGAAGCTGCTGATCTATCACGGTCTGTCCACCCCGGCTTTTATTGAAGTGCGTCGCACCGAGGCCGATGGGCTGTCCCTTTGGGCCTGTCCCCCTTTTCCGGTGGTGGTTAAACCGGCCAGGGAAGGATCGACCATCGGCATCAGCCGGGCGGATAACGAAACCGGGCTGCGCCAGGGACTGACCGCGGCCTTTGAGCATGACGATGTGGCCCTGGTGGAGGAATTCATCGTGGGGCGTGAGGTGACCGTCGGGGTGCTGGACGATCTGGCGCTGCCGATCATCGAGGTTGTTCCCGAGGGCGGTTTTTACGACTATGCCGCCAAATATACTGCGGGCCGTACTCAATACCTGCTGCCGGCACCCCTGCCGGAACCCCTGACCAGCCGCATTCAGCAGGCGGCAGTGGATGTTTTCCGGGTGCTCGGCTGTGCCGGGGCGGCACGGATCGACTTCATGGTGCGAGGCGAGGAATTTTTCTGCCTGGAGGCCAATACCATTCCCGGCATGACCGAAACCAGCCTGCTGCCCAAGGCGGCCGGCGCGGCCGGGTTGTCCTTCGACGATCTGGTCGAGCGGATTCTGGCCGGGGCGGGGTTGAACAAGTAGTCCGTATTTGCTGGAACTGACTGGCAGTCATTGCGAGGTAACCTGTGCGGGACATGAGATCCTCCAAAGGGGTGAAAAACAAGCCTAACCGCTTCAAAAAGCAGAAACGCCCCTGGGCGTGGCGGCATCAGCTCGGCCGCATGCTGCGGATTACGGTCTTCCTGTTCGGCGCGATCCTCCTGACCTGCGGCGGGGTGGTAACGGTAAGGGTGCTGCTGGCCTCCGATTTTTTTTCCGTGGCCGTCGTTCGGATCGAGAATCAACAGCGTCTCGCGCAGGAAGAAATCCGCGCCCTGTCGGATATTCACAAGGGGGACAATATTTTCGATCTCGATCTGGACACGATCGGCCGCAAAATCGAGGAAAATCCCTGGGTGGCCAGCGCCCGCGTGGAACGGGTTTTCCCCGACGAGGTGGTGATCCGGGTCAGCGAGCGGGAACCGAAAGCCATTGTGTCCCTCGGCTACCTGTACTATGTGGATGGCGCCGGCGAGATCTTCAAGATGCTCGATTCGAAGGACCGTCTCGACTATCCCCTGGTGTCCGGCATCGATCGCCAGCAGCTGTTGGATAATCCGGAAGAGACCCGCGGGCAACTGACCGAGGTCATGCAATTGCTGGAAGAACTGTCCCGGCGGGACATCTTCCACCTTGACGAGGTATCCGAGCTGCACATCGACCGGAAGGACGGCTTGATTCTATACACTTATCACGGCGGTGTGCCCATCCGATTCGGCAACAGCGGGTTTGCCGCCAAACTTGATTGTCTGGAAGGTATTTACAGGGAGTTGCAGCCGCGTCTGGCGGCCATCGCCTATATTGATCTCAACGTTGCCGAGCGAGTCATTGTCAAGCTGGATGAAAAGTTCAGCCGGGGCAGGGGCTAGCAGAGCCGGGTGGCGACGATATTCGTTTCGGTTAGATTCCAAAGGGGGAAGGCAGACATATGAGCAATAACAGAGAGAACCTCATCGTCGGTCTCGATATCGGCAC
>Ga0214472_10008549_pt1 | contig 10692 bp, 9 predicted proteins | sample RVTome_6_FD_207662 | JGI IMG/M metagenome (GOLD analysis project Ga0214472, IMG submission 207662) | Soil microbial communities from uranium-contaminated site in the Upper Colorado River Basin, Wyoming, United States - RVT140D175 | ecosystem: Environmental > Terrestrial > Soil > Contaminated >...
GCGTCGTGATGTCCTGGAGAAAAAGCGTGTAGCCGTCACCGGGTGACTTGGCGACGTGCTCGGAAGCGATCGTCGTGCCCGCACCCGAGCGCGCCTCGACCACCACCTGCTGGCCGAAACTCGCCGCGAGCTTGGCGCCGAGCGAGCGCGCCAGCACGTCGGAGATGCCACCGGGCGTGAAGCCGTGGACGATGCGGATCGTCTTCACAGGATAGTCGGCCTGCGCGATCGCGAGCGGCGTCCCAAGCGCGAGCAGGCACGCCACTGCCACTTGGACTGAATTCTGGTTCATGCGCTTCTCCAAATTGGACGAAGCGATGCTACCACCGGAGCTTACCCGGCGTACAGGCAGCCCTGTTTGACCACCCTCACCCAGGTTGCCCGCAATGAATTGACAGCCGTTTCATCCGGCGCGACAATTGTTGAAACTTTCAACAATGGTGGTCCCATGGCAATTGTCAACTACAGCGTGCCGGACGAGGTCAAGACTCAGTTCAACCGCGCCTTTGCGCGCGAGAACAAGAGCAGCGTCATCGCCCGCCTGATGATGCAGGCGGTCGAGGAGCGCCGCGCGCAGAAAGCGCGGGTGCAGGCGATCGACTCGATACTGCGGCGGCGCCGCACCCAAAAACCCGTTTCCAATAGCCAGATTCGTGCTGCGCGCGTTGCCGGCCGGCCGTGATTTACGCCGTCGCCGACGCCAGCGTCGCGCTCAAGTGGTTCCTGCCATCAGCCGAGGCTGAGGAAGACCACGACCGGGCCGTAGCTCTTCTCAAGGGCGTCAAGTCCGGCCAGATCGTGTTGCGGGAACCCCCGCATTGGCTCGCCGAGGTCGCGGCTGTTTTGAGCCGCCTTGCGCCAGCGTCGGCGCGCCAGAACATCGAGGATCTCTACGCGATGCGTATCCCGGTGGTGGAAACCCCGGAAGTCTATGTAACGGCGAGCAAGCTTGCGGTTTCCCTGGACCAGCACCTGTTTGACACTCTGTATCACGCGGTCGCGCTACTCTCGCCTGATTGCACACTGGTGACGGCCGACGAGCGTTATTACGGCAGGGCTCGCAAGGAGGGATCGATCACACTGCTCCGCGACTTCGAACCGGCAAGTGAGGGGCCCGGCGCGTGATCGGCCAACTGTTCACACAGGATTTCCTGAACGCCGGCATACGCGAGACCCCGGCGTGGCAGTCGGCTACAGACGCCGACTTGGACGGCTTCCTCAGCCAGATCAAAAGCATCTACGCGCAGTTCAAGGCGGACAGCAATCTGAACGAGCCGGTCACCGAGAACGAAATCATCGTCAGGGTGTTGAGCAGACTCGGGTGGACGGACATCCTTACGCAGCAGGTGGCCTCAAAAACCCGGCGGGAAGACGTCCCGGACATGTTGCTCCTTCCGAATGCGGCCGCGAAAGCTGCCGCGCTGAGGGAGAGACGGGAAGACCGCCGGTATCGTCACGGCATCGCTATCGTCGAATCGAAGCGTTGGATGCGCGCGCTCGACCGCGGCGACGCAACTGACCGGCTCGATCCGGGCACGCCTTCGAACCAGATTCTCCGCTACCTGTCGACGGTGGAGATCGCATCGGAGCGCGCCATCCGCTGGGGAATCCTGACCAATGGCGCCGTGTGGCGACTTTACTACCAGGGCGCCCGCTCTCGTTCCGAGGAATTTCTGGAGCTGAATATCGCAGGGCTGCTTCAGGTCCCCGGTACGCAGTCCGACCTGGAATTCGGAGACGACGCACGCCACAGTCTCAAGCTCTTTTTCTGTCTATTCCGTCGCGAGGCATTCCTGACCCAGCCATGGGACAGCGAGGGCCGCACGTTCCATCAATACGCGCTTGCGGAAGCGCGCCGCTACGAGGAGCGGGTGTCGCAAGATCTGGGACAGCGCGTATTCGACACAGTGTTTCCCGACCTCGCCAATGCACTCGCCTCGGGTGATCCGAAGGCCGTGCTCCCGCTTACGCGCGAATACTTGAACGAGGTGCGCGACGCGGCGTTGATATTGCTTTACCGGCTGCTGTTTGTCCTCTACGCCGAGGACCGGGGGCTTCTGCCGGTACGCGATCCGCGCTATTTCAATTACAGTTTGCGGCGTATCCGCGAAGACATCCAAGACAAGCGCGATAGGAACTTTGCGTTCTCGACACAAGCCTCGCGCATCTGGGACGACTTGAAGAGCTTGTTCGGTGCGATCGCGAACGGGGATTCCGCCTTGGGCTTGCCTGCATACAACGGCGGGCTGTTCGAGGACGAACGCACGCCGCTGCTTTCCCGTGCACGGGTTTCGGACGCTCAGCTTGCGCCGGCGATAGACGAAGTGTCGCGGCGCGCCGAGCACACGCTGCGTGCCTGGATCAATTACCGCGACCTCTCCGTACAGCATCTGGGCGGTATCTATGAGCGGCTGCTCGAGTATCGCCTGGAACCCGGAGACACTCGGCTCGTCGCGCGCCCGACGAGCTTCGCCCGCCGAGCGTCTGGGAGCTACTACACCCACGATGACCTCGTGAAGCTCCTCATCGACGAGGCTGTGGGTCCGCTGGTCGCTGAGCGCGTCCTGGCATTTAGCAAAGCAATCACCAAGCATCAGAAGAAACTGAAATTAGCGCCGGGCGACTGGGAAGCGCTCGATGCGATCGACCCGGCGAGCCGCATACTCGAAGTGAAAGTCTGCGATCCCGCCATGGGCAGCGGCCACTTTCTGGTCGCGCTGGTTGACTATGTCGCAGATACGATTCTCGAACAGATGTCGAACGCGGCGGAGACGGTTGCTGTGCAGCGCTGGGCCAAGGATGTTGCGAATCCATGGGTTTCCCCGGTTGTAAGCCGCATCGCGGACATCCGAAACCGCATCCTCAAGGCAGGACGCGAGCAGGGATGGACAATCGATTCCGCGCAACTCGATGACCGCCATGTCGTCCGCCGCATGATCTTGAAGCGCATGATTCACGGTGTCGACAAGAATCCGATGGCCGTGGAACTTTCGAAGGTCGCACTGTGGCTGCACACGTTCACCGTCGGAGCGCCGCTGTCTTTCCTCGACCACCATTTGCGTTGCGGCAATGCCTTATTTGGCGGCCGCATCCGGCAATTAACCGATGAATTGGGCAAGCTCAAAGGCGCCGTCCAGCAGCAACTAAATATTGCTGATGGAAGCATTAGGCAAATCGAGACTGACAAGGGCACGGTTACACGTGGGTTGCTGCAATACGACGATCTGCGCCGCGTCGAGCAGGCGCGCATGACCATGCAGGCAATCGGCGACCTCACCGATATCGACATCGCTGAGGCGCACCAATCCAAGGCGCTGATGGATCAGATCGAGGAAAGCCTGTTGCCGCTGAAACGCGGCCTCGATTTCCTGCAAGCCATGCGCTGGGCGAGCAAGGATGACGCAAAAGGATATGCAGAAACTTGGGCCGACCTGTTAAGCCAGGAGTTCGGCGAGGACCTGCTCGAATCGCTCGAACTGCTCGCCAAGCGCGGCATCCGGCCTCACGGCGAACGGCAGAAGCGGGCGCACCGTGTGGTGCAGTCCGCGCTTACAATGGCGAGCGAACTTCGCTTCCTGCACTGGGAGTTGGCGTTCCCCACGGTGTGGTCCGGGACCAATGGTGGCCGTTCGGGCGGCTTTGACGCGGTGATCGGCAATCCGCCGTGGGACCGCATGAAACTGCAGGAAGTGGAGTGGTTCGCCGAGCGCAAGCCCGAGATCGCAAAAGCAGTGCGGGCCGCCGACCGTAAGCGCATGATCGGCGAGTTGGAAGAGACTGATGATCCGCTGTGGCAGGAGTACGTCGCCGCGCGCGACATGGCCGAGACCGCGACACGGATTGCGCGCGAGTCGGGCGACTATCCGCTGCTCTCCGGCGGCGACGTCAACCTCTACAGCCTTTTTGTGGAGCGTGCATCCTCTCTGATCCAACCCACCGGCATGGTGGGATTGCTGACACCGTCAGGCATCGCATCCGACAAGGGTGCGGCGGAGTTCTTCGGCAGCATCGCTGGTGGCGGGCGGCTTGCTGCGTTGTTTGATTTTGAGAACAAGAAGATTTTCTTCCCGGATATCCATGCAAGCTTCAAGTTCTCGGCCCTCGTCTTCTGCGGCGAGGAGAGGTCAATACAAAAGACGCGTTGCGCATTCTACTTGCATGATGTTTCAGAACTCGTCTTGCTCGATCGGGTGCTCACGCTCAGTGCCGAGGACTTTCGCGTTGTCAATCCCAATACTGGTGGCGCACCGGTCTTCCGCACCCGTCGCGACTCGGAGATCACCACCGCGATCTACCGCCGCCAGCCCGTGCTCGTACTGCACCACTCGCCCTCCGGGAAAGGGGCTGGGGTGAGGGAGAGAAACCGCGCAAGATCTGGCCAGTGCACTATGCAACGATGTTCCATATGACTAACGACTCGAAGCTATTCAAGCGCCGAGACGAACTGGAGCGCGCGGGCTGGTATCCAGTAGCGGGTAATCGCTGGAGAAAGGGCAAAGCGCACGCGGTACCGCTTTACGTTGGACGTATGATCCATATCTTCGATCACCGCTCGGCTAGTGTAGAGGTAAATGCCGATAACCTCCATAACGCGGCACTTAGTGGCTTGCTCGACGCAACGCTGAAAGCAAAACCCGACGCTTACCCGGAACCACAGTACTGGGTTTCCGAGAGCAATATTCCCGAAAAAGTCATCGCGCCGTGGGCGGTTGGTTTCCGGGATATCGCTCGTGCGACTGACGCACGTACAATGATCGCGGCGGTCATTCCTACTGTCGCCGCTGGTAATACTTTGCCTATTCTGCTCCCTGATGAAGGCGCGGAACGTGGTTATCGTCACAACGTCCCGTTATTACTCGCAAACCTGTGCTCCATGGCGTTGGATTTCGTCACTCGCCAAAAAGCACAGTCAACTCACATCAACTGGTATATCGCGGAGCAATTGCCGATGGTCCGCCCCGATCAATTCGAAGGAAATATCGGAAAGAAGAGAATCTCTGACTTCGTGCGCGGCGAAGTGTTGCGACTCTCCTACACCGCGCACGACCTCGAACCCTTCGCGCGCGACCTGGGCTACGACGGCCCGCCGTTCAAATGGGACGACGACGACCGCCGCCATCGCTTGGCGCGCCTCGACGCGCTGTTCTTCCACCTCTACGGGATTTCCCGCGACGACGCGGCCTACATCCTCGACACCTTCCCCATCGTGCGCGAGGAAGACGAGAAGGCGTTCGGCCGTTATCTGACCAAAGACCTCGTGCTCGCCTACATGAACGCCGTCTCGGCGGGCGACTTGTCCTCAGTAGTAAAGGTATGAGCTACTAATGTCAGGCAAATCTGCTTTGTAAGCACAAACTTGGTCTCTTCAGGTGCGCAGAGCTGGTATGCCCATAAGCAGCTTGTTTACGGCTGCAATCGGCCAGGAGCGGCCGTCCCAAAGGTCAGAAACCTGCCTGAGAAGGCCGGATGCTTGTAGACTCTCCCGATGGGAGTTTGCCAACGATGGTTCGGTAATCTGCTCCTCCTCGCAGTGGGGCTGCTATGCGCAGCGGGCGCTTCTTTGGCGCAGGAACAGCCGCGCGTCGTTTATGTTGCGCCGATCGAAGACATCATCGATCTGGGTCTGGCGCCCTATGTGCAGCGCGTCCTCGACGAAGCGGCCGCCGCCGGCGCCGCCGCCGTGGTGCTGGAGATCAATACTTTCGGGGGCCGCGTGGATGCCGCGGTGCAAATTCGCGACGCACTGCTCAACGCCAAATTGCCGACCGTCGCCTTCGTGAACCGGCGCGCCATCTCGGCGGGCGCGCTGATCTCGCTTGCCGCGCAGCACCTGGTGATGGCGCCGGGCGCGACCATCGGCGCGGCGGCCCCGGTGCACGCCGGTGACCCCGCAGGCGGCGCGCAGACGGTCTCAGAAAAGACTGTGTCCTACGTCAGAAAGGAATTCCGCGCCACCGCCGAGAGCCGCAAGCGCCCGGCGCTCATCGCCGAGGCCATGGTCGACGCCGACGTCGCCATCCGCGGCGTCATCGAGAAAGGCAAGCTCCTTACGCTCACCACCGATGAGGCGCTCAAGCACAAGGTCGCCGAGCACCGCGCCGACACCCTGGAGGCGGCGCTCGAGCGCGTGGGAATCCGCGGCGCCGAGCTGAGGCGGGTCGCGCCCAACTGGGCGGAGAACGTGGTGCGCTTCCTTACGCATCCGGTGCTCAGCTCGCTGCTGGTGACCCTCGGCATGCTCGGCATCATCATCGAGCTGCGCAGCCCCGGCTTCGGCGTGGCCGGCGCCATCGGCGTGGGCAGCCTGGCCGCGTTCTTCTGGGGCCACTGGATCGTGCAGCTCGCCGGCTGGGGCGAGCTGCTGCTTGCGCTCGCCGGGGTCGTACTGCTGGTCCTCGAGTTCCTCGTCATCCCGGGCTTCGGCATCGCGGGGATCCTCGGCATCTTGGCGCTGGTCGGGGCGCTCGTCATGAGCGTGGTCGGTGCCGGCGCGACGCCGGAGTTCTTCATGTTCGCTGCGGGGCGCATCGTCTTTTCTCTGCTGGTCGCCCTGCTCGCCAGCTTCTTCCTGCTGCGCTTCCTGCCGCGCACGCCGTTCGGGCGGTGGCTCATCCTCGACGCCGGGCTCGGTGCGGGACACGAATACGGCTCGGCGCCCGAAAGCGACCTGCAATGGCTGGGCAGGCGCGGGCGCACCAGCTCGCCGCTGCGCCCGGCGGGCATCGCCGACATCGAAGGAGTACGCGTGGATGTCGTGTCCGAGGGCGATCTGATCGAGCCCGGCACGCCGGTCGAGGTGACGCGCGTGGACGGCAACCGCATTGTGGTGCGGCAAATAACCAATGCCAACGAGAAGGAGGATGCATGAGCGAGCTGACGACGGGCCTTACCGGGGGATTGGGCATCCTGATCATCGTAGTCGGAGCGATTTTCCTGCTGCTGTACCTGGTCCCCATTCCGCTGTGGATCGCGGCCTGGGCCTCGGGCGCGTACGTGGGCCTCTTTACCCTGGTCGGCATGCGCCTGCGCCGCATTCCGCCGAACACGGTGGTCACCGCGCGCATCAGCGCCGTGAAGGCGGGCCTCGAGCTCTCGGTCAACGACCTGGAGGCGCACTTCCTCGCGGGGGGCAACGTGGTGCGCGTGGTGAACGCGATGATCTCGGCCGACAAGGCCAACATCCCCCTGCCCTTCAAGCGCGCCGCGGCCATCGATCTCGCCGGGCGCAACGTGCTCGAGGCGGTGCAGATGTCGGTGCTGCCCAAGGTGATCGAGACGCCGAAGATCGCCGCGGTCGCCAAGGACGGCATCCAGCTCATCGTGGTGTCGCGCGTCACCGTGCGCACCAACATCGACCGCCTGGTCGGTGGCGCAGGCGAGGAGACCATCATCGCGCGCGTCGGCGAGGGCATGGTGAGCACGATCGGCTCGGCCGCTAACCACAAGAGCGTGCTCGAAAATCCAGACCACATCTCCAAGCACATCCTGTCCAAGGGCCTGGATGCGGGCACCGCCTACGAGATCCTGTCGATCGACATCGCGGACGTGGACGTCGGAGAGAACATCGGCGCCAAGCTGCAGATCGACCAGGCCAACGCCGACAAGCAGATCGCCCAGGCGAAGGCCGAGGAGCGCCGTGCCATGGCCGTCGCGCTGGAGCAGGAGATGCGCGCGCGGGTCGTGGAATCCGAGGCCGAAGTGCCGCGCGCCATGGCCGAAGCCTTCCGCAGCGGCAACATGGGCATCATGGACTACTACCGCATGAAGAACGTGCAGGCCGACACGGACATGCGCGGCGCGATCGCTGGCACCGGGGATAGCCCCGGTACGCAGAAGAAGTAGGAGGCCACCATGGGGAAATACGAACTGCTGATCTACGGCCTGATTTTCCTTGGCTTCCTGCTGTTCAACACCTTGATGCAAGCGGTGAAACGCGCGCGCCAGCAGCAGGAGCAGGAACGGGCGCAGCAGCAAGAAGCAGCGCCGCCGCCGGAAGAGCAGCCGCCGGAGTATCTCTGGGGGCGCAGGCCGCAGCCGGAATTGCCGGCCGCCGCTGCGCACCTAGAGCCGACACGTCGTCTTGAGGCGATTGCCGCCCCGCCCGCGGCTTCCCCACGCCGCACCGTGCCGGTGGCACTGTTCTGCTCCAGGCAGGACCTGCGCCATGCAATCGTGGTCATGACGGTACTGGGGCCCTGCCGCGCGCTGGAGCCGCCCGCCAGCGTGCAGTCGCCCGCGTCAATCCGCGGTTTATGACTCAGGGCCGGCGGAAGATATCTGCGAACAATTGGACCGAACAGGGGGTCGGTGGGTTCGTAGGATATCGCCGGTTGTCGCCGTGCGCCTCGACTACCGGCATGCCATTGGCGTTGGCGTCGTTCTGCGACATGCTGCGGGTGAAACTAAAGAAGGGATGAAACGTCCGGGAACGTGGCGGGGCACGCCGCACATCACGACGTTAAGCGTCCGCTTTGGGTCGTTTCCAGACGTTGAGATTCGGACACCGTCACCTGAAGCGGGGCTCAGCTGCGGATCGTAGTTAGCATTGAATCCTACACCCCCCCACTGCAGCGCTCCCTCACCGCGTCACTTCGTAACTGTTCAGTGTGCCTTGTCCCAATTGCGACTGGCGCCGACTTCCAACAGCAGCGGGGCACCGAGAGCTGCGCCACGTTGCCCATCAGATAGGGCAGTGCGCTTTACTTCTTCCAGCTCCGCGTCCGGCACCTCCAGCACCAGCTCGTCGTGCGCCTGCTTAATGAGCCTCGCGTCGCGTCGTTCGTCACCGATTCCGGAGTGCCCCGTTGATGTCAGGCGGCCATGGGGAGATTGGCCCGGATCACCCGCAGGATGTCGAAGCGCGTGATCGCGCCCACCAGCTTGCCGTCCTCGACGACCGGGAAGCGCCGGAAGTTGCGCTTGAGGAAGAGCCCGGCGGCGAAATAGATGTCCATGTCCGGCGGGATCGTCTCGGGGTTCGGCGTCATGAACGTCGCGACGCTCCCGCGCGGCAGGCTGCCTTCGACGCCGGCCGCGACGAGCCTCAGGCAGTCCCTCTCAGTCAGGATTCCGACGAGCCGGCCGGACTTTTCCACCACGGGCGCCCGTGACACGCTTTTCCAGCAGGAATCCGATCGCGTCCAGGATATCGGTTTCCGGACGCAGCGTCGCCACATGCCTGTCCATGTGGTCTCTGACAACGGGAAGCTTGGCCATACGACCTCCCAAGAAGCGGAGCGAACTGCCATATTGTAGCCACGGCAGCGTGTGCGCACGAGCGCCGATAAGCGTTGCCCGGAAATGCCGTTGATCGACGCTCGATACGGCGGTCGTCACCGCGCGCCCGGTGGCCGGTTGCGCCGGACGGCTTCGGGATTGGTCGAGTCGGCGCCCATGTAGATGCCCTTCTCCCACTTGCGCTTGAGCGGATCGTGCACCGAAAGCCGCATCCGCCCGATTCCGTGAATCTCGAAATCGACCACCTCGCCGTCCTGGAGCGGGCCCAGGCCCTCGTGATTGGTGCCGCAGGAGATGATGTCGCCTGAGTTGAGCGTCATGATTCTCGACGCCCACTCGACAAGCTCCGGCACCAGGTGCTCCATGTCGTCGGTGTTGTAGTTGTGCCGGAGTTGACCGTCAACCCAGAACTGGATGTGAACGTCGTTGGGGTCGGCGATCTCGTCGGCGGTGGCGATGCACGGGCCGATGGGCGCGAAGGTGTCGAATGACTTGCCGAGCCAGCTCCCGGCCTTCCACGTGCGCCGCCCCTCGCCGCGCGCCGACACGTCGATCATCCCGGTGTAGCCGAAGACCGCGCTCTTCCAGTTCTCCTGCGTCACCATCTTGGCCGGGCCCTTGATGACGAGCGCCAGTTCGGCTTCGTGCATGAAGATCCACGGCTCGGTGAATTCCGGCAGCATGATCGTGTCGCCCGCCCCGATGACCGCGTCCGGGTTCTTGAGGAACATGTTCAGCGGCCGCGCCTCGAGTGCGCCGTGCTCCCAGTAGTTCGCGATGCACGCCAGTATCTTCCCGGGCCGCGGCAGCGGCGCGCGCAACCTCACGTCGCTGAGCGGAGTCGCTTCACCCTCGCGTGCGCGCCGTTCGAGCCCCGGCCGCAGCCGATCGAACCCATCGATCAAATTCACCATCGTCGCCTGCGGCGAGTGGCCGGCGGGCACCAGGTCGGTGATAGCGACAACTCCCCGCTCGGTGAGCAGTCCCGGCCACACGTCTGGAGCTTCCGTCCTTTGGAACAAAACCAGTCTCACAATGTTTCTCCCGGCGTTATCGACTATTCCGACGCCTCTGCGCCAGCGCTCCCCGCTTCGTATTATGCAGCCCCTTACCGTTCGAGGGGCAGTACTTTGAACCGCCTGCGCCGCTGGATACGCATCGCCCGGAAATGCCGCTGACCGAGCGTAAGCACCCCCGTGACACCGTGCCGCACGGGGCCACCCGTTGTGATCCATTGCTGACAGCCTCAGTGCTCGGCCTCGCCACGGGCCGACGTACGGTGGCATACTAGCGCTGCCGCCAGGTGCGACACCACCCGTGGGGCGGTTATAACAATACATTCGAAGGAGGCAAAGCATGGAATCCACCTATCGCGTCTCATTGATCTGTCTTGTCTGCAGTCTCGTGTGGGCCGCGCCGGTGCACGCGCAGTACCCGGCGAAGCCGGTACGCTTC
>Ga0214472_10008550_pt1 | contig 10691 bp, 15 predicted proteins | sample RVTome_6_FD_207662 | JGI IMG/M metagenome (GOLD analysis project Ga0214472, IMG submission 207662) | Soil microbial communities from uranium-contaminated site in the Upper Colorado River Basin, Wyoming, United States - RVT140D175 | ecosystem: Environmental > Terrestrial > Soil > Contaminated >...
AACGTCGCAAGATCGCTACGGGCCGTCCTCGCCGCGGATCTCGTGGGCGAGCCGGTCTCGACGAAAACCGAGCCCGATGTCGCTGCGCGCTCTCTCGCCTTGCGCGCGGCGGAGCGCAAAATCGCGGCGGTGGAACGCGAAATCGCCGATCTAGCGGCGAAGAAGGCGGCCCTTGCTGCGCTGCGAGACGAAGGCCCAGGTTGCCACGCGATCTTCGTGGACGAGACCGCGTTCGATCTGCGCCTCGTCGCGATCGTTCTGCGCAAGCTCGCACGCGGACAGGCGAAAGGCGTGCTCCACGTACGCAGGAGCGCGCCGCTCGAGCCCGGCCTGCTCTGGACCCGGAAGGGGATCGCGCTGGTGATGCCGTTCCGGTACACACGCCCCGCTCCGCCGTGGGCGGGGGGCGCGTGATGCCCAAGATCGTCCGAGCTCCGGTCTTCGAAGCGCTCTGCAGGTCGCATCTCGACGAGCTCGAAGCGAGCCTCGACGCGCTCCTCGTCAGCGCAGCGCTGACGGCGGTCGCGGAAGGGCGCGCAGACGAGCTCGAGCATGCGATCCTCGACGCATACGAGGCGGAGCTGCGTGAACGCGAGGAGCTGTGTGCGCGCTGCTACCCGCCAGGCCTGAAGCACTGCCGCGCGAAGCGCGAGCGGTTTCTCGAACGCCGAAGCACGAGTTCGAAAGGAGCGACATGAGCGACATGCGGATTACGATCTATCGCTTTGAGAGAGGTGCCGCAGGTGCCTTCAGCAGCGATGGTGCGTTCACGGTGGCGCAGCTCCACGATGTCGCGATCACTGAGTTCGTCGGCGCGTCCGGTCTCATCGGACGCACTACGATCCCCGCGGTGACGTTCGAGGGGCGGACGTACCGCGTGGAACACGAAGCCGGTTTCACGTGCATCTTCGTCCCGTCGCGCGCATTCCTGAGGAAGTACAAGAAAGACGAGGTAATCGATGCTACGCGCAGCTGAACTCCGGGTCGCGGCAGAACGGCAAGCGCACGCGCACGGCGTCGAGATGACGCCGCAGGTACGCGGTGTGCTCGCCAACGTCCTCCAGATCGTGCTCGGCGAGTGGTCCTGGGAGTACGAGGAGCTCGAGCGACTGCGCGAGCTCCGCGTAGCGCTCCAGGTGAGCGTGGACGCCGAGACCGAACGCGCGACAGTCTACCGGCAGCTCGCCGATCTCGAGCAGTTCTACGCAGCGCGCGAAAGAGCGAAGAATGCGCGCTGACTTCAAGGCGTGGCTCTGCGCGGAGGGCTACGCCGATACATCGGTCACGAAAATTCTGCGGGACGTCGCGACCATGGCTGCACACGGTCCAGTCGCGCCGAACGCGCCATCACTGCGTCGCGCGGAGGCTCTGCGCTGGGCCTGGAGCGCCTGGGACGACTTTTGCGGCGAGCACAACTACCAGAACGATCTCGTCGAACCTCCGCGCGACACAAACCCCCGCCGACGCCGTCTTAGGCGGGGCGCGAAACGTGGCCAACTCGCCGAGTCAATCGACACGAGCGAGTGGCACCGCTTGCTCACGGTCGTCGAAGCGGATGAACGCGTCGAAGCGCGCGTGATCGACGTCCAGTGCTCGACCGCCCTGCGGATCGGCGACGTCTTACGCTCGTCGCGCTCCGCGCTCGAGCGCGGGCTCAACCGCGAAGACGGCCTAGCCGTGCTCGAGGTCAAGAACGCAAAGCCGGTGATCGTCTGCGTGCGCGGCGGGCCCGAGCGCGAGTGGCGTCGCCTCGTCACGGCCCTCAAAGATCTCACGCCTAGAGCGCTCGTCTGTGAGGCGATCGCGCGAAAGTCCGGCCGGGATTGGAGCGCGAACGGCGCCGCGTACCGCCAGATCGATCGCTACCTCAAGCGACTCGGCGAGCAGGCCGGCGTGACCGGTCGCGTCCACACGCACCGGATCCGCCGGACCGTAGCGATCCAGGCTGCACTCGCAGGCGTGGATCGCTTCAGGATCCAGAAGCTACTGAACCACGAGTCCGGTCGAACAACGGACATCTACCTTGACGAGAATATGGCGCGCGAAGCCGCGGCGGTCGCCGCCATCGTGCGCGGGCGATAGTGCACGCGCTGGAAGGGTTGTCCTGGGTCAGGATGATACGCAAGAGGGGCTATGAAACGAAAGACAAGCAACGTTCCTTGCCGTGTCTACCGATACGGTTTGCTTCCGCCTGAGACGCGTGACGTAGTCGACGAGCAGATCTGGCTCGCCCACCGCTACTACAACGACCTCATCGAGGTGGAGCACGCCAGCCGACAAGCCTACGTCTGGGCCCGGAGCAAGGTGCCGGCCAGCCAGCTATCCCAGATCAGCAAGCAGCTCGAAGAAGAGCGGAAGGACGTCTGCAACGCCCGCGTCCGAGACCCCGGGTGGGGCCCTGGCCTACGCGGGACCTGCGGACTCTACTCGGGGACCTACCTGCTGATCGAGTCGCAGGCCGAACAGGCGTGCAAGAAGCCCGGTGCCCCGCCCCGCTTTCGGCGGTGGGAGGGGGAAGGCGCCATTGGGGTCCAATGCAGCAAGCCGATTCCCGTCGCCGAGCTTCTGGCCGGCACGCACCGCCTCGCCGCTGTAGACACGGGGCCGCGCATGCATTGTCGCACCGGCAGGCCGGTCAAGAACGGTGTCTGGCTGACCGTCCCCGTAGGGCCCAACGGCGTGCGCGCGCGCTTTCCGATGGTCATGCACCGCCAGATGCCACCTGACGAGGCCAGAGGTGTCGCTCGTCGTCGGCGCCACCTCGCTTGCCGGCGACAGAGAACGGCTGGCAAGGGAACCCGGCAGCGACGAGATCCACGCGACCGGCGAAGAGCCAGGCCGGGAAGCTCGCCAAATCGCTCCAGACAGGAGCCTCGTCCAGCCGAGCGTGCTCCATCGCTTGAACCAGAGCGGCGACGGTGAAGGCTTCCCTCTCCACGTACACGATCGTGCGAGCGTGTCCGCCGCTTGCGATCTTGACTCCGAGGTCGAGACCTCCGATTCCGGCGCAGAGCGAAACGACGTGGAGGGTAGGTAGAGCCACGTCACGCCTGCCTGACGACCTCGCGCTCCCAATCGACGAGGAGCTCGTCGATCGGTCCGACATCGGCGTAGTAGAGTCCCGTCACCCCCGCGACACGATGCCCGTTTAGCTTTGCGCACACCAACTCGGCGAGTCGCAGCCGCTCGCGTAGCAGCTCTATCCTGTCGTTGAGTTCCTCCACCCTAGCGTCGAGTTCCTCGAGGAGCGGAGCTGGATCAGGCTCGTGCAGCAACTCTTCGAGCGTTCGTAGATCAACGGGCATATGCCAACCCTGTTACGCGAATCAGCGCGGAACGTCAAGGTACTCGTCGATCGTCTGGTCGATCTCGTCGAACATGCTCTGCGAAGGGGCCCACCCGATCGCTTTGCGCAGACGTGTGCAGTCCATCGTCTTGTGCGCGACCCCGTTGCGCGTGAGATCTCCGTCGAAACGGAGCATGCCGCGGTAATCGAGCCTGCTCGCGATCCTACGAGCTAGCGCTGCCACCGAGGCATCGTAGCCGTGCCCGACGTTGTAGACGAGGTGATCGAGTTTTCCGGCTTCGAGCAGGCGCACGCCGACGCGCGCGACCTCTTCGGCACGCATGAACTCGCGCAGGGGCGCCCCGTCGCCCCACACCGTCACGGAGTCGGCCCTGTTGAGCTTGGCCTCGTAGATCCGCTTGATCAGCGCCTGGAGTACGTGTGAGCGCGTCGGATCATAGTTGTCGCGCTCAGGGCGGCCGTGTAGGTTCGGCGGCATGAGCACGATCGGTTGGAGGGTCTCGGACGCATATGCGCGACAGAGCTCGATGCCGAGCAGCTTGGCGAGCGCATAGCCCTTGTTGCTTGGCTCGAGCGGACCGTAACCCAGATCGTCCTCGACGAAGCGCTCCGCGCTCGCTGTGCGCGGGTAGAGGCACGACGAGCCCAGGAACAGGAACCGGCGCACCGAGCCGCACGCCGCGGCAGCCTCGAGGACGTTGTTCTGGATTCGGCTGTTGCAGAGGATCATCTGCGCGGCCTCGTCGAGGTTGGCTCCGATCCCGCCAACTCGCGCCGCAGCAAGCACGACCCACTCCGGGCGCCTGTTTCCGATGAGCCTGTGCGTATCGTAGACGTTCTCGAGGTTCACGCGGCGACGCGGCACGAGTACGACGTGCCGCTCGCGCTCGAGCGCGTCCACGAAGGCCGAGCCGACGAGCCCAGTGTGTCCGAGCACGAGCGCGCAGCTCACCGCCGGCCCGCCGTCTCTTCGAGCGCTTCCGCGTAGTCCGCGCTCGCCATCTCGGTCACGAGCTCCTCGAAGGTAGCCAGGGGCTCCCAGCCCAGCTCGCGCTTCGCCTTTGACGCGTCCCCGCAGAGGTGCGGAACCTCGGCAGGGCGCAGATAACGACCGTCGCGCTTCACGCGCGCAAGCAGGTGCGCGATCGCGCGATCCTCGGAGGGTCCGACCAGCGAACGCGCGGTCTGCGCGAGGAAGTCGTTGACCGAGAACGAGCGGCCCGTTGCGATCACGTAGTCGCCCGGCTCGTCCTGCTGGAGCATGAGCCACATGGCGCGCACGTAGTCGCGCGCGTGGCCCCAGTCGCGCTTGGGCGTCGTGTCGCCGAGCACGAGCTCGGTGTCGAGCCCGGCGCGGATGCGAGCGAGCCCGCGCGTGATCTTGCGCGTCACAAAGGTCGGCAGCCTTCTAGGGGAGTCGTGGTTGAACAGGATTCCACGTGCGACGTGAAGGCCGTACGCGTCGCGGTAGACGCCCGCCAAGTGGTGAGCCGCGACCTTCGCCGCGGCGTACGGACTGCGTGGGGCGAAAGCCGAGAGCTCGCTCTGCGGAGGCGGGGTCGCACCGAACATCTCCGAGCTGCTGGCGATATAGATCCTGGCTACATCGCCAACGTCGCGGCAAGCCTCGAGGACGTGCAGCGTACCTTGCGTGATCACATCGAGCGCGTAAGCAGGTGATGCGAACGATTCAGCGACGTGGCTCGGAGCGCCGAGGTGATAGACCTCGTGCGGTTGGGCGGCGAGGACCGCACGTCGCACGGCGTGCGGGTCGAGCAGGTCGCCATGGTGGAGCGTGAGCCGGTCGAGCAGGTGATCGATCCGCCACGTGTTAAAGCTCGCGCCGCGACGCACGAAGCCGTGCACGGCATAGCCCTTCGAGAGCAAGAGCTCCGCGAGGTAGCTCCCGTCCTGACCCGTTGCCCCGGAGATCAACGCGCGCTTCACGAAGGCCTCTTGCGATCGCGGAGCCGCTGAAAAGCCCCGAGCTCCTCCTCGGACGCGAGCGGAAAAGGCCCGTCGGGCTCGATGTGTTGCGCGGAAGGCCACTTGCGGCCAAAAGCGCACGAGTCGAGCCTATTGCGTCCGCTATTGTTTTCGATCCGCAGGACATCGCGGATCTCATAGTCGATGCAGCGCGCTTTCAGCAGCGGCTCGACGCCCCAGCCGAGCTTATGCAGCCAGCAACTCAACTCCGTGTCCGCCGCGTAGGTGTGGTAGCGCGGATTCCACAGCGCACCTTGAATTGCAGTGGCATCCTCGGCGGCCTCGCGGCGGATTATGCCCAGGTTCGCGTACGGCTTGCCGTGGATTGTGTAGGTCCGGTATTGCAGCGCCTCCGGTTTCTTGTAGGCGAGCGCGGTCTGACCGACCCCCGGACGCGCTGTCATATAGCGCACGGCAAACTCGAGCGCGTCAGCCTCGACCTCTACGTCGTCGTTGAGGAGCGCGACGAACGGCGCACGCGACATCCGATAACCGGCGTTGAACGCAGCGACAGCGCCGCGCCGCTTCGCCTCGAAGTGTGGTCGGAGATTAGGCCGCTGGAGCAGATACTCGCGTGTCCCATCAGTGGAGCACCCGTCGACCACGATGATCTCGTAAACGAGATCTCCGCATGCACGACGCACCGAATCCACGCAGCGCTCGAGTGAAACAAGTCGGTTGCTCGTTCCGAAGACGATCGAGAGTTCGATCTCAGTCACGTGTCACATCCAGGTAGGCGTACATCTCGCCCATTCGCCGGTTCCATCCGTGACAGTCACGCGCGAGGTCCGCGCCATACGCGCCAATCCGCGCAGCAATCTCCGGGTGCGCTAGCACGTACTGCGCGAGATCCACGCACTCTTCCGGCGTGTCCCAGACGAGGCATGTGACCCCGTCTTCGAGTCCGAGCGCCTCCATCTCCGCGAAGCGCTTGACGAGGACGGCGGGCCCGCACGCGAGTGCGCGAAAGAGCCGATCGGATGTGTACCTCCCGAGCTTACTTGTGATCGAGACGCTCACCGCGGCAATCGCACGCCGGTAACGCTCGGCGACCACCGGCGGATGCATCGGCGGGTGCGACCAGCTAGGCCAGTTCTGGCCGTAGCACGCAAACTTGTCGCCGAGCACGCCGTGCAGCGCTGTGATCGTGCGGGTACGGAGTTCGATCTCCTGCTCGGGAAGAAACGACCACCCGCACATCTCGAAACGCTGGCCGGCGAAGACCACACCGGCGCGCTCTACGTCTGTATCGGCGTAGTGCGTACCGCTGTCGTAGCCGATCTGGAGGTAGGCCGCATTCGGAAACCCTGCGGCACGGTGTTGATCCACCTGCGTAGTCGAGGAGAAGAACACCGCATCGCAGGCTGGCGCAAGCTCGTGGCTCCACGCTGGATTGCGCCCGACATCCCCACACCACGAAACGATGCGGATCCCAGGCGCTTTCACGCGCACCTGCTCGAGTACAGCGGGGCTTACTACGCCCGGCGTCTGAAGTTGCATCCAGAGTAGTGTTGGCGCGTGCTCGCTTACAGCCGCGAGCAGGTGACGCGCTCGACTCTCCGGCTCGAGTCGCGTCCACGCGAGTTGCCGATAAGGCCCGAGCGTCTCGAGCGCCGCGCAGAGGCTCGTCTGCGGATCGACAGGCGTCCAAAGGTGCAGGTGCAGGACGCGTTCGGATAGCGGCGGGATAGCCCAGCGCGGAGCCTCCCCAAGCGCGCTGTCAGCGACGCTCAGATCGATCACGCGCCCTCCCAGACGATGGCGCCGAAGCCGGAGAAGTGGAGCACGGAGATGTCCGTGTGCGCGCGACCCGCGCTGAGCGTATTCCACGCACGCTGCATCCCCACGCCGAGGTGGATGTCGTCGAGCAGGATCAGACCGCCGTGCCGAACCTTCGGCGCGTAGAGCGCGAACTCGGCGAGCAGGTGGTCGTGCTCGTGGAGCGAATCGAGGAAGAGCACGTCGACGTCGATCTTGCCTGCATCGGTGACGCCTGCCAGCTCGATAGAGTCGCCCGTGAGCGCAACCACGTTCGGGAACCTGAGCGCCATGAGCTGCGCGGAGCACACCGGATCGATGTCGATGCTGACGACGCTGGTACCGGACCACCCCTCGGCGGCATGCGCCGCAGAACGCCCACGATCCGTGCCCGTCTCGACGTAGACCGCGGGTCGTGTCAGCCGCACCCAGCGAAAAATGAAATGGTTGTAGGCCTCCGTGGTCGGCGCCGCAGCGGTCATGGCTTTGAGGCGCGAACTGCGCATGTCGTAAGCGCCGCTAGGATCGGCGACCGCCAGCGCACGCACGCGCTCGAGTGTCTCTTCAGCGAACATCGAGCCCCGTCAGTCTGCGAAAAGCTTCGCGATCACGCTGAATGGTCGCAACCTTGTCCGGGTACTCCGCCACGCTCTTCGAGCCGAAATGAAGCACGCAGCAATCCAGGAGCGTCTCGCAACAGAATCCCGCGTTAGCGAGCTTGTGGTGGATCCAGTCGTCCCCGTACCAGAGCACGAGCTCGTGCGGAATCGGCCAGAAACGCCAGACGTGTCGATACGTGAAGAAGAAGCACCATCCGGCTTTGCCGGGCGCACGCTGGTTGGCGAAACGCTGCCTCATCTCTTCCGCCTCGACCTCGAAGGTGCGTTCCGCGAACGGACCGCCGTTCGCAAGGAAGTAGGCGCTGTTCGCATCCCTGGCGAGCGCCTTGGCGGGCGCGTCGAGCCAGCCAGGCCCGACCACGATGTCATTGTTCGCGAGACAAATCACATCGAACATGTTCGATCCGTCGTCGACCGCAAAGACCGCACCGAGAAGATGGTTCCAGGCCGGGTTCACGCCCTCATTGGCGTCCAGTTCGATGACGCGATCGCGTGGTCGTTGTCGCTCGGAGACAACGCGATTCAGGTAATCACGCGTCCCGTCCGTCGAGCCGTTGTCGAGGAGGATGAACGTCACCTCGTGCCCAGCCGAGTTGCGCTCGACGGACTCGACCATGCGCTTGGTGTAGACCAGCTGGTTCCAGCACGGCACGCAGACGGCGACCCTAGCCATGCGGGACGTCCGGGTAGAAGCGGCGAATCGCCGACGCCTCGGTAGCGAGCACACGCGCACGCAGATCATCGCGCCAGGTCACGTCGTGCGGAAAGCTCGTGTGTGCGGGCGCCCTCCGCGGTTCGCACGCACCAAGCCCAAGCTGCGCAAAGGCCCGCGGCAGCTCATCGACGACGTGCTCTAACCGAACCACGACATCGACCGTAGGCGCCTGCGCAGGCCCGAGCATGTACTCGTAGAGCCGGGTCACGAAGCCGGGCTCGCGCTCGAGCACGCGCTCCATGAACTCGTGAAAACTCGCACCCTCGATGCCGATGAGCGGCCAGCACGGGTGGTGCCTGCCCGGCAAACCCTTCGCCCACCGACCCGCCTGGTACCTGTACTTGGACTCGTACCAACGCAGCGGATGCCGCACGAGCGCGAACGCCGCGCTGTACGGGCTCGTAACCGCCCACGGAGCGACGTGTCTGGGCCCGAAGTTAAAGCGCGGATCTCGCGCTGATCGTTCGTGCGGAATCCCCGCCGCCTGGATCACGCCTTCGGTCCAGATCGTCGCACACTTGGGCACGCGCACGAAGAGCACGTTCTGGCTGCCGTGTAGAATCACGTGGACCTCCCTCGCCGGATCACGGCAAACATCGTCAGCCAGCCCGGCAGCAGACAGCAGTCGAGAAACACGAGCTCGCCCAGCCGATTGGCCCAGCCCACGATGTTCTCCGGGCTGAACTCGTGGACATGCTCCGGACTCCGATTGCGGCCCTTGAAGGGCGTGGAGAGCACCAAGAACCCGCCGCACTCGAGCACCATACCGAAGCGGTCGATGAGCGCCCACGGATCGTCCAGATGCTCGAGCGTCTCGCCACACCAGATCACGTCGAAACGCTCGGCCAGAACGGCAGGCTCGGTCTCGGTCGCGTCGAGCCCGACGCGAACGTCCCGCACAAGCGACGAGCCGCCCACGTAGAAGCGCGCGTCGTGCGCGCCGAGGCTCCAGCGCTCGGCCTGCGCCGCCTCGATGGCGACGGGCGAGCAGTCGACGCCAACGAGCGTCCGGTCCGCCCGCGAGGCCCAGAGTCCGAAGAGCGCGTCCCCGCGCCCGCACCCGAAGTCGAGCACACGAGCAGAGCGTTGGATCTCGCCCTCGCAAATACGCACCCAGCGCTCGAGCGCGCCCAGGCGCACCGCGTCAACACGCTGCCGATCGCCCTCGGCGGCGTAGACCCCGTCCCAGTACTTCGGTGTGTTGATGTTCAAAACGGCCATCCTGGATCACAATCGGCGGCGATGCGACGCACGAGCTCACGATCGACCTCGAGACCTAGCACCTCGACATACCGCTCGACCGCCGAATCGAGCGAGCACGCGAGTAGCGAAAGCGGAGCACGGAAGGCACGCGAATGCCGTATGAGTACCTCCCGGATGAACGCCTCTCGGTCACGCACACCGAGCGCATGCAACTCACAAAGGCTCCGGTCATTCCAGACGCGTCCATTGAGTTCGTAGTGCGAGAGGAGCCCATCGACCGAAAGGAATCCGAGGTGCGCGCAGTACACGTCAGGCGCGGCGATCATGAGATGCGCTGCGGTTGGCGCAACACCATCGCTGATGAACTTTGCCACCGCATCCGCGCCGAAGATCGAGTAGCCCCAGCCGTACGAGGCGTGGTGATAGAGCCGCGCATCCGCAGTCCCTAGCTGCAGCGCAGCGCTACGATATACCCCGCTTGTCGCCAGAACAGAGAACAGCCGCGCCAGGTTTCGCGTCACGGCTGCGGTATCGGCCTGAACGAGCACGAACAGGTCGGCCTTCGAGCGCGCTCGCACCTCGCGCAACGAGATGGTCAAGAGCCGCCCGATGTCGTCCGGGCATTCGACGAGTGGAAGCACACCCTCGACCACGTCTAGGTCCCACGCAGCAACGAGCTTCGAGTCTTCTAGACCTGCCGTGCAAACCCAAAACTCATGCACGATCGGCGCTACGCTCTCATACACAGTGCGCAGTGGGTAGCAGGCCTGATCGGCACGCGAGAGATACATGATCGCAGCGACCTTCACGGAATCACATCGAAGTCACGGTAGGGATGATCGTGCATGAGCTCGCGCACAGCATCGATCAGCGGCAGTGCCGTTGGACGCGGATTCCAAAATCCGAGCTCGTTCGTCGGATGCATATCGTCCTGTCCTGGCTGCCAGTTCTTGAAGCGCTCGAGCCAGCCCCTGCGCAGCTCGGTTTGGTGCCCGTGACAACACCACTTGTAGCGCACGATTGCCTCGCTCTGCGCGTATCCAAAGTGAAGCACGGGCGCCATATCGCGGAAGTGGCCCCAACCCTTTTCGCAACCCGGTCG
>Ga0214472_10008551_pt1 | contig 10690 bp, 16 predicted proteins | sample RVTome_6_FD_207662 | JGI IMG/M metagenome (GOLD analysis project Ga0214472, IMG submission 207662) | Soil microbial communities from uranium-contaminated site in the Upper Colorado River Basin, Wyoming, United States - RVT140D175 | ecosystem: Environmental > Terrestrial > Soil > Contaminated >...
GACGATGACCCAGATCGAAGCACAGGCGACCGGGCAGGCGGCCGACGCGGCCGCCGAAGGATTCAACGCCGGCGAGGTGATCATCGAGCACGTCGCCAACAGCGCCATCGATCACCCCCTGATTCATCTCCCCACGATCGGCGGCATCGACTTCTCGGTCACCAAGCACGTGTTCATGCTCTGGGTCGTCGCGGCGGTTGTGTTCCTGGTCGTGACGATGACCGTGCGGCGGTACCTGCGGCAGGACCGGCTCGTTCCCACCGGCTTCATGAGCGCCCTGGAATCGATCGTGGAGTTCATCCGCGACACCGTCGTCGCGCCGAGCGTCGGGGCCAAGTGGACGAACATCTGGACGCCGCTCCTGCTGACCTTCTTCGTGTTCATCCTCAGTGCCAACGCCATCGGGATGATCCCGATCTTCGAAGTCCTCGCGCTGCTCAATCACTGGGTGCTGCACGCGGGTCCGGAGTCGTTCCTCGGCATGGTGCTGCACGGCGGCTCCACGGTGACGTCGAACTTCAACGTCACCGCGGCGCTGGCCGTCGTCAGCTTCTTCGCCATTATCGTCGCCGGCTCCAGGGCGCACGGCGCCGTCGGGCACTGGAAGAACCTGGTGCCGCACGGCGTGTCTCCCGTGCTCGCGGTGGCGCTCATCCCGATCGAGATCCTCGGCATGCTCGTCCGGCCCTTCGCCTTGACAATGCGTCTTGCGGCGAACATGACGGGCGGCCACATCGCCATCCTCGCGATCCTGTCGTTCGTGTTCATCTTCTCGGAGATGGCGGGGCAGGTGGTCGGGATGGGGGTCGGCCTCGCATTTTCGGTGCCGCTCGCGGTGGCCATCTCGGCGCTCGAGATCATCGTGATCCTGGTCCAGGCCTACGTATTCACGCTTTTGACGGCCGTGTTCATCGGCATGGCCATACACGCTCATCACTGACGACGAGGCGGGTCCGCTCCGCGGAACCCGCCCTACAACGACTGACGGAGGAGAAACGAATGGAAGGTTTTGCGCTTGCGTACATGGGTGCCGGCATCGGCCTGGGTCTGGCCGTCATCGGCGCTGGCCTGGGCATCGGGCGACTCGCAGCCGGACTCGCAGAAGGCATCGCGCGTCAGCCAAGCGCGGTGGCCCAGCTGACGGGCGCGGTGAACCTGCCGCTCTTCCTGCTCGAAGGCGTCGCCATTCTGGCCGAGGTCTTCGCGCTGCTGATCATCTTGACAATATGAACCCCCTTGCCCAGCCGGATCCCGGGCTCTTCATCTGGACGATCCTGACGTTCCTCGTCCTCGTGGGGCTGCTGGCGAAGTTCGCCTGGCGGCCGCTCCTCGACGCGCTGGAGAGCCGGCGGGCGACCATTGCCAGGTCGCTCGACGACGCCCAGCAGGCGCGCCAGGAGCTGGAGCGCCTGCAGCGCGAGTCGGCGGAGATGATGCGGCAGGCCCGGGTCGAGGCCGAGTCGATCATCTCGCGCAGCCGGTCCGACGCCGAGGCGCTGCGCGAGGAGCTGAAGCAGAAGTCGCGCGCCGAGGCGGCCGCGATCGTCAAGAACGCCGAGAAGCAGATCCAGATGGAGACCGCGCGCGCCATCCAGCAGATTCGCAGCGAGACGGTCGATCTGTCGGTCGCGATCGCGTCGAAGATCCTCAAGCGCCAGGTGACGAAGGAAGACCACGACGGGCTGATCGAAGACACCCTGAAGCAGGTGGAAACCCGCCGGCACGTGTGACGAGCGGCCGCCGCGTACCGGCGCGCCTGCTCGCCGCCCTGTTCACGCTCGGCGGCGCGGCGCTGTTCGCCTGGGTGGTCAGGCGGACCGGCGTCACGGGCATCCTCGAAGGCATCCAACGGGTCGGCTGGGGGCTGGCCGTCATCCTCTCGCTGGCCGGCCTCCGCCTGGCTCTGCGCTCCGCCGCCTGGCGCTTGTGCATGGCGCCCGGAACGGCGCTCACCTTCCGCCGGGCCTTCACGGCGTTCCTGGCGGGCGACACCGCCGGCACCATCACGCCGTTCGGCATCCTCGCGAGCGAGCCGACGAAGGTGTTCCTCACGAGGCATCACCTGGCCACGCGGGACGCGATCGCGTCGCTGGCGCTCGAGAACCTCCTGTACGCGATGTCGGTCGTGGTGATGGTGGCGGTGGGGCTCGTGCTGATCCTGGCCACCGTGCCGTTGAGCGCCGCGTGGCGATGGTCGATGGTGGCCGCGCTCGCATGCCTGGCCGCAGGCGGGCCAATCGCCTGGCGGCTGATGCGTGGCACATGGGACGAGCGCCGGGGGGCCCGCTCGCGGTGGCGTGAGCGGCTGGCCACCGCGCGCCTGACCGTCACCGGCTTCGCAGCGTCGCACCCGGGACGAGTGTGGCGGGCGCTCGGCTTCGACGCCGCCTTTCACCTGCTGGCGGTCGTCGAGGTATTTCTCACGCTGCGCTGGCTGCTCGGCGACCTGCCTTCGCCTGGCTTCGGCGAGGCAGGTCTTCGCCCGACGCTGGCCCAGGCGGTGATCTTCGAGTCGGTGAACCGGGTGATCATCGTCGCCTTCAAGTTCGTGCCGTTCCGGATTGGCGTGGACGAGGCATTGACGGGCGCGCTCGCGCCGATTCTCTCTGTGAATCCTGCGGCAGGTGTAACGCTGGCTGTGGTGAGGAAGGTACGGAGTCTGTTCTGGGCGGCCGTCGGACTGGCGGTCATTGCGGCGCATCCGACGAGCGCGTCGCGCTGAGGTGCGCGGTCCGCGACGGTTGGTGCGGTAGACTGCGCGGGCGATGAGTCACACCGTGGAAAGGTTGCAATACTACCGGAAGTGCAACGCGTGGCTGTGGGTCACCACCACAGATTCGTTCGTGACCAGCCGGTTCGTGGGTAAGACCGGCGTCCCACGCTGCGGGCCGTCACCTTGCGCCATCGCAGACGAGGCAACACCCACTCCGAGGATGTCGGGCAGCGTGACGGCGCCGCGAGACAGCGAATCCGCGTCGCGGACATCGAACAGGTAGGCCGGATAGGACGCGCCCGGACTGGTGGTTTCGTCGGTGCGCCGTTCCCGTTCCCGGGCCGGCCGCTCGCGCACAGTGAAGTGGTGGAGCATGCCCCGGCCCGAGGCGCGCCGGCGGCAGTGAACCAGGCGCAGCTCCTGCGATGCATCAGATCCGGCGAGTGCTCGCCAGGCGCGTTCGAGCGACGGCGCCTCCTCGTCGCACGGTTCGAAGCCCTGCGCCGCGAGACGCCGCTCGATCGAGCGCCTGTGCGCGAAGTTCCACGGCGCGAAGACCGCCGCCAGCGCGAAGATGCCCAAGAGCGCGAGCACCTGGATCCATCGGTTCGCCCTCCGGCCGGCGTTTCGTCCGCAGTGGCGCAGGGCTTTAGGACGCGCCTCCTGGGTTGCAAAGGCTTAAGTATATTGTGTGTTTATCGATCTTATTTCGAATAAGATACTGGGGATGAACATCGACTCGCCGCCCAGTCTTCCCCGAAAAGAACGTGTGATTCTTGAGCTGTTGGTCTCCGCCGGACCGTTGTACGGGCTCCAGCTGGTCAAGTTCTCAGACGGGGCGTTAAAGCGCGGGACGGTGTACGCAACCCTCGCCCGGATGGAGGCTAAGGGTTATGTTGAGTCGGAGCAGGAAGAGCTGCCTGCAGGTGCCATCGGCCTTCCGCGGCGTATCTACCGTCCTACTCCCCTCGGAAAACGTGTTCGGCGAGCGTGGGTCGCGCTGGCAAGAGAATTTGCTCTGGAGGTGCCACGATGAGCCCGTCCCCTCACAAGCGCTCGTTGCCGGGAACTCTGTTTCTGAATTTCGCGCGGCTGATCTTCCCCGCACAGATAATCGCTTCCATCTTTTCGCCTGCGGTCGCCGATCTAAGGGAGGAGCTGCGGGAGGCAGGAGCTAGTCGCATCAAGCGGTTTGCCATTCGCTGGCGATGGTACTGGGCGCTTTCTGCGCTCGTGATGGTCGCGCCGCTATCGGTACGGACTTCGCCGGTCAGCGGATCCTCCGATGCCGTCGTGGCCGTCCCCAATGGTGGATGGCTGCTGGTGTTGCTTGCGGCAACCCTGTACATGGGCACCTGGAGTTTCTTTGGGTCGTTCGTGATCAGCACGGCGTCTGCCGGTATCGCCCTCGCGTTTGCGATGCGAACATGGCATGACAAGCACCCCACAGTAGTTGTCGAGCCCTGGCGATTAGCAGCTCTGCCGGCTGTTCAAATCAACCTGTCAGCGATTCGTGTTGCAGGCGACGGTCCGGGATTGATATTCGCGGCCGGCACAGTGCTGATTGTTGTCGTCGGGCTTCCGGGTCTTTGGTGGTTCTTTGTCGCGGCTGCCCTGGGGAGCCTACTGGTCGCGTGGAGCCTTTTCACACGGCGATCGACGGAGCATTCTGGTCTTTTTAACTCAATCAGGTGATGGCAATCGCGACTCGATAAACGTCGCTGTGTTTGGAATGCGCGACCGAATCGGAAGGAGTGTCGCGCACTCGGCTTCGACTTCCACCTCCACTCGGCCCCGTTGGCCCGCTCGGGACTTATCTGAAAACGGACATCTGCTGCGCACTCCCCCGCGCGGCTACTGGAAGACTCCCTGGACGCGAAGAGTGGTGGTCACGAGCGAGGCGACATAGAGGATACAGAAACCGCCGACGACCACCGCCGCAAGCACGCGCCGCGCGAATCCATTCGTCTCGGCGGTGCGCGTTGTACTCTGCCGGCTTCGACTGAGCCGAGCGCGGCACCGCGCCCGCACGCGTTCGGCCCGCCGTGGGTCGGCCGCCAGGGGCTGCAACCGCTCCAGCCTCTCCAGGCTCGCATCGTGAGTGTCGTAGGACGTCATGTCGTGATCTCGCTTAGTGATGTGAGGCCCGGCCCCTCAGCGTCAGTCAGGCGACGGGCGAACAGAGAACGCGCGCGGCTCACGCGCTGGCGCATGGCCTCTGCTGTCACACCGCAGATCTCAGCAGCCTCCGAGTGTCGCAGTCCCTCGACGGCCACCAGCAGCAACGCTTCGCGATACGCGAGGGGAAGCGAGGCGAGCACTGTGGCCGCTCGGCGGTGGGCCTCACTGGCTTCCGCGGCTTCGAACGGGGAGGGCCCTGGCCGACCGTAGGGCCAGAGACCGATCAGACCGGCGGCATGCGAATCCTCCAGCAACCGCGAACGGCAATAGCTCGCATGCAGGTGACGGGCGACGGTGAACAGCCACGGGCCGAGGCGGGTGTCGGGACGGAGGCGTCGAGCATGCACGACGAGCCGCAGCCAGGTCTCTTCGAGCAGATCTTCGGCAACGTCCTGGCGGTTCGACAGCCTCGCAAGGAAGTTGTAAAGACGGCCATTGAAGGCGTCGTGCACGGCATCGAATGCCTCGGGATCGCCCTTCCGCAGGCGGCCGACAAGCTGGAGCTCGACCTGGCGATCCATCGAAGTACTAACGCGGACCTCGCCGAAACGTGACCGCGTCACGTTTGCGCGCCCTGAGCGTTATACCAGAGCGGGCGCGTTCAGGAGGTGTCGATGATTACGGTACTGTCACAGGCCAGTATTGTGGCCCTCGCGAGTATCTTCATGGGCGTCGTGCCCCTGGCCATGGGCATTGTCTACGTCATCTGGCCGAGCGAGCAACGCCTGGCCCTGATGCGTCCCTTGTCGCTGGCGACGATTTTTGCCGCACTTAGCGGTTCGACGCTGGGTGTGCTGAACGTTTTGCGCGGCATGGGTATGAGCCAGGCACCCGCATTCTCACGCATAGCCTTCATCGGCCTTGCCGAAGCGCTGGTGCCCATCTTCTTCGGGTTCGGATGTCTGACCGTCGCCTGGCTGTGTGTGGCCTTCGGGCTCTGGCGGCGTCCATGAGTCGCTCGGTCGGAGCTCGCAGCCTCTTACGCGCCTTTGACGATGAAGCCCTTCTTGAGCAGGACGTCGCGCACGCGCTCGCGCATGTCGCCTTGCACTTCGACTCCGGTGTCGAACACGGATCCACCGGCACCGCAGGCGCGTTTCAGTTCCTGACTGAGTTCCTTGAGGAACGCGGTGTTGCGCGGCAGTCCGTCAATGACGGTCACGGCCTTGCCGCCGCGTGCCTTCTTTTCAAGCCGCAGCTTTGCGACGGGGCGTGCCGGAACGGGCTCCTCCCGCGCGCGGCTGCATTGGCAGTTGTCTGCCGGCCACCCACAGGTGGGGCAGATGCGCCCGGAGGCCGTGGAATACACCGTCCTGCTGTCTCCACGATTGCGCACGCGCCCCATGTTAACGCGATGGCCAGACCTCATGGCCCTCGATGGCGATCGAGGTGACCCATCGCATGCTGAGAACCATCGTCATGCTGCGCGCCGGAGACAACTGGTCCTCGGGATGCATCTCGCGGACTCGATGAAAGATCAGACGTTCGGCTTCGACTCCTGCGAAGCTCATGCCTCCGAAGCCGACACGCGCCCCCGTCCCGCTGTCATCGCTGTACACGATTTGATCCGTTGGCAAGGAGACGCGGAACCCGTCTGCGAAGGTCACGAAGGTTCCCGGCGGACCGTTGTGAAGGATGGGCAGGCCCTGGGCGAGGTCCGGTTCGCGGGAGAGAAGCGTCCCGGCAGCGAATTCGATCAGCAGCGGGATCGGGTCGCTACTCGGAACCATCGGCACGGCTCACGTCGATCGACCGATCACCGCCGTCGCGCGAGACGCGAACACGCCAGGGATTGCAGCACACCTCGCAGTCCTGAACGAAGCTGCCGGTGACGTCGGTCTCAACGTACACCTCGACGTCCTCGCCGCAATACGGGCACGTCACCACGAATTGCTCGTCCATATCGGCGTCAGTCATACCCACTCGGCGAGATAGGCGATCTGGAGGTCCACGTCGCGGTGGTTTGAGAGCGCAGCGAAGGCCGCCTTCCCGTTGCCCAGGTGGGTGATAAAGAAGCCGTGCGCGGCGGCGCGCGTGAGCTTTTCCTGGACCGCCGCCGGCACGAGATCGTCGAGCGTGCCGGCGGTGTTGCCGTGCGCGGCGACGATCGAGGCGCTCCACGGATGGGTACCGACCTCGAGGCTGGGCCGCGACTCGGCGATGTCTATCACGCCGGCGAGGAGCTTCCGTACAACCTTCGATCCGGGCGGCAAGACGTACAGCGTGACGGCGCCGCCCGACAGCGAATCCGGGTCGCGCACGTCGAAGAGGTAAGCCGGATACGACGCGCCCGGATTGGCGGTCTCGTCGCTGGTTCCTCCCTCAGCCGGCCGCTCGCGCACCGTGAAGTGGTACAGCGTGCCCCGGCGGCGGCAGTGGACGAGGCGCAGCTCCTGCGAGGCATCGCGCCCGGCGAGTGCTCGCCAGGCGCGTTCGAGCGACGGTGCCTCTGTGTCGCACGTCTCGAAGCCGTGCGCCGCGAGACGCCGCTCGATCGAGCGCCCGTGCAAGAACTTCCAGAGCGCGAAGACCGCCGCCAGCGCGAAAATACCCACGAACGCGAGCACACCTGGATCCATCGTTCGGCCTCCGCTCAGGACTCGCACCGACTGCCCGTCGCCGTCAGACTCTCCTCAGGATCATCAGGGTACCGACAGCCAGGAACCATACGGCCCATACAACCAGCACCAGTGTCATGCCGGTCAGGTCCAGGCGCCCGATCCCCGCCGGGAGCGCAATCACCAGGCCGGCTCCCGCGACCACAACCCGAGAACACCCGTCCAGCGGGCAGGGCCCGTGTCCCGCACCAGGTCAGCCGACCAGAGGAACACCCCCACGGACATCCCCGATAGCGCCGATCATCACTATCATGCCGACACCCGACGAGAGCGTCTGCAGCGTGACCCGCAGCATGTCGGCCGTCTCCGGCGACGCCAGCGCCCGGCGCGCGATGTCGACGTGACGAGCCCATTGAACACCGGCGGGATGATCCGCTCCTGCAAGGCGTTCATCAGCGCTTCACACCCTTTCGGTCGTACTGAAAGACGTCGTCGATCGGCACGCCGAAGATGGCCGCGATGCGAAAGGCCACCTCGAGCGACGGCGAGTACTTGCCCAGCTCGATGGCGTTGACGGTTTGCCTCGTCACGCCGATCTTGTCGGCAAGCTCTTGTTGGGTCATCTCACTGTGATCGAAGCGCAGCCGCCGAATCGTGTTCCGGATCGCCGTGTCCACGTCAGGCGTCCCGGCGGTACAACACAATCTGTCTGGCGAACTTGACCGCTTCGGCGAACACGATGGAGAAGAGAATTGCCTGCATCATCAGCCAGGGGTGATCGTCCGGGTCGCTCAGGCGCAAGTGAACCGTTCCGATCGATCCGAACGCGCTCACGAGCAGCACATAGAACGCCGTACGCGTTGCCTTGAGCTCGATCAACTGCTCGCGTTCGTCCTTTGGCGTCCGCGCGTCTCGTGGAGCCTGCGTTGCGATCACGAGGTGCAGCACAACCTCCGCGATGATGAAGACTGCGACCATGACAAGAAACAGGGCGAACCTGTTCCTGGCCAGTCCCGCCAGCACCATTCCGATGTACGAGAAGTAGGAGCCGAAGACGACGGCGAGCAAGACAAGCGAAATCCAGGCACTCTTTTCGCGGAACGACATCGGCGATCGTTGGTTGGTCATGGCGGCCGAAGTGTATAAAAAACTTTACGACATGTCCAATATAATGGCTATCAACACCGTATTTATTGGTGATATCGTTTGGCCACAGCGCCGATGCCGTCACCTCTGAAAATCCGCCCCGGTGCTCCTGACGACGCAGCCGGAATGGTTGCCGTATTCGCCGTCATCACTGCGGAGCGGATCCATTCTGCGATTGAAACGGCGTGGACAGTCGAGCAGGAGCGGCGTTACTTGGAATCGCTCTCACCCCGCGGAGCGATTCACGTCGCCGTGGACGAGTCGGGAGAGATAGTCGGTCTTCAGATTCTCGACCTGTGGTCCTCCACCCTCACGTCAATGGCGCACGTCGGCCAGATCGGCACGTTCATCCTTCCAGCGTGGCGGAGCCGTGGTGTCGGCCGTCAACTGTGGGACGTCACCCTCCCCTTCGCTCGCCGCGCCGGCTACCGGAAGCTTGTCATCCAGGTGCGAGCGTCCAACATAACAGCCCAGGGGTTCTACCGCCGTCTCGGGTTCGCAGACTGCGGCCGTCTGGCCCGCCAGGTCATGATCGACGGTGTTGAAGACGACGAAGTGTTGATGGAGCTGTTCCTCTAGCGCCCGGCGCGTGATCTCCTCTCGATTGTCATCGGCATGCCGAACCTCGGGCGAAGCGTGATCAGGGGCCAGGGGTCGACTGTGTGGCCCGGCACGAGGTGCAGGCGGTAGCGCTGCGCCATGGTGGCCACGACGAGCTGCGCTTCGATCAGGGCGAACTGGTTGCCGATGCACTGCCGCGGTCCTGCGCCGAACGGCAGGTAGATGAACTTGGGCCGCTCGGCGATCCGTTCCGGCGTGAACCGCTCGGGATCGAACGCCTCCGGGTTCTCCCAGAACGCCGGAAGCCGGTGCAGGACGTACGGGATCACGAACACGAGCCATCCGCGCGGCACGCGGAATCCCCCCACCTCGTCATCGCCGAGCGCCTCACGCGAGAAGCCCCACGCCGGCGGATAGAGGCGCATCGCTTCGTCAATCACCATTCGCGTATACGGCAGGCCGACGAGGTCGGCGAATTCGGGCGGGCGATCCCCGAGCGCGGCGTCGATCTCGTCCTCGAGGCGCCGCTGCGCCGCCGGGTGCTGCGAGAGCAGGTACCAAATCCAGGTGAGCGCCAGCGAGGTCGTTTCCTGGCCGGCCAGCAGAAACGTGGTGACCTCCACGCGCAGCTGCTCGTCGGTCATGGCCTCGCCCGTGTCCTCGTCGCGCGCGCTCATCAGCATCGACAGCAGGTCGGCGCGCTCGGCCGCCTCCGCCAAGGCTTCGGCGCCCATGGACGGGCGGTGCCGGCGCGCGGCAATCACGTGTTCGACGGCTCCGCGGAGCACGGCGCGCGCCGCCTGGAACCGGCGCTTCCTCGCGGAGGGCCACCACTCCGTGAGCCCGAGCGACCAGAAGCTCTCGCCGATATGTTCGTTGAGAATCCGCCAGGCGTCGTCGACCGTGTGCGAGAACGGCCCAAGGTCGGCGCCCAGAAGCGTCCGCAGGACGACGGTGCGGGTGAGCCGCATCATCTCTTCGTCGACGTCCACCGGCTGACCGCCCGGCGCAATCGTGGCCCACTGCGCCGCGGCATCGCGTGCGGCGTCGGCCATCACGCCGGCCAGCGCCGCGATCCGCTGGCGGTGAAACGCCGGCTGGGCGATGCGCCTCTGGCGAAGCCAGAAATCGCCCTCGCTCGTCAGCAGGCCGTTGCCGAGCAGCACCCGCAGCTTGTCGTAGAGCGGACTCTTTTTATAGTTGCGCGCGTTGTCCTGCAGGACGTGACGAATGTCCGCGGGGTTCGTAATGAGGTAGCCGTGCCGCGGACCGATCTTGAAGTAGACGACTTCGCCGTACCGGCGAGCGGCATCCAGAAAGACCGTCGTCGGACTCCGCCGCACCGCGGGCAGCATGCCGAGGAACGGCACGCCGCGCGGTCCCGGCGGAGACTTGTCCACGGAACGATTCAGCGGGCGCGCTGGAAAAGGGCGAGAGCGGGGTCGCCGCGGAACCGGGTGCGTGCGTCCGCGCGGAGTCCGGCGGCGCGCTCGGGTTCTCCCGCGATCGTCCAGAGGCGCGCGGCCGTGTC